>Ga0316188_10000496_pt1 | contig 17046 bp, 13 predicted proteins | sample Phiworburrow1_MG_FD_204933 | JGI IMG/M metagenome (GOLD analysis project Ga0316188, IMG submission 204933) | Coastal sediment microbial communities from Maine, United States - Phippsburg worm burrow 1 | ecosystem: Environmental > Aquatic > Marine > Coastal > Sediment | place: USA: Maine...
ATCGCTTTGCCTATGGCTACGACCTCGGCTCCCCGCTGTTGCTCAGCGCCAATCGCTATCAACAGCTGGACGATCTGGGGGGCGGACAGACCCGTTATTACACCACGGATCAGTTCAGCGGAGTGATGGTGCCGCTGATGAACTGGCTCTATGCGCGCCATATCAAGCAGGGCTTCGAGGATGTGGCGGCGGGGTTGAAAGCGCGGGTCGAAGCGCTGGCCCGCTGACGGTCGGGTGGGTAGCGGGGTGTGGCATGCGCGCGCCCGGGTGGCTGTGAGGAGTGTGGGAGATGTCCAAGTCGCTGCAGGATCAATTGCTCAATGCCGGACTCGTGACGGAGAAGGCTGTCAAGCAGCACCAGCGCAGCAAAAAGAAAGCCGCGCGTCAGCTGCCCAAGGGGCAGACGCTCGAGGATGAGGCCAAGCGGCTGGCTCGCGAGGCGCTGGAAGAGCGCGCCAGGCTCGACCGCGAGCGCAATCTGGAGCTGCAGAAGGCCGCGCAGCAGAAGGCGCTGAAAGCGCAGATCCGGCAGCTGCTCGAGGCGCATCAGATCGACCGCAGGGGCGGCGACCAGGCCTATCAGTTTGCCGATGAGCGCAAGGTAAAGAAAATCTACGTCCGCGCAGCGCAGCACGCGCAGCTCTCCCGGGGGCAGATAGGCATAGCGCGCCTGGGTGACGACTATGCGCTCATTCCCGCCGCCATCGCCGCCAAAATCCGCGAGCGGGATGCCCGCGTGGTGCTGGTGCTGAATGAAAAGACGGCCCTGCAGGTCGACGAAGACGACCCCTATGCGGATTATCCCATCCCCGACGACCTGATGTGGTAGCGCCTCGCCACGCCGCCCGCAGGGATCGCGCGGCCGGGCCTATCGACGAGCCTGCTCGCCGTTGCTGGCGGTGATGTCGTCGGCGATTTCGCGGATCAGCTTCTCGCGATCGGGATCGCCATAGCCGCTGTTCTTCGGCAGTCGCGACCAGTGGCTGTTGCTGCGGATCAGCGTGAGCCAGCGCTCCCAGCTGGCCGGCAGGGCGCGCGACGAGGCGGATAGCTGCAGCGGCTGCTGGGCGGCGTGGCCCCTATCCAGCAGCGCGGTGAGCAGCTGGATCTGACGGTGCCACAGTACCTGCAGGGTTGCGTCTTCGATGCAGAGGTAGTGAAAGCCCCGGACCCGCGCCGAGATGTCGCGGCCAAAGCGCCGGCCGCCCCCCAGCAGCACGCCGGCGGCCGCGCCTAGCGCCGTTGCCAGCCCTAGGCTGAGGCCTCCGGTCAGCAGGTCGATGCCGGCACCGGCCGCTGCGCCCTTCATGGCGGCGCTGCCGGCTTTGACGCCAAATTGCTTGAGGTTGGCGGGATCGAACAGGTCGGCCTGCCAGCGCCCGCCCGCCACAGGCAGCTGCGCTGCGTCCAGGTGATCGGCGCTGAAGCGGAACAGCTGCAGCAGCGACTTGACGCACCGTGCCTCGGCCTTGCGTGCCGTCTTCTGCAGCAGGGCCAGCTCCTGCTGCATATCGACCTGCTCGCTGGGCGCTTCGAGCCGATAGGCGCCGACGTCGACCAGCAGCTCGGCGATGCAGCGGGTGCCGGCCTGCCAGCTCATCTGGGCGCGCTGCTGACGGTCGTCGATGAGGCGCTGTACCTGATCGTAGCGCTCCTCCAGCAGGCTCTGGACCTTCTGGTACAGCCGCTTTTCGCCTTCGAAGCTGAACACGACCGTATCGAATTCGACCGCCGCGTGCAGGCCCTGGCGGGCGAGGTGTTCCCGCCACACGGCCGTCTGGGCACTGCCTGCGGCGACAAAATTCAGGATCGGGATGACCGGCTTAGCGGCAAAGGCGAGAACTTTGATCTCGTCGCGGTACTTGCCCAATATCGGCTCGCGGCAGTCGATGACGTAGAAAAACAGGTCGCTGTGGAGCAGCTGCCGTATGACCTTGGCCTCCTGCTGATACAGCGGGTAGGCGTCGAGGTGGCCGAGAAAATACCGCAGTCGCTCGATGCCGTCGAGCGGCTCGCCCGGCCGGATCTCCTCGAGCACCTCCAGCAGGCCCATGGAGTCTTCCAGGCCCGGCGTATCATAGAGATCGATGATGGGTTCGCCGTTGACCATCAGGGCGCCGCCTTCGACGTGGCGGGTCGTGCCGGGATGGTTGGACACCGAACCGAACCTGACGTCGCGCAGCAGCGTGCGCATCAGAGAGGTTTTGCCCGCGTTGGCGTGCCCTACCACCGCGGTCTTGATCGCCGTATCAGCCATTGCCTGCTCTGTGCCTGGGGTCTGTTGCCACTAATACCCGCTGTGTGATGCGGTCTGCCTCGATTCCGCAATTCTCGGCCAGTGCATACCAGTCACACAGGCGGGCGTCCCGTTCGCTGGCGCTACCCATGGTGTTGATGGTGCTCTCCAGTAATACCAGCCACACGCTGCGAGGGTGCGCGGCGACCAGTTGCGAGATGATACGGCCCAGCCCGCGGTCCGGTGAACGCTGCAGCGATACGGCCAGCACCAGCGGACTGCCGCCGAGAGCCTTTACCGCAGCCGTGGCCTGGTGCTGGCTGGCGCGATCGTTGATATTGCCCAGATCATAGCGCGTGGCGATTTCGGGAAACGGCCACGGCTCCTGGGGCCCGAGTTCGATGCCCAGCCAGTAGGCGCCAGCCGGGATGGGGAGGACATCTCCCGGCATGCGCGGTGGCGCCAGCGCGTGCGGCGCCTCTTCGTCGGGGTCTACCACCCCCAGGGGGGTGGCCACGGGCATGATGCGCTGCCGCAGGCGCACGTAGTAGGGGCGGCTGAGCTGCAGGCGCGCATTGCGCAGGGCATGGCTCAGCAGGGCACTGCTGAGCGCCAGCAGCAACAGGCGGGGCACGATGCCGTACAGCAGCAGGCTGGCGATCAGCAGTGAGGCCCAGTTCTTGCGCGCTGACGCCAGCGCGCCCGCATCGGCGCCGAGGCGGCTGCCGGTGATCTGGTCGATATCGGGCGTACTGAAGCCGACCTGGTCCGGCAGCACCGCGAGCAGCTGAGTCAGGTGAACGAAGGACCTGTCGTCCAGCAGGGTGGTCTCCCAGACGAAATTGTACTGGCGGGTAGCGAACAGCAGCAGGATCATCACCAGGCCGCCGATCAGGTAACCGCTCCACAGCGTGTGCGACAGGCGGCTGAGCGACCAGCGGCCGATGCGGCCGTCGAGCATGACACCCAGCCAGGCGCTCGCCACGATGGGGTCGGCCGCGCGCTGGCGCCCCATTCCGGCCACCAGCTTCTTCAGCAGAAAGCTGCTGGCCTGGCCCAGTGCGTTGCCCGCGCCGGAGCCGGCGCGCTTGCTCAGCCATAGGCCGACAACCCAGGCGATCAGGGAGGCGAGATTGATGCCCAGCAGGATGAACAGCAGCCAGTAGAAGTTGACCTGGGCGCTGGTGTGGGCAAAGGCCTGCATCGAGGCCAACGCGCCCAGCAGCGTGAACAGGGCGATCGCCGCATAGCTCAGATTGCGGGCCAGCCGGCGCACGCGGCTCAGGCTGGCGGCTACGTCGGCCTCGGCCGCGAGCAGGTTAGCGCGCTGCAGAATGCGCTCCTCGACCATGAGCTCGCTGGTGGCGACCGTCAGCTCGATCTGCTCCGCCGCGGGCAGTTCCTGCCCGCTCTCCTCGATGCCGCGCACTGCCTCCGCGGTGAGCAAGGCATCCAGTCGGTTTTTCCCTCGTCGCATCAACACTGGAAGCCCGGCTACCGTGGCTGCAGCCAGGATGGCAGAAAGGTGTAGGGATCGATGTCGGGGTCGAGCTCGTGGTCGACGCCGCAGGTAGCGAGCGCCGTGCTCAGCGTGCCGTCACGGTAGGCGTCGAAGAGCTCGGCACAGCCGCCGATGAAGCGGCCGCCGATAAAGACCTGTGGAATGGTCTTGCTGCCGGTGCGCGACGACACTGCAGCGCGGATCTTGCCGCCGCGATCGTCCTGCTGGTAGGTGGCGGAGTCCAGGTCGATGGAGCGGTAGGCGATACCGCAGCGGGCGAGCAGGTTTCTCACCGACCAGCAGAATTCGCACCACTCCAGGGCGAACATGACCACCGGTTGGTCGGGGTCGCCGATGACCTGCTCGACGAACAGCTCAGCCTCCCGCTCGACCGCCGGGGCCGCCTCTGCATCCGCGGCCGCGGTGGGTGAGGCGTCAAACCGGTAGCCTGGGGTCGACTGCGAGATTGCCAGCTCCTCCTCGGTCATATCGGCAGGGATATCGGCAAATAACGGCGTGCTCAGGTAGCGCTCACCCGTGTCCGGCAGCATACAGAGTATCGTCGTGCCCGCTGCGGACGTGGCGGCCAGCTGCAGGGCGCCGGCCAGGGTCGCGCCGCCGCTGATGCCGGTGAAGACGCCCTCGCGCCGCGCGAGGTCGCGGGCGCAGCCGAGCGCGTCGGCGCCGCTCACTGCCAGCACGCGGTCGATGAGACGGTCGTTGACGGCGTCCTCGGTCAGTTTGGAGATAAAGTCCGGCGTCCACCCCTGCATCAGGTGGGGGCGAAAAGCCGGATGACTGTCGACCGGCGCGCCCGCCACGTCCCGCGCCTGTGCCACATTGCTGCCCAGCAGGGGCGAGTTGTCCGGTTCGCACACGGCGATCTGCGTATCGGGGCGCAGCTCCCGCAGCACCCGCGCGACGCCCTTGAGCGTGCCGCCGGTGCCAAAGCCCGTCACCCAGTAGTCCAGCGGTTCGTCACGGAACTGCCGCACGATCTCCAGCGCCGTCGTGCGCGAGTGGATATCGGCGTTGGCCTCGTTTTCGAACTGACGGCACAGAAACCAGCCGTTGGCCTCGGCCAGTTCCACCGCTTTGGCCAGCATGCCGCTGCCCTTTTGCGCCGCGGGCGTCAGCACTACTCTGGCGCCGAGAAAGCGCATCATCCGGCGGCGCTCGATGCTGAAATTTTCGGCCATGGTGACGACCAGCGGGTAGCCCTTCTGGGCACAGACCATGGCCAGGCCGATGCCGGTGTTGCCGCTGGTGGCCTCGATGACCGTCTGCCCGGGGCGCAGGGCGCCGCGGCGCTCCGCCTCCTCGATGACGCCCAGCGCCAGGCGGTCCTTGACCGAACCCATGGGGTTGAAAGCCTCGAGCTTGGCATAGAGGTGAATCCCTGGTGGCGCCAGTTTCTGCAGCTTGACGACCGGGGTCTCGCCCACCGTGCCGAGAATATTGGCATACTTGTCGGGCATGTGTTATTTGTCTCCCCCTCTCGGCGGTCGGTGGATGGATGCAGTGTCAAAGTGCGTTATTATGCGGGTTATGCACAAAAAATCACACGGTTCTTTCTAGCGCGCCTGGGCGCGGTCCTCAACGCCTTTAACAGGCTCTTCCCGGTGTGGGCCATCGCGTTGGCGGGGCTGGCGTGGTGGCGGCCGGCGCCCTTTGTCGCGCTGTCCGGGGCGATCGTGCCGCTGCTGGCGCTGGTCATGTTCTGCATGGGCCTGACCCTGCGTGCCGGCGATTTCCGGCGGGTGGCGGGGGCGCCGCGGCCGCTGCTGCTGGGCATTGCGCTGCAGTTCTCGCTGATGCCGCTGATCGCCTGGGCGCTGGTCCTGCTGCTGCGCCTGCCGGAGCAGGTCGGCGCCGGCCTCATCCTGGTGGGGTGCTGCGCCGGCGGCACGGCGTCCAATGTCATCTGCTACCTGGCGCGGGCCGATGTCGCGCTCTCCATCAGTATGACGATGGTTTCCACCCTGCTCGGGGTGGTGCTGACGCCCGCCCTGTGCTGGCTGTATATCGACCAGGCCATCGCGGTCGACTACGGCGCGATGCTCGCCAGCCTGGTGCGGCTGGTGCTGCTGCCGGTGCTGGCGGGCGTGGCGATCAATCACGCCTGGGGGGCCGGTGTGCGGCGCATCGAGCCGCTGCTGCCGTCGCTGGCGATCGCCGCCATCGTCCTGATCATCGCCGTGATCGCGGCGCTCAATCGCGGCAATCTCGAGCAGCTCGGTCCGCTGGTGCTGGTGGCGGTGGTGCTTCACAACGGGCTCGGCATGCTCGGTGGTTATGGCCTGAGCCGGCTGGCGGGCATGGAGGTGCGTGCCAGCCGCACCATCGCCGTCGAGGTGGGCATGCAGAACTCCGGCCTCGGCGTGGCCCTGGCGCTGCAGCATTTTTCCCCGCTGGCGGCTCTGCCCGGCGCGCTGTTCAGCATCTGGCACAATATCACCGGTTCAGTGCTCGCTGCCCGCTGGGCGCGGCGGGCAGAGCCCGGGCGCCGCGACGACGGCGGAGCGCCGCTCTGAGGCGGTGCCTGCCACCGGGGCGCCTGCCGCGTCCCGCCATCCTTTGTCGCATCGCCCTGGCGGCGATGCGCGTTGTCATGAGACCACGCCATGCGCGCTAACGCCAACAAGTCTGCGGGCGGCCTTTGCTGCCTGTTGCTGTCACTCGTACTGGGCCTCGGCGCCGCCGCATGGGCGGCCGCGCCGTCTGACGAGCGCGAGCGCCTGCTGGCCTACCAGTATCTGAATCAGCTGCGGCAGCGGGTGGGGCTGCCGCCGTTGACGCGCGACGCGGCACTCGAGCGGGCGGCCGCGGGTCACGCGCGCTATATGAGCCAGCACCGTACGCTGACCCACCGCGAGCGCCGCGGGCTCGATGGTTTCACCGGCGCGGTGGTCGCCGAGCGCGCGCTTGCCGCAGGCTATCCCCACTCGGACGTATCGGAGAACGTGGCGCGCCGCCGCGGCGGCGCCATGGCGTCGATCGATGGCTTGATGGCCGCCATCTACCATCGCTTCGGCTTCCTCGACCTGGCCATCAGCGAGGTCGGCGTGGGTCTGGCGCAGCCCGCGCCCGACCAGCCCAGCTACTTCGCCTACCTCATGGGCAACGGCGCCGTGACCGCGTTGTGCCAGGGCGCCAGTGCCGCCGCCGGCGGGGAGTACTACGATGACCTCTGCCGCGACCGTCGGCGCGTGTCCCGCGCGGCCTGGGACGAGGCCAGGGCGGGGGTGCTGCGGCAAAGGCCGGAGCTGGTGATCTGGCCGGGTCGCGGCGAGCGCGATGTGCCGCCGGCATTTTACAACGAAGTGCCCGACCCGCTGCCCGACTATGAGGTCTCCGGCTACCCGGTGTCGGTCGAGTTCAACCCGGTCTACTTCGCCGACGTGAGCGTGACGCGGTTTGTCCTGCGCGATGGCCGCAGTGGACAGCCGCTGCCGGTTGCCGCGCTCATGGATCGCGGCAGCGACCCCAACGGAAAATTCACCTCGCACCAGTTCGCGCTCTTTCCCCGCGACCGCCTGGAGTGGGCTCACCCCTACTCGGTCGAGGTGGTCTACCGCAACCGGGGGCTCGAGGAAAAACTGGAGTGGACATTCACGACCCGCGAGCCCCCCGGGCCGATGATCAGGCTGGGCCGGTCCGGGGCGCAGTATGCCCTCGCGCCCGGCCAGCAGACGGCGTTCTACTGGGCGCCGACCGCCGAGCGGCCGACCTTGAAGGACCCGCGCTGGACCTTTCCGCGGCATATGACCGTGGCCTTCAAGTGGCACGACCGCAACACCGTGCTGATCTCCGTGCAGGGTAAGGCCGGCGACCGCGCGCATGTCGCGTTCGCTCAGGGCTACGGCTTCGACGTGGTGGTGGCGGGTCCGGCGCAGGCCGCCACCGGCAAGGGCGGCGGCGCGGGGGCTGCCAGCGCCACCGGGGCGTCCGCCGGAGCGACCGCCGGCAACGTGGTCACCGGCGCGTCAGAGCGCTTCAAGCTGCGCTCCGGTGGGACCTACCGCTTCTCCGTCCAGCCCAGCGCCGGTCAGCCGCAGCTGGGAAAAGTGCGGTATCGCTATACGCAGGGCATGAAGGTCGCGGTGACCCGCATCGGCGACCACGACATCGAGGTGCGGGTGGTGGGCAAGCCGGGTGACCAGGTGATTTTCGACCTGGGCGGCCGGCGCGGATTCTCGATCGTGGTGGGTCCCTGAGGGCACTGCGCGCCGCGCTGTGGTCCCGTGACTGCCGCTGCGCCAGCGGGCATGGCACAGCGGCAGACTGTCAGCGGGCGGCGGTCGCGGTTCAGCCGCGGACTTTGGCGATGACCTTGCTGGCGTAGTCTTCCAGGTAGGCGCGCTTCTGGTCGACGGTGCTGTTCGGGCCGATATTGAAGGCGAAGGGCAGGCTGACGATGCCGTCGACGCCCGCATCCACCAGGCGCTTGATGTCGTCCACGTCGTTGGGCTGGCCGCCGTAGAGCGGCACGAAAAAGTGGAAGGGCTCATTGCTGCGACCGTATTCGGCGCGCAGCCGGTTGAGTTCGGTGACCGTCTCCAGCGCGGCGTCCACGGTCTGGCCCGGGCCCATCCAGCCGTCGCCGAGCTGCGCCGCGCGGCGCAGGGCGGCCTTGGACATGCCACCGATGTAGATGGGAACCGGCTGCGCCGGCGACGGGGTCATCTGCATGGGCGCAAAGTCGAAGAACTCACCGTGATGCTCGACCATATTGCCGCTCCACAGCTTGCGCATCACGTCGATGCACTCGTCGAAGCGCTTGCCGCGGGTGTGGAAATCGACGCCCAGCATGTCGAATTCTTCTTTCATCCAGCCCGCGCCCGCGCCGAGGCAGATGCGGCCGCCGCTGAAATAGGCGGCGCTGGAGGTGGCCTTGGCCAGCTCCACCGGGTGGCGCAGCGGGACGATGTAGACGTTGGTCACGAACTGCAGTCGCGTGGTCTTGGCCGCCAGCGCCGAGCAGGTCGACCAGGCCTCCGGCCACACGGTCTCGCCGGTGAATGAGGGCGGCTTGCCGTCGGCGGAATAGGGGTAGGGCGTCTCGACGTGCTCGAAGTGCACCAGGTGATCCGAAACGGCCGCGCCGTCGAAGCCGACCTCCTCGGCGATCTGCGCCGCATCGAACAGTTGGTCGCCCTCGCAGAGGAACATGGACTGCCAGAACTTCATAGGGGTCTCCCGGTTGCAGGGGTTTATTCTCGGGGGTCGCGGGCCGTGCGCGTCGCACCAGCCGCCGCCGATAGAGGCGCGCTACTATATGCGACGGCTTTACGGCAAGTCAATCGACGTGGCCGCCGTCGCGCTGCAGGCCGGCGGGGCTCGAGCTGATCATGTCGTAGACATAGCCGGGCAGGGCGGCAGTGGTCAGGTCCCGGGCGCGCTGCTCGGCCGTGCCGGCGTCGGTGGCCGAGACCTTTACCGGCCAGCGCCTGCGGGCAATCTCGCTGCCCCGATCGAGCAGGCGCAACTGCAGGGAGCCGCGCAGCCAATACCAGCCCTCGCGCTGCTGCAGGGGTGCGAGGTCGAGCCCGCCCCGCAGCTCATAGCGGGAGTCGGGCTGGTGGCGGATGCCCAGGCTGGCGATGGCCGCCTGCAGATCGAATGCCATATTCTCCGAGTCGCCGCGCGTGGCGAAGCTGAGCCTGGCCAGACCCTGGCGGATCATGTGTTCGATGTCCGCCGCAGGGTGTGGCGAGCGGATGGACTGCCCGCTGACCACGCTCAGGTTGCGGTTGAGGGCATCCCGCTCCAGTTGCAGCAGGCGGGCCTGTTCCAGCGCGCTGAGCGCGGCCACCGGGGTGGGTGCCGGCCCGCTGGCATAGCTGACCAGGTCCGCCGTGCGCCGGTCGGCCTGGCCGATGTCGCGGCGGAAGCGCTGGGCGGCCGGCCCCTTGTCGAGCACGGCGAGGCTGTGGCTGCTGCCGTCCGGTGCCTGCCAGGACTCGGCGATCCGGGCGCCCTCGAGCACCTGGAGGGCCTGCGCCGTGACCAGGCGCGACGCTTGCTGCGTGTTGGTGAGCGCGGCGTTGTCGCCGCTGCGCTCGACGCGAGCGCTGCTGAAGTCCATGCTGGTGTCGGATACGGCGACGTTGAAAACCCGGGCCAGATTCGCCAGCGCGCGCTCGGCCGCGGCTTCGCGGCTGTCCGCCGTGCCGCTGGCAGACAGGTAGCTGGCGGGCGGATAGCTGGCCTGCGGGTTGTCGAGCCAGTCCGGGCGCTGGTTCTGACTGCTGCAGGCGGTGATCGCAGCCAGGGCCGCGAGGGTCATTAGCGCGCTGAGTTGGGGCCATGTGTGCATGGGGCGATCCTGTGCTGGAGTTAGAAGACGTGACTGAAAGTGCGCTGGCTGACCGAGGAGATCAGCAGCACGTTCTTGCTGCCCGGCACCACGGGCACGGTCATCGCGCCCGGCAAGCCGGCGCCGACCACGGTGACGGCGTCCTCGTCGGGCGCCAGGGTGACGCGCGCCACCTGAATGCTGGACGGCAGCACATTCCAGCTGCGGGTGTCCGCGACTTCGGTGAACAGGGTGGCCATATTGGTCAGGATGCCCACGTACGGATTGTCCCGCTGTGCCGCCCGCACTGCCTGCGATTTGGCGACCACCCGCGCCAGCGCAGCGGCGTAGATGGCTGCCTCCCGGGCTTTCAGGTCCTGGCGCGCCAGCGCATCGACGTCTTCGAGCACCTGGGTGCCCGCCTGTGCCGTCGCGCAGCGGATGGTGAGGTGGCGGGCGTTAGCCTGGCGGGCGGGGTAGTAGGGCAGGGCCAGGGATACGGTCTGCTGCAGCTCGGGTACGTAGACGGCCAGCAGCGATTGCCGCAGGCGGCTGACGATGCCGTCCCAGTACAGCGCGATCACCTCGCCGCGGGAATACGCCAGCGGAGCGCCGCGGTCGCCGAAGGCAGCGCGGTAGTCGGCATGTTCGGCATCGAGGCCCATCCGGGCGCTGATCTCCAGCAGGCTGTCCTGCAGCGCGACGGGGATGTGCTGGCCCCGCTGCTGCAGTATCTCGGCCGCCTTGCGATAGCTGATCATGGCGTCGCTCCATTCGCCGAGCAGCTCGAACACCAGCCCGCCCAGATAGCGCGTGCTCGCCACCTGCCCGTCGAGAGCGTCGCCGCGGGCCAGGGTGCGCATCAGCGCATCGGCCTGCAGGATTTCGACCCGGGCGTCTTCGAGCTGCCCCTGCAGCACAAAGGCCAGCGCCAGCACCTCGTGCAGCAGCACGCGCTCGCCGGGGGTGCCGGCGTAGACGCGCAGGGTCTCGTTGATAGTGACGGCGCCGAGCGTCTCGCTGATGCTGATGGCCTGCACCCCCGCCAGCAGCTGCTTGGCGGTTTCCAGATCCAGAATGCAGCCCTCGAAGTCGCCGGACAGCAGCTTGAGCAGGCCGCTCAGCATGAGGCGCTGGCTGCGGTCCCGCTGCTGCGCCTTGAGCTTGCCCAGCGCACCGAGCACCTGTTCCGGGCCGGCGTTTTGGAGTCCGTCGGCCAGGTCATTGGCCTGCTGCTGGGAGACGCTGCAGGACTGCAGAGCCAGCACCAGCAGCAGCGCGGCGCAGCGCTCGGGGCGGCGGCGTCGAGGCGGCGGATGGATAACAGGCGGGCCCACTACCAGCGGACTTTGCTGTTCTTGATGTATTTCTTGATCTTCTTCTGGCCCAGCCACACCTTGCGGTTGTCCGCCAGATCGACCATCGTCAGGTCGACCTGATAGTAGCGCACCTGCTCCTTGGCCTGCGCATCGACGATGGTGTTGATCTGCCCCTGCAGCATGAAGTCGGCGCCCTGTTCCTGTCCGGCCGCCTTGCGCGTGCCCTCGCGGGCGTTGAGGTCCTGGTCCTTGCGCTCTTCGCGGATCTCTTCGCGGCTGCTGCTGGCGGCCACGAAGTCGACGCGCCCCGAATTGACCAGGGCGCGCTCCATGTCGGCAATGAAGGTGTTGACGTTGATGTGCTCGTGGCTGAGGTTTCTGACCGAGCCCACGATCACCGCAGGCCGCTGCCGCTGCTGGCGCGCGAAGTCGGAGAGCCAGGGGCGGGAGAGCGCGTCGGCGATCATTTCCTCGGCCACCAGGCGCGAGTCGGTGTCGTTCCAGGCGCCGCTGATATCGACGGTCTCCTGCGGGTCGATGCGGGTGATCTGCGTGGCGCAGCCGCCCAGCAGCAGAGCCATGCAGGAAAAGCTCAACCAGCGTCCCATCAGCGCGCCTCCTCGACGAAGCGCTCGAAATGAGCGTCCGCGTTGCGGCTGTAGAAGTCCTTGAAGGCCTTGCTCAGGTTGTTGGCGGTTGCCACGTTGCGATCCAGCGTTTTCAGGTCCAGTTCGGCGAAGGCATACATATTGCCCGTGCGCTTGTCCACCCAGTTGCCCAGGATGCGGGCGCCGGCCAGGGACAGCTGCGTGGTGCTCTCGATGGCCCGGTCGACGCTGACGCCGGCGCCGTAGCCGGTGCTGGAGGTATAGTCGTTGAGCGTCGAGTTGACGTAAGTGGACAGCACGCGCGCGATCTCGGTGCGCGCGCGATTGTCCGCGGTGGCGCGCTGCAGGGACAGATCACCCATCTCCGGCGCCATCCCCACGCCGTGAATGAAGCGCCCCTCCTCGTTGTTGACGGCCTGCGTGCCTTCGCTGACCCAGTCCGGCGCGCCCCGCACCCGCAGGTCGCTCTCGATCTTGCGGTTGCCACCGCAGGCCGCCAGCAGCACGGCCAGGCAACACACCGCCCCAAATTGCATCATCGCTTTCATCGTGTCTCTCCTGTCCTGCCGCACAGCGTGCGCGGCTACCGTTGGAATGCATTGACAGCGTCGCGGCTGCGGGCGCACGCGACCCGGCTGTTGCGGCAGCTGGTGCGTCAAGTATAAGGCAGATTGCGACGCTTATTGCCCGGTCGCCTCGGGGCTGGTCGCTGGCGGTTTGCACGCGGGCCAAACGCCGCTACCATAGGCCGGCCCGGGCGGCACCGACGCCGGGGGCGTTTGCTAGCATCCGCTGTCTGAGCCAACCGAAGAGGCATCGCCACCTATGGCCTTTATCGTTCCTGCCGATATCACGCCCGCGGAGGAGGCGGGCCTGCACAGCCGGGAGCTGGAGACGCTGTCGCTGCTCAAGAAGCAGCTCAACTTCGATTATACGGTGTTTCACAGCGTCCACTGGAGCCGCTCCTACGAGAAGTATACGGTGTTCGGCGAGGTCGATTTCGTCGTGGTCAATCTGGCCGGGGACATCCTGCTCATCGAGCAGAAAAACGGCGCCCTCGACGAGATCGACGGCCAGCTGATCAAGCGTTACGGCAGTCAGCAGAAGAACCCCGTGGACCAGGTGGTGCGCTCGCGGGATCATATCATCGAGAAGTTCCGGGCGCAGTACGGCGGCAAGCTCAGGTTGTCGATCGACTACCTGGTGTATTGTCCGGATCACAAGGTCAAGCAGCTCACCGCCGCCGCTCTGGATCGGTCGCGCATCGTGGACGGCAGCATCGGCGACGAGTTGCCCCGGCGCATCGAGCACATCCTGGGGTCCGGGCGGCCCGATCCGTTCGTGCGGGACAAGGTCAACGAGTTCTTTCAGCACACGTTTCACCTGGTGCCGGATATTCACTCGCGGCGCCGCCGCCTCGACGAGCGCTTCGTGCGCCTGTCCGAGGGCCTGATCAATTTCATCGACAACCTGGCGTTCACGCCCTTCCGCCTGCGGGTGGTGGGTACGGCCGGCTGCGGCAAGTCACTGCTGGCCTCGCACCGCTATGCGCGCAGCGTGGAGGCGGGCAAGCGCACGCTGCTGCTGTGCTTCAATCGCCCCCTGGCCGAGATGCTGCAGCGGCAGCTGCCGCCCGGCGGCACCATCAACTCCTGGCACGGATTCTGTCGCGGGCTGCTGCGCGCGCACGGCGTCGAGGTGGACTTCGGCCGCCAGGAGGAGCCAGGCTTCTGGGTGTCAGTGACCGAGCAGATGCTGAGCCTGGAGCTCGGCAGCGCCGAGCGCTTCGATACCCTGATCATCGACGAGGCCCAGGAATTCGAGGAGCTGTGGTGGCTGCTGCTGAAGGACTGCCTGCTCGAGGACGACGCCGAAGTCATCTGGCTCGAAGACGAGACGCGCGGCAACCGCGTCGGCCGGGGCAATCCCGACGGCATCGCGGTCACCTACCGCGCCAGGGACAACTATCGCTCTCCCTATCGCATCGCGCGCTACATCAACCGCTCCTTCCCCGAGTTCGAATTCGAGCCGCGCAATGGCATCGTCGGGCTCGACGTGAAGGAATACAGCGTGGCCAATGCGCAGGCCCAGCTGACGGTCGTCGACAAAGCGGTCAAGGCCCTGCTGCGCCAGGGTCTGCTGCCTGCCGACATCGCCATCCTGACCTGCGGCGCCATCAGGGATTCGGTGTTCCATGGCTGCGAGGCGATTGGCGGCTGTGCGCTGCGCCAGTTCACCGGCGACTACGACGGCGAGGGCGAACCCGTCTACAGCCCCGGCGAGATGCGCTTCACCAGCGTGGCCCGCTTCCAGGGTCAGCAGGCGCCGGCGGTCATCCTGGTCGATGTGGACCTGTCCGACGGCCCCGGACTGGAAGAGCGCCGGCGCGTCGCCTTCATCGGCATGACGCGGGCTTCCCTGCGCCTGGACGTGATCAAGAATTATTAGGCGCTGGCGGGGCCTCCTGCCAGAATGCCTGCAACTCGCCCTGCAGCGTCGACGGGTCGCTGCAGCGGCGGGGGTGCCAGTAGCGGGGCAGGTGCCGGCGGTACTGGTGGTGGCCGAAGCGGCGGTCCATGAGCACCACCACGCCGCGGTCGCGCTCGCTGCGGATGACGCGGCCGGCAGCCTGCATGACGCGCGCCAGCCCCGGAAAGCGGTAGGCGAAGTCGAAACCGTCGATGCCCGCTGCCGCATATTCCGCGCGGATCAGTTCCTGCTCGGTGTCGGCGGCGGGCAGTCCCACGCCGACGACGATGGCGCCGATCAGGCGGTCGCCCGCGTAGTCCACGCCCTCGCCGAACACGCCGCCCATGATGGCAAAGCCCAGCGTGGGCCGCCCGCACTCGAACTGATCCAGAAACGCGCGCCGCTGCGCCTCGTCGGTTGCGCGCTCCTGCAGCAGCGGGCGCGGTGTCTCGAACATCGCCGTGAACGCCTCGGCCACCTGCTGCATGAAGCGGTACGACGGAAAGAAGGCCAGGTAGTTGCCGGGGCGGGCGGCGTACACCGCGCCGATCGCCCTGGCGATGGCGCCCAGGTGATGTTCGCGCTGGTGCTGGCGCGTGTCGATGGCGGGGTAGAGCCAGACGCCCAGCTGTTGCGGCGCAAAGGGCGAGGGCAGTATGCGCGCGGGCGTGTCGTGGTGCAGGCCGAGCGCGCGCCGGTAGTAATCGGCAGGGCTGAGCGTGGCGGAGAAAGCGGCCACCGCCTGAAAGCTTTGATAGCTGTGTGCCAGGTATTCGCTGGCGTCCAGGCACAGCAGCTTGACCTCGACGTCCCGGTAGGCGCCTCGCGAATCGCCTCGCGAATCGCCGCGCGAATCGCCGCGCGCGCCGGCGCGGGCCATGCAGGTGTGGTGGGCGCCGAACAGCGCCGCGATCGCGGCAAAGCGGTACAGCGCTCTGAGCACTTCGGTCAGCGGCTCCGGATAGGGGTCGTCAGCCGCCGTGGCCAGCCCCTGCAGCAGGCGGTCGACGGCGCGGCTGACCGCTGCCGGGGCTGCGCGCCCGATGGCCGGTGCGGTGGCGGCGGACCCGTGCCAGCGCAGCATGGCGCTGGCGACGCGCCGCAGGGCCTTGCTCAGGGCCGGGTGGTCGTGCCGGCAGGCGCGCGCGCAGGCGTCCAGATCGCTGCGGCACAGCTGCGCCGAGTACATCTGGCGGGACCGGTCGACCAGGTTGTGGACCTCGTCCACCAGCAGCAGCGCGCGTGCGCCGTCATCGCGCAGGCAGCTCAACTCGACCAGCGGATCGAAGACATAGTTGAAGTCGCAGATGACGATGTCAGCCCAGGGCGCCATCTGCAGGGCGAGTTCGAACGGGCACAGCTGGTATTCCAGGGCTACGGCGTCGATGGCGGCCGCATCCATGGTGCCCAGCGCCAGCAGCCGCTCTCTGGCCGGGGGCAGGCGGTCGTAGAAGCCCAGGCCGCGCGGGCAGCGGCCCTCGGCATCGCGCTCGCAGGCGCCGGTGTGGCAGGGGCAGGCCTGGGCCTTGGCGCGGATCAGCAGGGAACCCGCTGGCAGGCCGCCGCGGACCAGCGCCGCGACCATGTCGGCGGCGGCAAGGCGGCCGGAATTCTTGGCGGTCAGGTAGAGTATCCTGTCGACGTGGCCCTCGCCGAGCGCCTTGGCCGCGGCGAACAGCGCGCTGATCGTCTTGCCGGTGCCGGTGGGCGCCTCGATCAGGCACTGGCCGCCGTCCCGGGCCGCGCGGTAGATGTCCGCAGCCATCGCGCGCTGGCCGGCGCGGAAGGCACCGAACGGAAAGCGCAGTGCGCCCGCCGCGGCACGCAGCTGCCGGCGGTGGTGCTGCATCAGGCGCTGCCATGCCAGGTAGCGCTGCAGCGCGGCCAGGGTAAAGTCCCTCAGCGCGTCGTAGGCAAGCTCTTCAGCGTCGGCGTAGCTGCGCCCCGTTGCCAGGTCGTACCAGGTCAGCTGCAGCCGGATGCGGGCGCCGCCGGAGGCGTGCAGATGGCAGAAGCCGTACACTTTCAGCTGCGCCCAGTGCAGCGCCACCTGCGCGTCCGGCAGGCGATCCGGGGGAACCAGGCAGGTCTTGATTTCTTCGATCGCGGGCGGCTCGCCCTCCGCGCACATCAGGTCGACCCGGCCCTTGAGCTCGACCTGAAACTCATCCAGCGCGACGGTGGCGCTCAGCCTGACCTCCGGCCGATAGCCGGGAGGCGGGCTCCGCTGCAGTTGCTGATGGCCCCGCAGGCCGGCGCTCGCGGTCGGGCCCGGCACGCCGGCGGCGAGGTCGCCGCTGCGGCAGGCGAACTCGACCAGCTGTCTGACCGGAATCGCCAGCGGCGTCGTCACTCCGGGCACCATTGCACGTGTAACACCTCATGGGGGATGCCGACCTCGGCGAAAAAGGCCATCCAGCGCTGCTGGTTTTTCTGCAGGCGGTCGCCGGGAGCCTTGACCTCCAGCAGGGTATAGCCGCCATCGTCGCCGAAGGCGATCAGGTCCGGCAGGCCGGTGCGGTGGTGGCGCAGGTCCTGCAGCAGGCGCGCCAGCAGCGGCTGCCAGTGCCGGCCGGGAATGTGCTGCAGCGCCAGCGCCAGCAACTCCTCGCTCA
>Ga0316188_10000497_pt1 | contig 17044 bp, 18 predicted proteins | sample Phiworburrow1_MG_FD_204933 | JGI IMG/M metagenome (GOLD analysis project Ga0316188, IMG submission 204933) | Coastal sediment microbial communities from Maine, United States - Phippsburg worm burrow 1 | ecosystem: Environmental > Aquatic > Marine > Coastal > Sediment | place: USA: Maine...
GAGGCGGTGTTGGATACGTCCACGTTGGCGGTCTTCATTGAAGTACCGCCGGAGGACGCCATGCCGACCATGGGAACACTCAGCAACAAAACAATAAACAAGCGCTTAAGCATGGTAAGTCACCCTCTCAGGTACCGGCTTGGTCTTGTCTGCCATGGACAACCAGGGCAGAAGCAGGAAGAACGCAAAGTAGAAGAACGTAGCCACACGAGCCAGGTTGGTGTAAATCGGCGTTGCAGGCTGCATACCCAGGTAGCCCAGCGCGATGAAGGACACGGTAAACAATGCCAGCGGAAGCTTGTACATCCAGCCGCGATAACGGATTGAACGCACCGGAGAGCGATCCAGCCACGGCAACAGGAATAGCATAAGGATCGCACCACCCATCATGACTACACCGCCCAGCTTGTCAGGCACGGCGCGCAAGATGGCGTAGAACGGGGTGAAATACCACACCGGGGCAATATGCTCGGGTGTCTTCATCGCGTTAGCCGGCTCAAAATTGGCATGCTCAAGGAAGTAACCGCCCATCTCTGGAGCAAAGAACACCACCGCGGCGAACGCCATCAGGAAGATCGCCAGTCCGACGGTATCCTTAACGGTGTAATAGGGGTGGAATGCGATGCCGTCCAGGGGCTTGCCATCGGGACCCTTCACATTCTTGATCTCGACACCGTCAGGGTTGTTTGAACCCACTTCGTGCAAGGCCAGGATGTGAGCCACCACCAGGAATATAAGCACCAGTGGCAGGGCAATCACATGCAATGCAAAGAACCGGTTGAGCGTGATATCGGAGATGTAGAAATCACCCCGGATAAATTCCACAAGGCTGTCGCCGATCACCGGAATCGCACCGAACAGGGACACGATCACCTGGGCTCCCCAATAGGACATCTGTCCCCAGGGCAGCAGGTAACCCATGAACGCCTCACCCATCAACACCAGGTAGATGAGCATGCCGAAAATCCACAGCAGTTCCCTGGGCGGCTTGTACGAACCGTAAAGCAGAGCCCTGAACATATGCAGGTAAACCACTACGAAGAACGCCGAGGCACCGGTTGAGTGCATGTAGCGAATCAGCCAGCCCCACTGCACATCACGCATGATGTACTCAACAGACGCGAAGGCCTCAGCGGCGGAAGGCTTGTAGTTCATGGTCAGGAAAATACCGGTGACCAACTGGATTACCAGCACCACCAGTGACAGCACGCCAAACAAGTACCAGAAATTAAAATTCTTCGGAGCATAGTACTCGGCGGCATGCTCGTTAATCATCTTGGTCAGGGGAAAACGTGCATCCACCCAGGCCAGCAGGCGCGCGCCGGCGCCCTGATTTTCAGTTGAGCTCATTACGCAACCCCCGGGTCATCGCCAATCAGGATGAGGCTGTCATTGAGGAAACGGTATGGCGGAACTTTCAGGTTCAAGGGAGCGGGAACGCCCTTGTAGACCCGGCCTGCCAGATCGAACTTTGAACCGTGGCAGGGACAATAGAAGCCACCTTTCCATTCGGGACCAAGATCAGCCGGAGCCACCTCGAAACGCTCTCCTGGTGAACAACCCAGGTGCGTACAGTTGCCGATTACGACAAAGATTTCGGGCTTCAGCGACCGGTACTGATTGGTCGCCCAACCAGGCTGCTGGGGCTGAGCGGACTCGGGGTCTCTCAGCGAAACCTCAACCTCGGGAAGGGTCTGCATCATGGCTTCGGAACGGTACAGCACCCACACCGCCTGGCCTCGCCAGGTAACCCGGATCATTTCACCCGGCTGCAACTTGCTGATATCCACTTCAACCGGGGCCCCCATGGCCTGCGCACGGGCACTGGGCTTCCAGGAAGAAAGGAATGGAACTGCCGCGAAACCCGCGCCTACAGCGCCTGTAACCGTTGTAGCGACGGTCAAAAAGTGACGCCTGCTCTTGTCAACGCCCTCACTCATCTAAGGAGTCTCCTGAATCTGGTACTTAACCCGATTGGGATAAATGAAACATTCGGATTATGCTTGCGGTGTCACGAGCTCTCGCCTTGTGGCACCACACAGCAAACGCAACATTATACATGGCGCTTTGATTGTGCGGTACGTTCTGACCAGAAAATAGGCCTAAAAGGCAGGTAAATGCTTAGACCAGCGACTACAAAAGGCGTTCTGCGTGAGGAGGGGCGATGAAAAGCATGAGACCGGGAGCCTTCCTGGCCCAATCTGCCGCCATCGGGCTGGCTGTCGCATTTGCCGTACTGTACTTCTTCCCGGACCAGGTGCTCAACCTCAGCCGATCCGCCGGCAGCGCCCCCAACTCATACGCCCAGGCGGTCCAGGCTGCCGCCCCGTCCGTGGTGAATATTTATTCCTTCAGAAAACTGGAATCCAGCGACACTGCCGACTCCGAAGCAGAACCCACTCTGACCAGCAGCCTGGGCTCTGGAGTGATCGTCGACCAAGCTGGTTATATTTTGACCAATCACCACGTGATTGATGGGGCAGAAAGAATCAGCGTACAGCTGTCCGACGGACGGGCACTAACTCCGCAGGTGATTGGCACCGACCGCCCCACAGATCTGGCGCTGCTCAAGATTCCCCTGGAAAACCTGCCGGTCATCACCCTGGGACGATCCGACACCCTGCAAATAGGCGATGTAGTCCTGGCAATCGGCAACCCTTATGGCCTGGGTCAGACCGTCACCCAGGGAATCGTTAGCGCAACGGGCCGCTGGCAATTGGGCCTGACCCTGATCGGGGATTTCATCCAGACAGACGCGGCCATCAATGTCGGCAACTCCGGCGGAGCGCTGATTAACTCCCGGGGCGAACTGATCGGAATCAACATTGCCACCCTTGAGCCGGAACTGGCCCTGGAACGCCGGCTGCCTGAAGGCATCGGTTTCGCCATACCCGTGAACCTGGCCAGGGGCGTCATGGAGGAGCTCAAGACTCGTGGCCGGGTGGTCCGGGGGTGGCTTGGAGTTGAAGCCATAGACCTGACTCCCTTGCGGGCTCGCGAGCTGGGGCTCTCGCAATCAACCGGTATCGAGGTGCGGCGCGTCTACCCGGACAGCCCGGCAATGACCATCGGCCTGCAGCCAGAGGACGTGATTACCGAGATCAACGGGCAGGCAATCCTGGTACGCCAAAGCGCGGTAAATATTGTCGCCGGGCTGCAGCCGGGCAACGCAGTTGAACTGGCAGGGGTTCGCGCCGGCAAACCTTTCCGTGCCAGCGCCACCTTGATTGAGCGAGCAGAGTAAGGCGGTTAGTCCCGAATTCTCTTGATCTTTGCCCCCAGCGCGGAAAACTTTTCCTCGATCCTCTCGTATCCCCGATCGATGTGGTAAATCCGGTCGACGATGGTCTCGCCCTCTGCCACCAGGCCCGCCAGGACCAGGCTGGCCGAGGCACGCAGGTCAGTGGCCATCACCGGGGCGCCGGTCAAACGGGGCACACCCGTAACGATAGCCGTATTGCCCTCGATTCGGATATCCGCACCCATTCGCTGCAACTCCTGTGCATGCATGAAGCGGTTTTCAAAAACGGTCTCGGTAATTGTGCCGACACCCTGGGCCACCGAATTCAGTGCCGTGAACTGGGCCTGCATATCCGTGGGGAACCCCGGATGGGGTGCGGTACGCAGGTCAACGGATTCGGGCCGGCGTCCCCGCATATCCACTTCCACCGTATCGTCTTCCACAGTCACCGTGGCACCGGCGTGCCTGAGCTTGATCAGCACCGCATCCAGGTGCTCGGGACGAACCTTGCGGACTTTCACGCGCCCGCCGGTAATTGCCGCGGCCAGCAGATAAGTACCCGCCTCAATCCGGTCCGGCAACACCGTATAGTCAGTCCCCTGGAGGTTTTCCACCCCGTCAATCACGATAGTGTCTGTACCGTGGCCTGAAATCTTTGCACCCATGCTGATCAGGAAATTCGCCAGGTCCACGACCTCGGGCTCCCTGGCGGCATTCTCGATAGTGGTCCGACCGTCCGCCAGGGTGGCGGCCATCATCAGATTCTCGGTGCCGGTCACGGTGACAATATCCAGTACCAGCCGGGCACCGTGCAGGCGCCTCGCCCGGGCTCGGATGTAGCCATTATCGATCTGGATATCGGCGCCCATTTCTCGCAAACCAGCCACGTGAAGGTCCACCGGGCGGGCGCCAATCGCGCATCCGCCGGGCAGGGACACATCCGCCCTGCCGAACCGGGTCAGCAATGGACCCAGCACCAGGATCGAGGCGCGCATGGTTTTCACCAACTCATAGGGTGCTTCCAGGTTGTTAATGCCCGACGCATCAACCTCCACGCCCATATGGTCATCAAGCGTGACCTCCACGCCCATACGACTAAGCAACTCTATGGTGGTGGTTACGTCCCGCAAATGCGGAATATTTCTCAGCATCACCGGCTTTTCAGCCAGCAGACAGCCGGCCAGAATTGGCAGCGCCGCATTCTTGGCTCCAGAGATCACGACTTCACCATCGAGCCTCTGGCCACCACTTATTTTCAGCTTATTCACGTTGCTATTATCCGGTTCAGGATCCGCCGGCAGCCCACTCTTCTGGAGTCAGCGCCTGGATCGACATGGCATGAATTTCACGGCCCATCAGGGCTCCAAGGGTCCCGTAGATCAGTTGGTGCCGACGTATCCGGCTCTGACCGGCGAATTCCTCGCTGACCACAAGAGCCTCAAAATGCGTATTGTCATCGCTGAGCACCTTGACCCGGGCGCAGCTCAGGCCACCATTAATCAAGGCTTCGATATCTTCACACTGCATTTTACTCTCCGTGGTACTTCGGGCATCAGCGTCCCGGGACTGCCGATCGGGAGCGCGATTGTATCTAAAATTCGCCGCCTCCGTGGGCCCTTGTGACTAAAAGACCCTCACGGATTCCCTGCTCTAGCGTGTATGATTCGCAGGAATAGCTAAAAAGCGGCAGAATTTGAAGCGCCTACAAAGACAGATGAAAATAAGACCAAGAACCAACCTCAACTTTCTTCTAGCCAAAAACCGATGCCCTGAGCCGGGCAGATTTCAGGAGGGTGCGCAGAAGTGCTGATCTTTGCAACTGCCACGCTGGCTGGATTTCTGCTGCTTGTATGGGGCGCAGACCGCTTCGTGCTTGGCGCCGGAGCGGCGGCTCGCAACATGGGCGTTTCACCCCTGATGATTGGCCTGACCATCGTCAGTTTCGCGACCTCACTCCCCGAGGTACTGGTATCGATAACCGCGTCATTGCAGGCTGCACCAGGTCTGGCTATCGGTAACGCAATTGGCTCAAACATCGCGAATATCGGATTGGTCCTCGGAGTCACTGCGGTGGTGTGCCCAATCCACCTGGAATCCGCAACCTTGCGCCGGGAAATTCCCGCCCTGCTGGCCGTCACCCTGCTGGCAGCCATGCTGTGCATGGATGGATTCCTGGGGCGCGTCGATGGCTATGTATTGATCGGCAGCCTTGGCTTGCTGATGCTCTGGATTGTGAAACTTGGATTTCTCTCCGCGGCCACTGACCCGATCCGCCAGGAGTTTGAAGAAGAAATTCCCACCGGCGTAAGCATGAAGTCCGCAGTCGCCTCGCTGGCCCTGGGCCTGGTAGTGCTGCTGGCAGGAGCCAACATGCTCGTCTGGGGCGCCGAGGAAATTGCCCGGGCGGTGGGCGTCAGTGATGTGATCATCGGCCTGACCATCGTCGCGGTCGGAACCAGCCTCCCGGAATTGGCAGTTACCGTGGTCAGCGCAATGAAAAATGAGCATGGCCTGGCTATCGGCAACGTGATCGGCTCCAATATGTTCAATACCCTGGCAGTGCTGGGGCCCGCCGCGGCCATTTACCCGATCGCGCTGCAGCCCAAGATCATGAGCTTCCATCTTCCGGTGATGATTGGAGCGACCCTGGTGATGTTTGCCCTGACCTATGACTTCAGCGGACGAGGCAAGATCAACCGGGCTGAAGGACTTGGCCTGGTGGCTGCGTTCGCCGCATATCACTACTACACTTTCACGTACACGCTGTAATTCCGGGCAACCGGAAAAGCCAATTGACCAGGACCCCGTGATTCCGGGTGTAAGCAATGCCTATAAAAGATCAAGATCGAATCAAGTCACTTGCCCGCAAAGTGCTGGAAACCGAAGCCCGTGCGGTGACCGTTTTAATGGACCGGATTGATGATGAGTTTATCCGGGCCTGCGAGATCTGCCTGGAATGCCAGGGCAGGATCGTAGTGATCGGCATGGGAAAATCCGGGCACATCGGAAGCAAGATTGCCGCGACCCTGGCCAGTACCGGAAGCCCTGCGTTTTTCGTTCACCCGGGTGAAGCCAGCCACGGCGACCTGGGAATGATTACCGGACCAGATGTGGTGTTGGCCATTTCCAACTCCGGGGAAACCGCCGAACTGATAACCATCCTGCCGATGATCAAGCGCCTGGGCGTGAAACTGATCGGCATGACTGGCAAACCCGCGTCGACCCTGTCCAAGGCCGCAGATGTGAACCTGGATGTCAGCGTGGCCGAGGAAGCCTGCCCCCTGAATCTCGCACCCACCGCCAGCACCACCGCGACACTGGCCCTGGGTGATGCCCTGGCCGTTGCCCTGCTGGAAGCGCGCGGATTCACCGAAGAGGACTTCGCCCGCTCCCATCCCAGCGGAACCCTGGGGCGACGCCTGTTGCTGCTCGTGGGAGACCTGATGCACTCAGGCGACGAGATTCCGCGCATTGAGGCGGACAAGCCCCTGAGTGAGGGTCTGCTGGAAATGAGCAGGAAAGGCCTGGGCATGACCACGGTCTTCGGCGATAACAACCACTTGGAAGGCGTGTTCACCGACGGTGACCTCCGCCGTGCCATTGATGACTCCCTGGATTTGCGCACCACCGCGATGCGGGATGTAATGACCCCTCGTGGCCATACCATCGCGCCAGAATTACTGGCCGCCGAGGCGGTACGAATGATGCAGACCCACAAGATCACCTCCTTGCTGGTAATTGACGAGACGGATGAACTGGTTGGCGTGCTGCACATTCATGACCTGCTACGTGCCGGGGTGATGTAAAAACCGTCCTGGCGCAATGCCGGGACAAGCAGGCGAAACTGAGGCTAAACTACCCGGACGTATCCCAAAGCCGGGACCATGCCCGTCCAGACCAAGGAAACACAGCATGTCGCAAATCTCTGACCCCTCTTCTGTCGCCCTGGTGGTCTTCGACGTGGACGGGGTATTCACTGACGGGCGCATTCTCATCGGCCCCCAGGGAGAGGAATACAAAACCTTTCACACCCGGGACGGCCACGGTGTAAAACGCCTGATGGCCTCCGGACGCCAGGTGGCGATCATTTCCGGTCGCAATGCCACTGCCGTGGATCACCGCATGGCTGAACTGGGCGTGCAGCATGTATTCCAGGGCTGCAAGGACAAGCTCAAGGTACTCCTGGCCTTGCTCGAGCAGCTCGATATTTCCCTGGAAAACGTTGCCTACATGGGTGACGACCTGCCCGATCTGGAGGTAATGCAGAACGTGGGACTGCCGGTAACGGTTTCTGACGGGGCCCCGGAAATTCGTTGCGCCGCCAGCATCGTTACCCGGGCAGCCGGTGGACACGGCGCGGTACGGGAATTTTGCGACATGCTCCTGAACGAAACAGATCAGTAAGCATGCGCAACCTGATTTACATCATTATTCTGAGTTTTGCGGTAGCCGCGAGTTGGTGGCTGGCGCGCAACCTGTCCAAAGAACAAGACAACATATCGGGACGTGACCTCAAGGAACCCAAGCGGGGGTTTTATCTGCGCGACGCCGTACTCCATGGCACCAGCGAAGATGGCTCGCCGGAGTACATCCTGAAAGCCGAGCGTATCGACCAGAATCTTGCACAACACAGCTTCGACGCAACGGTCATCAAACTGACCCTTAACGACGAGGGTGGCCCACCCTGGCTGGTCAAGGCAGATACGGGGACCATTCCGGCGGACCAAAGCTATATCCAGCTCAACGGCGGAGTCAGGGCGGTTCGCGACCAACCCGACCCGACATTCAGCCTGGAATCTCAAAGCATGCGCCTGCTGACAGAGGAAAAAGTCGCCGAAACCAGTGACCTGGTCATTATTCGCTTTGGCCAACAGCAACTAACAGCAGTTGGCATGCGTGCGTATTTCAATGAAGACAGGGTAGAACTACAATCAAAGGTACATGGAAATTTCACTCCGTAATCTGATCATTACAGCAACCTTGCTGCTGGCCACCGCAAGCTCGGGTCCAGCGTGGGCCGTGCTGACCGGTTCCCGGCTACCTATCGAACTGGATGCGGATTCCTCTGATATAGATCGCCGCAACGACCGGCTGATTTTTCGCGGTGTGAATATTTCCCAGGGCGACCTGGGGATCGAGGCCGATGAAGCGGTTGCCTCCACCCTGGATTTTGCCAACAGCGAGTGGCAGTTCACCGGCAAGGTCAAGATTCGCATGAGCAACTCCAGCATCCTGGCGGACAAGGCGATCATGACTTTCTCCGGCTACCGCCTGGTACTGGCAGTCATCCATGGCCAGCCCGCCCAATTCCGCCAGGTCGAGACTGACCAGAGCATCACGGAGGGACAGGGTCGTTTACTGGAGTACGAGGCCGACAACGGCATCCTTCGCCTGTCCGATCATGCGTCACTAAGCCAGTCGGGCAAGCAAATCCAGGGAAACATCCTCACCTACAGCATCAACGAGGAACGGGTGATCGCCAGTTCCAGCGATGCAACAGGAGAACGGGTACGCATCATCATTACCCCCGATAGTCTTGAACAACTCTCTGAAAAAACCCCGCCTCTGGCTGAGCAGCCAGACGTCCCCGAGGAAGAAAAAAACCCGGAGACACCTGAGCAGCCATGAGCACCCTGAAAGTTACTGACATCTCAAAACGCTTCGGCCCACGACAAGTAGTGAAAAGCGTGTCACTGGAGCTCAAAAGTGGCGAGGTCGTCGGTCTGCTGGGCCCGAACGGGGCCGGAAAGACCACCGCTTTTTACATGATTGTTGGCCTCATTCCTTGCGACCGCGGAACAATAAAACTGGACGATGCCGACCTGACCAACCTGCCGATGCATCGACGCGCCCGCCTGGGCCTGGGCTATCTGCCCCAGGAAGCGTCGGTTTTTCGCAGCATGACGGTAGCTGACAACATCATGGCTATCCTCGAAACCCGACCGGGCCTGGACCAGGCTGAACGGGAGCGCAGGCAGGAAGAACTGATGGAAGAGTTACACATCGGCCATTTGCGCAACAGCCGGGGCATTGCCCTGTCCGGCGGCGAACGCAGGCGGGTGGAGATTGCCCGGGCACTGGCAGCAGACCCCCAATTTGTATTGCTTGATGAGCCATTTGCCGGCGTGGACCCGATTTCAGTAATAGACATTCAACGCATCATCCACCACCTGACCGAACGCAAGATTGGTGTCCTCATTACCGATCATAACGTTAGGGAAACACTGGGCATTTGCAAACATGCCTACATTCTCAGCGATGGCAACGTGATCGCTGAAGGCAAGCCCGAAGAGATTGTCGCGAATCGCAGCGTACGAGAAGTCTACCTTGGCGAGGATTTCCAGCTCTAGGCGCGGGTCTACCAGGCTGGAAGTTGCACGAGTCAGTAAACAGGGGTACACCAAGTAGTGATGACCCGCAAAACGCAAATGACACAATGGAGTAGTTCTTGCTGAAGCCCAGCCTGCAACTCAAGCTTGGCCAGCAACTGACCATGACCCCCCAACTGCAGCAGGCTATACGCCTGCTGCAACTGCCTGTCATGGACTTGCAAACTCATATCCAGGAAGCACTGGAAACCAACGTCATGCTGGACGTTGAGGAGCCTGCCGGTGAGACCTCGGTCGACGAAAACCCCACCAATGAACAGGTGGAGGAAGCGCCGACACCGGAGCAGGACTTCAGTGAAATTGAAGCCAACTGGAACGACCGCGGGGTAACCGCTTCGACGGACTCAGGCTACAACCCGGGCGAACCCCGGCCCAATCGGGAAATTGCAGACCAGACTGCCGACACCTTGAAAGACCACTTGCTGTGGCAACTCGAAATGGAACGACTGGATCCGAACAAGGATCTGATGGGCCAGGCCATCATCGATGCCATTAATGACGATGGCTACCTGGTGGACAGCATGGAGGACATCCGCGAAACGCTGCTCCCCGACCTGGACGCCAGAATGGATGAACTCGAAGCCGTGTTGATGCTGATTCAGAAATTTGACCCCAGCGGCATCGCGGCACGTGACTTGAGCGAATCGATCTGTTTGCAATTAGACCAACTTGAGAAAGATACCCCCGGTCTTGCGCTGGCTCAGCTCATAGCCAGCGAAAACCTGGAGCTTGTTGCGGAGCAGCAATTTACTGCCCTGAGACGCAAGCTGCATTGCGACGACGAGGAGCTGGATCATGCAATTGCGCTGGTTCGGGCCTGTCATCCCCGTCCAGGATCGACCATCGGAGGCGGTGGAACCCAATACGTTATTCCTGATGTGTACGTAAAGAAAATTGACAACCAGTGGGTAGTAGAGGTCAACTCTTCAGTAGCCCCACGACTATGCGTCAATTCGACCTACGCTGGCGCCATAGGACGCGGTACTGACCACACAGTGCTGAGGACGCAATTGCAAGAAGCCCGCTGGCTGGTACGCAGTCTGGAAATCAGGGATGAAACCCTGGTGAAGGTGGCGCGCTGTATTGTGCAAAAGCAGCAAGAGTTCCTGAATCATGGCGATGTCGCCATGCGCCCGCTTGTGCTTCGCGATGTTGCCGAGGAGGTGGGAATGCATGAGTCCACCATTTCCCGTGTCAGCGCTAACAAGTACATGCATACCCCCAGGGGTATTTTCGAATTCAGACACTTCTTTTCCAGTCATGTCTCGGGAGATGACGGCAGCGAGCATTCCGCAGTGGAGGTTCGCGCACGAATCAAACAATTGATTGGACAGGAAACCCCCAAGAAGCCACTGAGCGACAACAAGATTGCAAAGGCTCTCTCCGAGGACGGCATCCAGGTTGCGAGGCGCACCGTCGCCAAGTACCGGGAAGCCATGTCCATCCCGCCATCCAGCGAACGCAAGCGGCTCGCAAGCTGCTCGTAATAACCGCTAAGGAGAAAATGATGCAAATAAACGTATCTGGACACCACATTAATGTCACACCGCCGCTGCGCCGATATGTCTCCGAGAAACTGGAACGAATTCAACGACACAGCGATCACGTGGTAAATGCCAACTGCATACTTACCGTGGAAAAACTGCAGCACAAGGCAGAGGCGATGATCAGTATGCGGGGCATCCAGATTTACGCGGACGCGATTGACCAAGACATGTATGCAGCAATTGATGGCCTGGCTGACAAGCTGGATCGACAGGTGCGCAAACACAAGGAAAAGAATTCCGATCACCACGCCCGGGATGTGGACAAATCGGTTTACGAGTAAAATTGGCGCAGGGCGCCACAACCGAGGAATAGATTTTAGCAGGGGGGCCATGCCCCCTTGTTTTTATTAGACCGCTTATGGATACCATCGAAATCAAGCTTTCTGAATTGATTACGCCAGGCCGGGCCTTGGCCAAAGTCAATGCACGCAGCAAAAAACACGCCCTGGAAATTTTGAGCGAAATGCTGGCCGAAACCCTGCCACCGGATCCCGATGCACCTGACCGCCTTAGTTTGACCAACTCCGTTATGGAAGCCCTGGTGCAGCGAGAAAAACTTGGTAGCACGGCACTGGGAGAGGGCATTGCCCTGCCCCATGCTTCACTTGCTCAGGTGGAACACCTCACCGCAGCGGTGGTGACCCTGGTGCATCCGGTGGATTTCGATACACCTGACGGCCAGCCCGTGGATGTGATGATGGCATTGATCGCCCCGTTACCAGCCTCCCCGGCGCACCGGGAAATCGTGGAACGTGCCAGCCTCGTGCTGTCCGACCACACCGGAAAATGCCCATTGCGCGAGGCCCAGAGCAGCACTGAATTGCATGCGGCGCTGGAGTGCATCGACAAGGCCATCCTCGCAAGCTACGAGTCGGAAGCCGCTGAGGATAATTGATGACACACTCCGATATCAGGTTGGTTGTAGTAACCGGGATTTCAGGTTCGGGGAAGAGTATTGCCCTGGACATGCTGGAGGACCTGGGCTTTTACTGCATAGACAATCTGCCATCGGGGCTGGTAAAGCCGTTCCTTGAACAGGCGGAAAGCGGCTCTTTGGAAACCTATACGAAGACCGCAATCGCACTGGACGTGAGAAACCTACCGGACGAGTTGATCAAGGTTCCGGAAATGATCAGCAGTCTCAAGGCGGCCGGAACCCAGGTGGATGTAATTTTCCTCGACGCCGCCGATGACGTTGTCATCAAGCGCTACGCAGAAAGTCGGCGCCGGCACCCGCTGAGCCGCAAGGGATTAAGCCTGGCCGAGGCCATAAAGCGTGAGCGGCAAGTGCTGAGCTCTCTCTATGATCTCGCCGACCTGGTTATCGACAGCACACGCACCAATGTCCACCAGTTACGCCGCATCATCAGTGAGCGGGTTGCTCAAAGACTGGCCGGAAGTATGGGCCTGAACTTCACTTCCTTTGGTTTCAAGCATGGTCTCCCACACGATGCAGACTATGTGTTCGACATCAGATTCCTGCCCAATCCTTATTGGGAAAACGAACTGCGGGATTTCAACGGCCTGGATCAGCCAATTATCGACTTCCTGAACTCGTCACATGAAGTACAGGAGTTTTTCGCCTCACTGACAGCCTTCCTGGAACCATGCCTCGCGCGACAGAAAGAACAAAACCGCAGTTTCATCACTGTCGCCCTGGGTTGCACCGGCGGACGTCATCGCTCGGTTTTCCTGTGCGAGAAACTCGCCGAACACTTCCGTGACCGCTACCCCCAGGTCAGCGTGCGGCACACAGAACTGCTCGACTAGGCGGGAAATCCTGCTCGACGGCATGGACTGCCCATTACAGCAAGGCTACACTGCGACCCGACGGTTCAAACCTCATCCAGAGATAGAACAACGAGTGGAAGCATGGCGGAAGTCGAGCAAATCGTAAATCCCTCAACACGACTGGAAGCGCTGCGCAGCGCTCTGGACACGGGATCAATGCGCCCGGCAAAACGCATGATCAATGCGCTCCACCCGGCGGAAGTTGCCTCGTTGATCGAATCCCTTAGACCGGCTGAGCGCCAGATTCTATGGGAACTGGTTCCCGCGGATAACGAAGGCGACATCCTGCTCGGCCTCAACGACGAGGTGCGCGCAAGCATCATCGCCACCATGGACGATGAGGAGATCGTCGCCGCCGCCGACGGCATGGAACTGGATGACCTGGCCGACTTCCTGACTGATTTGCCGGAAGCGATTATCCAGCAGGTCATGCACTCCATGGACCAGCAGCACAAGGATCGCCTGCAAACGGTTCTTGCCTACCCGGAAGACTGTGCCGGTGGCCTGATGAATCCGGACACGGTAACCGTGCGCCCGGACGTGAGCATCGAGGTTGTACTGCGTTATCTGCGCTTAAGCGGCGGGGTTCCGGATAAAACCGATGCCCTGTTCGTGGTTAATCGAAACGACCTGTACCTTGGCACCCTGCCCCTGACCAGCTTGCTGACCGCAGACCCCTCCCTGGCGGTCTCGGAAGTAATGGAATCCGATCCTGTGTGCTTGCTTGCGGATACCTCGGCAGCCCAGGTCGCAATGCAGTTCTCGGACCGGGATTTGCTCTCCGCTGCCGTGGTGGATCAGAAGGGCCAACTCCTGGGTCGTATCACCATCGATGATGTGGTCGACGTTATTCGCGAACAGGGCGAGCATTCCCTGATGAGCATGGCCGGTCTGGATGAAGATGAGGATATGTTCGCGCCGGTTTTCAGCAGCGCCCGGCGCCGGGCCGTCTGGCTGGGGGTAAACCTGGCCACAGCATTTCTCGCCTCCTGGGTGGTGGGATTATTCCAGGCAACCCTGGACCAGGTAGTGATACTGGCTATCCTCATGCCTATCGTGGCCAGTATGGGAGGCATCGCGGGAAGCCAGACCCTGACCCTCATGATTCGTGGCATCGCGCTTGGCCAGGTTGAAAAGTCCAATTCCCATTGGTTGCTCAACAAGGAAATCATGGTTGGCCTGCTCAATGGACTCGCCTGGGCAAGCATCGTCGCCGTGGCGGTGATCTTGTGGTTTGGCGACTGGCGCATCGGCGTGGTCATTGCCGTCGCCCTGATCATCAACCTGGTGGTGGCAGCGGTTTCAGGTGTCGGCATTCCCCTTTTGTTGCGCAGACTCGGGGTTGATCCTGCACTGGCCGGCAGCGTTGTCCTGACCACCTTCACCGATGTAATCGGTTTCGCCGCTTTCCTCGGCCTGGGTACCTTAATCCTTCTTTGAGAAGCCCGTGACTTGCCGGGCGGGCAACCCGGCTTTGGAATCGGATGAGCAATCGAAAATATTTCGGGCTTTTCGCTGCGCACCATCACCTCCGGGTTCCCGGGTTGCATGAACTCCCCGGTATAAGTGAACTCAGGCACCCTCCAGCCAAACACTTGCCGTCCACCTTAAAATGGCACCGCCAGGTCACTCGATAAATCCACTTCCGGATTTTCGGCGAATTCAATGGCGGCACACCCCATAACTGGTTTAATGTTAGCCCTATCAACGTATTTATCCACCATTACCCGTGGATCAGAGCACCGCAGGATTGAGGATCAATTGAGATGAGAATTTTCGGAATTACTGCCACCGTACTGACAGTCTGCCTGGCCCTGGCTTTCCAAAATTCCTGGTCGGCTGAACTGCTCCCGGAAGGCAGCACTGCACCCTCCTTCCGCCTGCAAGATCAAAATAGCAAATGGCACTCAATAGAGGACTACAAGGGTAAATGGCTGGTGCTGTATTTCTATCCCAAGGACGACACTCCGGGGTGCACTACCGAGGCCTGCAATTTTCGCGATGACATCCTGGCCTTCCGCAAGATGGGCGTCACCATCCTGGGTGTCAGCACAGACGATGTCGAGTCACACCAGAAATTTGCTGAAAAACACAGCCTGCCCTTTCCTTTGCTGGCTGATACTACTGGCGACGTAAGCGCCACCTATGCCGGTTTCAAGTTGCTGGGCGTGCTGAAATTGGCCAATCGCAAGACTTACCTGATTGGACCGGACGGTACCATTGCCAGGCGTTACGACAGTGTTGATCCTGACAAGCACTCGACCCAGGTCATGGATGACCTGAAAAAGCTGATGTAAGTCACCCCGAAAGGCGATTAGAGCAACTTTCGCATACCCTCTTCCAGACCGCTCACGGTCAGGGGAAACATTCGCTGGTCCATCAACTCACGCAGCATCTGGATCGACGGCGTGTAATCCCAGCGCTGCGCCGGTTCCGGATTAAGCCAGACGCTCTTGGGATAGGTATTCAGCAGGCGTTTCATCCAGACTGACCCGGGTTCCTCATTGAGATGTTCAACGCTACCGCCGGGATAACTGATCTCGTAGGGACTCATGGTGGCGTCACCGACAAATATCAGCTTGTAGTCGGCGCTATAGCGGTGAATCACATCCAGGGTGGGCATTCGCTCATTGTAACGACGACGGTTGTCTTTCCAGAGCCCCTCGTACACACAGTTATGAAAGTAAAAATATTCCAGCTGCTTGAATTCACTGCGGGCTGCGGAGAACAGTTCCTCGCAGACCCGAACGTGATCCTCCATGGAGCCGCCCACGTCCAGGAACAGCAGGACCTTCACGGAATTATGCCGCTCAGGGACCATCTTTATATCCAGCATGCCTGCATTTCTGGCAGTTGAACGAATCGTGTCATCCAGATCAAGTTCAAAGTCGGCACCCTGTCGGGCAAACTTTCGTAATCGCCGCAGGGCTACCTTCATGTTCCGCGTGCCCAACTCAAGAGAATCATCCAGGTTGCGAAATTCCCGCTTGTCCCAGACCTTGACTGCCCGCCTGTGGCGGCTGCCCTCTTGTCCGATTCGAACGCCTTCCGGGTTATAGCCGTATGCCCCGAATGGCGACGTGCCGCCCGTGCCTATCCACTTGTTGCCGCCTTCGTGACGTTCTTTCTGTTCTTTCAGACGCTGGCGCAAGGTTTCCATGAGCTTTTCCCAACCACCCAGCGCCTCGATCCTGGCCTTCTCCTCCTCGCTCAGACCGAGCTCTACCTGGCGACGCAACCACTCATCGGGAATCTCTTCCAGGTGCTCCCCGAACAAGGTTTCAGCGCCCTGGAAGTGGGCCCCGAACACCTGGTCAAAACGGTCGAATTTTGTCTCATCCTTCACCAGTGCGCTGCGAGAAAGGTAGTAAAAATCCTCCACACTGTAGCCCGCCAGACCTGCATCCAGCGCATCAAGCAAGGTCAGGAATTCCGGCAGGGTCACCTTCAACCCCGCCTCCCGCAGCATGAAAAAGAATTTAACGAGCATCCCGTCGATTCAAAAAGATAAGCTGTTCAAACAGGTGAACGTCCTGTTCGTTTTTTAACAATGCCCCATAGAACGGCGGCAGCGCCTTGCGGGAATTGCCACCACGCAAGGCCTCAACCGGCACGTCTTCCGCCAGCAACAACTTTATCCAGTCCAGCAATTCAGAGGTGGACGGTTTTTTCTTCAAGCCGGGTGTTTCACGCAACTCGTAGAAGGCATTCAGTGCCTCGGACAAAAGCTTCTTTTTCAAACCGGGATGATGCACCTCGACGATGCTCGACATGGTGGCCGCATCGGGAAACTGAATGTAATGGAAGAAGCAGCGGCGCAGGAATGCATCCGGAAGCTCCTTCTCGTTATTGCTGGTGATGATAATGATCGGCCTGTGAGTGGCTTTTACCAGTTCACGGGTTTCGTAAACAAAGAACTCCATCCTGTCCAGTTCACGCAGCAGGTCATTGGGAAACTCGATGTCAGCCTTGTCGATCTCATCAATCAACACTACCGGTTTGACCTCCGAGTCGAACGCCTCCCACAGCGCCCCTTTGACAATGTAATTGGCAATATCGTGAACGCGCTCGTTACC
>Ga0316188_10000498_pt1 | contig 17031 bp, 17 predicted proteins | sample Phiworburrow1_MG_FD_204933 | JGI IMG/M metagenome (GOLD analysis project Ga0316188, IMG submission 204933) | Coastal sediment microbial communities from Maine, United States - Phippsburg worm burrow 1 | ecosystem: Environmental > Aquatic > Marine > Coastal > Sediment | place: USA: Maine...
TTTGATCCTGAATCAAGTCCCATTGTTTAAAAGGCTAAAATGGCGCTCATTGGTGTCGGCCCGTTTTTTATATGGAAGTGTTAGAAATGAAAATAACCCGGATAAATCATCGAATCTGGTTAAATTTCCAACGGATATTTATGGTAATACAACCACTTTTACACTTGATGAAAAGGTATATATTGAAGCCGCTATTGGTATTGAAAATATTTTCAACTTACTTAGAGTCGATTTAGTAAAACGGATCACATACCTTGATAACCCAAATATTCCTAGTTTTAACGGGCTAAAAGGAATTGGAATTCGTTTTAGATTGCGCTTTAATTTTTAACATTTATGATCAGTCCTTATCTCATAATTTTTGTTCTTCTGGCTTATTTTGCGATGCTGATCCTAGTGTCCCGAATTACTTCGAAGAAGGAAGGAAATGATGCTTTTTTCCTTGGAAACAGAAAGTCACCATGGTATGTGGTTTCTTTTGGAATGATAGGAGCGTCTTTGTCCGGAGTCACTTTTATTTCCATCCCCGGATGGGTGAACAATGCCCAATTTTCCTACATGCAAATGGTTTTTGGCTATATGTTCGGCTATTGGGTGATCGCTGTGGTGTTGTTACCCCTCTACTATAAATTGAAACTAACTTCGATCTATTCCTATTTAGGTCAGCGCTTTGGCTCTTCTACCTATAAAACAGGTGCTTCATTCTTTTTACTTTCCAGGATAATAGGCGCCTCCTTTCGCTTATTTCTTGTAGCTATCGTACTTCAAATAGCAGTTTTTGAACCTCTCGGACTTAAAATTTCTTTTGTGCCTTCGGTGATCGTTACCGTAGGTTTGATCTGGCTTTACACTAATCGTGGGGGGATAAAAACAATCATCTGGACGGATATGTTGCAGACCATCTTTATGCTTCTTGCTGTTTTTATTACGGTTAAAAGCATTATGTCGGCCCTGGATCTAAACTGGATCGAAGTGGTAAAAACGGTTAAGGATTCGAATTATTCACAGATCTTCTTTTTCGATGATTTCGCGAATAATCCTCGGAATTTTTTCAAAATGTTCTTTGGTGGTGCTTTTATAGCTATTACAATGACGGGTTTAGATCAGGATATGATGCAAAAGAACCTAAGCTGTAAAACCTTATATGAATCGCAGAAAAACGTGTTCTGGTTAGGGATCATGCTGATCATAGTAAATCTATTTTTCCTTTCATTAGGTGCACTGCTTTATTTATTTGCAGCAAAGATCAATTTTCCAATTCCTGAACAAACAGATTATCTCTATCCGAAACTGGCCATAGGCGGTTATTTGGGAGTTTTTACAGGGATCGCCTTTGTGATCGGTTTAACCGCAAGTGCTTATTCAAGCGCAGATTCCGCTTTAACTGCTTTAACAACCTCTTTTTCTATCGATATTTTGAATATTGAGAAGAAACCCGAAAAAGATCAGGTGAGGATTCGTAAGCTTGTCCATATTGGAATGTCGCTGGCTTTAATAGTCGTTATCATACTCTTTAAAGTGATCAATAACAGTAATGTGGTTGAATCTCTGTTCGATGCGGCTAAATATACCTACGGTCCTTTACTTGGATTTTATTTTGCCGGTTTATTTACAAAAATTCAGGTGAAGGATAAATATATTCCCATCGTAGCCATTTTAGCACCTCTTCTAAGTTATATCATTAATTATCTCTCTGTTGATTATATTGGTTATCAATTTGGTTTTGAATTGATCATTCTTAATGGATTTCTGACTGTGATGGGGATGTGGATTGTAAGTAAAAAAAGAGTGGATAAAATACCTGAAGTGATATGATAAGTTTGACCGTTTCTATTATTGGCGTTACTGTTGTTTTATCCTTTATTGGATTTAGAAACCGGGAATTTTTATCCCGAATGTTGTTTATTCCTTATTTGATCGCTCATTCGAAACAATATTATCGATTTGTCAGTCATGCCTTTATGCATGATCCGAAAAATCTTTTCCACCTCTTTTTTAATATGTTCGTTCTCTATCAATTCGGACTGAATGTGGAGTTATATTTTAAATCGTCATCACCTGTTTTAGGAACGATTTATTACCTCATTTTATATTTTGGAGCGGTGATCTTTTCTTCATTAAGAGATTATTCCAAGTATAAAGACGATCCGAATTATATTGCTCTAGGCGCTTCAGGTGCAGTTTCTGCTGTGTTATTTTCCCATATTATCATTTATCCAACTACTGCATTGTATCTCTTCTTTATACCGATACCGATTCCGTCTTTTATATTTGGCGGACTCTATTTATGGTTCGAGCATTATATGGATAAAAAGGGGGGGGATCATATCGCTCATGGAGCCCATTTATACGGAGCTTTATTCGGGGTGATATTTACCATCTTTACGAATTTTGCACTTATCCCTTCTTTCTTCGCTCAAATACAAGATTATATTCTGAGTTTCTTTTAATCTTTTATCGTCCGTTATAATTCCAATAAATCCCATTTTTCAAAATGGAAAATGGTTTTTCATGTGGATTTATTCGTTGCTTTATTACGCTTTTAACAAATCTAAGTCATTGCTAAAGCAGGTATAGTTTTCTACCTTAAGAACTGATAAAGTTCTTTTCTTATGTTGTGAAAGAAGTTAAAACCTAGGCCATGAAAAAGTATTCATTACTCTATTTATTCTTCTTCTTACTATTCCCACAGGGAGTTGGGAGAGGGATCGACGCACAAATGATAAATGATCCGTTTTTTATTATCAACGAAAGGTATAATCCGGATTATTCAAATAACCGCACAGCATTTACTGAACTCAGTTTTTATAAAGATAGAAGTGGAAGTATCCCTTATAGTTCCGATTCTTTACTTTTTGATCAGAATGAAAAAGCGAATTCCGCTACTTCAGGAACTGTTTTTAATGAGAATCTAGGCGATAAAATGAAGCTCTATCCAAATCCTGTTTATGATAGACTGAGCATTCGTTATATTTTATATGAGGACTGTGAATTGATCTTGAAAATCTACAATACGCAGGGAAAAGTTGTTCTAAGTAAGAATTATATGGAAGCTCCCGGGATAATAGAATTCAAATTGGATCTGGAACATCTGGATTCAGGTACTTATATTCTTAAAATTTATCAGGAAGGCTATCCTCAGGATGGATTGCACAGTGCAAGTAAAAAAATCGTCAAACTACCGGTGAAATAATTTAAAAGCGCTTCTCCTTTAATCTCTTTTCGATGCTTGCAAGGGTTTTTCGACCCCGACTTCTAAATCCCGGTTTTTCATATTCCATTTGAGTTTCGATAATTATTTTAAGTTCATTTAATAGTTCCGGATAGGGCAGCGCAATGTTTAGCAGAACCGTCATTGCGAATATTTTATTTGCTACCGGTTCCTTAATGTTTTTAATTGTCCGCAGACAAAACTCATAGCATTTTCCTTGTAGTTCTTCCGGGATTTCAATTTCTGCTAAAAAACGGAGTGTATTCCGTATCACCGCATTATGCTTCGGATTTTCGAGATTGCTAATGAACCGGTCAAGGTAGGGTTGAACAAGCTCAGAGTGCTTTTTAAGGATAAATGGGATCGGCCAAGATGCACGTTGATTCATACACCAGTCGTCGCTAAAAAAGAGATCCATTAAAGCTTTAAACTTTAATGGATCGTCTCCGACATAATCAATAATTTGATTTGTAATTCTTTTGGAATGTTCAGACTCAAGGGCTTCTTTTATATAGATTTTATGCCTATCCATATAAGCAATTAAATGAAATTAATCCATATGGATAACCGGATGTAATTGATAGGTCCCGTTTCCTAATTGATGCACAGATTCATTCGCATCAAAATCAAGCGAAACAATAAAAGTATCGACATACATTAATTCGCCATGAACATTGATCTTTAAACCCGACTGCTGTGCACTTGGAGTTTCCATAGGATAAAGTACACTATCGACCATCACAGAATTTTCAGGTCCGAGAACCAAACGTATTTGACTTATCGAATCGTAATCGACTGTTATTTCACCGAGTAGGGTATCCAATCCATTTTGATAATCCAATAAATTATAAACTCCGGCACCTGTGCTGTCTGTTAGATCATACTCATCGTTATTTCCATACCCTTTTATGATCACTTGCTGAATATCTACGTTCACTTGCTGGTAGTCCGCGGCCTGGTCATGTAAATAAACAAAAACGCTTGTTTGTGATTTTTCTGCCGCTGTATTCACATCATTATTTTTATCACATGAGGCAAACAGAATAAAAGAAAAAAGTAAAAGACCTACTGTATTTTTCATACTATTTTATATATATATTCTAAACGAATAATAAATCAAAGTGTTGTCTTTATAAGGTCTTCATTAAAACTTTATAGAGATCATTCATCGCTTTAATATCCACTTTCCAGACTTTCTCATCGGGTGTGTGGTAGTTTTTTTCGGGCGGACCAATAAAACACCAGTCCCAAACTCCTGATGATTGTTGCAGTACGGTTCCGTCCGATCCTCCTGCATCATCTACTTCCAATTGATACGGGATCTTATGTTTCTCTGCAATAGCGATGATCTTTCTAACAAACGACTGCCGTGGAATTCCTTTATCGCGCATCGAAATAGCCACTCCTTTTTTAGGTTTAATGGTATCATTGGCTAGGGTGATATCCGAGATCAAAGCCTTCGATACCTTGTATTTTTCCTGAATATATCGAGCTAAGAATTGAACCGAACCACCCCCGGCTTCTTCGTAAGTAGAAAAAACGATGATTCCGTCCTCTAAAGTTTCAGCTACCCGAAGTGCATTTAAAACACCTAATCGGTCATCTAAATAAGGGGATTGAACAGTGTTATCTTTGTTTCTGAAATTAGGTTTAAAAGTAAGGCAAGTCCCCCGGTCTATTTTTCGATCGAAACGATATTTAAGTTCTTCTTTTTTATTTCCATCGTCCCAAAGCCATTTTGCCCGCAGCGTGCATTCAATTTCTCCTTTGCTGTCTTTACCAACGAGCTTCCATCCGGTAGCACCTCTCGGACCACCGATCCTTACCAGGTTTTTACCATATCGAACAGCATAACCAATACTATCCATATGAGCGAAGATGGCAGTACGAGGTTTCCCAAATACTAAAATAATCGCATCCTGAAACCCTTCCCCATGTAAAACTTGCGGTTTAACTAACCAGTTGGGACTATTCTCTTTTACATAGTTCAATACAAATTCGGTCATGGCACTTTCGTCTCCGGAAGTGGCTCTGATACTGCAAAGTTTTTCTAATAATTCCATTGTATATTTTTTAATGTCGGATGTTAAAATTTACTCATCATGTCACCCTGAGCCTGTCGAAGGGTCTTTTGCTTCCCTTCGACAGGCTCAGGGTGACCTATCGTGTTAGCTTCTAATATTATTCTGTCATCTGCACCCTTTCTTAGTGAATCTCAGTGCCTTCGATACTTAGTGGCATTTTGAATCAGTTTTTAGTACACACCCAACTCCTCAATTTCCACATTTTCTATGCTCAAAAATACGTCTTTTAAGTTGCTATAAGCAGCGTTCGGACAAGCTAATTTCAGTTTACACGATAAAGAAAAATCATGTTCCATTTGCTCCAGATCCGCATTTTTAACTACCTGCATCACATCATTCATTTGATCATAATGAAATAGAATTCTAAAATACATTTTCATTTTCCTTTCAACGATCTTTCCATTTAATATGGCATCCTCGGCCGCACTTCGATAAGCGTTTATTAAACCGCCAACACCAAGTTTTGTTCCCCCAAAGTAACGAACAACAATAATCAATAGCTGTGTGAGATCATTCGATTCTAAACGGCCAAGTATGGGTTTTCCGGCCGAATTATTGGGTTCCCCATCGTCGTTTTCCCGGTAGTTTTCCCTTCCTATCCCCAAGGCCCAGGCATAACAATGATGTCGGGCATCATGGTATTTTTTACGCGTGTTTTCCAATGCTTCCTTTATTTCTTCTTCTGATGATACTGGAAAAGCAAGCGCGATGAATTTGCTTCCTTTTTCTTTGTATAATCCTTCCGAAGGAGCTGCTAATGTTTTATAGCTATCAATTATTTCACTCACGCGCTTTGATGGATCACTTTATTAATATTTTCAGGATGATGTGTTTTACTTTGGCTAATATAACGAACTGCTCCTTTTAAAACTTTCGCATGGATCTCATCTACTTTTCCGATAATTTCTCCATCGAGTTGAAGTATTTTCTTTTCAGAAAGGAAAATAGATGCCTCACTGCATTCTATTACCTGAGCGTTATGAATATCAATATAATCATCACTAAAAATACTGAGACCTGCGCGTAATAGTGTTTTAGCAGTAGCATAATTTACAAGTACGAGTTCCAGCTTTCCATCAAAAGGACTCCCATTCTTATTCAAAGGCACTCCTGTCCCGTATTTCCTCCCATTACAGATTCCTATCATTATGGCTTTGCCTTTAAATACTTCTTTATTGGCAAGGATCTCATATTCGAATGTCTGTTTAGAATAATATGCTTTTATAAAATATTTTAAATAAGTGATCTTTCCTCTTCGAGGATCTTTCGAATAATCTTCGATGATCTTTGCATTAAATCCAATATCGCCAATATGGATACAAAAATATTTATCATTTATTAAGATCAGATCCAGATCCAGATATTTTTCTGAATGAATCAGATCTGTTAAAGCGATGAGAGGATCGCTGTTTACGATAAGATCATTCGCCATCCCGTTTGCCGATCCAAGAGGGATTATTCCCATCGGGATGCCCGTATTTTTAAGACACACCGCTGTCAAAAGAGTAGTGCCATCCCCCCCGGCAGAAGCTACCTTGTCGGGATTATATTCACGAATTGCTTTTTTTAAATTCTTCTCATCATCTACTCCTGTGGTTTTAAAAATGCTGAATTCAATAAGCTTACTACTGCATAATTTTGTTGCTTCCTTAAGAAATTGCTTTTTATCAATATCTCCTGATACCGGATTAACTACGATCAGTAATTTCATCTAAAATTAAATTTAAGGGAGTTAGAACCTCTTCAAAACTGCTATAAAAATGGACGTTTTTCAAACGATTTTGAATGTCTTTTTTCCATTCTATTTCCTTTTTCCCAAACCTTCCATTTGTTCGATGGATAAATATACCCAGCACTGAATTTGGGAATTTTCTTTCAAAATGGTCGAATATATCCAGGTCATATTGCGAGTCATCTCCAAAGAAAAGTATTTTATTGCTCTTGTGATCTTCAAAGATCTCGTCTAATACCTGATATTTGAATTGCTTTTTATGCTTCGTGCTAAGTACTTTTTTCCATCGGGTAAACCTTCTCAAAAAAACGGGTCCCAAAGGAAAGTTGTTTTCAATTAAGAATGTGGTGATGAGATGGAATAAATTGTACTCACTCCGTGACAAATAAAAGAACTGAAAATGTTGCTCACTTAAATGTGAAAATGCTTCATGACTCGCTTCGATCCTTTTTCTCTTAACCGGAGGTAAAAAAAGAAGACGGCTAAGTTTTTTAATATAATTTTTAGCAAAGGACTGAAGGATCGTATCATCAATATCCGTAATTACAAAGTACTTTTCATCCATACTATTAAATCGGACCGGATAATTTTGTAGTAAAGTCAATTCTTGTGGGTCATCTTTTATATGAATAGAAATATCCTCACTCACTTTTCCATTGAGTTCTGCCTTGAACTCCCCATTCTTTCCGCTTATAGCTTCACAATACAGTTCCTTATATTGAAGACAAAGACGAACATTCTTTAATGGCTTATGGAAGTAGGTACCCAGCACTTTTTTTAAAGTGGAAAAACGTTTATCCTCTTCACTTTGTACTTTCGGATTTCCTTTAATAAGGATACCGGTAACCAGCGTTTTGTGGTGTAAGGGTATGATCTGCAATTTCCAAAGAGATGCTTTCATAGCAAGCATCAAGTTACGAATAATAGGGCTTAGAATGAATGATAATTTACCAATTCTCTATCATTTATAAAATAAAAAAATGGGTCTGAAAAATATTCAAACCCATTCTAATTAAAATGATTTTATGTTTAGAAACTAACCGCAGCTCCAATCTGTAAATACTTATTTTTAGCACTAGGGTTTTCATACACATCTAACATTCCCCAGTTATAACGCACTTCAACAGAAACAAATAATATTTTAACTCCTACTCCAAGAAATAACGGAACATCAAAAGCATTTGCTTTATTATCATCATCCAATGAAACTTCCTGACCTAAAAAAACAAGTTTTTCACCTACTTTAAAACCGGGTGAAGCACCTCCAAGAGCAAATACAGGTCCCAATTTCACTTTTAAATAAAGGGGAACATAGAGATAATGCAGTTTTAAAGAATTGTCTATATTGGAATTATTACTAACGATACCTACTTGAGAATACTCGAGTCCGACTCCAAATCGTAAAAGAGGGACAATTTTAACGTCTTTGTACAAACCTACATAAAAAGAACTCAAAGGATCATATCCGTTTGGTATTGATCCACTTTCGTAAATCCCAGAGTATTGCCAACCGGCTCTGATACCTCCTACTTTTTCATTTCTTTCTTCTTTATCTCCTGCTTTAGTAGTATTAAAACTGAATACAAAAAAAGCGCTTAAAACAATAAGTGAAATCTTTTTCATAATTAATTTTATTTATGGTTAATTATCTTATTAAGTAAAAATACGCATTATGTATCAAAATGTTATAAATAACAATTAAAATACCCTTCCCTAAATTCATTTATGCATTAAAGAAGATAAGCAATATAGAAAGTAGGGATAAGCTTAAGCCAATAATATTTTTTCGCGAGAGTTTTTCATGAAATAACAAAATGGAAAGCAAAGTGGATAGTATAATAATAGCCATATTGTTAACGGGTAAAATAGTCGTTTTTTGAGCTATATTACCGGCATAAGTTCGAAGTAGAAAATAAATGGATCCAAAGTTTACGATACCTAAAATAACTCCTCCGGCAATGCTGGGTAAGCGAATTTTTTCTTTTTTGGTAATAAATTGAATCAGTATAATTAACAGACCCCAGATAAAAGCCAGACCGAAAGACAAAGAAGTAAATAATCGATCATCAGCCGCGGAATGAAGTAAGTTCTGATTGGCATAGGCTAAAATAAAATCCAATAAACCCGAACCGGCAAAAAGAATAAAGGGCCAAAATATATTCTTTATTTTGAAACCTGAATCACCCTTAAGACTAGTATAGTAAATCCCAAAAATGGCCAGAATGACACCAATAACTTGTAAAAATTTTAAGTGCTCATCTGGATAAATGATCGCCAGCAATACGATGGGAATCAACATCGACATTTTTGATGCATTCGAAGAAACAGAAACGCCCATTTCTTGTGCTGTTTTGGCCATCAAATAAAACAAACTAATAAATAATAGTGAAAGAGAAATGGCGAAGAACCACCACTCATTAGGAATAGTAAAGAAAGAATCAAAACTTTCTACTTGAACAAAACCCGAGGCTGCTGCAATCAAATAATTGACGACAATGGCAGGGAGTAATTGTACTTTATATTTACCAAAATAGCTGAATAGCACATAGATGGTTGAGGAACATAAGATACTTAAAGCTAAATAGATCATGGGTTTTTGTAATAGTCTATATGGTCTCCGCCTAATATTTCACTGATGATCGGACGAAGTTTTAATTCAGGAGCTTTTACTCCATTGCAAAAAAATGGAAGTCCCCGGATCACACGAGCTTCATCCCACAAGTCATTTTCAATAAAACGGTCTAAGGTAAAACGACCACCTTCAATGATCACCGATTGGATATTTCGCTCGAACAATGCGTTTAAAAGCTGTTTTAGAAAGTCTTCCTCTTTGTTCAATTTTATCCATTCGATAGTATCTATTTTCTTTTCTTCTCTATAATTAAAAACAAACGTAGTAGCCTGATCATTAAATATATTCCATTTTTCTCTCTGTTTGGAATGCAAACTGTTTTCAGTATCGATAAGGATGCGAACCGGATTCGGACCTTCAACTTCTCTTGTGGTCAATGTTGGGTTGTCAAGCATCACGGTGTTCTTTCCGACTAGAATGGCGCTTTCTTCTGCCCTCCAGATATGACTCAGTCGCTTGCACTTTTCATTGCTGATCCAATTGATCCTCGCTGTAGGATCATTTCTTTCCATATCTAAATAACCATCGGCCGACTGGGCCCATTTTAAGAGAATATATGGTCTTTTTTTCTCATGAAAAGTGAAGAATCTGCGGTTTACATTACGCCCTTCTCCTTTTAAAACACCCACTTTAACTTCGATATGATTCGTTTCCAAATGGGCGATCCCTTTTCCGGCTACTTCCGGATTGCTATCCAGATTAGCCACAACTACTCTCTTTAACTGATGTTTTACGATCAGATCAGCGCAAGGTGGAGTTTTGCCGAAGTGCGAACAAGGTTCAAGATTTACATAAAGGGTACTCTCTTTTAATAAGGACTGGTCTTTTACCGATGCAATGGCATTGACTTCAGCATGTGCATCTCCGTATTTTCTATGAAAACCTTCTCCGATAATAACATCATTATGAACGATCACACAGCCAACCATTGGATTAGGTGCTACATAATAAGACCCGGAACGCGCTAATTCAAAGCAGCGTCTCATGTAAATTTTATCCTGATTCATAAGTGGCTAAAATACAAAACTACATGGCTTAATTTTATATTTTAGTTGCCCGATAATGAGCATTAAAATCAATGATAACAGCCTTAAAAGTTTACGGACTTATTTTAATGATAAGCTCCAAGGGATTTATGCCGAAGAAGAGTTATCAAGTCTGTTTTTTATCGGTCTCGACCATTATTTAAAAATCACCCGTCTTCAATTTTTAGCGAATCCAGAAGCTACTGTAAGTGAATCAGATATATTGAGAATACGGCATCTGGCAAAAGAACTTCGCCTCGAAAAGCCCGTTCAATATATCCTTGGCGAATGCACTTTTATGGATCTTAGCATTAAAGTGAATGAGCATGTCCTGATCCCGCGACCCGAAACCGAAGAGATCGTGGATGCAATAATAAAACAAGGTATCCATCCTAAAAAGATCATCGATCTTTGCACAGGTTCAGGCTGTATTGCATTGGCTTTAAAAAAGAATTTCTCCGGCGCAGAAGTGACGGGGATCGATATAAGCGAGAAAGCCCTCATAATCGCAGAAGAAAACAGACTTTTAAATAAACTAAATGTTAGTTTTATTCAGGATGATGTGCTCAATTTACAAAAGACACTTTCCAAAGCAGACCTGATTGTTTCTAATCCACCCTATGTGATGGACAAGGAAAAGAAAATAATGAGTAAAAATGTCCTGGAATATGAACCCGAACTAGCGCTCTTTGTAAGGGATGAAGATCCTCTTGTTTTTTACCGCACTTTAATTTCCATCGCTGTTGAAAAGTTAAATGAAGAGGGCTGGCTTTTTATGGAAATCAATGAGAAATTTGGGAAGGAGATCATCGCTTTGATGGAGGGGACAAAAAAGTTTATTAATTTGGAATTAATGCAGGATCTTAACGGCAAAGATCGCTGGGTTTCAGGACAAAAAAGGGAATTATAGTGGATGTAAAGCAACGCATAGTTGAATTGGTTAAGCTGCTCAATGAGCACAATTACAACTATTATGTATTAAATAAATCACTGATATCCGATTTTGAATTTGATCAATTATTAAAAGAGCTCGAAAGTTTAGAGAAGGCCCATCCTGAATTTAAAGATGAAAATTCTCCGACAGTTCGTGTTGGAAGCGATATTGTAAAGTCATTTAATACTGTGAAGCATCGTTTTCCCATGGTTTCACTTAGCAATTCCTATTCGAAAGAAGAGATAATGGAATTTGATGAACGGGTGAAAAAAGTGATCGAAGATAAAGTAGAGTATATTCTTGAACTTAAATACGATGGTGTCGCCATCGGAATTAATTATAAAAACGGAAATTTGTTTCAGGCAGTAACTCGAGGGGATGGGACACGAGGAGATGTGATCACTGAAAATGTAAGAACGATCAGAAGTATTCCATTGCAATTAAGAGGAAATGATTATCCCGAAGATTTTGAGATCAGAGGAGAGATCTTTATGCCGCTGGCAGAATTTAAACGCATCAACGAAGAACGTGAGGAAATAGGAGAAGAAACCTATGCCAATCCAAGAAACACTGCTTCAGGAACATTAAAAATGCAGGATTCTTCCATTGTTTCTCAGCGAAATTTAGATGGGTTCATATATGGTTTTTATGCGAGCTCTAATCCTTTTGAAACTCATTTCGATAGCATAAAAAAGGCAGCAGAATGGGGGTTTAAAATTCCGCTCATCAAAAAAAGAATGATCGAAAAAGTAACCACGATCGATGAGATCATTTCATTTATCGATTATTGGGACCTCGAAAGAAAGAAGCTCGATTTCGAAATTGACGGGATCGTGATCAAAGTAAATAATTACCATCAACAGGATGAATTAGGTTTTACAGCCAAATCGCCTCGATGGGCTATCGCTTATAAATTTAAAGCCGAGCAGGTTTCTACCCGACTCGAATCGGTATCCTACCAGGTTGGACGAACCGGAGCCATCACTCCTGTAGCCAACCTTACTCCGGTTCATTTGGCCGGAACCACAGTCAAACGAGCTTCATTACATAACGCAGATCAAATAGAACGACTGGATCTTCATATCGGAGATGAGGTTTTTGTAGAAAAAGGAGGGGAGATCATCCCTAAAATAGTTGGGGTAGATTTAAGCAAACGCAGTTCCGATCTAAAACAGGTCGAATACATTACACAATGTCCGGAATGCGGGACGGAATTGGTCAGAAAAGAAGGAGAGGCACATCATTATTGTCCGAATGATATTTCTTGTCCACCTCAGATCACAGGTAAGATCGCCCATTTTATCTCTCGTAAAGCGATGAATATCGATGGTTTAGGAAATGAAACGATCGAGCAGTTCTATAAAGCCGGTTTGCTGAATAATTTTGCCGGACTTTATCATCTTAAAAAAGAGGAAATGCTTCCTTTGGAAAGGATGGCGGAAAAATCGGCCGATAATATTTTAGCCGGACTGGAAGCTTCTAAAAATGTCCCATTTCCAAGAGTTCTTTACGCATTAGGAATAAGATATGTAGGAGAGACAGTAGCTAAAAAATTAGCTCTTCATTTTAAAAACATTAATGCATTAATGGCAGCAAGTTTCGAGGATCTAATTGCCGTAGACGAAATAGGAGATCGAATCGCAGAAAGTATTATCAATTATTTTTCGATCGAACAACATATTCAGCTTATCGATAGTTTAAAGAAAAGTGGATTATGCTTCGAAATTGTTGAAGAACAAAGAGAAGGACCACAGCTGCTTAGTGGATTGAAGATTATTATTTCGGGTGTTTTTACTCAATTTAGCCGCGATGAGATCAAAGCATTGATTGAAAAAAACGGAGGGATCCTAAGTAGCAGTATTTCCAAAAATACCGATTATCTTGTAGCCGGAGAGAACATGGGTCCGGCGAAGTTGGAAAAGGCCCAAAAGCTGGGTTTAAAGATAATAAGTGAAGAAGAATTAATCAGAATGATCGAAGGTAAATGAGTTTTCTAAATACGATAAAGCAAAAGTTAGGCGGTTATTTTCTTGGCAGATTAAAGGAAAATGATCGTGATATAAATACACGCAATTTTGAATTGTCAAAATCGATTGGCCTGCTCTTTAATGCAAAAAGCGAGTCTGATTTTATACTGGTAAAGCAATATCGAAAGCATTTACAGTCAGAATACGGTATTAAGCAGGTAGAAGCTTTAGGTTGGATCAATGAGAAGGAAATGCCTGATTTTACGGTAACTCAAAGAGGATTTACTTTTATAAATGAAACACAGACCAACTGGCATCTCAAACCGGAAGGTGAAGAATATGTGAAATTTATAAACAATCCTTTTGATATTTTGATCGATCTGAGTTTTGATGAGATCATCAGTCTTCGATTTGCTTTGGTCGAGTCGAAAGCTCAAATGAAAGTCGGTAGATATCACGATATTGATTATAAATTGTATGATATGACCCTTAACTTAGCGGATAACACTTTACTTGATGAATACCTTCGTCAGGCAGACAAATACTTAAACTTAATAAAACCATAAATGAGATCATTAAAGGGACTTGGCGTGGCAATGGTCACTCCGTTTGATAAAAAAAAGAATGTCGATTTTGAAGCACTCGATAAGTTAACTAATCATTTGATTGATAATGGAGTGGATTATTTAGTGGTTCAGGGAACTACCGGAGAATCAGTAACCCTTTCAAATAGTGAGAAAAAAGACGTGCTGGATCGCATTTTAAATGTAAATAATGGCAGACTTCCGATTGTACTGGGAATGGGAGGGAATAACACCATGGCTTTGATCGAAACTATTAAAACTACAGATTTTGCAGATATAGATGCTATATTATCCGTCGCACCTTATTATAATAAACCGACTCAGGAAGGGATGTTTCAGCATTTTACAGCGATAGCTGATGCAAGTCCGGTACCGGTTATTTTATACAATGTACCCGGAAGAACAAGTTCAAATATTCTTCCCTCAACGGTGTTAAGATTAGCAAAACACAAGAATATTGTAGCGATCAAAGAAGCTTCCGGTAGTTTTGATCAATTTATGGAGATCATCATGAATAAACCGGAAGGGTTTTTAGCGATCTCGGGAGATGATGGAATTACACAGCCGTTTATCGCGGTTGGCGGAGATGGAGTTATCTCAGTTGTTGGAAATGCCTATCCGAGAATCTTCTCTGATATGGTACATGCAGCACTTAAAGATGAGATGGATCGATCGCGTGAACTTCACTATAAAATCCTGCCTATCATCCCTTTACTTTTTAAAGAAGGAAATCCGGCCGGGGTGAAAGAAGTTTTGAAAAAAATGGGGATTTGTGATCATTATGTTAGATTACCCTTAGTTACAGTATCAGAAGGATTGAAAAAGGATTTGCTAGCTGAAGCGGCAAAACTATAAGAATACACTAAATCAGGCATATGGAAAAAGAAGTACTCGATCGAATTGAAGATCTTCTTCACAAACAGCGTATGCATAAAGCGGTAATGCTTAATTTGTCTGCAAAGGATCGGATCCAAAGGATCAAACGCATTCGAAAAGCCATGTGGGATTACCGATCTCAGATCCAGGAAGCCCTTTATAAGGATTTTAAAAAAGCAGAGTTAGAAGTTGATATGACCGAAATTTATGTGGTCATTAGTGAAGCAAATAATGCGATCAAGAATGTAAAAAAATGGATGAGGCCTCAGCGTGTTCCGACGCCGATAAATATGATCGGTACCACATCGAGTATCCTCTATGAGCCTAAAGGCAATGTATTGATCATCTCTCCATGGAATTTTCCGATTAATCTTGTTTTTGGCCCCCTCGTTTCGGCAATTGCAGCCGGGAATACAGTGATAATCAAACCTTCAGAATATACAACGAACACTTCGAAATTAACCCGGGAGATCATCGAAGCAATATTTGATGAAAACGAAGTTGCTGTGGTTAACGGAGGAGTCGATGTATCAACTGAATTATTAAAAAATCGTTTCGATCACATCTTTTTTACCGGAAGTCCGAAAGTTGGGAAGATAGTGATGAAAGCGGCCGCTGAACATCTTTCAAGTGTAACTTTAGAATTAGGAGGAAAGTCTCCGACAATTATTGATGAAAGCGCGAATTTAAAAGTAGCAGCTAAGCGAATTGTAGCAGGAAAATTTGCTAATAGTTCCCAGGCCTGCATTTCACATGATTATATTTTTGTTCATCGTTCAAAGAGTAGTGAATTTATAAGTTTGATTAAAGATAGGATCATTCATTCATACGGTGAAGAGGCAAGTGAATCAAGTGATTATTGTCGGATCATCGATGAAAAGAATACCAAGAGATTAGCAAATTATATTCAGGAAGTAAAAATAGCAGATCCTGAAAGCATTGTTTATGGTGGATTAAGTAATATTGAGGACTGTTATATTTCACCAACGATGATCTTAAATCCTGATCGAAGTTCATCTCTGATGAAAGATGAGATCTTCGGACCCATCCTCCCGATTTTAGAATATGATACTATAGATGAGGTGATAGCTTATATCAATTCGGAAGAGAAACCCTTAGCGCTGTATATCTTTTCTAAGAATGCTAAGAATATCAATAAAGTAAGAAATCATACCAGTTCAGGTTCGATGAACATTAATGAAACAGCTATCCATTATTATCATTTAGGACTTCCTTTTGGAGGGGTAAATAATTCCGGAATGGGAAAAGCACATGGTCTCTTTGGATTCAAAAGTTTCTCGAATGAAAAAGGAATCTTAAAACAGCATTTAAATGTAAGTCCGATCGAATTGATCTTTCCGCCCTTTACTAAAATGAGTAAATTTTGGGTAGATCTATTTTTGAAATATTTTTAGAAAAATAAGTATTGAAAAGCCTTTTACTTTCTGTTTTACTTTTTGCTGGTGTGCATCTGATAAAAGCGCAGAATAATGAGTTTCTCCTTTTTGGAGGGGAGAAAAATGATTTCGGAGTAGCATTGATCAATTCATATTCTAGTGAAGGGATTATGCTTTTGGCTTCAACGCGATCTTTTGGAAGTGGAAGCAGTGATTTCTTATTAATGCAATTTAATGCTGAATTGGATTTAGTTAAACAGCAGTGTTTTGGAGGTGTCCATCACGATCTTCCCAAATCCTTGATAAAAGGAAATGATAATGAATACATCCTTTTTGGATCCTCGTTTGATTTTGAATCAGAAAAAGTAGATTTCAATCTTACAAGAGTGGATAGTGCAGGTGATTTTTTAAGTCGCCGGATCATTCAACGAAAGAATGCAGATATCGGAAAAAAAATTATTAGATGCTCAGATGGAAATTATGTTTGTGTAGGAATGGCCAGTGGTAAAAATTCTTTTGGACAATCGAAATTTTTTAAAATAAGTCCGGAAGGAGAAATTTTGATTGAAAAAGATTTTGGAGAAAATGC
>Ga0316188_10000499_pt1 | contig 17008 bp, 13 predicted proteins | sample Phiworburrow1_MG_FD_204933 | JGI IMG/M metagenome (GOLD analysis project Ga0316188, IMG submission 204933) | Coastal sediment microbial communities from Maine, United States - Phippsburg worm burrow 1 | ecosystem: Environmental > Aquatic > Marine > Coastal > Sediment | place: USA: Maine...
GTTCGTGTCTGTATTACTTAGCGTTAATGTATATTGTACAAAGTCACCGATTGCAGCAGTTTCTTTTGACGCAGTTTTTTCGATAACCAGGTAAGAGGTTAAAGGATCAAGTGGGACATCCACATTTAACGGCGGCCCTGGCAGTAATGTGAAGACACCTGCAAACGATGCATCAACATCCAGTGCATAGGGCGCACCGGGCAATGTCTGTAGATCTGTAATGCTTGCAGAAGATGGTCCTTCATAACTGGCTGGTGGTGTCACTACAATGCGATAATCACCCGGCAAAATACGAGGGAATCTATAGCTACCGGCAGGGAAGTTATAGACCGCACCACCGCCATCAGTCACACTGCTACCAGTGACCACCGGGTTATCAAAACTGCTTACACCGTCATCACCGTAAACAGTCGCCAGATCGCCATTTGTATTAAGGATAGAAACCGTAGCGCCGTCGAGCAAGGTACCGTCAAGACTGCTGAACACCTTGCCATATGGATCGACTAACGAACTGCCCGAACTTATATCTGATGGATCATACTGGTCAGTATATTGCACAGAGCCCGTGGTATCAGCTCCTAGACTTAAAACACCATCATATTGCACGACCGGGTTTGATGACGTCTGTACATAACCGATAAATATACCTGTATCCACACCCGTCTCTGTGAGCATCAGCTCTTCTTCATCACCGGTAGAACTGGTGACTACCACGCGTACTGTTTCCTGCAGCGCAGGATCCAGATTTTGATCACGATCATCGACCTGTACAAAAACTGGTTCCCCAGTGCTGTACAAACTTGCCGTATTTAACGGTTGTGGATCGGTTGCTGTTAATACAATAGAACCGCCGCCAACAACAGGCACAACCGGATCAGGTGAAACAACGAAGCCGACTCCTGGTGGGCCACTGGTGGCATATTGAGTCACCACTGTTGGTGTAAATGCACTGCTGCCCGTCGCATCATACTGATACATAGTAATAGATGATGGCGTACGGATGATTGTGGTCGTTAAAGTAGAAACATTACTACTGGCTGAACTGGCTGTACCGGAAAAATCAAAACTGGCAACTGCAGTATTATCAATTACAGTACCGGGCGGTGTCACCGCTTCAGCATTAACGGATACTAGTGATAAGAGAACAAATAAACTGGTTGAAATAAATTTAATAGATATATTACTGAGCACCTTCCACAAACTATTCATACGGCTTTTTTGCTGAATAGCTTGTGGAAGATGGACTGCATGATCACTCATACAGTTCATCTCGATTTTTGCACGAACAGCTGCAATCAATGCAAGCACAATAACACCTGAGCCGGTTTTTAAACCGGAGCAGGCGTTAATCATGTGTAGCAAAAACTGCAGCATGCTAATGCGAATCTTCCGTGATTAAGGCAGTATTACATCGAACTCAACAGTAAGGAACTGGCCGCCTGTCAATACAGCAGTACCTGCAGCAACACCCAGATCTACAACAAGAGCGTTGTTACCGACACCACCGTCATCGCGACAACCATCTGTATTACCGTCCCCATTATCAGCCTGACAGAAGGTAACCGCACCAGCACCATCAGTAATACGTACATTATTAGCACCGGAGACTGCAGCATTTGTGTCAGTACCATCACCGAACTGGGTATCAAGTGCCAAAGGCAGGATATCAGTCACATCAGTTAATGTGGCGTCGACTGTACCTGTATTATCAATCCTGACTGTATAACGGATAATTGAACCACCCGGTATGCTCTTAGGATTCTGAGCAAGATTCACGATATCCCATAATGCAGCCGATGTTTTAGTAACCGACAATGCAGCAGTCGCAATTGTGTATGAGTTATTGGCAGCATGCTGGCCATTTAGTACCACATCAGCAGCACCAGTGCCATCCTGTGGTCCATCCGCATCATTGAAAACGGTATCCATTGCAGCGGGATTATCAGGCGTTGCAGCTACAACAGCAGTGGTCAAAGTTGCGGCACCATTACTAAAGCCTGTACCGCCAGGACTGGCATGACCATTGTTATCATTCATAATAGCACCGGCTCCATCGCCCGAACCACCGGCTTCTGCAGCCTGAGCGATCAATGTCATCACCGCTACATTACCGTTCACAAGTGGATTACTACTGCTATCGACTAATGGCACGGTTGAGACAACATGCACTTCGATACTTGAAGTAGGTGCCAATGAACTAACAAATACCGCAGTATCTTCAAGTGGCTGGTAACCAGCATTTGCACCACTTTCTACAAAGGTCTGGATTGATGAAGTATCAAACTCGTCAGCAGTGCCGCCTTGTGGATCGAGTGTACCAGTAGCGTTATTTGCGCCTTTCAACAAGAAATCCAGTGTTGCGTTACTACTGTTGAGTAACGTAAATGTCGTCGCCTGCTGGATTCCACCAGGAACTGCATTACCAGTAACGCCATTGTCTGAAACGGTAAAGTTAATCACGCGATCTTCCAGGAAAGTAGTTGCTGTACCAGCACCGACACCCGGTGTCGAGTTGCCTGCGGCACTCGATTCGATAACCGTCTGAGCTGTACCGCTAACGGTATAACCCAGTGTCGCAGTGTTTGAGATAGGATCACCTGCCGCAGCAAATGCGTTTGATGCACCGAACAGACCAAAACCGCCTGTCAGTGCCAAGCCTAATAGCTTGTTTCGATTACTTGTTTTCATTATGTATCCTCTAGTAAACCTCTATGAGGTTATTAAGTTTTTTGTTTTCCTTATTTTCTAAAGACTCTCTGTTTGATTATTCAAGACTTCTTCAGGTTTTTCTTTCTGACCAGCCAGTCCATCGGCGGCCCTGTTTTCTTCGGCGGACCTGTCCCACCTGAAATATTTTCTGGCGAAACGGATCCGCTTGGCGGGCCGGTAACATTAGGCGGCCCGTCACGCATGTGGAAAATAAGCGGACCGTCCCTGTTGCCCGCTGAATTTCTTATCATGTTATTCATCATATTTTTATCGTGCGCAAAAACGACAATTGGCCCAAACGGTGTGGGCCATGAATTCATCTCGAATTGTCGTATTAAACTTCGCATGTTTTATTTCTGTTATTGATGCATCTATTTTTTTTACTAATAAAAATACTGTCTCAGTATTACTTGATGGCAGTTTTATAAGTGACCTTGCCTTTCTCACCAGGCTGTAATGCTTTTTTATAAACCCAGCGAATCGCTGTGTAATCTTCCGGCTTTGCCTGCCAGGATTTTCCGCTTTTATCTTTCACTGTTAACGCGTCTGCTGCGGCAAATATTTTTCCATCGACAGAAAATGTGATCTCTGTCGAATCACCCGTTGCAGAATTACCACGGTATTTCGAGTTATTAGCTATCGGGTTATTAACAACGATATTCTCAACAGGTTTGTCGCTGATATTTTCGAAAACGATTTCGTAGAGAATCACATCATTTGGTAACACCAGGCCCGGCTCGACGTAATCGTATTGCGTTGTACCATCTGCATTCTTTGTGATCACCTGCTTGAATGCATTGTTACTAAAGCGTATTGCGCCCTCTTCCGCGCTGGCACTAATCGAAACAAACGAGGTAAAAATAGCAATCAACAATGATGCAAATATTTTTTGATTCATGACTTTCTCTTTTATGGTTTTCATTTTGATATCCTCAATTAATTGTTACTTCAAAAATAATTACGTTAGTTATTCCAGGGGCGACTGATACAGTTCCTCCCTGGCTTAAATCCACTTCTATCATTACTACGGGTTTGCTTAAGATATCTACAGCACGTGAATAATCTGCCGGTGCATCATTAGCATCGGTTTGAGATACACCATTGAGCGATATAGAACCATCGCTATAGGTAGTATTAGCAGGAATCGAATCAGTAATAACCAGGTTATTAACCGACGTATTACCAGAAACTGTTACATCAAGCTGATAACGCAACGTTGCACCGGGGTGCGGATCAGCACCGCCCAGGGTATCGACAACTGTTACCGACTTTAAAATATTTACTGGAGACAAAATCTGGTATGCGCCCGCATCAGAGTGCTGGCCATTACCGGCAATATCCTGGATCAGAGCAGTGCTTACATCTTCGGGATTTAAACCAGCTGGATCATTGAAAACGGTTTCCATTGCGAGTGCAGAATCGGGAATAATATTCGAAATACCAGCAGCAACATTCGTGGAACCGTTACTAAAAACACCGGCGGGACTGACACGTCCGTTATCGTCTGCATTTATGGCAACACCTTCAACACCGGCAGCGCCGCCTTCTGCGACCTGGGCGATTAAAGCTATTGCAGCAACGTCATCAATTACCTGGGCTGGTATGTCAGCGATAACATAAACTGCTCGAGGTAGATTTAAACCCAGCTCATCGACGAACACTGCCGTATCTTCTGCAGCTTGATATCCGGGTGTTAAACCGCTTTCTGCAAAAACCCTGAGAGTTCCTGGCAGTGGATCAAAATTATCAGCAGGTAAGCCATATGGGTTAACTGATGTGTTGACTGCAGTGAGTAGGATATCTTGTGTAGCATTACCGAGATTCGTAACAGAGAATTGCAGTACTGCATTTGTCATGTCACTGATCACTGGAACGGAAGCGCCACCATTTGCATCAGCGACGATAAAATTTATCCTGCGGTCTTCAGTGAACACTGCAGTGGCATTTGTAGAAGCTGGTGTACCGGCAATAACATAATCGATAGTCGCGGTACTGCTAACTGAATCCCCTGCCGCTGCATAAACATTAGCTGAAACAAAAAATGACGCGAAGCAAAAAAGTAACATTGATATTTTTTCAATGTTAGTAATATTTAATATTACAAAAATATTAAATAATTGATTTACAAACTTGTAACAAGTTAATTTCAAAATAACTTACCGACTATAAAAAGAAGATTCGTAAAACAGCCCATCACGTTGGATATAAAAAATCTCAACGCTAAATTTTTCTTCTCATTTGGTGTTTCATGCGTGCTTAAGAAACGGGAAACAGCTGTATTTATTTTCAGGATTTATTATTCTTATTGTTTTCTTTTGTACTAGATATAAAATAGTCGCTAAGTCTGTGAATATCAAAGATTTATAAAAAAATAAATTAATTATTTTCCGTGTCAAAAACTGACAAAAATGTCAACAGAATGACATTTTTTTACAGGTTAAACGGTGAATCATAGAGAAGTCACAGATATGCACGATTAACGCCTGAAGAAATCGAACAGTACACATCTGTTTTTGTCTTTCTGCACTTGATTTAGTAAATAAAGCCTGCTCGACCTGAAGTCATGTTCTACACAGGGCCTTATTTAAAAAATATTTGTAATGTTATTAATCAAGATGTGCAGCGAGTCACAAAAGCCACTTCTTTTTGATAGAGATACGTAAGGACTGCGAATACGGGAAATAACGACATTCCGATAGCATTAAGCAGCATCAGGAAATAATTTTAATAAAAAATGGCAGTCTGGCGTGGTTACAAAGCGGCAATCAATAAACGCCCGCGAAGCAAGCATAGAGTAGAGCGACAAATACTTAAAAGATTGTTTTTAAACATAAAAAATGACCCTTAAAAGGGTCATTAGCAGTGTTCCGTGGAGTCTTATTATTATTGTTTTTTATATCGTTAACTCACTGGAATTTTTATCACCTGTCCTGCTTTCAGGCTATCGGCATACAGCGCATTGCGTGTACGCAAATCTTTTTCATTTACATTATGTCGTTTCGCGATGGTACTAACTTTATCACCGTGGTTTACTGAATACTCGGCTTCTGATGCAGCCAGCCAGGTTCCCGGCGGGGCCTTACGTGCAAAATATTTGTTGACTCCGCGAGTGATCGCTTTGGCCACTTTCTGTTGATGTGCAGTAGTACGTAAACTCTTCTCTTCTTTTGGATTAGATAAAAAAGCTGTCTCAAGCAGAACAGAAGGAATATTCGGCGCTTTCAACACGGCAAAACCTGCCTGCTGAACCTGTTTCTTATGCACCTTGTTAACCGATTTGATCTGATCCAGTATTTCACTGCCCATGTCCAGACTTGATTCGATGGTACCAGTTAGTGATAGATCGAATAAAACCTCTTTAACCATCTGGTCTTCAACGTCCAGATTAACATCCCCAAATAGAATATCAGATGCATTTTCTTTGTCCGCTAGCATGCGCGCTGTTTCTGAACTTGCACCATCCACTGACAAGGCATAGATCGATGAACCGCGAGCACGCGGATCCGGGAAGGAATCGGCGTGCAGGGAAATCATCATGTCGGCATGGTGGTCACGTGCTTTTTCGATGCGATCACGCAAGCGCATGTAACGGTCGTTCTTCCGAACGAGAACGGCCTTCATACCACGCTGTTCGTTGATATATTTTTCCAGATGTTTGGCGATCTGCAAGGTAATATCTTTTTCGCGTGTTCCTGCACGGCCTGTAGCTCCTGGATCCTTGCCACCATGACCAGCATCAATAGCGATGATAACATCACGTTTGCTTGTCTCTTTAGTCTTGGTTTCTTTGGTCGCAGCTGATTTATTCTTGTCGTGTAAATCTAGAACCAGGCGGTGTCCCAACTTGCCTGAAGGTGGCAGCAAAAAACTACGAGGAGTCGCTTCCTGGCTTAGATCAAACACCACTCGCAGATCGTTCTCATTGCGCACCCCGCTACGCACGCTTCGAATCAGTGAGTTAGCCTGTATCCGATCGACCATACCGTGTGGCATCGCAGCTTTTTTGATATCAAGGACAACACGCTCTGGAGCATGCAAGGCAAAGACAGAATGATCCGCTAAGTTATCCAGATCAAATACCAGACGGACAAACCCATTGTTTTTAGCCAGACGAATATCTTTAATTTCTGCGGCCGCGCTGGTTTCAGTCTTTGCCGCAGCTGAAAAACCGGGGACAACAGAAGCAGCCAGACCACTGAGTCCAGCTATGTTTTTCAAAAATTGACGACGATTATTTTCCATAATGACGGGAATTATATCATCGGACTCCATAACGTTAATCGGAACTGCTGCTTTTGTATGAACCTATTGTGGCAAAATATTTAAATAATGCAAGCATTATCTCATTATTTTTTATATAGATAGATCACTTTCCTACAGTCAAGGCTAAGGAAAGACCTGTAACATTAAATTTTTTCCCTTTCCGGTCAAGGCCTTAATGATCAGATCCCTGCCCTTATTCAGGTAACTAAACTCACAAACCCAGTCTGCAAGTGGCAGGTAGCCTTCTGCTTTTTCTGGCCATTCCACCAGGCAGACATCATTATCATTAAAATAGTCCCTGGCACCGGTAAATTCCAGCTCTTCAGGATCAGCCAGGCGGTAGAGATCAAAGTGGTAACACATCCTGTTATGACTGATCGGATAAGGCTCGACCAATGTATAAGTCGGGCTTTTAACGATACCATCAAAACCGCTTGCCTGTATGAACGCTCTGGCAAATGTTGTTTTACCGGCGCCAAGATCGCCTTTCAACAACATTACGAATGACGACTCAAGATGTGAGGCAACTTTTCTCGCCAGCGCAACTTGTTGCGATTCGTCGGCAAGAAAAAATTTCTTAATTATGGACTGTCCATTATCTGATTGCATGTCACTGCAGGACCACTGCTAAGTTCTCAACAACATCTGAAGCCAGTAAACCGCGTGTTTTATCCTTCACAAGCAAGTCAGCGGCAGCAGCGTGCAGACACACAGCAAGTTCAGCTATATCAATGGCTGCGGAAGTAGCTGTCGATAGGTTTTGTGCCATTAGTGAGATGACGATACCACTTAATACATCGCCCATACCTGGTGCTGCCATCGCAGCATTTCCCAATCTGCAGACTTTAATGCTGCTCCCATCAAAGATTAATGTTCCCGAGCCTTTCAGGATGACCGTGCAGAACTCACTTTGATCAAACAGCTGATGTAATTTTTTTATGGCAGTAAAACGGTCGTTTTGCACATCCGCTGTCATATGTTTCTCCGTTTTTGATAACAGTCGAGCTGCTTCTCCGGGATGCGGTGTTATCACAAGGTGAGATATTTTTAGAAAGTCTGAATCGGAGAATTCATGTTTTGCAATTAAATTTAATGCATCTGCATCGATCAGCATTGGCTTTTTTAATTTCATACAGTGCTGCAGCATTCGAAGCGACCATTCATCCTGTCCCAGCCCCATACCGATCGCCACATGTGTCACATGGTTGATAGATGGATCGTTGAACAGATCATCTATGGAAAAGCCCTCTTCAGCGCTGATATCACATGTTTTAATCATTGCCTCTGGTACCGCTGAACTGATCGCTTCAAGGTGCTGAGGAATGGTGATGATCGTAACCAGACCTGCACCAGTACGTAACGCAGCTCTGGCAGCGAGAATCACCGCACCCGGCATACCATGATTGCCACCAACAATGAGTACATGGCCAAAATTGCCTTTATGTGATGATGCCTTACGCCTGGGCAACATGGAATAATCCAGTGTTTTGATCAATCGGGCATCAGCAGGAACCTGTTGATAGGCTTCGTCGGGTAAAGCCAGGTTATCAAAAATAACTTCGCCACAGACATCATTCCCCTGGGCAGTAAACATCCCCTGCTTCAGTCCGATGAAACAGACAGTAACAGTCGCCTGAATCGCCGCGCCGGCAATATGACCGGTATCGGCGATCAGTCCAGATGGGATATCAACCGAGATAACCGGTTTAGCTGATTTATTAACACCTTTAATCCAGTACGACCATAATGCAGAAACATCACGTCTTATGCCGGTACCCAGGATTGCATCGACGATAACCTCCGCATCGCCAAGCCATGAAAAAAGCTCTTTATCGTCTTCTTTGGCAATAGCAGTAACCGCTGAGCATTCCTGCTCACTATCAAATTGCTGAAGCCAGTCCTGATAAGCCAAAGACGCTTCGTTTTTTAGAGTTGCCGGTTCGACCAGACTGATGATATGGACCTCATAGCCTGCCTGCCTGGCAAGTGTAGCGACAACATAACCATCACCGGCGTTATTACCAGCACCGCATAGAACAAGTATTTTTTTATTATGTGAATATCTAGTCTCGATAATATTAAAGACAGCCGCTCCCGCGCGTTTCATTAGAGCATACGCCGGGATGCCATATTGATTGATTGCGGCTTGTTCGAGCTGGACAACAGAATCTACGCAATAAAGGGTTTCGGGTAGATCTTGCATTTTTTCGTGTAGAGGATGAAGAGAAACTAAGCCTGTAGTTTCTCTAACCCTCCCATGTAAGGTTTCAATACTTCAGGGATCTGAATACTGCCATCTTGTAGCTGATAATTTTCAAGCACGGCAACCAGTGTACGCCCGACCGCGAGGCCTGAACCGTTGATCGTATTCAACAACTCAGGTTTACCTGTTTCAGGATTCCGCCAGCGCGCCTGCATTCTTCTAGCCTGAAAATCGCCAAAACAGCTGCACGATGAGATTTCCCGATAGGTCTGTTGACCAGGCAGCCAGACCTCGATGTCGTACGTTTTTGCCGCAGAGAATCCCACATCACCACTGCATAACACGACCGTGCGATATGGCAATTCCAGTTTTTGTAAGATCGCCTCGGCGTGCAGGGTTAATTCTTCCAGTGCTTCCCATGCCTGGTCAGCAGCGACCAGCTGCACCATCTCAACTTTATCGAACTGGTGCTGGCGGATCATGCCACGAGTATCTTTGCCGTAAGAACCGGCTTCTGAACGAAAGCACGGTGTATGACTGGTCATCTTCAATGGCAGCAGGGAAGCATCTAAGATTTCATCACGCACAATATTGGTGACAGGTACTTCTGCCGTCGGTATCAAATACCGTCCCGCTGCTTTATCGACACAGAACAGGTCTTCCTCAAACTTGGGTAACTGACCGGTACCGCGCAGGCTGTCACTGTTGACGATATAGGGCACATAGACTTCGGTATAACCATGATCTTTGGTATGCACATCGAGCATGAACTGGATCAATGCACGATGTAATTTTGCCATCTCTCCGCGCATCACAACAAAACGAGAGCCAGTCAATTTGCTCGCAGTTTCAAAATCCAGCCAGTCATTAGCAGTACCCAGGTCGACGTGGTCCTTCACTTCAAAATCAAACGATCTTGCTTCACCCCAGCGTCTTATCTCAACATTGTCGCTTTCATCCCTGCCGACAGGGACAGATTCATGCAGCAGATTTGGAATGCCCAGTAAAATAGCGTCCAGCTGCATCTGGACATCCGCTAGTTCAGATTTGGCGGCATCCAGTTTTTCACCTAAACCAGCAACTTCATCGAGCAAAGATTGAACATCCTGACCGGCAGACTTTGCCTGCCCTATGGATTTTGATCGGGTATTACGTAACTGCTGCAATTCCTCGGTTTGAACCTGGCAGGTTTTGCGCTTTTGCTCCAGTTTCTCCAGAGCTGTTATATCGAGCTTAAAGTTACGTTTTTTTAATTGCTCTGCAATCGATGCTAGATCGCTGCGAATCAGTTTTGGGTCAAGCATGATGTCGTTTTATATTCCACTCAGGTAAGTTTTGCATCAAAAGTTAATATGTGACATTGAGGGATAATGTCTCTGAGATTCTTTATCACTGATTGAACTTTTTCATCTTCATCGAAAAACTCAATCACCACCGGCAAATCAAAGGACACATCCAGCAATACTGAAGAATGTGTTTCACCCGAACGACCAAAACCACTAACGCCACGAAACACGGTGACGCCGTTCACTTTATGATCATCATGCAGGCGTTGAAAGATCTCCTCGTAGATATGTTTGCCTTCGGTGACATAGACTCGTGCGACGGTTACATTCATTTTTCATTCCTCACAATTGCCGGCCAACGCTGACACCAAACCATACCGCCATTATGCACAGCGACAGGCTGAGTGCCATATTCAATAAGGCTCGACTAAAATCACCCTGTTCCAGCAGGTTGAGCGTCTCAATAGAAAAGGTTGAAAAGGTAGTAAACGAGCCCAGAAACCCGACCAGGATTGCCGCCCGCCACTCCGGCCCCACATTAAAACGGTCCAGCAGCATGATACTGAGTATGCCCATCAAAAACGAACCCGCCACGTTTACAAACAAGGTACCGTAAGGAAAACCGCGACCGAAGATCGAATACACGCCCAGTGCCGTGCCATAACGCGACACTGCACCAAACGCTCCAGCAACCGCTATAAGTACTATCGTTTTTAACATCTTGTTGATTCAGGAAAACAACATTCCCTTCAGGAAATACTCACTTTCACCTGGTCAGCAACATCCTGGTATTCCGGCAACAAATGAAAATTTAGATACCGATATATATCTGATGTCATCGGCTCGATATGCTTCACGCCTTCACGGTATTCTGCCACTGTCGGAATATGACCGAGTGCAGCAGCAACTGCACTTAATTCCGCAGATGCCAGATATACATTGGCGCCATTGCCCAGACGGTTCGGGAAATTACGTGTCGAGGTAGACACTACTGTCGCACCATCCGCAACGCGAGCCTGGTTACCCATACATAGCGAACAGCCGGGCACTTCTGTGCGCGCACCCGCACGACCGAAGATATTATAATATCCCTCTTCTTTTAACTCGCGCTCATCCATTTTTGTTGGCGGCACAATCCACATGCGTGTCGGTAAACTCTTCACCTTTTCCAGCACTTTGCCGGCAGCGCGGTAATGACCGATATTAGTCATGCATGAACCGATAAAGACTTCATCTACATGCACACCAGCCACTTCGGATAGCGGCTTGATATCATCGGGATCATTCGGACAGGCCAGCAATGGCTCCTTGATTTCATTCAGATCGATCTCGATAATCTCTGCATATGCGGCATCTGCATCTGGCGCCAGTAATTTCGGATTTTGCAGCCATTGCTCCATGGCGATGATTCGACGTTCCAGAGTGCGGGCATCCTGATAGCCGTTAGAGATCATCCATTTCAATAAAGTGATGTTTGAATTCAGATATTCGATGATCGGCTCTTTATCGAGAAAGACGGTACAGCCATTCGCCGAACGTTCCGCCGAAGCATCTGATAATTCAAATGCCTGCTCTACTTTTAACTGGGGCAGGCCTTCGATTTCCAGCACGCGTCCGTTGAAAACATTTTTCTTGCCTTTTTTCTCGACCGTCATCAACCCTTTTTGAATGGCGACATAAGGAATCGCATTCACCAGGTCACGCAACGTGATGCCGGGCTGCATTTCACCTTTGAAACGTACCAGTACCGACTCCGGCATATCCAGTGGCATCACACCTAGTGCAGCACCGAAAGCCACCAGGCCAGAACCTGCCGGGAAACTGATGCCCATCGGGAACCGGGTGTGCGAGTCACCACCAGTACCGACAGTATCGGGCAGTATCATGCGATTCAGCCAGGAGTGAATAATGCCATCTCCCGGGCGTAGAGCAACGCCAGCGCGCGTCTGCATGAAGTCGGGCAAATCGTGCTGCAGTTTAATATCAACAGGCTTCGGATAAGCCGCAGTATGACAGAAACTTTGCATCACCAGATCAGCAGAAAAACCCAGACAGGCGAGCTCTTTTAATTCATCACGTGTCATAGCACCGGTAGTATCTTGCGAACCCACCGTGGTCATTTTTGGCTCACAGTAGGTGCCAGGACGAACACCTTCAACACCACAGGCACGACCGACAATTTTTTGCGCCAGGGTAAAACCTTTACCGGTATCCAGCCCGGTTTGCGGCCTGAGGAAAACATCAGATGGGCCTTCATTTAAAAAATTACGCGCGCGATCGGTCAGGCCGCGGCCAATTATCAAAGGTATACGACCGTTTGCGCGAACTTCATCAGCCATGGTGGCAGGACTTAGACAGAACCTGCAGATTTCATCACCGGCTTCATTAAGTATCAAACCTTCATAGGGACGGATACGGATAACATCGCCGGTTTCCATTGCAGACACATCACACTCTATCGGTAAGGCGCCTGAATCTTCAGCGGTATTGAAAAATATCGGCGCGATCTTGTTGCCTAAAACTACGCCACCCTCACGCTTATTAGGTACATGAGGGATATCATTACCCATATGCCATAGCACAGAATTGATTGCTGATTTCCGTGAAGAACCCGTACCGACCACATCACCCACATAGGCAATCGGATGGCCCTTCTCTTTCAGACTGGCAATGGTCTCTATAGGATTCTCCATCTTGCTCACCAGCATAGACTTCGCGTGTAATGGAATATCAGGGCGACTCCATGCTTCAGTTGCCGGTGACAGATCATCAGTATTCGTTTCGCCAGGTACTTTGTAAACGGTAACGGTAATCTCTTCTGCTAATGCAGGTTTGGACGTAAACCATTCAGCATCAGCCCATGAACGGATCACGCGGGCAGCAGCAGCGTTTGATTCAGCTTTATCTGCTATATCGTGGAAGGCGTCGTAAATCAATAACGTATGCGATAACGCGGCAGCAGCAGCATCGGCAGTAGTTGCATTGTCGAGCAGATCGATTAAAGGCTGAATGTTGTACCCACCCAGCATGGTACCCAGAATTTCTGTCGCACGAACCTGATCGATCATATCACAATGAGTATTCCCCCTGGCCACATCAGCTAAAAATGCAGCTTTGACATAGGCTGCCTGATCGACACCCGGCGGCACACGATTTACCAGCAGATCCATCAAAAATACTTCTTCACCAGAAGGAGGTTTTTTGATCAGTTCAATAAGTTCAGCGACCTGACTTGCCTCAAGTGCTAGTGGTGGTAGACCTTCTGCTTCACGTTCAGCAACATGTTGACGATAAGACTCAAGCACAGCGAATCCTCAAAAAATAATAAAGGCGATATTATACCCGAGAAGCCGTGTTTTTGCTTATCCATCAAACAAGTCAAAGGATAGTTTTCTCTTCTCATGAGGCAGATAACCATTAAATCTCGATATTGAATTACCGTAGTAACACAGAGAATAAAATAAATTAGCGCAGCGTTTATGCTGTTAATAATAATCCACTTCTGCTCACTGGATCCATGCTGAAGAACTTCTCGCCATTACAATAAAAAAAGCCCGGGATTTCCGGGCCTTTTAAATTATATCAAGACTATAAAAAAGTTAGTTATTTTTCTTCCGGTAATCTTCAATGGCCGCATTGATTGCATCTTCCGCCAATACTGAACAATGAATTTTCACCGGTGGTAACGCCAGCTCTTCTGCAATCTGTGTATTCTTGATTGCTTTTGCTTCCTCCAGCGTTTTGCCTTTTACCCATTCGGTTAAAAGTGAACTAGATGCGATAGCACTACCACAACCATAGGTTTTAAAGACGGCATCTTCGATGATGCCATTTGCACCAACCTTGATCTGTAATTTCATAACATCACCACAGGCGGGCGCACCTACCATACCTGTACCAATGTTATTTGCATTCTCAAAACTACCAACATTTCTTGGATTCTCATAGTGATCCAGAACTTTTTCACCGTATGCCATAACTCACCTCAAAAATTCTTAAATAACCGCTTTAGTGATATTAAATACACCTTTATTAATTGCTGCAGCCTGTTTTTTTGCCAAGATAAATCGCCCGATCATTTTGTCACGTTGCAATGACAGCTCAGGTATACCTGGCCGCTCAACAAATTGTGCCAGTGTAATACCCGCCAGAAATTCGTGTAATTTTACACTCAAATTAACCCAGAGTTCATGTGTCAGGCATTTAGATCCATCCTGGCAGTTTCCTTGGCCCTTGCAACGGGTAACATCAACATTTTCATCAACCGAACAGATAATCTCTGCGATACTGATTTCAGAGGCAGGACGCGCTAGACGGTAGCCACCACCTGGTCCACGCACACCTTTTACCAGGCCACTCTTTCGTAACTTGGCAAATAACTGCTCAAGATAAGATAAAGAGATACCCTGACATTGTGAGATATCAGCTAGTGTCACTGGCCCAGCCTTATCATGAATCGCTAGATCCAGCATGGCTGTTACACTGTAACGCCCTTTTGTTGATAAACGCATTGGAGAACCTCTTAATTCCTGACTGTTTTAGTGGGTTAATTGTACTAATACCCAGTAAAACAGTCAACTATTTACAGTTTATATTTTATCTATATATATCAACATGTTAATAATTTATTCCTGATCAGATAGTTTAAAGTTTCGGCTGAAGTGCATTTCTGAACACAGTATACTCAGGAATTGCGTATAAACGAATGCTTATAGGATTGCCAGTACTTACTCAATCCAAATTGCAGCGGCAGTATCGTTGAAAAACATTACATTTAAAACTAACGGTAGAGAGAAGCGATCGCCAACTCACGGGTATAGTCATGTTTAGGATTATTAAAGACTTCTTCAACATTGCCCTGCTCTACCACTTTGCCATGGCGAATGACGATGACACGATGCGACATGGCGCGAATTACACGCAGATCGTGACTGATAAAAAGATAACTTAATTGTCGTTTTTCCTGTAATTGCGCGAGCAAGCCCAACACCTGTTTTTGAACCGAGACATCGAGTGCACTGGTCGGCTCATCCAGCAAGATCACATCGGGCTCTAGCACCACGGTACGGGCAATAGCGATACGTTGCCGCTGCCCACCGGAAAACTCATGCGGATAACGCCATAAAACATCCTCATCCAGACCAACCTCTCGTAGAACATCGATGATTTTTAGCAGGCGCTGACTAGCATTCAAGTCGGGGAAATGCAGCTTTAACCCTTCCTCTATGATCTGCTGTACTGTCATCCGCGGTGAAAGCGATGAAAAAGGATCTTGAAAAACGATCTGAAAATGCCGGCGTAATGGTCGCATCCGTTTTTCATTGAACTGAGATACATTCTGCTGTTTAAAATATATCTGGCCCTGAGAAGCCAATAAGCGAAATAAGGCCAAACCTAATGTTGTTTTTCCAGAGCCAGACTCGCCGACAATTCCCAGTGTCTCACCAGAACACAATGATAATGTAATATCATCAACTGCCCTGATCTCATCAACCTTGCGTTTAAAAAAACCTTTGTATATAGGAAAATAACAACAAAGATTTTCAGCACTCAGGACAACATCCGTACTGGCCTGTACTGTCGCAATTTTCTTATCCGGCTCGCTGTCGAGCAAAAATTTTGTATAGTCATTCTGTGGTTCGGCGAATAATTTTTCTGTCACATTACTCTCAACGATTCGCCCATGCTGCATAACACAGACCCGGTTTGCAAATTTTCTCACCAGGTTTAAATCATGGGTGATCAATAAAACTGACATGCCTGTATCGAGCTGTATCTCTTTTAACAGGTCGAGAATCTGTTGCTGAATCGTGACATCCAGTGCAGTGGTTGGCTCGTCTGCGATTAATAAAGCAGGGTTACAGGCGAGCGCCATCGCTATCATGACACGTTGTCGTTGACCACCAGAAAGCGCATGTGGAAATACATCCACCTTTTTTTCCGGCTGACGTATGCCTACACGGTCCAGCAATTCGATGACACGTAATTTCCTCTCTGTTTTATTGAGGGTTTCATGAAGTATCAGAACTTCTTCGATCTGTTGGCCAACGGTATATACCGGATTTAAAGATGTCATTGGCTCCTGGAAAATCATCGAAATGTTTTTGCCGCGAACTTTTTTTATCTCGTCATCGAGTGTCAATAAATTTTTTCCGTGAAAATCTATATTACCATCTGAATAAACAGTATTCGCTTCATCATGCAACCGCAGAATAGACAATGCCGCAACAGACTTCCCTGAGCCTGATTCACCGACGATTGCAAGATTCTCGCCAGAATAAATATCGTAGCTTATATTATCAATAATATTTACCAGACCATTTTGTGTATTAAACGATACGCTTAAATTTCTAACACTTAACAATGTTTTTTCTGAATTCAAAATATATATCTCGGTGCGTATATTACGAACAGTATGTTCCTTGTTGCATGATTTCTTGATTGTGTCTACTTACATCTGATCAAAGTTTTCTTGTATCTAATGCTTCACGCAATGCTTCACCTATAAAGATCAATAACATCAATGTCCCTACCAAAACGATAAAAG
>Ga0316188_10000500_pt1 | contig 17007 bp, 15 predicted proteins | sample Phiworburrow1_MG_FD_204933 | JGI IMG/M metagenome (GOLD analysis project Ga0316188, IMG submission 204933) | Coastal sediment microbial communities from Maine, United States - Phippsburg worm burrow 1 | ecosystem: Environmental > Aquatic > Marine > Coastal > Sediment | place: USA: Maine...
TTTACCAGGAATCTGGCCAGATGGTAACGATGGCAAAAGGCGGCTTGTCCATTCTTTTGTTCGATCTCCGGAAATTGCTGAATCACCGGATTACGGTGATCTGCGTTACCGCATTACTGGCCTTTTATGTTTTGTGGCAGGCGGGTTCTCTGGTATGGAAGTTGTGGCTCCTCGACAACGAATCGCCGCAAGCGGAAGCCCTCATTGCATTATCGCCTGAAGACACGGAACCGGAATCACTACAGGATTTACTGCGCTACCCACTGATCCAATCTGAATCACAACCGGCAACAGAGGGCGCCGCTTCCATTGACACGCCCAAAACATCATTGAACCTGAAATTGGTAGGCTTGATGTATTCCACGGATAAAGATCAGGCCCGCGCAATTATTGAGAATCAAACGGATGGTGCACGCAGCTATTCCACCCATGAACGAGTTGCCGAAAAAGTTGAGGTCTACAGCATTGAGCCAGACCGGGTAATTTTATTGCATGCCGGACGGCAGGAAGCCCTGCTGCTGGATCCCGAAGATGATGCTTCCAGCGATCAATCAGGCACCGATAATCAGCCGACTGACGATCCCAATAGAAACCAGGCATCCACCGAATCACCATCGGCATCAGGTCAGAATGCAGCAAGCACCCCCAAAAAAACAGCCGACGTAATGCGTGATTTTTCGGCGACACCGGTCATGGAAGAGGGGCAGCTGGTGGGTTTTCGTTTAGAAGCTCTGCGAAACCCGGAACTCTTGAACGAGTGGGGTATCGATCCCGATGATGTAATAACGGCTGTGAATGGCATGCCACTGAATTCTCAGGGCAGAATAATGGTCTTGTACGACAAGCTGAAGAAACAGAAAGAGTTTGAGCTGACGCTGATCAATGGCGGTAATAGCCGAACCATTACCGTAGACCTTTATGAATGAGCTCCGGCAACTGGAACAATAGTATGGGCAATCTTCTCCGTTTGATCAGTGTTGTTATAGCCTTTTCAGTCTTGTGTTTTCCAAAGGCTCTATCGGCAGACGATCAAATTACGCTTAATTTCAAGGATGCCGATATCACGGCAGTCATCAATACCGTTGCCGATTTGACGGGGAAAACTTTCATCATAGATCCCAGGGTAAAAGGCCAGGTCAATATTGTTTCCAGCCGACCGCTGAACAAAGATGAAGTACTGGACGTTTTTCTGTCCATGCTGGAAGTGCATGGCTTTACCACCGTGACCGTGGGCAAAGCCATCAAGATCGTTCCCAATACCCAGATGAGGAATACCCCGCAACCGGTCGTCGACAGAGTGACCAGCAACCGCGACGAGGTCGTCACCCACGTCCAGTCTCTGCACTATGTCAGTGCCGAGGAACTGGTGCCGATTTTGCGTCCGATGATGGACAATAATGGCCACCTGGCAGCCTCCCCGGCGAGCAATAGCCTGATCCTTTCGGATAATGCGAGCAACATTCGAAGAATGCTGGCTATTATCGAACGTGTCGATAAGAACGCCGAGCAGGAAATTGAAGTGATTCCGCTGCAATACGCCCTTGGCTCGGAAATCGTTCGTCTGCTGGACAAACTGTGGCCACAGAATGCGGATAATACCGCGAACAGAATTTCGGTCGGAGTCGACGAGCGCAGCAACAGTATCCTGATCAGCGGTAACTCCGCAAAGCGCCTGGAAATCCGGGCCTTGATCTCCCATCTCGACACCCCCCTGGATTCTGGCGGTACGACCCAGGTGATTTACCTGCGCTATGCGAACGCCGAGAATATCGCTCGCATTCTCTCTGGCCTGAATAGCGGAACGAACGCTGCCGCAGGTGCGGAAGCAGCTGGCGATGGCGGCCAGATTCAGGCAGACCTGGAATCGAACGCGCTGGTGATTACGGCTCCGGCAGCCCGCTTCAAGTCGTTAAGGGCCGTCATTCAGAAGCTGGATGCACCCCGTGCACAGGTGCATATCGAAGCGATTATTGCAGAGGTTTCTTTTGAGAAGGCACAGGAATTGGGCGTGGAATGGTTCGTCAATGGCGCTGCCAGTGGCAATCAGACCTATCCGGTTGGCGGCACCAACTTCCCCGATAATGGAGGCACCCTTGGCAACATTGTTGGATCCATTGTTGCAGGCACCCTTCCTGCCATCGGAAGCGGGCTGAGCCTGGGTGTTGGCGGAACCACCGACGGTGGTGTCCAGTTTGCTGCCTTGTTGCGCGCCCTGGCTACAGACTCTTCGACCAACATATTGTCCACACCATCCCTGACAACGCTTGACAACCAGGAAGCCGAAATTGTCGTTGGTCAGAATGTGCCTTTTAAAACAGGCTCTTACACTACGGAGGGCAGCATAGGCCAGTTGAACCCCTTTACAACAATTCAGCGCGAAGACGTGGGCATTACCCTCAAGGTCAAGCCGCAGATCAATGAAGGCGATGCCATCACCATGACCATTGAGCAGGACATCTCGGCGGTCAGTGCGACCTCGGCCAGCGAGACCGATCTGACGACGAATAAACGCTCCATTAAAACCACAGTTCTGGTGGCCAACGACGACATGCTCGTACTGGGCGGACTGATCGATGAAGATGTGCAGATCAGCCAGTCCAAAGTCCCGGTGTTGGGCAGCATTCCCATTCTGGGCCGTTTGTTCCGCTTCGACAAAACCAAGAAGCTCAAGCGAACCCTGATGGTATTCATCCATCCGACCATTATCAATGATCCTTCTCAGGGCCATCTGATAAGCCAGTCCAAATATACGTACTTACGCGAACAGCAGGAGCAGTTGCCCGATCTGGAAAACCTTGACGTAGAACCTGAGCTGGACGAATTTCCAGACGCGCCGGTCGTTTCTGATAAAGAACCAGACGGCCCTGAGTCTGCAAGCGGTCCGACGGGTGACGGGAACCCGTAAGGTGAGCCCGGCAACACTGGTTCCCTACGCTTTTTCGCGCCGTTACGGTGTTGCGGTTGTCAAAACCGACCCGCTGACCGTGGCCTGCCACCCGCATACCAGGTCCCTGGGCTTGCTCGAAATCCAGCGTCAATACGGCAGCCAGTTTCAGCTGGAAGAACTGGCCACGGAGGATTTCGACGAATTGTTGAGCTCCCTCTATGAACAGGGTGTCTATCAGGCGGCCCAGCTGATGGAAGATATAGGCGGCAACAATGAGTTGGCCCATCTCGCCGAGGTATTGAACGAACCCGAAGACCTGATGGAGAGCCAGGACGACGCACCCATCATTCGCCTGATCAACGCGCTTCTGACCGAAGCCATTAACGAAGATGCATCCGATATACACATCGAGCCGTTCGAAAAAAGATTGTCGGTGCGTTTTCGCGTCGATGGAACACTTCGCGAGGTATTGAGCCCGCCAATCAAGGTCGCCCCTTTGCTGGCATCGCGAATCAAGGTCATGGCGAAACTGGATATTTCCGAGAAACGTCTTCCCCAGGATGGCCGTATTGCCCTGAAAGTAGCCAACCATCCGGTGGATGTCCGGGTTTCCACGCTGCCTTCAGGCCATGGCGAACGCGTCGTCATGCGCTTGCTGGACAAAAAAGTAGGGCGGCTGAACCTGAAGAGCATGGGCATGGCGCCACAGCCCCTGGCACTGCTGGACGAACTGATTCACAAACCGCATGGCATCATCCTGGTAACCGGTCCAACCGGCTCCGGTAAAACCACGACACTCTATGCGGCTTTGACCCGACTGAACAATGCCGAGCGCAACATACTGACGGTCGAAGACCCCATCGAATACGATTTGGATGGCGTCGGCCAGACCCAGGTCAACACCAAGATCAACATGAGTTTTGCACGGGGCCTGAGGGCCATTTTGCGCCAGGATCCGGACGTGGTCATGGTCGGCGAAATTCGCGACCTGGATACCGCGCAGATTGCCGTGCAAGCCAGTTTGACCGGGCACCTGGTGCTTTCCACCTTGCACACCAACAGCGGTATCGGCGCCATTACGCGACTGCGTGACATGGGCGTTGAAAGTTTCCTGTTGTCATCCAGTTTGCTGGCCGTAGTCGCCCAGCGCCTGGTACGGGTTCTCTGCCCCGATTGCAAACAGCCCTACACGGCGTCTGCGGATCAATGCCGGGTCATGGAAGTCGACAGCCAGGCCCCCCCCACCTTGTTCAAGGCGGAAGGCTGTAAACTTTGTCAACAACGGGGTTACATGGGCCGCACCGGCATCTACGAAGTCATTGCCATCGACAAAAGCTTCCAGAACATGATCCACGACAACGCCTCGGAACAAAAACTTCGTGATTACATTCAACCGCTTTATCCCAGCCTGCGCCAGGATGGCTGGCGGCAGGTCCTGAATGGCACAACGTCAATGGAAGAGGTTCTTCGCGTCACCAAGGAAGAATAGCGTTCCATGCCCGCCTTCGAATACAGAGCGCTCAGGGCCGATGGCGGCAAAGAACGCGGCCTGCTGGAAGGTGATTCAGAACGACAGATCCGGCAACAACTTCGCGAAAAGGGCTGGCTGCCCCTGGAAGTCGTACCGGTCAAAGAAAGGGCCGCCCAAAACTTCGACAGTTTCAGTGGTTTCTTCCAGCGGGGACATCGGCTCAGCGCCAGCACACTCACGCTGATCACACGCCAGTTGGCGACCCTGATCGCCGCCGGAACTCCGGTTGAATCGGCCCTGCAATCGGTTGCCCGTCAAAGCAACCACCGCGCTCAAAATCGCGTTCTGTTGGCCGTTCGCGCCAAAGTGCTCGAGGGCCACGATCTCGCCACAGGTCTGGGGGAATTCCCCCAGACATTCTCGCAACTTTACCGCGCCACGGTATTCGCCGGCGAACAGGCAGGAAAACTGGACCACGTCCTGGAACGCCTGGCCGATTACCTGGAAGCACGAAATCGCGTACAGCAAAAAACCAGTCTGGCGCTTATTTATCCACTGGTGCTTTCCGTGGTGGCCGTTGGCGTAGTAATCGCCCTGCTCACCTTTGTCGTGCCCACCGTGGTCCAGGTGTTTGAAAGCACCGGGCAACAATTGCCAGGCCTGACCCGCGGCCTGATTGCCAGCAGTGAATTCATACAGGGTTACGGGCTGTTATTGCTGGTGCTGCTGAGCTTGACCTTTCTGGCTATGAAGTTCCTGTTGAAAAACCCGCTCTGGCAAAAACGCTGGCACCTGTTTCAATTGCGCATCCCGCTGGTCAGCGGTTTGATCAAGGGCATGGAATCCGCACGCTTCACCCGCACCATGAGCATATTGTTGGGCAGCGGCGTGCCCGCCATCGAATCGCTCAACATTGTCAAGCAGGTCATACACAACCAAGCTATGATTGAGGCGGTCGACATAACGGGTCAACGGGTGAAGGAAGGCGCCGGCATTGGCCAATCCCTGGCCAATACTGGGCTGTTCCCGCCATTGACGCTGGAACTGATTCGCAACGGTGAAGCCAGTGGTCAATTACCCGAAATGATGGAGCGCGCCGCCATCAACCAGGAACAGGAAATTGAAACCAGAACCGCTACGGCACTGGGTCTGTTTGAACCGTTGATGATTCTGGCCATGGGAGGGATCGTCCTTGTCATCGTGTTGGCGATACTGATGCCCATATTTGAAATGAACCAGTTGGTGAAATAGAGCTGAAGGGACGTTTATGAGACAAAAAACCCGGGGATTTACGCTTATCGAAGTCATGGTCGTGGTGGTCATTCTCAGCATTCTGGCGGCGATTATCGTCCCCAAGGTCATGGATCGTCCGGACACCGCGCGGCTGGTCAAAGCCCAATCCGATATTCGCGCCATCGAGAGTGCCCTCAATCTCTACAAACTGGACAACTTCGACTACCCCACTACCGACGAGGGCCTCGAAGCGCTGGTGCCGAAATACATTGCCCGTCTGAGCAACGACCCCTGGGGCAACCCGTATCTCTACTTGAGTCCGGGGTTGCACGGCGATATGGATGTGTACACGCTGGGCGCCGATGGCCTGCAGGGAGGAACGGGCATGAATGCCGATATCGGCAACTGGAATGCTGAGCAGTGACGCCGCCTGCCGACGATTCATGCCGACAACTCGCAAAGGTGAAGGCTTTACGCTGATCGAACTGCTGGTGGTCGTGGTCATCATCGGCGTGCTGACCTCCCTGATCGCACTTTCGATACCTTCCAATGATCCCTCCCCGCAGCGGGAAAGCCGGCGGTTTTACCAGGTGTTGGAAGCGGCCCGGGAACAGGCCGTATTGTTCAATCAGGAACTGGGCGTGGAACTGAGGGGAAACAACTACCGGGTCTTGCAGTGGCAGGCGCAACGATGGTGGCCTTTGGATACCGACCGGTTCTCTGAATACAGCCTGCCCGACAACCTCTCACAGACCCTGTGGCTCGATGGGCTGGCCAATGAGGGGGGCCCGACCGGCAGTGACGTGCCACAGCCACAAATCCTGTTCTTTTCCACCGGCGAGGTTACCCCTTTCGGATGGACCCTGAGAGATCCGGCTTTGAACAATCAATGGCGCTTGTCTGCCAATGCCCTGGGCGAATTCGACTTGAAACCGGAGCCGCTACAGTGACAGGCGCAAACCCCAGGAACAATCCAGGCTTCGGCTTTACCCTGATCGAACTCGTGGTTGCGCTGGCCGTGCTGGCGATTGGCATGACTGCCGTGTTGCACGCTACCAGTCAGGCCGGCTATGCCGGCGCCTTTCTCAAACAAAAGACAGTTGCTCACTGGGTCGCCAGCAATCAGGCCGCCGAACTTTCGATTAACAAAGAGTGGCCCGATCCTGGCGTGATCACCGGCACGGAAACCATGGCGGAACAAACCTGGCGATGGGAGGCCGAAGTACAGAGCACGGCCGTTCCCGAACTGCGGCTCGTCACGATCCGCGTCAGCCTGGATGATGAAGAGGTGGCCTCTCTGGTCACTTTCTTGGGTAAGCCATTGTGAACAGATTAGCCCCCCTGGGCCCGCACAGGACCCGATCCAACCGGACCGGCGGGTCCACCGGTATCACGCTCCTGGAGTTGCTGGTCGTCATCGCTGTTTTCGCCATCATGAGCGCCACCGCGTACAGCAGCCTGCAAAGCAGTCTCAAGGCCGAGGAAAATTTCGACAGGGCCATGCAGGAACTGGAAACAGTGCAAATGAGCCTGGCGATTTTTCAGCGGGATATCATGCAGCTGAGTCCGCGCAGCATCCGCGATGCCCTGGGCGACAGTGAATCCGCCGTCGTCTTGTTTAATGGACAAGAGCTGTCCTTCACTCGCGGTGGTAATTTTTCATCTCTGAAACTCGGCCAAACCGATTTGACACGGGTCGCCTGGTCCTTGCGGGACGCACAATTGATCCGGTCACACTGGCTCCGCCTGGACAGCACGCAAGGAGACCAGCCACTCAGCGCCTCTCTCTTGAGCAATGTCAACAATCTGCAAATACGCGTTCTCGATCAGGACGGCGTCTGGCGCCTGGATTGGCCGATAGCGGCTAACGGTAAAATACGCGCAGTGGAAGTAACGCTTGAACTGGAGGATTGGGGTGAAATTCGCCGCCTGTTCCCAACGCCGGGCTAGCCAGCCCACACTGCCCCTGAGGGAACAAGGGGTAGCGCTGATTACCGCGGTCCTTGTGGTGGCCATCGCCGCCGTCATTGCCACCTCGATGATGAGTCGTCAGAATTTCGACACCCGGCGCACCGCCAATATCATCCACCGGGATCAGGCCATCGCGTACGCTTTGGGTGCCGAGTATTGGGCGGGCGTCGAACTCAGCAGAGACGCCCAGCAGAACAATTTCGATCATCTGGGAGAGAACTGGGCCTATGATTTGCCGCCCCTGCCCATCGATGGTGGTTATATCAATGGCAGAATCCAGGATCTGCAGGGACGCTTCAATCTCAATTCAGTGCTCGATCCCATACAGGCAGAGCGCTTTACCCGGCTGTGCCAGGCCATCAACGTCGACCCTGGCTTTATCCCTGCCCTGCAGGACTGGATAGATGGCGATACGGAAGTCCGTGAGGATGGCGCCGAAGACGAAAGTTACACCCTGTTGGCCCCCCCTTACCGGGCCGCCAACCGTAATCTCGTCGACACCAGCGAGTTGTTGCTGGTCAAGGGTGTGAGCGTCGAGGACTACAATATCCTGGCGTTTTACACAAGCGCATTGCCGCAAAGCGGTGGTATCAACGTGAATTCCGCATCGCCTCAGCTGATCCAGAGCCTGACCCGTGACGTGACTGTGCCGGATGTAGAGCGAATTGTCGGCCTTCGCAGCGAAAATCCTTATCAGGACATCGAGTTTTTTGTGGGAGATGAAGCTTTTGCAGGGAAAGAAATCAGCGAAGACCACTTGACTGTGAGCAGCCAATATTTTCTGCTTACTGCAGATGTGATGCTGGGCGATGCGCCACTGACGATGCAATCTGTGCTATACCGAACACCGCAAGGACAAATCAGCATTGTGCAACGCCGGTTTGGCCCCTCGCGGGAGCAAGTACTGACTCAGACCGGCGGCAACTTGGTAGCAGGCAACCAGAACGAGTGACCATGGCGGATACATTGATCGTACAACTGATCCCACCGATCAGCCGTGGGGGTGAAGAAGAAGCCGGCGCCATCGACTGTGCCGCGCAATGGTTGCACCTGTCGGATGAAGCGACACCCGACAGCTCTCATCCTGAAAGCGGGCAACTGTCCCGCTTGCTGCAGGAACCGCCTGTTGATTGCCAATGGATTGTTCTGATTCCCGGCGAAGAAGTCCTGACGACAACCGTCAAGCTACCCAGCAAGCGCCGCCGCCAGGCAGTGAAAGCATTGCCTTTCATGCTCGAAGACAGCATCGCCTCTGATGTGGCGCTGGAACACCTGGCCGTCGGTCCCGATAACGATCAGGGCGAAACCGTGGTCGCCGTTACGCGGAGGCAGCCACTGCGCGATTTGCTGCAGTTGATTACTGATGCCGGTATCACGCCGTACCGGATCCTGCCGGATTACGCGATGCTGCAGGAACTCCCCGACGCCTGGCAGATTCTGGTCAGCGGTGACCGGGCCATCGTGCGCTCGCCGGATGGCACCGGCTTCTCGGCTCCCCTGTCCCGGCTGGCCCTTATGCTGAACGCGGGGCAGGACCTGGAAAGCGACCATCCCAACAGGGCGGTAAGAGTCATCAGGCAGACCGATGCCGCCGCACCCGTGCTGCCCGGCAGCTGGCAAATCGACGAGCAGTTGGTTGCCAGCCCCTTGCAACACCTCGCTGCCGAGCCTTCGAGCGAAACGCTGAATCTGTTGCAGGGCGAATTCAGGGTGATACAGCAGGACAGCTGGAAATGGCGTCCCTGGGCGACGGCAGCCCTGCTGGCTCTGGTTGCCGTAACCCTCGGGTTGCTGGAAACCGGGCTGGAAACCATCCGTCTGAATCGGGAAGCCGACCAGTTGCAGGCATCGATGGTCGAACTGGCCCGGGAGGCATTGCCTGATGCCCAACAGATTCGCGATCCACAAACTCAATTGTTGATTGCCTGGCGGCAGTTGAATAATGGCGGTGCGGGCGATACGGAGTTTTTGCCTTTGCTCAACCGGGTATCCGCCACCATCAGCCAACAGCCGGTCACCGTGCTCGGCATCAATTTCAGAGACGGCATGCTAACCCTGGCGTTGCAGGGGAGCAGCCTGCAACAACTGGATGACCTGCGCCAGCAGGTCGAACAGCAGGGGCTTGAAGCCTCCTTGCTCGACGCCAGCACCGATGCCGACAGTGCGCGCAGCAATCTGGCCATCAAGTCCGCAGGGCCACGAGAGCCCCGGAGCGCAGGCTGATGGGACTTATCCAGGTTTTCAAGGCCCGCTGGGACGCTTTACAGGCACGGGAACAGCAAATTCTGCGCTTCAGTGCTGTCCTTGTCGCTTTGCTGTTGTTCTACTTGTTGATCATCGATCCCGTTTATTCCGGTCGCGACGATGCGCAACAGAGGCTGCGCTCTGCTCAAGAGGCTTTTTCTGTAGCACGGCGCCAGGCCCTCGACCTCAAAGCAGCCTCATCGAACCGCGAGACCCCGGCGTCCGGATCGTTGTTGACGCAGGTCGAGAGCAGCGCTCAGCAGCAGGGCTTGCGCAGCGCGCTCAAACGCCTGCAACCCAGCGGCGACGACCAGATCCAGGTGAGTCTCGAGGAAGCTTCCTATACTCAATTGATCCAGTGGTTGAGCAGCCTGCATCAGAGTGGCGTCAGGGCGCAGCGGGTGGACATTCAGCTGGATCGCGCATCGGACCTTCTTGGAGTACAGCTGGTACTTGCCCGTTGACCCGACCCGGGTTTTATTCCCATTTGTTTTTCAAATCAGCTTCTGGTGGGCATTATGCAAAAACGGTTGCTCTTGATGGGGGCCTGCATCGTATTCGGCTTCAGCCTGCTGGCCCATTTGCCGGCGCAGCTGGTGGTGCCGGAACGATCGGGTAAGTTTCAGTTCCTGGGTATCGGCGGCACTCTGTGGCGGGGTGAGGTCAAGCAGATCATGTATGACGGCAAAGCCCTGCCGGTTCGAAATCTGAACTGGACGGTCAGGCCTGCTGCGCTGCTCACAGCAACACTCAAAGCGGATTTTCAGGAACAACAGAACCCCACGAACGGCGGGCACATGCAGCTTAAGCTGCTGTCGCGGCAACTCGAACTGCAGGGGCTGCACTGGCAGCTTTCCGGCAGTTCACTCGATCCGTGGTTCAGGGTCGGGGCGGGCTTAAAGGGGGATTTCGTGATCGATTTGCAAGCAGCGAAGCTTACCGCAGACACACTATTACCCAGCCGACTGAAGGGACAGCTCGACTGGCAAAACGCAGCGCTGCAGCTGGACTCGGAACACTGGCCCATTGGCTCGCCAGTTTTGCAGTTTTCCGGTGAAGGCGATGCCATCGCAGGCGTCCTGACAAATTCGCAACCCCTGGTTCCCGGTAACGCTTCGTTTCAGTGCACGACAACGATCTGCCTGGTGGAATTGGACCTTCAGCCAACGCCTGACGCGCCACAATCCCTTTTGAGGGGCCTGTTGCTGCTGGGCCTTCAGCAGACTGGAGACACGTTCTCGGGGCAAATGAGCTTTCCTCTTGATTGACATTGATAAAGCCGCAGACGAAAAGGTGCAGCCGAAACGCGGCGGCGCGTGACAGAACGGAAGCGGGATTCCAGATCGATAAGCTTCCGGGCAAAAAAAACCGGGCGGAACCGCCCGGTTTTTTTCTCCTCTATTCGCAGGAATCGAGGTGGGCCAGTGGCCCACCCCATGCTCCCGGCTATTACTGGAAGTACTCCATTATTTCCGCGACGACCTCATCCCAGATCTCGCCATCGTCCTCGACCAGATAACCGTTTGACTTGGTGTGCTGGTAGAACGTGGTCAACCCACTCGCATCATCCTCGTTGATGAAAGCAGCCCGGTGACATCCGCCGCAGGCTTTCGAAGTGGGACCTGTCACGTAAGCCGGCACATTACCGATCTTCCGATCCCAGGTTTCGTTCTCGTAGGAAGCGGACAACCTGGCAGGCAACGACTCGGCCTGATCCGGCGGATTGTAGGTGCCGGGATAATGGCAGGCTTCACAGTTCTTGATCGTGAAGTTGGGGAAGACAAAGCCGATATGGTGCTCATAAATCTTTGCCTCGACAGGATCGGAAAAGTCGATTTCATCCGTGTCGAATGCCTGGAAGCGATGAATCGCATGGACGTAACTCGCGATGTCGCGCGACTGCATTTCCAGATGGCTGCCGCCGCTACCCGGCCAGTGGCATTGCTTGCACAGAGTGATGTCGCCGCCGCGGTCCGGGGAGTGGAAGGTCGTGGCCAGTGCGTCGTGGCAGTCGTTGCAACTCGACTCGTCCACCACGGCGTTGTCGCCCATGAAGTAGTCGTCTTCGACCGCGTTGCTCACCAGATTCAGGGTGGTGGACACGCCGTCGGTGGCCACGGTCGCGCCTTCAATTTGGACAGTAGGCTGTATCGAAATGCCCGCTCTCTTGATGACACCCTCTTCAATCTGATCCAGAACAGGCACATCTTCCGGGAACTGGCTCAGATCCATGATCACATGCCAGTTACCTTGCACGCTGTCGGCCGCTTCGGTGAAGCGCGGGTTGCTATCCCCGCCTCCGACTCTGAATTCGCCCAGCCGATTCCGGTCAGCATCCCGTGAGTGGGCGGAGACCAGGAAATGCTTGGTCTCGTATCCATAGAACGAAACCAGCAGCAACGGGTCAGTCATCAGTTCCGTGTTGCCGGTGAAACGGACGTCAATCATGCCGTCTGCGTAGGAAGCGCTGGTGATTTCGGCTTTGTAGAGATCCGCATAGCGTTCGCCGTCGGCATTGTAGATATCCGGATTCAAGCCGTTGTGAAATTCGGGGAACCCTCCCGCATGACAGTCAGCGCAATTCGCCTGAGCCTTGATATCATGGAAGCCGACACCTCTTTCTGCCCAGATATCATTCATCGAAGGAGCCTTCTTTTCATAGAAGAGCAGCTCGTTGTACTCCTCAGGACGTGTCTGAATACCGTGACAACTCTTGCAGGTTGTCGCGTTGAAAAATTCATCGGCCGTTACCTTATCCATCTGGCCTTCGTGACAGGTGATGCAGTTGCCCATGGTCGTCGGATAGGGGAATTCCATGGCGTGCGACATGTGCACGTCGTTCATGACCGTGCGCTTGTAGGCGTAGTCAGGGTTAAGACCGGGGTCTTCACCAGCGCCCCAGGCTACCGGGTCGTCGACGATTTGCTGCCAGTCCTCGTGGCCGCCGTCGGTGTCATCCGTGTGACAGACCTTGCAGCCGGCGAAGTCCGGCAGGCCTGCAACGACCGCGGCGCGGAAGCCGTGCTTCAGGTAGGGCTCGCCGTGACATTTCTCACAGCCCGCGACATTGGAATAGCTGGAATACTCGTCCACGTCACCGAAGGCCAGGCCCGCGTTGTCCACATCCTCGTAAAGACCGATATGCGTTGATGGATCAGCTTCTATGTCCAGAGTGCCCTTGCCGATGTAACCGTAAGCGTAGGCGTCCGAATTCTCGGGCGCAAAGCTAAGACCGGTCGCCATTGCCCGGTACACGCCGGGTTGCCCCGCAACCGGGACCGGAGTACCCAGTCCCTTGTTCATTGAACCGGGGAAGCTCCTCGTCGCCGGATCATAACCCTGAACATAGAACCGTTTCTGCTGCAGCGTCGGCAGTCCTTCCACGTCGACGTAGGGCAGGCCGCCTTCCATGATGCTGAAGGTCACCGTGGTGTCGAAGGTGCCCCCGCCGGCAGACACGCTGTCGACGTCGAGGATCTCCAGATCCAGATTGCTCGTGTCCGCATAGGACTTGTAAATGTCCTGGTGGTTATCGCCGCCCGTCTTGTGACAAACCGAACAGGATTCCGGCTCGAGAGCCTGAGTCAGATCCTCACCGGGAGGACCCGGAGGGCCTTCAGGCCCTGGTTCACCCTGAGGACCTTGAGGGCCTGCAGGACCCTGAGCGCCATCATCGCCGTCGCAACCGACCATCAGGCCAACTGAGACGAGCAAGCTGAGAATCATCAGGAATCTCATAAAGTTCGACAATTTAATACTCATATTCTTCTTACTCCTCACTGTGCTAGGGCGCTCGAAATCTCTCACCCGTAGGTACAATCCCGAGAGAGATCAACCGGATAGCCGCGTAATTATTTGGCCTACCGAACTCCTGGGTCGCCAAACCCCAACCAAAGTATTAGTTGTTCCTCTGCGAGAAGCAGACTATCAAAGGGATCTGAGACGAAACTTGATTTAAATCAAAGTTGATGGAATCGCTGTAAATTAGCGATGCTGGCCGTGGGATTGAATACAGAGATCGCAGAGGTCAGAGAGAACAATGGGGTCAGAGTAAAGTGCGAGAGTGGGCACTCTGACACTTTACTCTGACCCCATCCATGCCATCACTTTTCGACCAGAAAGCGCTCGCCCCGGTAGGACATCACCATGCCATCCGGCAAGATTTCCTCCAAAACCAGGCCGCTTTCAAGCCTTTCACCCTCGCGATATTTTTTCAGGTTGACCAGAATAAAGCGGTTTTGAGGCTCTTCCGAATAAGCATGAAGATCGAGACGCGGCAGGTCGAGCCTGTTGCGTAACTCCTGCGGCAGTTCATACCAGCTCTGAAGTTGCGAAATGTCCTGTGGGGCTGCAACGGCCTCCGCCCGTTCTTCAATCTCTTCTTCAGGCGGTAAAGAAGGCGACGGATTCTGTGGCTTTGCGGGTTCTGGTAACAGCACTAACTGACCGGCGGAGCTCACCTGCCCGCTTTGCGGAAGCGCTGACTTTTCCGGAGCATGCACTTTGCCTAGCGAAACTTCGCTGCCTGGTTGAATCGGTTGTGCCGGCTGATCGTTTCGCGGGGATGACAGCTGTTCAAGCGGAGCTTGTGCGGTAACGGGTACTTCTGCATCCCGGCCTTTTAGCAACATACCGACCAGCACAATATTCACAACCAGCAGCGCGACAACAACCCACAGCCATCGATAAGACCGGGACTGCGGGTGCTTTACCTCGTGGGGCGTCGCAAGGTTTGGCACGGCACCAATACCACGCTCCTGGTCCGCTTTTTTTAATGCTTCGAGGATATAGGACATCGCTTGATGACTCAGGAAGATTCAGCCGACAGCAGGGGAACACTCCCGTCGGAATAGGTGTTGAGTTGAATCAGTGTTTGTTTCCCCACCACACCATCGGGTGTCAGGCCGTGGCGGCGCTGAAAATCCATGACCTGTCTTTGCAAAGGGAAATCGAAGAATTGTGGATCATCAGAAGGCAGCTTCACCTGCTGGGCTGCCTCCAGCATCTGACGCAGCCAGACCACATCCGGATTTCGATCGCCTGCCGTGAGCAAGTAGTGCCCGTTGGGTGGTAAGCGCAGTAACAAGGTGAATTCACCAAGCCAGAAGCGATCCACGTCGCCGATATCCAGGCGGAATGACTCGTTGCCAATCAGCAATTGGGCCGCCCTGTCTTCAAGCTGCTGCAAAACCACGGGCACCGATCGGCCGTCGCTGGTAACCAGTTCCATGATCGCCGGCCGGTTGTACTGGCGCAGCAGACCCCAGGAGCCTTTTTCAGCCAGACAGTACAACCCCAGGTCATTGGCGAAAACACAATACTCAGGCGCGACAGCGGCGGGTAGATTGACAGACCACCGGGCGAACAATTGAGTCCAGGCAGCCAGTGACCAGGATTCATTCGCTGTCAGCAAAACGGTCTCCAGCGAACCCGAGTGCGTATCCGGAGGGCTCTGGGCGGTCGATTCCGGTGAAGCACTTGAGGGTGGCGCTACAGCAACCTGGGGCAACGGTTCATCAGCAGACAGGTCACTCGCTGGCGTCTCCGGGGGAGGTTGGGCGGTCGCCTGGTCCAGCAAATTGTCGAATTCCGGACGTTGCCACCAGATATAAAGGGCGGCACTGACCAGAAGCAACACAACCGGGCCAACGACTGCCCATCTTGGGCTGAACCCTGGGCCGGATGGTTGCAGTTCGTCGGCCAGCACTTCATTCGCCGCCTGCCGGATGATTTTCCTGTCGATTTGCAATTTGCCTTCGGTGTAGGCACCGAGTAAGGCGCGATCGCATAACACGTTGATCAGGCGGGGAATTCCGCCGGATAGCCGGTAAATCCGATCCACCGCTGATGTGTTGAAAATCGGTCGGCTAGCGCCACAGATATGCAGGCGGTGCTCGATATAGGCCCCGGTCTCCTCGCGGGTGAGGGGTTCCAGTCGAACACGAGCCGTCACGCGCTGGGCCAGTTGACGCATGTCCTCCCGTTGCAGCAAAGTGCGGAGCTCCGGTTGCCCGATCAGGATAATCTGCAGCAGTTTCTCCGTTGGAGTCTCAAGGTTGGTCAGCAGGCGAACCTGTTCGAGTACGTCTGCACTCAAATTCTGAGCTTCGTCGATGATCAACACCGTGCGTCGACCCTTGGCATGCGCTTCCAGCAGGTACTGATTCAGTGCATCGGTGAGCTTCTTGATGCTGGCATCTTTCTCCTGGTATTCGACTCCCAACTCATCACACACAGAGGCAATCAATTCAAACGCTGTCACCTTGGGATTGAACACCACGGCCAGATCAACGTTGTCCGGCACCTGCTCCAGCAGACAGCGGCACAAGGAGGTCTTACCGGTTCCCACCTCGCCGGTGAGTTGCACAAAGCCGCCCCCTTCTCCCAGGCCATATAACAGGTGCGCCAGTGCTTCCCGGTGACACTGGCTCATATAGAGGAAGAGCGGATTCGGCGTGATCGAGAACGGCCGTTCAGACAGATTGAAGTGTTCTAAATACATAGGACCGTTACTGTACCGAGTCTAAATTATCGTTGATACCCCTATTCGGATTGATATGCGGTGGACCACCGGCGTCAGACCCGGGTTCAGAAGCCGGTCATCTTGCCTGGCGCGGGCCGCAGCAACTTGAAGCTGTGGAAACCCATGCCGACCAGGGCGTCGATGTCGAAGTCGATCATGCCCAGTAATTCGCGTTCTTTCAGCGACTGCGAGCACTGGAAGGCCTGTTCGCTGTCCTGCTTGTTGATTTTCGATACCGAGACGTAGCAGGTCCTGGAAGGACAGGTGAAGGCGCAGCCGGCATTGGCGAACAGGGTGATGCAGCTTTTGTCCTCAATCGACTCCAGGAACGGCAGATCTTCGTTGGAGGGCATCGGCAGGACTACTTCGTCGTAGAGCCTCAGCGCCTGTTCCAACTTTTTCTTTGTATTGATGTTTTTGATCACGCTGGCGTCGATGCGGTACCGCGGAAAATCGCGCCGGATCCAGCGGGCCAGGTCGTCGTGGGTGACGATCACCGAATTCAGGTCGGTATGGTATTTCTGCAGGAACGCCTGGCTCGCCTCGTACTCCTCCGCACTGACAAAGTGGTTCGACAGCGGCAGGCGCAGGCCGATGCCGGCGTTGTTCAGCTGAAACACGTCGCGCTCGGACAACTCGCGTTTATGGAAAACCCGGCCACCGTAGAGCGGCGAATAC
>Ga0316188_10000501_pt1 | contig 17003 bp, 18 predicted proteins | sample Phiworburrow1_MG_FD_204933 | JGI IMG/M metagenome (GOLD analysis project Ga0316188, IMG submission 204933) | Coastal sediment microbial communities from Maine, United States - Phippsburg worm burrow 1 | ecosystem: Environmental > Aquatic > Marine > Coastal > Sediment | place: USA: Maine...
AATACGTATTTTTGATCTCTTAAATTAAAATATGAATCAGGAAATACAACAATTAGAACCCAAGAGGCTCTGGAATAATTTCGCGAAACTAAACGCTGTGCCACGTCCTTCCAAAAAGGAAGAAAGAATAATTGAATTTATGATGAATTTTGGTAAGTCTTTAAAACTGGATACGTTTAAAGATGAGGTGGGAAATGTCATTATTAGAAAAGAGGCGACGAGGGGAATGGAAGATCGTAAACCGATTACACTTCAATCGCATTTGGACATGGTACATCAAAAAAATTCCGCTACCGAATTTGATTTCGAGACGCAGGGAATTGAGATGTTCGTGGAAGGTGATTGGGTAAAAGCTAAAGGAACAACGCTCGGGGCAGACAACGGTATTGGAGTAGCAGCGATTATGGGTTTGCTTGAAAGCCAAGATATTGCACACCCGCCTATTGAGGCTTTGTTTACTATTGATGAAGAAACGGGTATGACAGGTGCCAAAGGATTAAAAGAAAATTTGCTCAGGGGTAAGATTTTATTGAATTTAGATACTGAGGAAGATGACGAAATAGATATTGGGTGCGCCGGGGGAATAGATATTACAGCGACAAGGACCTATGATGAACAAGATGTCCCGAAGAGAACCATTGCATATGTTATGAGTGTTAAAGGATTACACGGAGGGCATAGTGGTATGGATATTCACCGGGGTTTTGGAAATGCAAATAAGATAATGAACCGCCTTTTATTCAAAAGTACGGAGGAATTTGATATTGGCGTGGCTCATATTGATGGAGGAAGTCTTCGCAATGCAATTCCTCGTGAGAGTTTTGCAACCATAGTTGTAGGGGAGGACAAAAAAGAAGATTTTGAGGTTAAATTAACCGAGTGGATACAGGACATCAAAAGTGAGAATTCTTATATTGAATCAAATCTGGACATAACCCTGGTTACGGCAGGACTACCTGCTAAAATCATGGAAAAAATCGCTCAAAGAAAAATATTAAAGGCCATATACGGTGCTCATAATGGTGTATACAGCATGAGTGCAGCAATTCCTGATTTGGTCGAAACCTCTAATAATATTGCCAGAATCGAGGTCAAATCAGGGAAGATTACGATTGGCTGTTTAACAAGGTCTTCCGTAGATTCAGCCAAATTCGATTTGGCAAATTCTCTCAAAAGCGTTTTTGAGCTTGCAGATTGCACGGTAACTTTAGCTGGAGATTATCCTGGTTGGAGTCCAAATCCAAATTCCGAGATTTTGGAAGTACTAAAAGAACAGTATGTAGTTCTGTTTAAAGAAAAACCACAAGTTGTAGCCTGCCATGCAGGTTTGGAATGTGGAATCCTTGGCCATAATTATCCGGAAATGGATATGATTAGTTTTGGCCCGACCATTAAAGGTGCCCATTCTCCGGATGAAAGAGTAAATGTACCCTCCGTAAAGAAGTTTTGGACCTTTCTGCTACAGATATTAAAAAGTACTCCATAAAAAAAGACCCGAAAATGTTCGGGCCCTTTTTTTATTCGGCTATGCCTAAAATTTCCAGATCAAAAACAAGATCTGCATTCGGAGGAATAGGTCCACCACCTTGCGGGCCATAACCCAGATGTGGTGGAATAAACAACCTTATTTTGTCCCCAACTTTCATAGTTAATAAACCTTCTTTGAAACCGGCTACAAGTCTTGAATCTGGACTATAATCCATAGGAATGGGTTCATAGCCCCGTCCTTGCTTCCTTCTTTCATCATATTGGCCAAATTTGGTGGCTATCTCCTCATAATTACTGTCGAAAAGAGATCCGTCATTAAGCCATCCGGCATAACTCACTAAAACCTTATCCCCAATTTTTGGTTTATCCCCGGTTCCTTCTTTAAGGGTGAGGATTTTTAATCCTGAAGGTAGAGATTGAATACTTTCTTTTTGTTGATTGAGCTCAGTTGCAAAATCAACCCTCAATTTTTCCATTGCTGCTATAACCGCCTCTTCTTCTGCAAAATAATCTGTCATTACCTTGACAGCATCAAAATTTTTAGCTTCTTTTCCATTTCTTACAATGGTCACGGAATTCATTACCACATCAACTACAGGTTTGTCCTTTCTGTTGGGTTCTGCATAGGTCTTAACATTGGCTATGGAATCTACCACATCCAATCCTGATACGACTTCTCCGAAAACGGTGTGTTTACCATTTAGGAAAGGGGTTTCTTTGTGTGTAATGAAAAACTGGCTGCCATTGGTCTTGGGTCCGGAATTAGCCATGGAAAGTATACCTGCTTTATGATGGGTCAGGGAATCATTAAATTCATCTTTAAACCTATACCCTGGATTACCCTGACCTGTACCTGTAGGATCACCGCCCTGAATCATAAAATCTTTAATTACTCTATGAAAAATAATGCCGTCATAATACTTTCTGCCTTTATATTCTTCACTTACAAAAGGGCTGTTACCTTCGGCAAGAGAAACAAAATTGGCTACCGTTATGGGTGTTTTTTCCATTTCAAGCTTTATAATGACGTCTCCTTGACTGGTATTTATATCGGCAAATAATCCATCGCCCAAATCTCTGTATTTACTTGATGTACAGCTTGTTAATACCGACAGGCCTATTATAACTATTACAATTATTTTTTTCATTTTTCAAAATTTAATTATCAATATTATTTTTTTGTTTGTCAATTTTTAGAATGGTAATAGTGGACTTAAGAGGTATATTAGGTCCAATTTTGTTATCATCGCCATGGTAACCAAATGCCATTGCAGAGGGAAAGAGGAAAGTTGCAGTCTCATTTTCTTTGAGAAGTTTTACACTAGTTCGTAAGCCCGGGAATAATTCCTGTTTATCTACTTTATATGTTATAGTTCCAATTTCATCCATAGAATAGATGGTGTCATTTTCAAGACTGACCAAGTTGTAATTAAAAATCACCAAATCATCGGGAAGTGGCATATAATCACTATTCTCATTTATAGCGTTGTAATAGTACCACGATCCGTTGGCAGATGCCAGATAGTCATGAAGCGTATCGTTCTCTATAATTTTCTGAATAAGTTTTTCCTCCAGGTTTAAAAGCTCTCTGTTTCGCTGGGCAGAGGCATTGATAAAACCTCCTGATTTAGTTTTTACAGGAGGCCTCGGTTCAGGGCCTCCGCAAGCCATAAGGCATATCAATAGCAAGCCATAAATAAGGTTTTTCATTTGCCAATCTGGTCTTTGTAGTTTTCCAATAATGCTTCGAATTTCTTTAGGGTATCTGGCATATTTTTTTCACTTCTTCCTCCGGCGGCATTTGTATGGCCACCGCCATTAAAGTGATTCCTGGCAAATTCGTTAACGGAAAAATTTCCTTCCGAACGAAAAGATATCTTTATGATCCCTTCCTCTTTATTTTCAATAAAGATAACGGCAAATCGAATATTTTCAAGCGTCAGGCCATAATTTACAAAACCTTCGGTATCTCCTTTTTTATAGTTGTTGACATCCAATTCTTCCTGACTTAAAAAGGTATAGGCCGTATTATAATCCTTAAGAATGACCATGTTTTTTAAAGCACAACCTAAAAGTTGCAGCCTTTCCGGTGTGTTGGTATCGAATATTTGATTTTGGATTTCAGAACTTTTCGCCCCTTTATCTATAAGCTTAGCTACAACACGATGTGTTTTGCTTGTGGTTGATGAATACTTAAATGAACCTGTATCAGTCACAATCCCGGCATATAGGCAATCGGCAATTTCACTTGAAATCTTGTTTTCATCTCCCAAAGAACTAATAAAATTAAATACCATTTCAGATGTAGAACTCATTTTGGCATCTGAATAAGTTATTTGGGCATAGTCATCAGGAGACTGATGGTGATCTATCATAACAAAAGGGATTCCTAAACCTTCAAGAAGTGAGGTCATCTGTCCAACTCTCCCCAGATGATTAAAATCCAGCGTAAAACAAAGCGTAGAGCTATTGAGGTATTCAACAGCAGTACTATTATCTTTTTCGAAATTAATAACTTCTTTGGTCCCTGGCATCCATTTTAGGAACTTGGGATAATCATTGGGGACAACCACCCTGGCTTCATGGCCTTTCAACTTAAGATAATGCCACAAACCAAGCGAAGAACCTATGGCATCTCCATCCGGATTTTTATGGGGTACAATAACAATTTTTTGTGGCTTTGAGAGCAGTGCTTTTATGCCTTTTACATCCTCAGAATTCATGCGCGCAAAGATACAATTAAATTAGGGATTCCCTAAAAGGTAAAATTTGAAAATTGATTGGCAGGGAATACTTCAAATTTTAGCCAGCTCTAAAATTTGGACAAGAAGTATTGTTTATTTAGTTAAAATTCTTTTTGTAAAAGTTTATTTTTGTTTACTAAATCACTTGATTAATGTACAAATTATTAGTTTTTACAGCCCTGTTCGGTTTTTTCTCTAGTTGTACCAGCAATAAAAAATCAGTAAAAACAACGATCCCGGAGGCGGAAATTACAATTGCTTTTGGCTCCTGTAATAAATTGAATTTGGAAAATCTTTTGTGGGATGATATTAGGAATTCTAAGCCATTATTGTGGATTTGGGGTGGGGATATAATTTATGCAGATTCCGATGATGTAAGTGAAATAAGAACAATGTATGATGCCCAAAATAAAGTGCCAGGGTATAAAAAACTAAAGAAAAACACACAGGTAATAGGGACCTGGGATGATCATGATTACGGATCAAATGATGGAGGTTCCGAATTTGCATCTAAAAAACAGAGCCAACAGGCATTCCTTGATTTTATGGATGTACCTGCAGATCATCCCAGACGGTTACAGGAGGGAGTATATTTTGCCTATAACTATAATGGAAGCCTGGGTAAAATAAAAGTTATAGTACTGGATACGAGATATTTTAGGACATCTCTAACTCCGGACACGGAAACAGAACAACGCTATAAGCCCAACCCATATGGTGAGGGGACGCTACTTGGAGAAACTCAATGGGAATGGCTAAGTAAAGAGCTGAATACTTCAGATGCCGATTTTAACCTGGTTGTAAGCAGTATTCAATTTTTGTCCAATGAACACGGTTTTGAATGTTGGGGAAATTTCCCCCACGAAGTGGATAGATTTAAAAAATTGTTGGTGGATTCACAGGCAAAGGGGGTAATTGTTCTTTCCGGAGACCGTCATATTTCTGAATTTTCTAAAATTAATATTCCCGGTATATCCTATCCTTTAATAGATTTTACCAGTAGCGGCCTTACACATGCGTACTCAAATTATTCCGGAGAGCCCAATCCCTATCGCCTGGGTAATGTGGTTGCCAAAGAAAGTTTTGGGTTAATTAAGCTGAATATGATTACGAAGGAAGTCCAATTACAAATAGTTGAAAATAATGGCGTTGTACCTCTGGAGATAAGACAGAATTATTAATGTTGTGGTTTGCTGTAATAAAGTGTACTTTTGCCGAAAATTTTAATAAATGACAGGCAACAGAACTTTTACGATGATCAAACCGGATGCAGTTGAAAATGGACATATTGGAGCCATTTTAGAAAAAATAACTTCTGCAGGGTTCAAGATCATAGCAATGAAATATACTCAGTTGAGCAAACGTGATGCCCAGGAGTTTTATGCTATTCACCGTGACAGGCCATTTTTTGGAGAACTGATTCAGTTTATGACAAGAGGACCTATCGTTTCTGCTATTTTAGAAAAAGACAATGCAGTTGATGACTTTAGAGCATTAATTGGAGCAACCAATCCTGAGGAAGCTGCCGAAGGAACAATTCGAAAATTATTTGCCAAAGATATAGGTGAGAATGCGGTACATGGTTCAGATAGCGACGAGAACGCCTCGATTGAAGGTAGTTTTCATTTTTCTGGCCGGGAAGTCTATTAATCAGCTATTTACCCGAAAATTGCACCTAAAACCTGGCAGTTACCTCAATACAATATTTTTAACTAAATCCTTGTTCAATTCTTCGTTGATCATGTTTATGATCCTGGATTTTCCGTGGCTGAGCTCTTCTCTCAAAACTGATGAAGAAAGTGATACAAAAAGAGTGTCATTGCGCAGCTCAACCGCCGTGGTGTAATTGTTTACGCCATTATCCATTATTTTTTCCCAGGCTTTTCTTACCATGACCTTGTCTATACCTTTCTGTAATTTATTTTCTTCAATAAATGCATTCAAAGCTTCACCAAGTGATTGTTGATTTTTGTTTTTAGCCATTATTACTTTGCATTTATGGGTTGAAATCGTCGGTAATGATAGGACAGGCCTTCTTTGTTCCTAACAACCAATTCGGTTTTGGAGATCACCAATATGCGTTCTTCCCATGAACTTAAGTTATTCCGGTAACTCATCCAAAATGAACCATCCCTTTCACTAATTTGGAATGACTCTGCATCGCTTGAAGTAACGTAAGTTCCGTCAAATGCAGGTTGGACTTTTTTACGAAAGCCATTCATATCATGATATTCAAGATAATCAATAGTTGTATTTACGTCATATTCTTTTCTTTCTCCACCAGGAAATTCTACTTCCTTAATCTCCCAATATCCATTTAAATGATTTAAATCCGAAACAGATATATTTTCAGAACACGCCATGAAGTTAAAAAATAACAGTAAATAGGCCAGCTTTTGCATACTACAATTTAAAAATTTTATAGGATTGATGAATAGATTTCACAACGTTTTCGGTACGTTCTGCATGCGTATCACTTATAAATATTTGACCAAAATTTTCATCATCCACTAAAGTAATAATATGAGTTACTCTATTCTCATCCAATTTATCAAAGATATCATCCAAAAGCATTATCGGTGTTGTTCCCGAATGAGATTTTAGAAATTGAAACTGGGCAAACTTCAAGGCGATTAAAAATGATTTTTGCTGGCCCTGACTTCCAAATTTCTTTATAGGATAATTTTCGATTTCAAAGCTGAGGTCATCTTTATGAATACCTGTTGAAGTGTATTGTAAGGCCCTGTCCTTTGCAATATTGCTTTCCAGAAGAGACAACAGGTCTTGCGAGAATAATTTACTTTCATAATGGATGTTCACCAGCTCCTTTCCACCGGAAATAGACAAATACTGGTCTTTAAAAATTGGAATAAAATCTTTGATAAAAGCGGCCCGTTTATTAAAAAGATGTGTTCCAAAAGTGTGCAACTGCTCATTATAAATAGAAATTGTTGTCTGGTCAAATGAGTGGTTGGCAGCAAAATATTTCAGTAGGGTATTGCGTTGCTGGAGTATTTTATTGTATTTAAGTAGAGTTTGCAGGTATTCCTTATCTGACTGGGATATAACACTGTCTATAAATTTTCTTCTATTGTCACTTCCCTCAAGAATTAAGTCCCTGTCTGCCGGTGAAATAATAACCAAAGGCAAAAGTCCTATATGATCTGATAGGCGATCGTATATCTTATTGTTTCTTTTTATGATCTTCTTCATGCCTTTTTTGAGGCTGCAAACGATCTTTTCATTCCTATCATTGAGTTTAAAAGTACCCTCAATAATAAAAAATTCCTCACCATGCCTTATATTCTGACTGGCAAGGGGGTTAAAGTAGCTTTTTCCAAAAGCCAGATGGTATATAGCATCCAGAATATTGGTTTTCCCTTTTCCGTTATCACCAACAAAACAATTGGTTTTGGAATCGAATTCAAATTGTTGTGCCTCAAAATTTTTGTAGTTAACAAGCGATAAATTCTTCAGAAACATTCGGAAAGGAATTTGGCAATAAACATGGAAGGTGCAAATTATCGAAAAATAACGAATAATTTGGCTTTTGGTTTTGGATAAAAACTTTATTTTTGCCCGACCAATAAATATAAAGATGGCAACATATAAGAAAAGGGGTTACAAGCCTAAGAATAAAGCCGAAGAAAGAGAACTTGATTCTCAGAAAAGTGCTACGGCAGAGGTTTTTAGCAGCCTGGACGAGAGTGCATCCAGATCGGAGCAATGGGTAGCTAAAAATCAAAATTATATCCTTGGGCTGATAGGTGTGATTGCCATAGGCGTATTGGGTTATCTGGCTTATAATCAGTTTATTCAGAAACCTAAAGAGGCTAATGCGGCCAATGAAATGTTTTATCCCCAGCAATATTTTGATCAGGCATTAAATAATACAGCTGAAAAGGATTCGCTATTTACTTTGGCCTTAAACGGAGCGGAAGGTAAATATGGATTTCTGGATATTATTGAAGAGTACAAAGGAACAAAGGCGGCCAACCTGGCCAATTATTCTGCTGGCATGTCATATTTGAACATGAAACAATACGAAAATGCCATCAGTCATTTGGAAAATTTCTCTTCCGATGATGCAATCCTTGGTGCTCTGGCAAAAGGGGGAATAGGAGATGCGTTTATGCAACTGGGGCAAACTTCGGATGCGCTAGGGTATTACGAATTGGCATTTGCCCATAATATCAATGATTTCACTACTCCAAGATTTCTTTTTAAAGCCGGAGTAACTGCCATGGAGCTCAATCAAAATGAAAAGGCACTTCAGTATTTTCAGAGAATTAAAGATGAATTTGCAAATTCAGAAGAAGCCAAAACCATTGACGCCTTTATAGGAATGGCTAAAAGCAAAAAATAAATGGCCACTTCCAATAAAAATCTGTCAGTTTATGACAAGAATGCAATCCCAAATGCGAAGGCTCTTCGGTTTGGGATTGTTGTTTCAGAATGGAATTCGGAGATTACGGAAGGTCTTTATAAGGGGGCTGAAACTGCATTGTTGGATTGCGGTGCAGAGCATGTAAATATTTTAAGGTGGAACGTTCCTGGTAGTTTTGAACTGACATACGGATGTAAAAAAATGATTCAGGATAATAATCCTGATGCCATTATTGCAATTGGTAGTGTAATACGCGGCGAAACCAAACACTTTGATTTTGTTTGTAGCGCTGCGGCACAGGGAATAAAAGACCTGAATGTAAATTTCAACACCCCGGTGATTTTTTGTGTGCTAACAGATGATACTCTCCAGCAGGCCAAAGACAGAAGTGGTGGTAAATATGGCAATAAGGGAACAGAAGCCGCAATTGCTGCAATTAAAATGGCATTACTCTAATTACGTACTCCAATTTATCACTTTAATTATTAATACAGATATTTAGGGGGCACTTAATCCTTTTTGGATTAAATGACAAATGATGTCTGACTATTTTGACTGCGGCGGACTGTTAACAATTTTTGGGAAGGAAATCTCTTCATATTTTTTGATTTTGAGTAACTTTGAGCCAGAGGTCCATGGGAAAATTTACAAAACTACGTAAGAACAGAAAATACAATTATACACCCCGTTATTATGACGATAAGGGTGAAGGCAGTCCTTTTAAAATGCAACCAAAACTTGATAAATTCCGCACTACGGTAGATGCTCCAAGAGGATTAAAGGGAAAATTCAGAAATGCCATGGCAGATATCAAAAATGCAGGCGATCGCAACATCAAATTACGAATGCTCATTATAATAGCCATCCTGATCCTCATATTCCTGTACATCATCGATTTTGATTTATCAATATTCTATTCAAAATAATGGCAGATATTATACAACTTTTGCCAGACCATGTGGCTAATCAGATTGCTGCAGGTGAAGTAGTTCAGCGTCCGGCCTCTGTGGTAAAAGAGTTGTTGGAGAATGCTATTGATGCAGGAGCGACCCGAATTAAGCTGATTGTAAAAGACGGAGGAAAGACTTTGATCCAGATTGTCGATGACGGTAAGGGAATGAGTGTGACTGATGCCAGATTGAGTTTTGAAAGGCATGCCACTTCTAAAATAAATTGCGCTGAGGACTTGTTTCACCTCAGCACTAAAGGATTCCGTGGAGAAGCGCTTGCTTCAATTGCGGCCATAGCGCATGTTGAAATGCATACCCGTCCGGAAGAAGATGAAGTGGGCACACTCATTAAAATTGAAGGAAGCAAGGTGATGTCACAGGAGGCGACTGTAACCCCTAAAGGGACATCAGTATCTGTAAAGAACCTCTTTTTTAATATTCCGGCGCGGAGGAAATTCTTGAAGTCTAACCAGGTGGAATTGCGTCACATTACCGATGAATTTCATAGGGTATGTCTGGCACATCCTTCGGTACAATTTTATTTTTACAATAATGACAATGAGTTATTCAACTTACCATCAACCAATTTAAAAAAACGAGTTGTACATATATTTGGCATCAAAACAAAAGAAAAACTGGTTCCAATAGAGGAAGAAACCCAGGTAGTAAGAATAACAGGTTTTATTTGTAAGCCGGAGTACGCAAAAAAAAGCAGGGGCGAACAATTTTTCTTTGTAAACAATCGCTTTATAAAGAGTCCATATTTGCATCATGCCGTAATGGCTTCTTTTGAGGGACTATTGCGCCCGGATACCAGCCCCGGTTACTTTATATATCTGGATGTTGATCCATCATCTATAGATATTAATATTCATCCTACAAAGACAGAAATTAAGTTTGATGATGAGCATACCTTGTATGCCATACTTAAATCAACAATAAAACACAGCTTGGGTCAGTTTAATGTAAGTCCGGCTTTGGATTTTGAAAAGGATCAGAATTTGGACACACCTTACGTGTTATTAAACAAACAGGCACAACAGCCTGGCATTACTATTAATCCCGGATACAATCCATTTAAGGAAAACGGATATGAAAATGGGGCCGGAAGATTCTCTAAAAGATTGCCATCAGGGGATTGGGAAAGCATGTATGTAGGTCTGGAATCAAAAGTTGGGAGAGAAGAGAGTTTTAGTACCGTACATTTTGAATCTGAGACGATTACAGGTTCCATTTTTAACGAACAACCGGGAGAAGAAGGGATAGGTGCAACCACATTTCAGCTTAGAAGAAAATATATTGTAACGACCATAAAATCTGGCATGCTTATTATTGACCAGGGACGTGCCCATCAACGCGTACTATATGAAAAATTTCTTAGGAGTATTACCGTAAAGGAAACTTTAAGTCAGCAATTACTTTTTCCAATTTCGCTTACATTCTCAAAAGCTGAATTAGCCGTACTTGATGATATAAGAGGAAGTTTAACATCCCTGGGTTTTGCCTTCGGCACTTTTGAAGGGGAAAAACTCCAGATTACGGGAATTCCGCAGCTCATTAATGAGAGTGAAGTAGGAGCATTATTGGATCAATTAATAGCGGATTACCAAATGGAGATTAGCGGGAATGTTGACACACAGTCTGAGGTATTATCAAAAGTGCTTTGTAAGTCCCTGGCTGTAAAAACCGGTGAAATATTAGATAAGGAGTCTCAACAGGCCTTGGTAAATGCATTGTTTGCATGTAAGGAAACTAACCGAAGTCCGTTTAATAAATTAATTTACGTTACAATAACCGAACGTGATATTGATAATAAATTTAACTAGATGGGAAGACTAACTGATGCCATTAAGCATCTGCTAATTGTTAATGTGTTGTTCTTTGTAGCAACAAACCTATATGGAGATCAGATGTATCAGTGGTTTTCATTGTGGTTTCCGGAGAATGAGAATTTTGGAATCTGGCAGATCGTCTCCCATATGTTCATGCATGGAGGCTTTACACATATTTTATTTAATATGTATGCGCTCTGGGCTTTTGGAACTCCATTAGAGCGGATGTGGGGTCGGAATAAGTTTTTGTTCTTTTATTTCTCGGCTGGAATTGGCGCAGCTCTTATACATACAGGCGTAAATTATTATTATTTCAATCAGGGGATTGAAGCTCTTGTAAATTCTGGCATAATGAAAAGTCAGATTTTGGAAATAATTTCAGGAGGTAAATATAGTCCGGACTGGTATAATTATGCTCCACAAGGTGTCATAGATAATTTTTTAAGCGCCTTTAATACACCGGCTGTAGGTGCTTCAGGTGCTATTTATGGGATATTGGTGGCCTTTGGAATGTCTTACCCGAATAGTGAATTATTCCTTATCTTCTTGCCAATTCCTATTAAGGCCAAATTTTTTATTCCTGTTTTAATAGGACTCGACTTGTTTTCAGGAGTAACCGGCTATTCTATTTTTGGCGATGGAATTGCTCATTTTGCCCATGTTGGAGGAGCCCTTTTCGGATTTTTGATGATGTGGTACTGGAAAAAAAACCAGTTTAATAAAAATCGATGGAATTAGGATGGATTCGGGAAATTTGAAATATCAATTTGCACGGCTCAGTGTAGCAGAAAAGTTAATTGCAGTAAATGTTGCTGTTTTTATAATAAATGGCTTATTAACTTTCCTAATGGGAATGGCTTCCAACACATTGCTCCGTTGGTTCGAATTGCCAAAGGATTTTATCGACTTTATTTCTCAACCCTGGTCTCTGGTGACCTATTCCTTTTTTCATGGAGGTATTTGGCATTTATTTTGGAATATGGTCATGCTTTATTTCTCAGGAAGAATTTTCCTTAATCTTTTTGGGCCTAAAAAGTTTATAAGCGTTTATTTTTTAGGTGTCATATTAGGCGGACTAATCTTTTTGCTAAGCTATAATGTATTTCCGGCTCTTTTAAGCGCGAATGCGGCCCTTATTGGGGCTTCTGCCGGCGTGACTGCCGTATTAATTTTTATTTGTACCTATATTCCCAACCAGGAGGTAAGGCTTTTTATTTTCAATGTAAAACTGTGGTATATAGGAGTTTTCTTTGTGTTGGTAGATTTAATACAAATTCCAACCGGCGGAAATGCCGGTGGTCATCTTGCCCATCTTGGGGGAGCTTTATTAGGATATGTTTATGCCAGACAACTTTTAAAGGGTCGGGATATTGGAGAGGGGTTCACCAAAATGCTGGAAAACCTTGAAGGGCTTTTTAAGAAGAAAGAGAAAAAAGCGCCTCTAAAAACGGTATACAGACGCGCTAAAGGAAATAGCGTTTCGAGTGTCAATTACGACAGGGAAAGTAAACAACGCAAGATTGATACCATCCTGGATAAGATAAGTAAATCTGGCTATGAAAGTCTCTCCAAAACAGAAAAGGATTTCCTGTTTAAGGCAGGTAAAGAGGACTAATCTGTGAAGGAACTATCATTTTTTGATAAGACAGTTTATATTCTAAATATACTTTTAGGAATTCTACTCTTGTTATCCAATCTGGCACCTTATATTTCGCCAAAGACATTTCTTCCTTTATCTTTTTTGAGTCTTGTAGTGCCCTTTTTATTTATTATAAACCTACCTTTTATTATCTATTGGTTCTTTAAAAAGAAACGAAATCTGATCCTGTCACTTTCAGCGGTTCTACTCACTTATTTCACTTTTGGGTCTTTTTATAGATTTGGTTCTTCCAATCAAACGCCTGAGCATGAAGACCTGAGTATTATGACCTATAATTGCCGGGACTTTGAATTTGCGGGTCGGATAAAAGGTAAATTAACTAATCATAAAATAGTCGATTTTATCAAAGAAAAAAATCCCGACATAGTCTGTTTCCAGGAGTTTAACCGACAAGCAAAAAAATTATTGCCTGAATATACCTATCACTATATAACCCCATATTGGTCTGGAAAAACGGTACAAACAATTCTCTCAAAATACCCTATCATTGCAAATGGATCTCTTGATTTCCCGGAGACGGGAAATAATGCTATTTATGCGGATATTGATTACAAAGGAGATACCATAAGGGTATATAACCTTCACTTTCAGTCATTTAATGTAATTCCATCCAGAGTGAAGAGTATAAGTCGCGTGGTTAAGTCTTATGACAGAATGGAGAAGACTTTTTTGAAACAGGAGGAACAGGCAGATATTTTTGACCAGCACAGGAATAACTCGCCTTATAGGTTTATAATTTGCGGGGATTTAAACAACACTGCTTTTTCCAATGTTTACCATATTACCAAAGGAGCACTACAGGACACTTATGACTTAAAGGGTTCGGGATTTGGAAAAACTTTTGACTTAAAGATTGTCCCTTTTAGAATAGATTTTATTTTAGTAGATAAGACTATGGATGTCATAACACATGAAAACTTTGAGCTAAAATTATCTGATCACTACCCGGTACTGACTTCAATTCGACTCAGATAACTGGAGGTAACAATCAAGCAGGTCTGCCAGTATATGAATGAGTAAAGCAAGCCCTATAATCCTCGTATTTTTGTAAATAAAAAGGAGTATATAAATTGCAATTGCCCAATAAGAATGAAGTGGATGAAAATTAATACTGCATCTGGTGGAGTCAAAAATAGGGGTAGCTATTAGGTGATCTATATCAATTAAAATTCCAGACAGAAGAATAAGGATTATCCATATTCTGTTATTTTTAAAAAAAACAAGGCCAACCACAATGGGGACTAATATGTGAACACCGTAATGAAGCAGAAACCTAAACATTAAGAAAATCCAGATTTTGGTTCATCAAATAATCAAGACTGGAAGTACCCTCATTGAATAACAAATCCAGAACGCTGCAATTTTCAATGAATCCATGCCTGTCTGAAAAGACCTGCATATATATTTTTTGCTGTATACTAATTGATTTTTTTGCATGTACTAAAAACCTGGCATCAATAATGGCCTTTGGTTTTGTTTCATAAACCTGCGTTAGTCCGGCATCCATATTATACCCCAGACAATTGGCAATACAATCAATGGCCTTAAGATTAAAATCTAATAAATATGAATAATGGTTCATAAATAGTGGTGCCAGATCATCTTCATAATATTCAAAAAAAGGAGATGTCCTGTAAGCGGTTTGAAGTGTTCTCCAATGCTGGCGTTGCCATCTATAATCATTATCCAGCTTTACATCTTTATATTTCTGCCTACCCTCCTTGCCACCAACATGTTTAATGGGGATATTCAACATAAACTTTCCCTGATCAGTGCAAATGAAGGCCCGGTTGCGATATGTTTGTTTTTGATAATTATCGCAAATCTCCCAGATAATATTATTTTGCACGAGTACTGCAAAAGTAGCAATATCAGGAAAATAGGTAGGATGGAGTAGCAGGTCCATATATTTGCAGTTTTTTTCCGGCCAAAATGATATATCCTTACTTTTTAAGCTTCTTTTTCCGCTTCCAGAAGTAATCCAATATAAACCAGGCAGCCAATAGAATAAGGAAATGCTTGAAATAAGATCTCGGCTCCCCATCGCCTCCAACAGTCGTAAAAATCCTGTCCCATCTAGGTTTCCAATGTGTAATTCCTTTATTAAAATTATCAAAGCTAAGCCAGATAAAAATTGGTTTGCCAACAATATGATCGGCAGGGACATACCCCCAGGTTCGACAGTCTTCTGAGTGATCTCTATTATCTCCCATCATCCAGTAGTAATCCTGCTTAAAGGTATAAGAGTCCGTTACCTGTCCATTTATACTTATCTCGTTCCCTGAAATTCCCACAGTATTGCCTTCGTAATCGCGAATAATTTTTTTATAAAGGGGAAGGGTTTTAGGAGTTAGTGCAATGGTTGCCCCTTTCTGAGGAATGTATATTGGTCCAAAGTTGTCATTATTCCAGGGATAATTAGAATCCTGCGGGAAAATGTTATAACCCTTTATTCCTTTGGGCTCTACTATTTTAACAACAGAATCTATATCCGGATTTTTACTTAATGCTGCCAACATTTCATCAGTGAGTGTAACCGTGCGCTGGCGTCCCGTTTCCTCCCGTAAGGACAGCCCGGCTTGTCTTATAACTTTTGGTGGAATTCCATTTGCGTCAGTAATTAACTCTATTTCTCCCTTAGCATTCTGGCCTCCTGCCACAAGGTATTGGTTTAAGGCATTAAACTGATTTTGGTTTAATGGCGCCGACAGATATTTTCTTGTAAATTCATCTATTCCCAAACTTATAAGCAATTTTGAAGATACCCCCTTTTGGGAATAAACATTATAGTCATATTGTGGTTTGGCTCTGTCTGATAGTTTGAGTTCCTTGCCATTAATATATACTATACCATCAATCACAGATAGTGAATCACCTGGAGTTCCAACACATCGCTTTACGTAGTTGGATTTTTTATCAATAGGTTTTTTAACTCCTTCTTCCTTTTTAAAAAAGACACGAACCGTATCTGCCGGCCAGCTAAAAACAACAATATCATTTTTTTTAACTTTTTCAAATCCGGGTAATCTAAAATAGGGGAGTTGAGGTTTCTTGAGGTATGACCTAATACCTAATCCCGGAATGGTATCATGTACCATAGGAGCTGCTATCGTTGTCATAGGGGTACGTGCTCCATAGTGAAATTTACTCACAAAAAGCAGGTCACCAATCCGAAGGGTGCGTTCCAGAGAACCCGTTGGGATAACATAAGGCTGTATAAAATATGTATGAACCAGGGTAGCAGCGACTACAGCAAATACTATAGAACTTACCCATTCTCCTGATCCACTTTTTGGATGCAGACTTCGGTCTTCAATATAGTTTACATCTAAGGCATAATTGACATAATAGATATAAAACCCAAGAGTGAGTATTACCAACCAGGTTTCGGAAAGCCTGTTTCTTCCAAAACTTCGTATAGTTTCAACCCAAATTACCGGAAACATCAAAAGATTAATTATGGGAATGAAAAGAAGAATTACCCACCATTTAGGTCTTCTGATAATTTGCATTAAGACAATGGCATTATATATGGGTATAGCCGCTTCCCAGGGTTTTCTCCCCGCTTTTATATAAAGCTTCCAAGTCCCTAAAAAATGAATGACTTGTATAATTAAAATAAAGATGATCCAATTTGTACCGTTCATAATTTTACATTTCTGTTTTTAGACGTTGTATAGTCTGCATTGTTACCAAAATTAACCCAGGTTTAACACATCTTTCATAGTAAAGACTCCTTTTTTTCCATTCAACCATTCCGCAGCAACAATTGCGCCCAATGCAAAACCTTCCCTGTTGAATGCCTTGTGTTTTATAGCAATCTCGTCTACTTTGTTTTCATAAGAAACAATATGGGTGCCGTATTCATCAGCAATCCTTTTTGAAATTATAGGGATGTTATGGTCAGAAGATTTATCCATTTGCCAGCCCTGGTAATCAGTA
>Ga0316188_10000502_pt1 | contig 16992 bp, 12 predicted proteins | sample Phiworburrow1_MG_FD_204933 | JGI IMG/M metagenome (GOLD analysis project Ga0316188, IMG submission 204933) | Coastal sediment microbial communities from Maine, United States - Phippsburg worm burrow 1 | ecosystem: Environmental > Aquatic > Marine > Coastal > Sediment | place: USA: Maine...
ACGCGCAGCAAGCCTGCGGCCGAGCGCTCCACGTCTACCAGCTCGTAGTCCAAGCCGGTGACCGTGCGCTCGATGATCTCTTGACGTTGCGTCGTGCCCAAGTGCGTCTGCCTGCCTCCGCCCGCCCTTGCCGCCTGCCGCGCAGCGCGGGCCGGCTGTTCGGGGGTGCGAAAAGCGTTCAACCATAAAAAATGGGCTGGAGTAAATCCGCCCATGCAGTGTGTCAGCGAAAAGCGCATTGTAACCTGAGGCGCAGCCCCGGGCAACCTTGGCGGGTGGGCAGCCGCCCCGTGGCCAGCCTCATGCCAGAATTCCCTGGATCAAGACCGGTGCCGCGGCGGCCACCGGGGTCACCGCTGGAGCGCAAATGGGATTCCTCGCAGGCAAGAGATTGCTGATTACCGGGCTGTTGTCGAACCGCTCGATCGCCTACGGCATCGCCCGAGCCTGCCACCGTGAGGGCGCCGAGCTGGCCTTCAGCTACGTCGGCGAGCGCTTCCGCGAGCGCATCGTCGGTTTCGCCAAGGAGTTTGGTAGCGAACTGGTCTTCGATTGCGACGTCGGGGACGATGCCCAGATCGAGGCGATGTTCGAGCAGCTGGGCCGACAATGGCCGCAATTCGACGGCTTCGTGCACTCGATCGGCTTCGCTCCGCGCGAGTCGATCGCTGGCAACTTTCTAGACGGCCTATCGCGCGAGGCCTTCCGCATCGCGCACGACATCTCCGCCTACAGCTTCCCGGCCATGGCCAAGGCGGCGCTGCCCCGATTGCGCACCGGCAGTGCATTGCTGACGATGACCTACCTGGGCGCCGAGCGCGTCGTGCCGAATTACAACACGATGGGCCTGGCGAAGGCCTCGCTAGAGGCCAGCGTGCGCTATCTGGCGGCGGACTTGGGGCCGAAGGGCATCCGCGTAAACGGCATATCGGCCGGGCCGATCCGCACACTGGCCGCTTCAGGCATCAAGGATTTCGGCAAGCTGCTCGATGCCTTCGCCAAGGCCGCGCCGCTGCGCCGCACGGTCACGATCGACGACGTCGGCAACGTCGCAGCCTTCCTGCTATCGGACCTGGCCGCCGGCGTCAGCGCGGAGATCACCTACGTGGACGGCGGTTTCAACCAGGTCACCCTGGCACCGGTGGACGCCGCCCCGCCCCCCTGACCGGATGGATCAGGGACCGTCGAGCGCGCGCGCTGCACCGCGCAGCGCTGGTGTTCCGCCGGCATCGATGACCCACACCGGGATGGCCTGCAGGTAGGCGGCAAAGCGGCCCTTGGCTTCGAAGCGCTGGCGGAAGCGTGAAGCCTCGATCGCCGCACCCAGCCGCGGCACGATGCCGCCGCCCAGATAGACCCCGCCCGTCGCGCCGAACGTCAGCGCCAGGTTGCCGGCGACATTGCCCAGGAAGCCCAGGAACATTTCGATGACGGCGCCGCAATCAACATCGCTGCCGGCCATAGCGCTTTGCACGATCTCGGCGGCGCTGCTATCGGGTGCGTCGCGACCCTGAACCGCGGCCCACGCGCGGTGCAGATTCTCCAAGCCGGAACCCGACAACACGCGTTCGGCAGAGACATGGCCGAACTGCGCACGCAGTGCAGCGAGCACGGCAGCCTCTTCGTCGTCCGTGGCCGCCAGCGTCACGTGGCCGCCTTCGCCGCTGATCACGGCGTCTGGCCCGCTGCCACCGTGCACCAGCGCGGAAACGCCCAGCCCGGTGCCGGGCCCGATCAGCGCCCTGGTGCCGCCCGGAGTGGCCGTGCCGTCACCGACGGCGCGCAGTTCCTGCGCAACGAGCACCGGCAAAGCCAGCGCCAGCGCCGCGAAGTCGTTGAGCAAGCGCAGGCGGGTCAGCCCGAGAGAGCAGCGCAGCGCCTCGATCGAAAAGCGCCAGTGGTGGTTGGTCATCTGCACCTTGTCGCCGAGCACCGGGTTGGCGATGCCAATAGCGGCCTGTACCGGGCGGCCTAGGCCGTGCTCGACAAGGTAGTGGCGAATCGCGGCCTCCAAGGTCTCGAAGTCGGCGCAGCGATAACTGGCCACTGCATCGATCGGCGCGCTGCTTTCCGCCTGCCAGGCAAAGCGGGCATTGGTGCCGCCCACGTCGCCGAGCAGGCGCGGACCGGCAGTCCTGGTTGGGCTGATTGCGCCGGCGTCCATGCGGCCCTCAGCTGCTGGTGCGCACGCAGTCCACGAAGTAGCGGCGGGTTCCGTCGGCCTGCTCTTCTTCCACCAGGCCGTGGACGTCGGTGTCGAAGCCTGGGAAGGCCGCGTTGAACTGCCTCGTGAAGCGCAGGAAATCGACGATGCGCTTGTTGAAACGCTCACCCGGAATGAGCAGCGGAATGCCCGGAGGGTATGGCGTGAGCAGCGAGGTAGTGATGCGCCCTTCGAGCGCGTCGATGTCCACGCGGTCGGTCTCGCGGTGCGCGATGCGCGCAAAGGCATCGCTGGGTTTCATGGCCGGTTGCAGGTCGGACAAGTACATCTCGGTCACCAGCCGGGCGATGTCGCCCTTGGCGTACATGTCGTGGATGCTCTGGCACAGGTCACGCAAGCCGGTGCGCTCGTAGCGCGGGTGGGCAGCACAGAACTCGGGCAGCACGCGCCACATCGAGGCGTTCCTGTCGTAGTCGTCCTTGAACTGCTGCAGTGCGGTCAGCAGCGTGTTCCAGCGGCCTTTGGTGATGCCGATGGTGAACATGATGAAGAACGAGTACAGGCCGGTCTTCTCGACGACGATGCCGTGTTCGGCCAGGTACTTGGTGACGATCGCCGCTGGGATGCCCGTCTTGGAGAACTTGCCCGACACGTCCAGCCCGGGCGTGATGATCGTGCACTTGATCGGGTCCAGCAGGTTGAAGCCCTCGGCCAGGTCGCCGAATCCATGCCACTTGTCGCCGGCTTTCAGCACCCAGTCGTCGGCGCGGCCAATGCCCTCGGTGGCCAGCTTTTCCGGGCCCCAGACCTTGAACCACCAGTCGCGGCCATACTCCTTGGCTACCTTGCGCATCGCGCGGCGGAAGTCGAGCGACTCGGCGATGCTTTCTTCGACCAGCGCCGTGCCACCTGGCGCTTCCATCATCGCCGCGGCCACGTCGCAGCTGGCGATGATCGCGTACTGCGGGCTGGTGCTGGTGTGCATCAGGTAGGCCTCGTTGAACAGGTGTCGGTCGAGCTTGCGCTGCTGCGCGTCCTGCACCAGCACCTGGCTGGCCTGGCTCAGCCCGGCGAGCAGCTTGTGCGTGCTCTGTGTGGAAAACACCAACTGGTTCTTCGGCCGCTTGCGCTTCTTGCCCATCGCGTGAAACTGGCCGTAGAAGCTGTGGAACGCCGCGTGCGGCAGCCAGGCCTCGTCGAAATGCAGCGTGTCGATGGTGCCGTCGAGCGAGTGCTTGATGGTCTCGGTGTTGTAGAGCACACCATCGTAGGTGCTCTGTGTCAGCGTCAGGATGCGCGGCCTGGCCTTCTTCGAATCGACACCGGCGAGCAGCGGGTTGGCGGCGATCTTCTTGCGGATCGCCTCGGGCGAGAACTCGCTTTGCGGGATCGGACCGATGATGCCGTAATGGTTGCGCGTGGGCCGCAGGAACACCGGCACCGCGCCGGTCATGATGATGCTGTGCAAGATGCTCTTGTGGCAATTGCGGTCGACCACCACCACGTCGCCCGGCGCCACCGTGTGGTGCCAGACTATCTTGTTGCTGGTGCTGGTGCCGTTGGTGACGAAGAAGCAATGGTCGGCATTGAAGATTCGCGCGGCGTTCTTTTCGCTCTGCGCCACCGGGCCGGTGTGATCGAGCAGCTGGCCGAGCTCGTCCACCGAGTTGCACACGTCGGCGCGCAGCATGTTCTCGCCGAAGAACTGGTGGAACATCTGGCCCACAGGGCTCTTCAGGAAGGCCACGCCGCCCGAGTGCCCCGGGCAGTGCCATGAGTAGGAACCATCCTGCGCGTAATCGACCAGCGCGCGGAAGAACGGGGGCGCTAGGCCGTCGAGGTAGCTCTTGGCCTCGCGGATGATGTGCCGGGCCACGAACTCCGGCGTGTCCTCGAACATGTGGATGAAGCCGTGCAGCTCGCGCAAGATGTCGTTGGGGATGTGCTGGCTGGTGCGCGTCTCGCCGTAGATGTAGATCGGAATGTCGGCGTTCTTGAACCGGATTTCCTGGATGAATTTGCGCAGGCTCAACACCGCCGGGTCGATGTCCGGCCCCCCCTTGAACTCCTCGTCGTCGATGCTCAGGATGAACGCGCTGGCGCGGCTTTGCTGCTGCGCGAACTGGCTCAGGTCCCCGTAGCTGGTGTTGCCCAGCACCTCGAAGCCCTCCTTCTCGATGGCCTGCGCCAGCGCGCGGATACCCAAGCCCGAGGTGTTCTCGGAGCGGAAGTCCTCGTCGATGATGAAGATCGGGAAGCGGAATCGTTGCATGAGAAGCAGGCCCGCGTCGGGCCGTTGGCGAATCAACTGCGCAGTGTAGAGCCGACCTGTGATGACGAACCTGTCGCTACACTCGCCCGGGACGCTGTGTGACGCGGAGGCAACGATGGACTGGAGCAACTCGACGATCTGGTGGGTGGCCGCGGGCGTGCTGGTCGTGGCCGAGTTGAACGCCGGCAGCTTCTACCTGCTGATGCTGGCACTGGGCTGCGCAGCCGGTGCGCTGGCCGCCCATGCCGGCCTGCCGTCGAGTTGGCAGGTGGTGGTGGCAGCGGCGATCGGCAGCGGCGCCACGGCGCTGTGGCACTTCAAGCGAGCCCGCGCGCCGCGCTCCGCGCCCGCCGAATCGAACCGCGACGTCAACCTCGACGTCGGCGAGCGCATCCGCATCCCGGTGTGGGACGAGACCCTTTCTTCACGCGTCGAGTACCGCGGTAGCCTGTGGACGGTGCAGTTCCGCGGCAGCGGCAAACCCCAGCCGGGCGAACATGTCATCGTCGCCGTGCAAGGCAACCGGCTCATCGTCGCGCCGGCGGCCCCCTGATCTCCTTCCTGAAAGCAAACACATGGAAATTGCCGTCGTCCTGGCCGTCATCGCCATCATCTTCATTTCCCAGACCTTCAAGATCGTGCCGCAGCAAAACGCGTGGGTCGTCGAGCGGCTGGGCAAGTTCGACCGCACGCTGACGCCGGGACTCAAGTTCGTCATTCCCTTCATCGAGCGCGTCGCCTACAAGCACTCGCTGAAGGAAGTGCCGCTGGATGTGCCCAGCCAGGTCTGCATCACCAAGGACAACACCCAGCTGCAGGTGGACGGCATCATCTACTTCCAGGTGACGGACCCGATGCGTGCCAGCTACGGCTCGAGCAACTACGTCTTCGCGATCACCCAGCTGGCACAGACGCTGCTGCGCAGCGTGATCGGCAAAATGGAGCTGGACAAGACCTTCGAGGAGCGCGACACCATCAACGCATCTGTCGTCAATGCACTGGACGAAGCGGCGATGAACTGGGGTGTCAAGGTGCTGCGCTACGAAATCAAGGACCTGACACCGCCGGCTGAGATCCTGCGCTCGATGCAGGCACAGATCACGGCCGAGCGCGAGAAGCGCGCACTGATCGCGGCCAGCGAAGGCCGCAAGCAAGAGCAGATCAACATCGCGACTGGCGAGCGCGAGGCCTTCATCGCCCGCTCTGAAGGCCAGCGACAGGCCGAGATCAACAACGCGCAGGGTGAAGCCGCCGCGATCGTGGCAGTGGCCGACGCCACCGCCGATGCCATCCGCAAGGTGGCCGAGGCGATCCGCTCGCCTGGCGGCGAGCAGGCGGTGCAGCTCAAGGTCGCCGAAAAGGCGGTCGATGCCTATGCGCAGCTGGCTCAGAAGAACAACACGATGATCGTGCCCGGCAACATGAGCGAGGTGGCGGGCCTGATCGGCACTGCGATGGCGCTGATCAAGGGCGTGCCGGCACCCAAATGAGCACGGCGTTGAACGTGCTGGGCACGCCGCTGCATCCCTGCTCCTACGCCCCGCTGACCGGTTGGCGCCGCGACGGCTGCTGCGACACCGACGCGCAGGATGCCGGCAGCCACGTTATCTGCGCGCGCATGACGGCGACGTTCCTTAACCACCAGATGGAGCGTGGCAACGACCTGATCACGCCGCGGCCCGAGCACCGTTTTGCCGGGCTGAAGCCCGGTGATCGCTGGTGCGTGTGCGCGCTGCGCTGGCGCGAAGCCTACGAAGCTGGCTACGCGCCGCCAGTGGTGCTGGAAAGCACGCATCAGCGCGCGCTGGACTACGTGCTGATGGACTGGTTGCGCAAGCACGCGGTCAGCCCAGTGAGCGGCGAATAGAATCGCCTGCGGTCTCGCGCCCCGCTAAGGGCTCCATGGCCGGCCGCGGAGGGATGGATGAGCGGTTTAAGTCGCACGCCTGGAAAGCGTGTGGGGGTTAACAGCCCCCCGCGGGTTCGAATCCCGCTCCCTCCGCCAGCCGCCTCAGCCAACCCAAGGTGGCGCCACGCTCAAGAGTGAGGCCGCTCGGCGATGGCGGCTGCGTAAGCCAGCACGGCGACGACCATTGCCGCAACGCCGCCGAACAGCAGCGTGCCGACGGACATGTCGCCGACGCGCCACTGGCCCGTCAAACGGGCCGCGACCGCGACGCCGGCCAGCAACAAGCCGACGATGCCGCCGACCCGGCCCACCCACAGCAAGAACTTGATCATCGAAGATGCTCCGCAACCCACGGGTTCGGCGCCTGCCGTGCAGGCGGCAGGCGTGATGGTAGCGCGGCAGCATGGCTGCGGCGGTGCAACGCGTCAGTCGGTGTCGCTGAAGTCGCTGGCACGCCGCGCGCTGACGGCACGTTCGTACAGCGCCAGGTATTGCCGCGCCGGGCCATCCCAGGACAGGTCCTCGGCCATGCCGCGCCGAATCAGCTGGGCCCAGGCCTCGGGGCGGTGGAAGACATCGATGGCGCGGGCGATCGCGCCGTGCAGCGCGTGCGCCTGGGCCTGCTCGAACACGAAACCGTTGCCATCCGGGCTGAGCATCGCGCCGGTGCCGGCATCGCGCACCGTATCGGCCAGCCCGCCGACACGCCGCACGATCGGCACCGAGCCGTAGCGCAGGCCATAAAGCTGAGTCAACCCGCAGGGCTCGAAGCGCGACGGCACGAGCATCATGTCCACACCCGCCACCAGCCGATGGGCTGCGGCCTCGTCGTAGCCCAGCAGCACGCCAACGCGGCCGGGGTGCTCTTGCGCGGCCATCCGAAAGGCGGCCTCGAGCGCCGGTTCGCCGGTGCCCTGCACCACCAACTGCCCGCCCAGGCGCAGGATGTCCGGCAGCACCGACAGTACCAGGTCCAGCCCCTTTTGCGAGGTCAGGCGCGACACCAGGCCGAGCAACGGCGTGTCCGGCTCGACGGCCAGGCCGAACTGCGCCTGCAGCGCCGACTTACACCAAGCCTTGCCGCCGGGCTGCGTTGCGCTGTAGCGTCGCGCCAGCGCGCTGTCGCCGGCCGGATCCCAGACGCGGCTGTCGATGCCGTTGAGGATACCCGAGACATCGGCCCCGCGGCCGCGGATCACGCCTTCCAGCCCGGCGCCGAACTCTGGCGTGGCGATTTCGCGGGCGTACGTCGGGCTGACCGTGGTGACGCGGTCGGCGAACTTCAGCCCGGCCTTCATGAAGGACAGCTGACCATGGAACTCCAGCGCCGACGGCGACATGAAGCGCGACGACAAGCCCAGCAACGCACAGTCGTCGTGCGGGAACAGGCCCTGGAACGCCAGGTTGTGGACCGTGTACACCGAAGCCACTTCGTCTGATGGGTGCGCGTTCAGGTACGCACAGCTCATCGCGGCATGCCAGTCGTGGGCATGCAGCACGTCGGGTGTCCAGTCTTCGACCAGGTCGCCGTTGGCCAACTGCGCGGCGACCCAGCCGAGCAGGCCAAAGCGCTGCAGGTTGTCGGGCCATTCGACGCCGTGGCGGTCCTGATACGGGCCGCCGCCGCGGCGGTAAAGCATCGGTGCGTCGATCACATACGCGGGCACATGGGTGTAAGGCATCTGGGCCAGCAGCAGGCTCACCTGCCCCGCGCCGAAGGCCGGCCCAATGCGGCACACACGTTTGGCGTGCAGCACGGCGTCGAGGATCGCCGGCAGGCCCGGCAGCAGCAGGCGCGGTTCGACGCCCTGGGCGCGCAGCGCCTGCGGCAAGGCGCCCAGCACGTCCGCCAGCCCGCCGGTCTTGATCAGCGGGAAGATCTCGGCGCCGACTTGCAGAACCTTCATGGGCGCTCGCTCAGCCCAGTGCTCCCAGCATCGCCTGTGTGACCAGCGTGATGCCGTTGTCGGTACGGTAGAAGCGCCGCGCGTCGTCTTCGGCGTTCTCGCCGATCACCATCCCATCGGGCAGCACGCAGCCGCGATCGACGACGACCCGTTTCAGGCGCACATTGCGGCCCACCTCCACCAGCGGCAGCAGTACCGACCACTCGACCGACGCGTAGGAGTGCACGCGAACGCTGGAGAACAACACCGAGCGGAAGACGCGCCCGGAAATGATGCAGCCGCCCGAAACTAGCGACTCCACCGCCACGCCCCGGCGGTCCTCTTGGTTGTGCACGAACTTGGCCGGCGGCAGCTGCGGCTGGTAGGTCAGGATCGGCCAGCGCGTGTCGTACATGTTCAACAGCGGGTCGGTGGCGGTGAGGTCGATGTTGGCATCCCAATAGGCGTCAATCGTGCCCACGTCGCGCCAGTAGTGCTCCTGGCCGGGCAAGGTACCGACGCAGCTCATGCCGAACGGGTGGGCGACGGCATTGCCTTCGCGCACCGCGCGCGGAATGATGTCCTTGCCGAAATCGTGGCTCGAGTTGTCGTCGGCCATGTCGCGTTGCAGCGCTTCGTACAGGTAGCGTGCATCGAACACATAGATGCCCATGCTGGCCAGCGCGCACTCGGGCTTGCCCGGCATGGCGGGCGGGTCGGCGGGCTTCTCGACGAAGTCCAGGATGTTGCGCTGCTCGTCGATCGCCATCACGCCGAAAGCGGTGGCTTCCATGCGTGGCACCTCGATGCAGCCCACCGTGCAGGGCTTGCCCATCGCCGCGTGGTCGGCCAGCATCAGCGCGTAGTTCATCTTGTAGATATGGTCACCGGCCAGCACCACTACGTAGTCCGCACCGTAGCCGTCGAGGATGTCCTGGTTCTGCGAGACGGCGTCGGCAGTGCCGCGGTACCAGGACTCCTCGTCAACGCGCTGCTGCGCCGGCAGCAGGTCGACGAACTCGTTCATCTCGGTCTTCATGAACGCCCAGCCGCGCTGCAGGTGACGCAGCAGGCTGTGGCTCTTGTACTGGGTGATCACCCCGATGCGCCGGATGCCGGAGTTCAGGCAGTTCGACAGTGCGAAGTCGATGATGCGGAACTTGCCGCCGAAGTACACCGCCGGCTTGGCGCGGCGGTCGGTCAGATTCTGCAGCCGGCTACCGCGTCCGCCGGCCAGCACCAGCGCCACGGCCCTTTTCGGCAGGTCGAGCGTTTGCGCAAGATAGTTCGAATTCATCGCTTGGCCCTCATGATCGTCGCAGCGACAAGGGTGTACTGCACCGCCCTATTGTCAAGCACATGCCTGAAGAGCCGCGCCAAGCCCCTGCCCAGTCCGAACGCGGCGCCAGCCGATCGTTCACGGACATGTCATGATGAACCCTGGCCAGACCCGTACACGCCATGACATACGCCGAAACGAACCCCTTGGGCGAAGAGCTCGAACGCCAGTTGCTGGACCACGTGGGTGTCTCACCCGAGCATGCCTCACCCGCCGATCTGATGAGCGGCACCGCGCAGCTCGCGCGCGAGCAGCTGTCGCAGCGCTGGGTCGCGACCCAGGCCGCCGAGCTTGGCAGTCGCCGCGTGTACTACCTGTCGATGGAATTCCTGATGGGGCGGACGCTGGGCAACGCTTTGTCGGCACTGGGTCTGACGGAAGCCGCGGCAGCGGCGCTGGCCTCTCGCGCCCAGCGCCTGGAAGACATCGGGCAGCAGGAGGCCGACGCCGCGCTCGGCAACGGTGGCCTGGGGCGGCTGGCGGCTTGTTTTCTGGATTCGATGGCCACGCTCGGACTTCCGTCCTTCGGCTACGGCATCCGCTACGAGTACGGCATGTTCGCGCAATCGATCGTCGAGGGCCGCCAAGTCGAGCACCCCGACTCCTGGCTCGGCGACGGCTCACCCTGGGAGTTTCCCCGCCGGGGCGTGCGATATCCGGTGCGCTTCGGCGGGCGCGTCGATCATGCCGGCGACAGGCCGCTGTGGTTCCCTGCCGGCTCGGTCGAAGCGAGGGCCTTCGACATGGTTGTGCCAGGGCACGCCGGCCCGCATGTGAGCACGCTGCGGTTATGGAAGGCCACCGCACCGGAGCACATCGACCTGCACGCCTTCAACAGCGGTGACTACGCCCGTGCCGCCGAGGTGAAGAACGAATTCGAGAACATCTCCTGGGTGCTGTACCCGAACGACAGCACCGCCGCCGGACGCGAGCTGCGGCTGCGTCAGGAGTACTTCTTCACCAGCGCGTCGATCCAGGACATCGTCGCGCGGCACCTGCAAGAGCACGGCACGCTGGCAACGCTGGCCGACAAGGTGGCGATCCATCTCAACGACACCCACCCGGCGATCGGCGTGGCCGAAATGATGCGCCTGCTGTGCGACGAGCACGGGCTGCGCTGGGCCGACGCATGGGCGCAGACGCAGCGTATTTTCAGCTACACCAACCACACGCTGATGCCCGAGGCGTTGGAGACCTGGTCGGTGGCGTTGATGCAGCACGTGCTGCCGCGGCACCTGGAGATCATCCTGCACATCAACCAGGATTTCCTTGACTTCGCCGCGTCGAAGCGTCCGGGCGACGGCCAGTTCCTGCGCCGGCTGTCGCTGATCGACGAGACCGGCGAGCGACGCGTGCGCATGGCGCACCTGTCGATCGTCGGCAGCCACAAAGTCAACGGCGTGTCCGCGCTGCACTCGAAGCTGCTGGTGGACACCATCTTCGCCGACTTCGCAGCGCTGTGGCCCGAGCGCTTCACCAACATGACCAACGGCGTCACGCCGCGGCGCTGGCTGGCCCATGCCAACCCCGGGCTGAGCGCGTTGATCGACCGCCACATCGGCAAGGCCTGGCGGCTCGACCTGGACCAGTTGCAGCGCCTCGCGCCGCTTGCCGACGACGCCGCATTCCGCACCGAATTCCTCGCCGTCAAGCACATCAACAAGCAAAGGCTGACCGCTCACATCCTCGTCAGCACAGGCATCTCCGTCGACGCCCATAGCATGTTCGACGTGCAGGTCAAGCGCGTGCACGAGTACAAGCGCCAGTTGCTGAATCTGCTGCACGTGGTGACGCGCTATTTGGACATGCTGGCCGAGCCGCAACGCGACTGGGTGCCACGCACGGTGATTTTCGCCGGCAAGGCGGCGTCGAGCTACCACATGGCCAAGCAGATCATCCGGCTGGTTCACGACGTGGGACATGTGATCAACAAGGACCCAAGACTGGCCGGGCGGCTGAAGGTGGTCTTCGTGCCGAACTATGGCGTGTCGGTAGCCGAGGTCATCATACCCGGCGCCGACCTGTCGGAGCAGATCTCCACCGCCGGCACCGAGGCCTCTGGCACCGGCAACATGAAGCTGGCGCTGAATGGCGCCTTGACCATCGGCACCGACGACGGTGCGAACATCGAGATTCGCCAGTGCGTCGGCGACGACAACATCTTCATCTTTGGCCACCTGGCGCACGAAGTCGCTGAATTGCGTGCCAGTGGCTACCAACCGCAGAGCATCCACGACCGCCATCCGCGCCTGCGTGCCGTGCTGCAGGCCATCTCCGGCGGGCAGTTCTCGCAAGACGAGCCGGCGCGCCACCGCAGCGTGGTCGACGCACTGCTGTCGGGCGGCGACCATTACCAGCTGCTGGCCGACTATGACGCCTACGTCGAGGCGCAGGGCCGCGTCGACGCCCTGTACCGCGATCCGCAGCGCTGGGCCCGCGCTGCGGTTTTGAACGTGGCCGGTATGGGCATGTTCTCGTCGGACCGCACGATCCGCGAGTACGCGCGGCACATCTGGCACGTCAAGGTGCATGAGGGCACCGACGGCTCCCGCTGATTCCTGGCGCGGCGCCGGCCAGCGGGTGCTGAGCCTCGGGCGGCCATGGCCGCTGGGGGCCAGCGTCACTGCCGGCGGGCTGAACTTCGCCGTGTACTCGGCCCATGCCGACGCCGTCGAGCTGTGCCTTTACGATGACTCGGGCTGCCGCGAGATTGCACGCATGGCATTGACCGGGCGCAGCGGCGATGTCTGGCACGGCCGCCTCGATGGCGGCACGGCAGGCCAGGTGTACGGCTGGCGCGTGCACGGACCATGGGCACCGGCGCAGGGCCATCGCTTCAACCCGAACAAGCTGCTCCTCGACCCATACGCCCGAGAAATCGTCGGCCGCTTCGACTGGCAGGCGGCACACCGCGGCGACGACCCGGCCAATGCGAGCCGGCCAGACACGCGCGACAACGGCGCCGATGCCTTGAAGGCACGCGTGGTGGACGAAACCTACGACTGGCAAGGCGACGCGTCACCGGCCATCGGCTGGTCCGACACCGTGCTCTACGAAGTGCACGTGCGCGGCTTCACCATGCGGCATCCGGGCGTGCCCGAGGCGCTGCGCGGCACCTACGCCGCTCTCGCCTCGGACGCGGCCGTGGCGCATCTGAAGCGGCTCGGCATTACCGCGCTCAGCCTGCTGCCGGTGCATCAGTTCCTGGATGAGAAGCGCCTGGTGCGCATGGGGTTGCGCAATCATTGGGGCTACAACACGATCGGCTTCTTCTGTCCTGAACCCCGTTATGCCTCGGCCGCCAGCGGCCGCGCCGTGCGCGACGAGTTCCGCGACATGGTGCGGCGCCTGCACACCGCCGGCATCGAGGTGATCCTCGACGTCGTCTTCAACCACACCGCGGAAACCGACCGCTTCGGCCCCACGCTGAGCTGGCGCGGCCTGGACAACGCCAGCTACTACCGGCTGGATGCCGCGCGGGGCAACGACTACGTCAACCACACCGGCTGCGGCAACACGCTGGACCTGCGCCAGCCTGTGGTGTTGGGCATGGTGATGGACAGCCTGCGCTACTGGGTGCGCGAGATGCACGTCGATGGCTTCCGCTTCGACCTGGCCACGGTGCTGGGCCGCGGCGACGACGGCTTTGCCGCCAATGCGGCCTTCTTCGCCTGCTTGGCCCAGGACCCGCTGCTGGCCGGCATCAAACTGATCGCAGAGCCCTGGGACATCGGACCCGACGGATATTGCCTGGGCCGCTTTCCACCGCCATGGCGCGAGTGGAACGACCGCTTTCGCGACACGATGCGGGCCTTTTGGCTGGGTGCGCAGGCGACGCGGGGCGATTTCGCGCAAAGGCTGTGCGCGTCGTCCGAGCGCTTCGAGCGGCCGTCGCGCCAGCCTTCGACGTCGGTCAACTACGTGGTGTCCCACGACGGCTTCACGCTGACCGATCTGCTGAGCTACGCGCAGCGACACAACCTGGCCAACGGCGAAGACAACCGCGACGGCCACGCGCACAACTTGTCTTGGAACTGCGGCGTCGAGGGCCCCAGCGACGACCCGGCCGTGCAGACGTTGCGCTCGCGGCTGCGCAAGGCGCTGCTGTCCACGCTGCTGCTGTCGCAGGGCACGCCAATGCTGGCGGCGGGCGACGAGCTCGGCCACAGCCAGGGCGGCAACAATAATCCCTACTGCCAGGACAACGCCACCACCTGGATCGACTGGGCACGGGCGGAGGATTCGCTGATCGCCTTCACTGCGCGGGTGCTGGCGTTGCGCCGCGCCTGGCTGCCGCTGGACGACAACTGGTTCGACGGCCAGACCGGCGCAGTGGGGGAGGTGGATTTGCAGTGGCTCGCTGCGGATGGCCAGGCCTTGGGTGCAGCGCAGTGGAACGACCCCTCGGACCGGGTGCTCGGCGCGTGCGTGCGGCGCGCGGGCCGCGGCGCCAGGCCGGTGCTGCTCTTGTTCAACGCCAGTGCCGAGGATGCACACTTCGTGCTGCCGGCGGGGGAATGGCAACTGCTGCTCGACAGCAGCGCCGACGAACCGAAGGGGTGCGAAGCCCCCTCGCTGTCGCGCTTGATGCGGCTGCCCGCGCGCAGCGTGCAACTGCTGGGCCCGCAGGCCAGCTGAGCGATGCGCCTGCCCCGTACCAGCGGCATCCTGCTGCATCCCAGCAGCCTGCCCGGCCCGCACGGTTGTGGCGATTGCGGCCCGGCGGCCTGCCACTTCGTCGATTGGCTGGTGGCCGCGGGCCAGTCACTGTGGCAGATCCTGCCGCTCAACGGGATCGGTGCCGGCAACTCCCCCTATGCGAGCAGCTCGGCCTTTGCCGGCAATCCGCTGTTCATCGACCTGCACGAGCTGCACACCCAGGGCTGGCTGCGCGCCGAAGAGATCGCACCTGCGGCCGGCCTGCTCGACGAGCACGTGGACTATGCGCAGGTGCGGCCCTACCGCATGCAGCGCCTGGCGCTGGCCGCGCAGCGCTTCGCGGCGTTGCCACCGACGGACGAGCGGCAGTCGCAGTTCGAGGGCTTCTGCGCGCGCCACGCCAGCTGGCTCGACGACTACGCGCTGTTCATGGCCTTGGACGAAGCCATGGCGACGAATGACTGGTGTGCATGGCCCCGTGAACTGGCGCGCCGCGAAAGCACCGCGCTGGTCCGCGCGCGGCAGGCTCATGCTGAGCGCATTGCCTTCTGGAAGTTCTGCCAGTGGTGCTTCTTCCGCCAATGGCTCGCGCTCAAGGCCTATGCCAACCAGCGCGGCGTGCAGATCGTCGGCGACGTGCCGATCTTCATCGGCCAGCACAGTGCGGAGGTCTGGGCTCACCAGGCACTGTTCGAGCTGGATGCCGACGGCCGACCCAGCGTCGTGGCCGGGGTGCCGCCGGATTTCTTTTCGGCCACCGGGCAGCGCTGGGGCAACCCGCTGTACCGCTGGTCGCGCCATGCGCAGGACGGTTACGCCTGGTGGGTGCAGCGTATGCGGCTGTGTTTCGAACTGGTGGACTGCGTGCGAATCGATCACTTCCGCGGCTTCGCTGCGCACTGGGAGATTCCCGTGGCCGAACCGACGGCGGTGCATGGCCACTGGCGCAAGGGGCCCGGGGCCGATCTGTTCAAGGCCTTCAACTCGGCACTGGGGCCGGTGCCAATCATTGCCGAGGACCTGGGGCTGATCACGCCCGATGTCGATGCGCTGCGAAAGCGCTTTCACCTGCCGGGCATGCGCATTCTGCAATTTGCCTTCGGCGACGATGCCGCCAATCCCTATCTGCCGCACCGCTACGAGCCCGACACGGTGGTCTATCCGGGCACGCACGACAACGACACCTGCGTCGGATGGTGGGCCAGCGCCAGCGAAGCGGAACGCCGCTTCGCCGCTGACTACCTGGGCAGCGACGGGCGCGACATCGCCTGGTCCATGATCCGCGCTGCCAGTGCGTCGGTGGCCGATACGGCCATCATCGCGATGCAAGACGTGCTGTCGCTGCCGTCGAGCAGCCGCATGAACAAGCCCGGCGACGGCGAAGGCTGGTGGCAGTGGCGCATGCAGTGGCGCCAGGTGCAGCCCTGGCATGCCGAGCGCCTGTCGGCACTCGGCCGGCTGTTCGACCGCGACCCGCGCCAGCGGGCGACGCGAAAGTGACGCTCCCACGAAAAAGGCGCCCCAAGGGCGCCTTTGATCTTGCGTGTCGAGGCTGTGCTCAGCGCACCACGGCGATCTGGTCGCGCTTGCCATCCTTGTAGGTATAAAGCGTCAGCGCACCGTTCTTGATGTCGCCCTTCTCGTCGAAGGAGATGTTGCCGGTCACACCCTTGTAGCCGTCGGTCTTGGCCAACTCAGGCAGGTACTTGGCCGGGTCGGACGAGCCGGCCTTTTCCATCGCGGCGACCATCACCATCAGGGCGTCGTACACGTACGGCGCATAAACCTGCACCTCGGTGTTGTACTTTTCCTTGAACTTGGCGCGGAAGTCGTCCATGCCGGCCTTCTGCTCGCCTTCGACTCCGCCCGCCTCGGCGCAGACCACCTGACCGTCGGCCATCGCGCCGGCAGCCAGCTTGGGCAGTTCGCCCGAGCAGATGCCGTCGCCGCCCATGAACTTGGCCTTGATGCCCAGCTGCTTCATCTGGCGCATCATCGGACCGGCCACGGCGTCCATGCCACCGAAGAAGACGATGTCAGGCTTTTTGCCCTTGATCTGGGTGAGGATGGCGGTGAAGTCGGTCGCCTTGTCGGTGGTGAACTGGCGGTCCAGCGTCTTGCCGCCGGCTGCCACGACGGCCTTCTCGAACTCGTCGGCCACACCCTGGCCATAGGCCGTGCGGTCGTCGATGACGGCGATGTTCTTGCCTTTCAGTTCGGTCACGGCGTACTTGCCCAGCGTGCCACCCAGGTGCACGTCATCGGCCACCACGCGGAATGCCGTGTTGAAGCCCTGGCGCGTGTACTTGGGGTTGGTCGCCGACGGCGAGATCTGCGGGATGCCCGCGGTGTTGTAGATCTGCGAGGCCGGGATCGTGGTGCCCGAATTCAGGTGACCTATCACGCCTTGCACCTTGGCGTCGACCAACTTCTGCGCCACTGCCGTGCCCTGCTTCGGGTCGGCAGCGTCGTCTTCGGCCAGCAGCTCGAACTTGGCCTTCTGGCCGCCAATCATCACGCCCTTGGCGTTCAGCTCGTCGATCGCCATGCGAGCGCCGTTCTCGTTGTCCTTGCCCAGGTGCGCGATTGCGCCGCTGGTCGGCCCGACGTGGCCGATGCGGATGACCAGTTCAGTGGCCGGCGGGGGGGCCGCCGGCGCCGCAGGCGCTGCCGCCGGGGCTGCCGCCGTCGGCGCGGGCGCTTCCTCTTTCTTGCCGCAAGCCGCCAGCAACACGGCCGCCGAGGCGACCAACGAGAAGGCAA
>Ga0316188_10000503_pt1 | contig 16990 bp, 13 predicted proteins | sample Phiworburrow1_MG_FD_204933 | JGI IMG/M metagenome (GOLD analysis project Ga0316188, IMG submission 204933) | Coastal sediment microbial communities from Maine, United States - Phippsburg worm burrow 1 | ecosystem: Environmental > Aquatic > Marine > Coastal > Sediment | place: USA: Maine...
ATATAATTATCATGTCTAACCAAGAGGTGACACCATGACCCCCAGACTGAAAATGACTTGCCTTGGACTCGTCTCACTGTTGATCCTCTGCACAGGCTGCGTTGCGACATCCAATCAGTTTGTCGGCAACTCAGTTGCACCGCAGCAGCAGGTCGTTGCCCTACAGTCTGGGGGGGCCAGCGCAGACTCGTGGCAGAATTTCGACATCATCATCGATTATCAGTCCAAGAGGGACGGTGACCTGTTTGAAATTTCCGGAACCGCCGAGCTCAGCCCGCGCTATGAGATGCTGTATGAAAATCTGGGTGACTTCAGGGTGTTTCTCTTCTTCCTTGATGACAAGTCGCGTGTCCTGGAGGCAAACATGCTGGCCAGGAGTTTGACCAACAGTGTTGATGAAAGTTTGAGCTTTACCAAGTTTTACAAGATTCCCCCGGGCACAGCGAGCATCACATTCGGATACGACGGCTATGTTTCAGAAGCTGAGGAGAGGCGGTGGGGGGGCATCAAGAGCTTCTATATGCTGCCTCTGGGGAAGTGATCAGTCCCTTTGCCGATGTCTGCGAACGATATCGTATCCTTGTGGGGCATTCGAGAGTTAATGAGCTAAAAAACTCTTGTTCCCACATAGATACTCACTTTATAGCGAGAGGGATAGCCTGGACGGGCGTCCCCCCATTTTTGTGAAGAGAGCCCCTACTATAAATCCCTAGGATATGTAGGAATGAGTTGCAGTACTTATAGGAAAACCCCAGCCAGAGAAATCTGGTTGGGGCCTTTTTGTCTTGGATATCGTGATATTTAAGAAAATCCTTTTAAAACTGTCAGCGCGTGGAGAAACTCACAATGGAAACAAAGCCAAGAGTGTCTTCTTACCAGCCCTTTTCACAAATATTGAATTTTGTAATGATGCTGCAAATCAGATTATTCGACTCGCTGACGCTTTTCAAATTTTACTTTGTTGGTCGCATCATAAGTCACCCAGGCACGTATCATAGGGGCCTTATTCTCTTCATTAATTTTTGCAATTAAAACCATAGGTGTCCAATAAATTTCACTGAGTCCTAAAGTCGCATAATCTGCGAATTTAAAGGCTCCTTCATTAACTAAATGGCTATTACTTAAATCTATTTCTTTGAATTCATAAACGCATGTTTTAGAACCGTCATCATGCATTGTTGTTGCTAAAGGATGTCCCCAGTATTTTTCAAGTTCTTCTTGCGTCCAGTCGACATGATCTTGAGCGGATTTTTGTTCACGCTCTTTCGAATCTTTAATCATTTCAAGCGAACAGTTACTCAGAAAAAACATGCATAAAAGCCAAGCAACTGAAACGAAGCTTTTTTTTAACATAATAGCCCCATTCTGCAATAACCAAGTTAGGTTGTTTTCCCTTTTCTCAGTCCTTCTCAATAGGAGGGATTGGCTTTTCTAACAAGCCAATCTCTTTTACCAGGGCTTGACCAACGGCATTGATAGCATTTGATATTTCAGTTTTAAAGACAGGTTGAGTTTCATCGTTGCAATAGGATTTCATCTCACGGCATTCAGAACCATAAATTAATGAAAAATAGGGTTTTATAGTATCCGTACGCCGATCGGCACTAGTAAAAATAAATATCTTATTGAAAACAAGTTTCTTGCTTGCGACATGCCACAGCTTAACATAAAAAGAAATTTCAGGATTGTACGTACCTCTAATAGTGCACTCGGTTAAACCGATGTGAATGATACTGACTTGCAGAAGACTTTTAGCCCTATCTGGATTCGGTTCAGTTAAAAACTTTTCGTTAGACGTTGCATTTGCATTACCATAAATTTCATTTTGAATCGTCAAGGTGATCTCTTCTTGCAAATCAGCCTTTGACAGTTCCGCCATAAAACTGTCCATGCAAGAACTCCATACAGATTGACTCACTTCTCCGGCAACTGCTGCATAAGGTACGGCGCCAGCCAGATAAAGCCAATAACCCAAAAGAAAACCTCCTTCTCCGCCTAAATACCAAGAACCACGCAGATAAGATTTCAATGGGGATGACTCTTTAGGATCACCTGTCCACATATCAATCCCAATCGCGTGGTTCCACACTCTGCTCCGCCAGTTTGGATGATCGAATTCTGATGTTATCGAGGTTGTAAAACCGACTGGCAATAAATCATTTTTTACGGATTCTGGGATGGAGTCGGTGAATGTCTCTGCAGGAAATGGACTGATCGGGAGATACTCTTTAAGGAATTCTTTTGCTATGAGTTCAGCAATAACCGTTTCGTCTTCGATTTGAATGTTTGAACACTCAAAGATAGAGCTGAGACCGCCTTTACAAGAAAGTGAAAACGAGCCTCCATAGACAAGCGATGTCCCGGCTGGAATATAAAAAAGAATCGGGTCTAATTTTGTCTGCCAGATTGATGTAATATTCATGTAATAAGCAGAAGGTTCAAGCAAAAGGTAAAACCAGCCATCTTTACCCTTTACTTCAGCAGGGCTGTATACTGTTGCAACTCGCTCTAAAGACTCCTCTTTATCAATGTTTGCAATCGAAATTTGTATTCGATTTTCATTGAATTCATTCAACATGTTAATTGGCTTGCGATCGATTTCAGCTGACAGCCTAAAAAGGAATACTGAGAGTTTCTGGTTTGTTATTAATTCATTTCCGTCAGAAGGTTGAAGCTTCACTTCCCCTTTAGAAACGCAACCCATTAAACACAAAAAATATAATGCGAAAATCAGTCTAGAGAAGGGGGAAACGATGCGAGATAAACGCTCAGGTTGATAGTTTAAATCAGTAGGACTTGCCTGGGGCCTCAAGTTATTGATAACGGACACAATTGGAAAACAGGAGATGATTGCTGCAAGGCATTTTAGGTGGGCCCTGTACTTTTTGAAGTGCGCATGGTCTTGTGCAAGGATTGTGTCATTGAACCTAGCCATTCAACAGAGTCTCCTCCGCCTTGACAGGCCGCACGTCCTGCACTCAGAACCGAACTTACTGTGGAATCTAATTAGCCTTGTATCACAAGTTGAAATCTTTGCAAATTGCGACAAATCCAGCAGGCACAGCACCCGTGTTATAAATCGTCCTACATTGTTTGGAGGGTTTGAAAGGGGCTGGAAAATGAATTTACTAGGAACCCTGATAAATAGAAAAAGCCCCCGATCCGAAGATTGAGGGCTTTCGTATTCTACAGATATTTATAAGGTCACTAGCCGCCTTAGAAATGGGGCGGTTTTTTATTTATCTCCCAGTTTAAAAAAACCGTTTTTCTGAATTGACTGTGCAAAAAAAAGGCTCCGGGACCGGTCGAGAGAGTGAAGGCTTTTCACTTTTAACCTCCCCCCCTGACCTCAATTATCCTACACAATCGGGTGGCCTTAATTGGTCGCCCTTTTTTATGTTATTTGTCAAAAAAATGGGGGTGAAAATACAAATCTTGGCACCTTTCTTGGCACCCAAGAGCATAAACAAGCAAAAAGGGCTCACAGCTTTATGCCGTAAGCCCTTGTTTTTATTGGCGCGCCACGAGAGATTCGAACTCCCGGCCTTCTGATCCGTAGTCAGACGCTCTATCCAGCTGAGCTAGTGGCGCAAAGGAAAGGAGTTTATCGCTTAAAGGTAGCCGAAAGTCAAGTTTTTTCAAGTCTGGTTTGAAAACTGGCGGAGAGGGGGGGATTCGAACCCCCGGTACAGTTGCCCGTACAACACCTTAGCAGGGTGCCGCCTTCAGCCACTCGGCCACCTCTCCGCTATCCACAGATTTTTTGCGAACGCACAGTGTAATGCCATTGCACGCGTTTTTCAATCTTTAAAGTGCCTGATCAAGACAGGGACGTGATGGGCTGGCGGATTTTATATAATCTTTACCAAGTACAGGGCAAGCATTTTTTACCGGTTCGTCACCGAAAAGCCTGCACGACAAAGAGCCAACGGTCGTCGATTTCAAATTTTCGAGCATATGATATTCTTTGAGCACATGCGCTGTTCCCGAAAACCACTGCGACCCTGTCGCAACATCATCAGGGAAAGGAGGCTGTATGCCCATCGGAGACCTTGCTCCATCAGTCGAACGGAGGCTGAAAGCGTATCACGAGTTGAGTCATCGGGTCGCAGACCTGATCACCAAGGCCCCGCAGAAACCGACCATCACCATCTCCCGCGAGTTCGGCTGCGAGGCGTTCCCGGTCGCCGAAGAGTTGATCAAACTGGCGGAGAAGAAAACCGGCGAGCCCTGGCTTTTGGTCGACAAGTCCCTGCTGGAGGCCGTCGCCAGGGAACACCATGTCCCGGAAGAGATCATGCACGCGCTGGGCAGCAAACCGCGCTGGTTCGATGACATGATGGCGACCTTTTCCGCCAACTGGAAAAGCGACGCAGACTACTACCGGCTGCTCTGCGGCCAGGTCGCGATGATCGCCTCTGCCGGCAACGCCGTCATCGTCGGCCTAGGGGCGGCACTCATCACCAAGTCCCTGCAGAATTGCTTCCAATACCGGATGTTTGCCGATCACGCGTACAAGGTCAAATCGATCTCCCGCCGACTCAAGGTGCCCATGCAGGAGGCGGAGATCATCGTGCTAGACCAGCAGAAGGCGCGGGACAGGGTCCTGCGCAAGCTGCTCAACTCTGATCTACACGAACCGCTGCTGTATCACGCGATCTTCAACAATGGGAGGATCAGGAGCCGGCAGATCGCCAGGCTGATCCTTGACCATGCCCTGTCCGACAGTCATTGAACCGGAAAGAGGGACGTGGCAGGCCTGAAAGCTGAAGGGGGTCCTCGAAGAAACAGGACTGCACCATCCATGAACATTGTCCGCTGAACCGTCTCCCGACTGTCCGGTCAAACATGTTCCAGAAAGCTCTTGATGAGAGCCCGGCCTGCGGCCGTGGGATCCCGATATGCTGAGTTTGTTTAGGTCGATTTTTTTAGGCAATGAGACAAGCGGGCGCTACCCGAAGAGCCTGTTGGACGAGGCCATTGAACGGGCGGTGGACGGCACCGACCCGTGGCTGCGTGGCCTCTCCGGCTACCGCAGAAAACTGCGCCCGGCCGTCCTCACCGCCCTCGACCACGTGATGAATCTGGTCGAGGGCCTGGCCCCACCAAGGTCGGCCAACCGCGACGGCTACGCCCACGACCCCCTGCTGCAGGCGATGTTCCTCTCCTCCGCACAGATGCTGCAGCTGCTGCATGGACTGCTGCAGGCGCATGCAGTGGCGGGCGGTGCCGCCTGCGCGCTGCTGATGATGGACCTGGAGCAGCGCGGTATCTTTGGCGCCGACCTGCACGGCGACATGCTGGTACGCGACGTCCCCCAGGTGACGGTTAGCTTTGCCAACCACCGCCTGCTCGATCCCTGCAGCAAAGAGAGCGAGACGCGGCGCCTGCTCAAGCGGCGGGCTTTTGATCACCTGCTGAGCCTGGCGCTTCACAGAATGGCGACCACCAAGGAGACCCGCAAGAACCTCGACAACCGGCACGCGCTGCTCCAGGCCAAGCTCGATATTCTGCAGAACGGCAACTGGGGCTTCGACCCCGGCACGCCCCAGCGCCCGGACATGCTCGCAGAGCTGGGAAAACAGCTGGCCGACAACGAGTCGCAGCTGCAGCTGGTTGGCAGCGACGACAGCGCACTGGAGGTCGCCATGCAGTTGCTGGTCGAGGTGCTCGGCCGGCCGCAGCAGCATCTGTGGGCGGACCATAAGCTCCTGGCGGTCGACCGCATGGGGATCAAGCGCGCCACAGCGAGCGACACGGCCCCCGAGCTGCAATTGGAACAGCTACACAACGCCGAGGGGCGCAGTGTCGTTGTGACCCTAGTCACGATTGAGACCTGAGCCCCCTTGATCTACCCCATTCACGACACTCTTAAGGCCCATGTGTTGCGTGCGCCAAGAGTTCGGCCACAAGACCTATTTTTATCTATCCGCATCCCGCAGCTGAAAAAGCAAAAAGCCCTCGTAACAACGAGGGCTTTTGTCTGTCACCGGGCGATGCCGGTCGATAAACTGGCGGAGGAGGTAGGATTCGAACCCACGGAACTTTCGTTCAACGGTTTTCAAGACCGCCGCCTTAAGCCACTCGGCCACTCCTCCGTGCTGATACTATTTATACGAACCGGGGGTCCGCTTCAACCGATTTTTTCCATGCCGTCCATGTAGGGACGCAGAACCTCCGGAATGAGCACCGAGCCATCGGCCTGCTGGTTGTTCTCCAGTAACGCCACCAAGGTCCGGCCGGCCGCCAGGCCCGAGCCGTTCAAGGTGTGCACGAATTCCGGCTTGCTGCCGGCTTCGCGGCGGAAGCGGATACCGGCGCGGCGCGCCTGGAAGTCGCGGAAGTTCGAGCAGGACGAGATCTCGCGGTAGGCCTGCTGCGCCGGCAGCCAGACCTCGATGTCGAAGGTGCGGGCGGCGGAGAAGCCGAGATCAGCGGTGCAGAGATCGACCACCCGGTAGGGGAGGCCCAGCGCCTGCAGGATGCTCTCGGCGTCGGCGAGCAGGCTGTCCAGCTCGGCTTCTGAGTCTTCCGGGCGGGTGAACTTGACCAGCTCCACCTTGTTGAACTGATGCTGCCGGATCAGGCCGCGCGTGTCGCGGCCATGAGCGCCGGCCTCCTTGCGGAAGCAGGGCGTGTAGGCCGTGTAGCAGATCGGTAGCCGGGCACCGTCGAGAATCTCGTCGCGGAAGATATTGGTCACCGGCACCTCGGCGGTCGGGATCAGGAAGAAGTCCGGGTCGTCGAGGTGAAACAGGTCTGCTTCGAACTTCGGCAGCTGGCCGGTGCCGGTCATGGTGTCGCGGTTGACCAGGAAGGGCGGCAGCACTTCGGTATACCGGTCCTCCCGGGTGTGGGTGTCGAGCATGAAATTGATCAGGGCGCGCTCGAGCCGGGCGCCGGCCCCCTTGGTGAGGGCAAAGCGGGCCCCGGTGATCTTGGTGGCCCGTTCGAAATCGATGATGTCGAGCTCTTCGCCCAGGTCCCAGTGCGCCTTTGGCACGAAGTCGAGCAGGGGCGGTTCCCCCCAGGTGCGGATCTCGGGGTTGTCTTCCTCGGACTGGCCGATCGGGCAGGCGGCATCGGGGAGATTCGGCAGGGTCAGCAGCAGCCCCTTGAGGCTCTCTTCGGCCTGGCGCAGCTCCTCGTCGAGCTCCTTGATGCGCGCCGAGACATCCTTCATGCGGAGGATTTCATCCTGGACCTGGCTCTTGTCCTTGGTGCGGCCGATCAGGGCAGAGACCTGGTTGCGCTCGGCCTTGAGGCTCTCAGCCTCGCTGAGCAGGCCGCGCCGTCGGTCGTCGAGGGCGCGGAAGGCGCCGAGATCGACAGCCCCGCCACGGGTTGCCAGGCGGCCTTCGACTTCCTCCAGATTGTCACGCAGATATTTGAGATCGAGCATCAAGGGTCCTTCTTCCGTACAAAGCTGTCAGGCTGGCTTTTCTAGCACTTTCGGCGGAGCAGGTCAAGACTCCGTGTCATCGCAGCGCTGGCCGCGCACCCACCAGTCGGCATCGTCGTCGAACCACCAGCGGGTCGAGTCGGTCGCCCAGATGGTTTCCGCCAGCGTCCTGGCCGCTTCGGTCTGCAGGCGCTTGAGGGTCGACGGGTACCATTCGTCGGCGTAACGGTTGCCGAGGTCCTTGTACTCCTTGAGCGCCAGGATCATCTCCAGCTGGTCGGCATCGTGGGCGATGCGCGCTTCGCGGGTCTCCCGGGCCAGAAACTCGTACTGTAGGCCTCGGTAGTCGTCACCGAAGGGAAGGGTGCGGGCGAGGTCCTCAACCGCCCGGCGCTCATCGACCTTGACGTACTTCTTGTTGACGTAATTAAGGTCACCGGTGCGCGCTTCGGGGATGTCGTGAAACAGGCAGAGCAGCACCACTCGGCCGGCATCGGCCTCGGCGTCGAGCTGGGCGAGCGTGTAGCCGATCAGGCTGGTGCGGAAGATATGCTCGGCAACCGATTCGGCGCCGGAGCCCAGGAACTGGAATCCGGTGCGTGGAGTGCGCTTGAGCATGCCGGCTTCGAAGAGAAAATTGGCAAGGTTCTTCATGGGAGACCTTTTTGCTACAGAGGTGTGTAGACACAGCTCAGTTTTAACGCAAAGACGTTGAGGACGCAAACTAAAGAAACTTGAACTGCGAGACGCGAAGTGCAGACAGTCAAAAGTAAAATCTTTAAATCTTTAAAAGCCGAACCTTATTCAGCGACAGATAAAAATTTGTTCAAGCTGATGATTAAACCTGAAAAGTTTCTGAGTTTTATCCAAATTTGCACTTACGAATTGAACCCAGGCAGTCAATTAACCCTTTGCCTTTATTTTTTCGCGCTTCGCGTCTCGCACTTCTCAATTCGGCTTATCCTAGCCGGATCAGCGCAACCCCGCAGAGAATCAGCAGGGTGGCAAAGAAGCGGATGCGGCCACAGGACTCGCCGAGGAAGAGAACGCCTATCAGCACGCCGATCAGCAGGCTGACCTGGCGCACCGGCACGGCATAGCTCATCGGCGCCAACTGCAGGCCATAGCGAAAGCTGAGAAAGGAGGCCATGAGGACCGGCCCCGAGACCAACACCAGGGGGCGGCTGTTGCGGAACTCGGCCATGATGCGCCCTCGGTAGTTGGGGCGCATGACGTTCAGGGTCATGAACAGCACCATGAAGGCGACCAGCAGGAAGGTGAAGTGGAAGGGCGGGTAGATCATGACGCCAGTCTTGTCGATCACCGCGCCGATCGAGTAGATGAAGCCGGCGGCCAGGGCCGCCATGACCGCCGGATCACGCAGGTTGCGGAATGGCCGCACGACCTCGCTCCAGGCCAGGACCCGCAGCTGGATCGAGTAGGCACCGAACAGGATCAGACCGATCCCGGCCACGCCCGGAGCGGAAACCTTTTCCGCGAGCAGCAGCACTCCCCAGATCGGCACCCAGAACATCGCCGTCTGCGCCAGCGGATAAATCATCGACAGGTCGCCATTGCGGTAGGCGCGGCCGGCGAACAAGTGATAGAGCATGAAGCAGACGGCACCGACCGCCGCCAGACCGACGACGCGTAAAGAGGGCGGCGGGAAAGGCCCAACCAACGGCAGGGCCAGCAGCATCAGGCTGCCGGAACTGGCGAACATCCACCAGATGAAAACAGTCTTGTCCCGACTGCGCTTGACCAGCAGGTTCCAGAACGCGTGCATCAGGGCGGAGAAGAGGATCAAGGTAAAGGCGAGGGTCGACATGGCTGCTATATTAGCGAAGTGTAAAATTTAGCGGTACTGAATTTTTTTTGAAGATCCTAAACCGCGTCCCGGGGTATTGACAGCAGCGCTGCCATTGATATGCTGAATGGATTGAAACTATTAATGATTTCAGAGAGATACATTTTGCAAAACCCTTCTGGCCCGCACAGGCCCTGATCTGCGCCGGCTGAACCTGCAAGGAGAAAACACCATGTCAACCACCCGCATCGAACAGGATTCCATGGGCAGCATGACCGTGCCTGCCGAAGCCCTCTACGGAGCCCAGACCGCACGGGCCCGCGACAACTTTGCGATCTCGGGGATCGGCTTCCCCCGACCCTTCCTGCGCGCACTCGGCATGGTCAAGGAACATGCCGCCCAGGTCAACCGCGAACTCGGCTTGATCGACGAGCGCGTCGCCCTGGCGATCATGGATGCCGCCGAAGAGGTGACCGTCGGCGACCTGGACGACCACTTCCCCCTCGACATCTTCCAGACGGGCTCCGGGACCAGCACCAACATGAACGCCAACGAGGTGATCGCCAACCGGGCATGCCAGCTGCTCGGCGAACCCCTCGGAAGCCGTACCGTGCATCCCAATGACCACGTCAACTACGGCCAATCGAGCAATGACGTCATCCCCACCGTCATGCACCTGGCGGCCGCTGTCGAAATTAACGAGCTCCTGCTGCCGGCGCTTGGCACGCTGTGCAAGAACCTCGGTGAAAAGGCCCGCGAGTTCGACGATATCGTCACCATCGCCCGCACCCACCTGCAGGATGCGACGCCGATCCGCCTCGGCCAGGTGTTCGGCGGCTACTTCCGCCAGGTCGCCCTGGTCAGCGGTGAACTGGAGCGCGCCATGGACGGCCTGTGCGAGCTCCCCCTCGGCGGGACGGCGGTGGGCACCGGCCTCAACACCCACCCGGAGTTTGCCCAGAAGGTGATCGCCGGGCTGGCCGAGGTGACCGGGTTGCCGCTACGCGAAGCCAGGGACCACTTCGCCGCCCAGGCCGGCAAGGAGCAGGTAGTGGCGGCCAGCGGGGCGCTCAAAACCACGGCCGTGGCGCTGTACAAGATCGCCAACGACATCCGCTTCCTGGCCAGCGGGCCACGCTGCGGTCTCGGAGAACTGCTACTGCCCGCAGTGCAGCCGGGCAGTTCGATCATGCCCGGAAAGGTCAACCCGGTCATGGCGGAAAGTCTGATGCAGGTCAGCGCCCAGGTGGTCGGCAACGATGCCACCATCACCCTCGCCGGGCTCTCCGGCAACTTCGAGCTCAACGTCATGATGCCGGTCATGGCCCACAACCTGCTGCAGTCGATCGAACTGCTGGCCAATGCCGTCGAGCAATTCAACGAGCGCTGCCTGCAGGGTCTCGCCGCAGACCGCAAGCGCTGCGAGGGGCTGATCGAGGAAAGCCTGGCCATGTGCACTGCGCTGGCCCCGGTGATCGGCTACGACCGCGCCGCGGCCATCGCCAAAGAGGCCCATGCCACCGGCCGGACGGTGCGCCAGATCGCGATGGCGGAGCAGGTCCTGCCGGAAGAGGAGCTAAACCGGCTACTCGACCCACGGCCGATGACCGAATCGGGGATACCGGGGAAAACAAGATAACGAAACGTGAAGTGCGAGGCGAACACAAACGGAAACTCAGGAGGGGGGCTGGCCAGAACCCGGGACGCGGGATGCGAAAAGGCAAAGACAAAAGCTTAATTAGCCTTAGATTTCTATATAGTATGCGAACCTTCTTCGATTTTAAAATCAGATTTGTTCAGATTTTATCTGCGGCTCAATAGATTTTGATCGCGGCTAAAAAGACAAGCTTGGTTTTTTCTTTTGAAGTTCGCGTTCCGCGTCACGAGTTTTAACCCTCTCATCTCCCTGCGCTTCTCAAAACACTGCACTTTCTCGCCGAGATAACCTCCTCGCTTGCCAGTCTGCACTGTGGCGTGCTAAAATTCTCCAAGTGTTTGTCTGGCCGGGGTTTCCCCGGCTTTTTATTTCATAAATATTAAGTCATGATGACGCGCAACCTTGCAAATAAACCCGAACTCCTCGCCCCCGCCGGCAGCCTCGAGGCCTTCTTCGCCGCCATGGAGTTCGGTGCCGATGCGGTCTATGTGGGGCTCAAGGAGTTCTCAGCGCGGGCCAAGGCCAAGAACGTCAACCGCGACGAACTGGAGCGCATGGTCGGCTATGCCCACGCCCACCAACGCCGGGTCTTTTTGACTCTCAACACGCTGGTCAAGGAGAAGGAGTTGTCGCACCTGATCGACGTCATGGCAGCGGTCGAGGCAATGAGCATCGATGCGGTGATCCTCCAGGACCTGGGCGTGTGGCGCCTGGCCCGGCGGCACTTCCCCGGCCTGGAACTGCACGCCTCGACGCAGATGACGATTCACAACGCCGCCGGGGTGCGCATGGCGGAGCGGCTCGGCTTCTCGCGCGCCGTGCTCGCCCGCGAGCTGAGCCTTGCCGAAATCGCCGCGATCAAGCGCGAGACCAGCCTCGATCTCGAACACTTCATCCACGGCGCCCACTGCTTTTCCCTCTCCGGCCAGTGCAGCTTTTCCTCCTGGCTCGGCGGCATGAGCGGTAATCGCGGCCGCTGTGCCCAGCCCTGCCGGCGGCGCTACCACCACAAGGACAAGGACGGCTACTACTTATCACCCAATGACCTGTCGGCGATCGACCTGCTGCCCGATCTGGCCGCGGCCGGGGTGATGAGCTTCAAAATCGAGGGGCGCATGAAGAGCGCCGAGTACGTAGCCAACGTAGTCCAGGCGTACCGCACCGTGCTCGATGCCGCGGAAACGAGCCGCCCAGCGGCCATCGCAGCGGCCAAAGAGCTGCTCAAGGAGTCTTTCGGCCGGCTGCCGACCCGCGGCTTTCTGACCGGAGCGGCCCCCACCGACATGGTCAATCGTGGCGTGCACGGTGCCACCGGCCGACTGGTCGGCAGCGTCGCGGCCTGCCAGGACGGTCTGCTCACCTTTGTGCCCCGCGACCCGGTACACCTGGGCGACCGTCTGCGCATCCAGCCGGCCACCGACAAGCCGGGCACGGCCTTCACGATTCGCGACCTGCGCCTGGCCGGCAGGCCGGTCAGTCGGGTCTGCAGCGGCGAACGGGCAGAAGTCGGCTGCCCGGCGGAGAAAAATTTTCGCCACGGCGACCGAATCTACAAGGTGTCCTCGGGGCAGGCCTTCAACCTGAGCCAGTCCGCCTGCCACAGGCGCCTGGAGAGCGTCACCCCCGGCGAGGCGGTGATCGATCTCTCCCTTGCCATGCCGACGTCCGACCGGATCGAGGTGGCCGCAACCGGCCACGGCCTGACCCTGGGCCGCAGCTACGAGGTGAAATCCTTCCCGGCAACCGACCGGCCGCTCTCCCACGGGGTGCTCGCCAAGGTGTTCGGCAAAACCGGCCCGCTGCCATTGACCCTGGGGCAGCTCACCTGCGGAGAGCTGCCGGCCGTGGTCCTGCCGCTCAGCCGCCTCAACGCGATCCGCCGCGAATTTTACCAGGAACTCGTCGAGCGCCTCGAAGAGAGGCGCCACGCCGCCCGCACCGACCACCGGCGCCAGGCCATGGCCGATCTGGCCCCGGTCGGCAAACCCCGGGTTGAAGCCCCTCGTCTCGCAGTGGCGCTCGGCAACGTCCACGACTTGGCCCTGCTCAAGCGGGAGGGAATCGACCTGCTGATCCTGCCACTCTCCCCCGGGACCTGCGCCAGGGTCGAGAGTGGCTCCCGGGCGGCCCTCAAGGTGCCGGAACGGCTGCTGTGGGATTTGCCCCTGGCCATTTTCGATGCCGACTGGCCAGCCTACAAGGCCGAGGTCGACCGGCTGATCGAGCTGGGCTTCCGGCGCTTCCGGCTCCAGAACCTTGGCCAGTTCGAGTTGTTTACCGGCCGCCAGGAGCTGGCGCTGGAGTGCGGCTACCGGCTCTTTACCACCAACAGCCAGGCGGCCTGCGCCTGGCGCGAGCTGGGTCTTGCCGCAGCGATGCTCTATGTCGAGGACGACCGCGACAACCTGGCCGCGGTTCTCAGCCGCAACACCGGCCTGCCCTTGACGGTCACCGTCTATGCCAACCTACCGATGATGATCTCGCGCATTCCTTTACGCAGCGTCAAGCCGGACCGCCCCCTGGTCTCGGACCGCGGCCAGACCTACCGGGTTGATGCTCGCAGCGGTCTGACCGTGGTGCGCCCGGAGCAGGATTTTTCACTGCTCGGTCATCTCGGCGAGCTGCGCAACATGGGCTGCAGCCGCTTCGTGGTCGACCTGGCCCATCTGGGCGCCGCTTCGACCGAGGGGCGGAAGGTGCTGGTGGCCTATGCGCAGGATGCCGCGCTACCGGGAACCTCGACCTTCAACTACCTGCAGGAGATGGTTTAAACGCGCGAGGCGAGACTGGGCAAAACCTTAGGCCCCTAACCTGGAATGAAACTGAGATCACATGAAAAAAATTGAAATACTGACGACCAATGCCCAGCTGGCCGAACTGGCCGGGCAGCTTGCCGTCGAGACATCGATCGCCGTCGACCTGGAAGCCGACTCGATGCACAACTACCAGGAGAAGGTCTGCCTGATCCAGGTTTCCACGCCGCCGCGGACGGTGCTGATCGATCCCCTGGCCGTGTCCGATCTCAGCCCGTTGCGACCGCTCCTGGCGAACCCGTCGATACGCAAGATCTTTCACGCCGCGGATTACGACCTGCGCAGCCTGAAGCGCGATTTCGACCTGAGCGTACACGGCCTGTTCGACACCATGATCAGCGCCCAGCTGCTCGGCGAGGAACGTATCGGCCTGGCTGACCTGCTGCGCAAGTATTTTGCCGTGGAACTTGAAAAGAAGTTCCAGCGGGCCGACTGGTCACTGCGTCCGCTGCCTGACGACATGGTCCGCTATGCCGCCGAAGACACCCGCCACCTGCATCGCCTGGTGGCTCTCTTCGAAGAGCGCCTGACCGCCCTGGGCCGCATGAGCTGGGCGGAGGAAGAGTTTGCCCTGATGGAGGACGTTCGCTTTGCCGAAAACGCCGGGCCGCTCTGCCTGCGTTTCAAGGGGGCCGGGGCCCTGCCCCGCCGCGATCTCGGGATCCTGGAGAAGCTCCTTCAGTGGCGCGAGCAGGAAGGGGCCCGCCTGAACCGGCCGGTCTACAAGATCCTCGGCAACAAGCAGCTGCAGGAACTGGCCCAGCGCAAGCCGCAGGATAAAAACGGTTTGCACGGCATCGAAGGGCTGCCGCCGCGCCTGGTCGACCGCTATGGCAGCGTCCTCCTCACCGCGGTTGGCGACGGCCTGGAGATCCCCGACGCGGAGCTGCCGAAATTCCCGCGCCAGCTGCGCCGCGCCAAGGACCCGGAATGCGAAGATCGGCTCAAGGCGCTCAAACAGTGGCGGCAGGAGGCCGCCGCTGTCTATGCCCTCGAACCTGGCGTGCTGATCAACAACGTTGCCCTGGAAGCGCTTGCTCAGGTCAACCCGCGGACGACCGCTGACCTGGACAAGGTCCCCGGCCTGAAAAACTGGCAGAAAAGGGAGTTGGGGTCCGCCTTGCTGGCCACCCTCGGCTGAGCGCCCAGCCTCACGCAACGATGAAGAAACTGCACACCTTCACCCTCGCTGATCGCGCCGAAGCCGGCCTCCTGAAGGAGCTACTGGAACGGGAAGGCATTGCCTGCCTGATCCGCAACGAGCATCTGTTTGCCGCCCTCGGCGAGATCCCTTTCCTCGAGTGCCTCCCCGAACTCTGGCTGGTTGACGACGAGGTCTGGCCGCGAGCCAGACTGCTGCTCGACAGCTGGCTCAAGAACGAGGAGGGAGGTCTCTCCTGGACCTGCCCGTCATGCGGGGAGACGCTGGAAGGGCACTTCGGTGCCTGCTGGAACTGCGGTACGCAGAGAAGCGAGTCGCCCGATTAACGACAAAAGCCACTCTTATCCGCAGAGAACAGCCTAAAGGGGCTGGCTCCGCAGTCGCCTGCCTCTGCTTTCCAACGCCCAACCTTCAGCCTGTGCAACTTACGGCTTAAAGCTTACAGCCCCTCTCCCTGAGCTTTCAGCTTAAAGGCTCGCCCTTAATGCCATCGTTCACCGTCCCATTCACACAGGGTGAATTGCCCCGGCAGGGTACCGGTAATCGCCAGGTACTTCGCCCCGTCGCGCAGGTAGATCGCCCCGGGGCCGATGACGCTGAAGCCGTGGCAATCGAACTTGAGGCACGGCCGGTTGCTGCACGGTTGGTATGCTGGACTGGCAAAGGAGATGGCCCCCCCCGGTGAGCCGGCGGCGTTGCTGCAGGCCCGCCGGCTTATCCCCAGCGCCCAGCCGAAGGAGACCCCGGGCGGCAGGGTTTTTCCCCAGAGCGGCACCGACTCCCCCGTGTCCGCGACCCCGTCCTCATTTCGATCCTGCCAGGCAAACGCTGCATAGCTCCCGTCTGCGGCGTCAAAAACCACGAAGCTGTTCTGCTGCATCAGGGCGCCGTCGCTCAAGGCCAGTTGGCCGGACATCTCTGCCCGCGCCTGCACAGCCTTGAGGTCTTCGAGGAGTTGATGACCGGCCCGCTTAAGCTGCCAGCTCTGCACAAGATGCCGCCCTCCCCAGTTCGCCACACCGGCCAGGATGCCGACCAGGACCAGAACCAGCAGCAGCTCGAGCAGGGTAAACCCCCGGGCGCCGCACAGCGCACCCGGCGGGGCTCCCGTGGCGGGGCCGGTTTCGATCATCGCTCCCGCCATGCCAGAAGCCTCACGGAGCCGGTCGGGCCGGCCGGGCCCGTCAGGCGTCTGTCGCTGCCGAACAGGGTCACTTCGCCGGTCAGGTTCACCGCCACGGCCACTCCCGGGGCAGAGACCAGACCTCCCACGACGGCGGCAGCAGTCTCCCGGCTCAGCTCCTCTGTTCCCTCGCCATCCAAGGCCACCACCCGACCGGAAGTCGCCTGTTCAGTGGTGCCGGCCAGGGACGTGTAATCGACCCCCATGCCCAAGACCAGGCGGTCGGAGGCATCGACCAGCGGCGGCGCCCAGACCTTTTCTCCCACAGCCAGTGCATAAACCCAACGCAGGCGACTCTCCCCGGGGCCGATTTCGACCGCGTAAACGGCGTATTGCCGGCTGTCGTCGCTGCCTGACACGCCACCGGTGCCAAAGATGGCTACCCGGCCGTGGACGGCGACCCCGGCCACCATGCCCGAAGCCGCATTGGGGGCAGTAAACTGCCAGAGGAGCTCCCCCGTCACGAGTTTCAGGGCGAGGGCGTGAATCCCCGGGGCATCATCACCGCCGGCGAAGTCCGCCGTCAGGTAGAGGCAACCGGCCGACTCCCGGGTGGCGACACAGCGGTCAACGGCAATCCCGCGGGTGTGGCCACTCCCGCCTCCCGGCAACAGCCGTTCCCAGAGCAGCGCCGGCTGGTAGGGATCGGTGATATCCATAACGAACAGGCAGCTGCGGCGGCTCTGCAGCATGGTGCCGGTCGCCACCAGCAGGGTATGCCCAGCGGCGCAGCCCGTCGCCATCAAGATCGAGGAACTGTTCCCGCACCACCGGCGCGCCGTCAAGATGTACCGCAAGGTCGCCGAGCAGGTTATTTAGCGGCTGTTCCTTGAGATGCGCCAGGAAGCTGCCGGGCAGGTACTCGAACTGCAGCCCATCCACGGCGTCGTCAAGGATCTCCGGGCTGGTAAAGTCATCCCGCCGCAGGCGTTTGCTGTAGGCATAGGGCTCCAGAAGGTAGGTTAA
>Ga0316188_10000505_pt1 | contig 16959 bp, 14 predicted proteins | sample Phiworburrow1_MG_FD_204933 | JGI IMG/M metagenome (GOLD analysis project Ga0316188, IMG submission 204933) | Coastal sediment microbial communities from Maine, United States - Phippsburg worm burrow 1 | ecosystem: Environmental > Aquatic > Marine > Coastal > Sediment | place: USA: Maine...
GAGCAGTAACATGCGAATACCCGACCCGGCCAGGCCGGAAAGACCGATGAGGTTATTAAAGGTATTGGCTATCCATGCGTTGCGGATCAGTGTTGGAAAGCTTATTTCGATGCTGAAGATACGTGCTGCGAACCAGTCATACAGGCACATCACCAGTACACCAGAGAGAGCAACAAGCTGGATGATCAGTAACTGTGACAGGCTGAGTGACTGCAGTACGGAACGCACGGCATGGATATCGATCGTGTGTAACTCGTGGACGGCGAGTACCGTGACCAGTACCAGAAACACCACAGGTAGTCCTCGCCGAAGCCAGAGCATACCCAGAGTTGGTTCAGTTTCTGTGTAAACACTGTCCGTCTCCTCTTTTGCTGCAGGATGATGGCCGGCGCCTGGATTGTTATCAGAAGTCATAGCGTATAGATTCTTGTCAGTCTTTATGAATCAGTGGGGTTGAATTTTCGTTGTTGGTAAAAAGATATAAACCGCATCAGCACGCTGATTACGATTATGAATTCAAGATTATTTTTTTCTTGCTGTTACTTACATATGTTCTGTATTACGAACTGACCACGGGTTTCTGTGTGTTAGTCCTTAATATCCATTTTACCAGTATGATCCAGGGCGGACTGATCAGCAGCGAGATGGAGATCATGGCGATGGTCATCTGATAGCTGAAGCTGGAGATGATATGTGTCTTGATACCGACCGCCGCCAGCACGAAGCTGAACTCGCCGATCTGGGATAGCAGCGTGCCTGCATACAGGCTCTCGCGCCAGCTGTCGCCCAGCACGCGCAGGATGGCGCCATTGATAAAGGTGTTGGTGAAGATGACCAGCGTCACCAGTGCGCCGACTTTCCACCAGTGTTCCCTGATAAAATTTAGATCTACCAGCATGCCGATGGAAACGAAAAAAAGCGCGACGAAGACGATACGGAACGACTCCAGGCTGTTGTGCACCCATTGTGTTTCCCTGGTGGCACCGATCACCATGCCGGCGACGAATGCGCCGAGTGCGGTCGACAGTTCGGCAAGACCGGTCAGTAACGCCAGGCCGAGACAGATACATAAAGCTGCGAAAACATGAAGCTCGTGATCATCACCGAGAAATTTGCTCAACGGCAGATTTATTTTTTCTTTCACCGCAATATAACCGATGATCAAGGCCATGATGCTGGCACCAGAGAGCTGCAGCCAGAGATTGCTGGGGTCGCCGTGAGAACTGCCTAACATGGATAAAAGGATCAGCATCGGGATAACGGCCAGATCCTGGGCGAGCAGGATGGCCAGCACATCCTGGCCAACCTTTGAATCGATCTCTTTCCAGTCCTGCAGCAGTTTTAATACCACGGCAGTACTGCTCAGGCTGATGACGAAACCGATCAAAACGATACGTGCTAATGGCCAGTCCAGAAGCAGACCCAATGGCCAGACACAACCGACACTGATAATGATCTGTAACAGCGTCCCCAGCACGGCGACTTTCCAGTTATCGACCAGTTTTCTCGGTGAGACTTCCATGCCGATAAAAAACAGCAAAAGGACAACACCGACAGAGCCCAGGCGAATAAGCAGGTCATCGTCTGTGATCAGCGCAACACCATGCGGGCCGAGGATGATGCCGGCCAGCAGGTAACCAATGACATAGGGCTGTTGGATGGCGCGTAACAGCAGACCCAGCATCAATACCAGCAGGATGGCTCCAACAAAATAGATCATGATGGGGTCGAGATGCACCTGGGTAGCTCCTTGAAAACAGGTTAGATGATGGGACTTTCGGTATGCGGTGACGGCATCAGTTCAGGGGAATGTTCTTCGTTGAATTCATCCAACTTGTTGGCGGCATCAAGCACGTGGTCGAAGCGGGCGATGTGAAACAGGGCATCACCTTCATTCACCAGCGGCAGGTTGGTGCGGCCGATGACGATGCCATTGTAGGCAGCGGTGATATTCGACTCGCTTTCGCCGAAAGGGTCAGAGACCACACCGAGCAGGGTATCTTTTTTTACCCGGCTGCCGAGCGCTACCATGGCACGCAGGATGCCGCTGTCTGATGCCCGTATCCAGGAGCTGGAGCGGGCGACCACTGGTTCGATATTTTTTTTAGACCTGCTGCGGGCCGCAGGCAGCATCTGCAGGCTGCGCATCACGTTGATGATTCCTTTGACACCGGCGCGGATGGAAACTTCATCGAAACGCAGCGCTTCGCCGGCTTCGTATAACAGCATGGGGATCCCGTATTCCGCAGCAGACTCACGCAGCGAACCGTCGCGCAGATTCGATGAGATGATCACCGGCGTATCAAATGCCAGCGCCAGTTTTTCGGTTTCTTCATCGTCCATATTGGCACGGATCTGCGGCAGGTTATCGCGGTGGATAGCCCCGGTATGCAGGTCGATACCGTGCGTGCTCTGGCTGACGATCTGCTGCATGAACAGGTGCGCCAGGCGGGCGGCTAAGGAACCCGTTTCCGAGCCGGGAAATGAACGGTTCAGGTCACGCCGGTCCGGCAGGTAGCGGGAATGGTTGATCAGGCCATGCACATTGACGATGGGTACCGCGATGATGGTGCCGCGCAGCTGTTTTAAGAGAGGCAGTTTGAGTACGCGGCGGATGATCTCCACGCCGTTGATCTCGTCACCGTGGATGGCGGCACTGATAAACAGGGTGGGTCCCGATTTTTTGCCACGCACGATATGCACTGGCATGGTCATCGGTGTGTGCGTATATAACTTACCGACGGGCAGGTCGATGGAGGTGCGCGTTCCGGCAGCGAACGTCGTGCCATTGATGGTCAACGGCTTGTTCGACATTTATTTAACCTCGGCCGCGGGTTTTTGTTTTATTGGGTTGGGCATTCTTTTCGATAAACTCGATGATCATGCCGGCGATATCTTTGCCGGTCGCTGACTCGATACCTTCGAGACCTGGGGATGAGTTCACTTCCATCACCAGTGGTCCTCGTTCTGAGCGCAGCAGATCGACGCCGGCAACGTTGAGTCCCATCACCCTGGCAGCTTTAACCGCGGTGGCGCGTTCTGCCGGTGTGATCTTTATCAGCGTGGCTGAACCGCCCCGGTGCAGGTTGGAGCGGAACTCACCGGGCAGTGCCTGCCGCTTCATCGCGGCAACCACTTTTCCACCGACCACAAAACAGCGGATGTCGGCGCCACCGGACTCTTTGATATATTCCTGAATCAGGATATTCGCTTTCAGTCCCATGAAGGCTTCGATAACACTCTCCGCCGCTTTTTTGGTCTCCGCCAGCACCACGCCGATGCCCTGGGTACCTTCCAGTAGTTTGATCACCAGCGGTGCGCCGCCGACCATCTTGATCAGGTCCTGAATATCGTCGGGATGATGCGCATAACCGGTATTGGGCAGGCCAACACCTTTACGGGCAAGCAGCTGTAACGAACGCAGTTTGTCACGTGAACGTGAGATCGCCACCGATTCATTGAGCGGAAACGCGCCCATCATTTCGAACTGGCGCAATACCGCGGTACCGTAAAAGGTGACCGATGCACCGATGCGCGGAATGATCGCATCAAAGGGGTCCAGGGTTATGCCTTTAAAATGCACTTCTGGTTTACTGGGTACGACATCCATATAGGTACGCAATACATCGAGCACCATTGGCTCATGGCCGCGTTGTTCACAGGCTTCGATCAGGCGGCGGGTAGAATAGAGCTTTTTGTTTCGCGACAGAATAGCGATCTTCATTATTTTTTTCCTGATTCTTTTCATCTGGATTGATGTGTTACAGGCTTAACCGGGTCAATAAACGAGAGGCGTCATTATTTGTTAACCGATTCATACAAGATGTGATTATAACCTTTAGCTGGCTTTATTTCATGGCTGTTTCAGAGCGCCGATTATGAAAATAATTCAGGATGAAATGATAATTTGAATATAAAAATATGAATGCTCGAGTATGTGCTGCAATCAAGCCGATGAAAAATTACTTGTTAATGATTAATAACCTTGAGCTTAAGTTAATTAATGGTCAATCAATGGCTGGTACCTTCGGAAAGATTGATCTTGTTGTACACGTTGTACTTTCCGACCGGTTTGCTCATCGGCAGACGTTTGACGATCTCCAGTGTTTTGTTGTCATAGACGATGACTTCACCATCTATCTCCCAGATGCTGAGCAGGGCGCGGCTGCAGTCACGGATAAACTCGATATGGCCTTATATCACCCCGCCCCTATGAGCCAGTATGTGGGTGTTTTTGTTTGTGACGAATGATCTTGTTGGCTGATAACAGAAATCTATTGTCGACCCATAGCCCCCGTTCATATGCTACTGCTAGTACTCGTCCTCCCTTTTGACCAGTTCAATTGTTTTCAATAACTCTGACACCTTAGTAGGTTTTGTCATATAGTGATCAAAGCCTGCTATTTTACCCCTGACAACGTCATCCATCATGGCCCTTGCTGTGACAGCGATAACCGGGATTTTTTTCGCCAGTGGATGTGTTCGAATCTGTTCTAATAGTACAAAACCATCCATATCAGGAAGGCCTATATCCAGTATCACCAGGTCAGGTAACTGTTCAATAATTAATTTCAGTCCTTCTTCGGCCGTATTCGCAATTACCAGGTTATGGTTAGTCATATTATTCAAAATTTCTGCCATCAGGCGTGCATTTGTCGGATCGTCCTCAACATAAATAATGTTTTTGCTTTTCTGTGTATTACTAATTGTGCGTTTTATCTGCGCTGATCCTGATGGACTAATTTTTAGTTCATTGCTAAGTGCTAGCTCAATCCAGAAATTGCTGCCTTTGCCTTCTGTGCTATCTACACCAATAATACCACCCATCATATTGATTAATTTTTGAGTAATAGTGAGGCCAATGCCCGTGCCCTTAACCGTAGTAAACTCAGCACCCACACGTTGAAATGGCTCAAACAAGTGTTTTTGTAGTTTAGTGTCGATACCTATACCGGTATCTTTGAAATTGATGCGCAAACACTTATTATTTTTAATTTCGTAGCTAACCGTAATACTGCCTTGTTGTCGATTGTATTTAATCGCATTACTGAGAATGTTCAACATTACCTGTTTTAAACTGTTGTGTTCAGCGTTGACTGTATAGTCGACATGGGTGTCAAACATTAAATTAATCCCGGCTTTCAGCGCTAACGGATTAATCAAGGAATAACATTCTTCAAGCACGGCTTGTAGTTTTATCGGTTTCACCAGGATAGATAACTTACCATTTTCAATTTTGGCAAGATCAAGCACATCATCAACCAGTGTTAGCAGATGATCACCTGCTCTATTGATATATTGAAGGTATTCTTCCAGTTTTGGATCAAGGTTTTCTTCGTACAGAATTAGATCAGAAAATGCGATAATGGCATGGAGAGGTGTGCGCAGTTCGTGACTCATTCTAGAAAGAAATTCCGACTTGGCCTTGTTAGCACGCTCTGATTCGCGTGAATCAATCAGGGCTTGTTCCGTCAGCTTGCGCTCGGTGAGATCGCGGGTGACGCCAACAAAATGCCTGACACCATCAATGACTAGCTCATTTACTGCTAACTCCATCGGGAAGATGGTTCCATCTTTACGCCGACCCATCACCTCGCGTCCGATACCGATTATCTTTTTCTCACCGGTTTTGATGTAGTTGTTCAGGTAAACATCATGCTCACCGTGAGAAGACTCGGGCATTAACATCTGCACATTCTGCCCGATTACTTCAGTATCGTCATAACCGAAGATCTGCTTTGCTGCGAGATTGAATGACTCAATTTTGCCGTATTTATCAATGGTAATAATGCCATCAACAATATTATCAATAACGGCTGAAAGTCGTTTTGTCTGCGCAATAACCCTGTTCTCCAGCTGAGTGGTAGCATGTTGTTGATTCTCTGCAAAGGCATTGATTGCCGAATACAGAGTGTGGAATTCATCTTGAGCCGATGTTTCATCAACGCGCACAGTCAAATCACCACCACGCAACTGGTCTGTCGCAGAGGCCAGATTAACAATCGGCGTCAGTATTTTTCTTGATATATACCAGACGATGATTAGCAATGAGAGGAGGCCGAACAGTAGGCTGACTAACAGAGAGTTACTGAGCGCCGCATCGACGTATGCAAACACCTTGTTTTCCGGAATGTTAAGGGTTAGTAACCAGTAGCGGCTTGAATCATTCGGTGCAAAGTAAATTTTCTGAAATCCGTCCAATTCATTATTATGGAGGGCATGTTGTCTAAAGTATTGGTCGTGATTATCGGCGAATGCAGCCAGTTCTGCTTCAACATTTTGAAACCTGTAGTCAACACCCAGCTCAGATCCGAATGTCTTGCTCGGATCGTCATTTTTTATATAGTAACCCTTCTCATCGACAATGCTTCGCTGTAGGCCATTGGGTTCGGAGGTGACCCCAGCGAACAGCTTTTCGGTGGTAAGATTCATCACTATCAGACCAGTCACCTGATGATCATTCATGCTGACTGGGGTCGCCAATCTTAATACCGGTTGATGCGGTACCTGAATGACACCATGTTCACGGTTCAGTGTGACATCGGAATAATAGGTCTCTCCAGGTGTTAACTTGAGCGTTTCGCGTACATACAGTGATTCAGATTTGTTCTGCAAATCTTTGTCAGCAACAACCGACATACCACCATCAGGTGTGGTCTGTACTTTGATCAGTTCTTCACCGTCTGCATCAATATATCGGATCTGATAATAATTGGAATTGGCTTTTAAAAATGCCAGGAAGATGACTATCAGGCGTTGACGCCATTGCTGTAGCGTATCACCGCTTTCAGGATCAACGCCGTGGTTTGCACGAGCGCGAATGATGGCCTTGACTGGTGGCATATCAATCAACGTGAGCAGGTTTTTACGGTGATGTTCTAGCTCTCCCTCAATCTCACGTTTAAGCAGGGAGTGCCTGGCCTGCTCCAGCTCGATGACTTTTTGTTCGGCTACTTTTCGTGATTGCCAGTAACTGGTTAGGTTGATAACAATCAGCGAAAAAAACAACAGCGAGGCCAATACCAACGTAGTTTTACCGCGGAGCCCGAATTTAAAACGATCATGCATGTTTTTACTCCCCCAAAAATTACAAATGCAGAATCTTTAAATCGCACGCAAAATTATGTTCGAAGAATTGAGGATGACATGATTTTATGTAACCAGCAACTTCATTGCTATATTGGCATCCGAGCCTTATCTAGATAGTAATCCAGTTAAGCGAAGATTTCCTGTTTAGAACCGGTATTGGCCATGATGATATTTTTAAAAGGTAGATAATTTGGGGAATGATGGTTTTAGATCAATATCCAGACCGACTGCAATTGGTCCAGACTGTGTGAAAATGCGGAGTATTTTTTGTTTTTGAGATGCCATCCAAAATACACATTGTTTTATGTGATATTTACATAATATCTCCCGCTTAATGACTGTTATAAACGCATAGCAACTGTCATTTACGATCTCAAATATCGAAAATAGTTTTCACACAGCCTGGTCCGTTATCTGACGCTGCAGTATTTATTAGATTTTTTACGCTCGAACATTCCTTGCTGGTTAGTGGCTGGTACCTTCGGAAAGATTGATCTTGTTGTATACGTTGTACTTTCCGACCGGTTTACTCATGGGTAGACGTTTGACGATCTCCAGTGTTTTGCTGTCATAGACGATGACTTCACCATCTATCTCCCAGATGCTGAGCAGGGCGCGGCTGCCGTCACGGTTAAACTCGATATGGCCGGAGGTTTTACCGGGTACCGGTCTCAGGGTTTCGATGATCTCGAGTGTATTCTTGTCGATGACATGCATCACATCCTTATTCGGGCCGGCAAATACATCGGCCCAGGCATAAGGTGAATTTTCATGGCTGCGCATAAAAAATCCCGGTCCCAGGGTTTCGATCTTCTTGATGGTTTTCCAGGTTTTCATATCGATGATGCTGATGACATTTTCGCGTAGATTCGGTGTCGCCAGCACCGTGGTGTCTTTATATTTCCAGGTGATGCCGGAACCCAGGTGAGGCATGCCGGGCAGGTCGATATCGGCGATTTTTCTGCCGACGATAAGGTTGATGACCTGACCCTTTTCACCGTTGCGCGAGGCGCCGATGAGGTTCTCGTAGGACTGGTCAAAAAAGAAATCATCGAGGTAATCATCGAGTTCGATGACCCGTACCGGGAACGGACCTTTTTCGGCCATGCCTTCGCCCATCTTGTAGTCGTGCACGTAACCGCGGTACACGGGTGGCGGGTTATCGGTGTAGTTGATCTCCCACACCTGTTTGAAATCTTTCAGTGCGACGATGAAGCTGTTGCGCGGCGCGGCGGTATAAACCGCGCTGACGCGTGAAGTATTGCCATCATAATCTTTGACGTCGATGATCTTGAGCAGGCTGAGATCGCTGGCATTCAGCAGCACCAGGCTGTGCGGCAGGTAGTTGCCGACCATCACGTAACGGTCGTCGGCGGAGATCGCGGCATTGCGGGTATTGATGCCGGCGCGCACCTCGGCCACAGTCTCCAGCGTGTACATATCAAACTTGCTGATCCAGCCGTCGCGCGAGGCGAAATAGACGAAACGGCCATCGGATGAATATTTCGGCCCGCCGTGCAGGGCGAAGCGGGATTTGAAACGCAGGATCGGTTCCATCTTATCGCCATCGAGCACGGTGACATGATGGTCGCCGCTCTCGACGATTAGGAACAGGTTCAGCGGGTCAGCATCGTACACCGGTGTTTTTGTTTCTGCCGATTTTTTCTGTGCCTCCGGATAAACAACATGGCTGGCGAGGATCTGCTTCTCACCCCACAGCGGTGTGGTCTCGAGCGGGGTATAAACCAGGTCGACCAGTGACTGAATCTGTTCTGCGTTTAACTTGTCGTCGAAGGCCGGCATCTGCGTGGCGATACGGCCATGACTGATGACATCGACGGCTTCTTTCTTTTTCAGACGTTGCAGATTCTCCGGCAGCAATGCCGGTCCGATGGCGCCAAGCCGATCAGCGCTATGGCAGCTGGCACAGTGTTCGGCATACAACTCAGCGGGCGTTGCGCCCGCAGTCGAAGGCAACATCAAAGCAGTTGTTATAACAGCGGTAATGAATGCTTTTATGAATACGACTGGATGTAAACGGGCGATACGTCTCAGCATGATGGCGAAGACGATGCATTTGCGGTTCTGTGTGACCAGGGCGACAGTTGCAGTCGATCCTGATTTTCATCGACACCGATCTCGCTGTTTTCCAGGTAGCATCCCGGATCTTCTGCCCAGAATGTGCCGGTGAGCTGCCATGCCCGGGTGCGTGAATTGCCGCCGCATATTTTCAGGTACTGGCAGCTGGCACAGCGGCCTTCGACCGGACGCTGTTTAAGTTTGAGGCCGGCCATCAGCGGGTCAGTGGTATCCATCCAGATATCGGAGAAGGCGCGCTCTTTAACGTTACCGATAGTGTAGTCCCACCACATGGTATCGGGATGCACGTTACCGACATTGTCGATGTTGGAGATGTTGACACCGGAAGCATTACCGCCCCAGTTGTTTAACATGGTCTCGATCTGCCCGGCATATTCGGGAAGATTTTTTCGCACCCACAACAGCAGGTAAACACCATCGGCATCGTTGTTGCCGGTTACGAATTCGCGGCGTCTGCCCTGTATCACGTCGTTCCAGCAGGTCTCGAATAACAGGTCCATGGCGGCACGGGTCATCTGATGGTGCAGGTCATCACCGCGGTTTTTATTGCCGCGGCCGGCATAGTTCAGGTGTGAAAGGTAAAACTTGTCGACGCCTTCGTCATCCATTAGCTGCAGCAGCGCAGGCAGGTCCTGCTGGTTGTCCTGGGTCAGGGTGTAACGCAGGCCGACCTTGATGCCAGCATCGTGACACAGGCGGATGCCACCTAAGGCTTCGACGAATGAACCTTCTTTGCGACGGAATTTATCATGAGTTTCACGCATGCCATCGATACTGATGCCGACATAGTTGTAACCGACATCGACGATGTCTTTGATATTGTCTTCGTTGATCAATGTACCGTTCGATGACAGGCCGACATAAAACCCCATGTCTTTGGCATGATGCGAGATCTCGAAGATATCCGGGCGTAGCAGCGGTTCGCCACCGGAGAGTATGAGTACCGGCACGCCGAAATTTTTCAGGTCATCCATGATATCGAATACTTCACTGGTATTTAACTCACCGGGGAAGTCTTTATCGGCCGAGGTGGCATAACAATGTTTGCAGGTCAGGTTGCAACGCCGTACCAGGTTCCAGATCACCACCGGGCCTGTTGGTGGCCGCACTGGCCGCGGCTGATTGCCCTCGGGGTTATTTTTCAGGGCATGCAGGTATTGGCTTAAACGAAACATGGTAGTCCTTCGGATAGGTTAGGCGGCAAAGCGCAGGCCGGTTTTTTTCAGGATGGCCGAACTGAACAGCGTCTCGTGATTTTTACAGTGTTTACCGAGCAGGCTCTTGATCTGTTCGACTTTGGCATTCACTTCCTCCCTGTCATGGCCGTGTATCATAGCAAACAGATTATAACGCCATAGCGGCAGGTGACGCGGGCGCTGATAGCAGTGACTGACGAAGTCGAGCTGGCCGATGATATCGCCCAGTCCGATGACCTTGTCGTCATCGACATCCCACACGGTCATGCCATTTGCGGTAAGCCCAAGCCGGTAGTGATTCGGCACTGCGCCGATACGACGGATGATGCCGCAGGCTAACATTTTCTGTAAACGCTGCAGCACATCCTGCTGCGTTGTGCCCATGTTATCGGCTATGGTCTGATACGGGGAATGTTCGATAGTGATACCGCTCTGGGTGACACTGATCAGCTTTCTGTCGATATCATCCAAAGCGCAAACCAGTTTTTCAGCAAAGTCCGGAGTCGGTACCGCTACGGTGGTATGTCGGCCATCGGCCGATAAATGTAGCCACAGGCCGATATAAAACTCGTGCTGTTTGGGAAAGTTGTATACCTTGAGCTTCGTCATCTGTTCGATCGCACGCAAGATGCTGTCTATCTCTTCCGGTGTTTCGGTGGCGACCACGAACCACATGTTCAGCTCGTGTTCGCGACGGTAGTTGTGTGCCACCTGCGGATAGCGGTTGACTATTTCGGTGACGGTCTCGTAGCGTTCTTCAGGAACTGCGATAGCCGCCAGGGTGAGACCGCCGCCGAGTGACGCAGCATCGTAGAGCGGGCCGAAGCGTGTCAGCAGGTTTTCATCTTTAAGGTGTTTTACTGTGTCGATCAGTTCGTCTTCTGAACAGTTCAAGCGCCCGGCAATCACTCTAAAGGGCCGTTCCTGTATCGGGAAGTTGCCCTGGTAGTGATTGATGAATTCACGCTCGAGTTCGCTAAGGCTCATTAATGTTCAGGTTCTGCTTTATCGATCGGTTATTTCTTTACCAGGTGCAATCGCGTCGCGGGTTTTTTCACCTGCGGTTTCACGGTTTCTTTCGCAGTATGAGCAGCATAACTGGCGCCGCGCTGTTTGAAACGGCGGGTGCTGAACAGGATGGTGTGATCGATATCCTGCAGAAAGCAGTTCTGTGTTATCTCAGCCACTTTATGTTCGACCTCTTCTCTGCTGCTGCCGTGTACCATGGTAAACAGGTTGTATGGCCATTCCGGCAGCCGGCGCGGACGGCGATAACTGAGGGTAACACAGTCATACTTGCCGATGCAGATGCCGAGTTCTTCGACGCGCTCATCGGGCACATTCCACACTACCATGCCGTTGGCAGTATAACCGAGTTCCTTGTGGCGTACGACGACGCCGTAACGTTTGATGGCCCCTTTATCGATCAGCTGCTGCATGCGCGCGATCACATCCTGTTCCGTGGTATTGAGCTGTTTCGCGATCTCTGCGTAGGGACGGCTGACGATGGGCAGGCCCTGCTCGACAAACTTGATCAGAGCCCTGTCTTCAGCGGTGATCTGCAGTACGTGTTTATTCAGTTCCATGTTGCTCATAGTAAAGTACTCATAATATAGCTCCCGTCAGTTTGCCTCTTTCAGCTGAAAGCCCAGGTCGATAAAGTAATCATCAAGCATCGGCAGCGACATCAGCGGAAACTCGGCATGCTGTTCGATCTCGTAGAGCACGATATCGAGGTGCTCTTCGCTGGAGGCGGTGACCACGAACCAGAGATTGTATTCGTGCTCGCGTTCGTAGTTGTGATTCACTTCCGGAAAGGCGCTGATGATGCGGGCGACACATTCCAGCTTGTCCTGCGGGATCGCCATCGCCGCCAGCGTACTGACGCCGATGCGGTTCGGTCTGAATACCGGGCCGACCCGGCTGATGACGCCGCGCTGCTGCAGAGACTGTATCGCCTGCAGCACTTCCTGTTCGCTGACGTTCAGCTGTTTTGCCATATCGGCAAAAGGCGTTGTGGACAACGTCAGGTCGCGCTGAAAGTCATTCAGCAGGTGCTGTTCCAGTGGTGAATAATCATTTATCGAATTAGCCATAATTATTAATCCAGCAATATACGTTTGTTATTTGCACAACTGTTACAAGCCGGTCCGATGTGCACGTGCGGTAAAAAAAATGCCGCTGGGTTTCTGCGCTGCCAATGTCGTTACTTGTTCGAATCTCTCGGTATCGAAGACGGCGATCCTGTCCTCATCGCGCACCGAGGCCCAGACCTGTTCACCGCGTGGTTCAAATTCCATGTGCAGTACACCCTTGCCGGGAGTCAGGGTTTTGATGATAGCCAGCGTCTCGGTGTCAATGATCTGCAGCGTGTCGTTATCGGGCACCGCGAAATTGACCCATATGTGGCGGCCATCGGGTCTGGCCATGACGAATACCGGCTGACCATGCACCTTGATGCGCCCGGCTTCTTGCCAGCTCTGGGTATCGATGACCAGTACTTCGTGATGGCCGACTTCAGGCACGAAGGCAAACCTGCCGGCGATGGCCCAGCCTTCGAGGTGCGGCATCTTGTACACCGGCAGTTTTTCTTCGCCCTTGCCATAACCGTCGAGGATGCGTTTCACACCGTTCTCGAGATGCCACAGGTCGAGCATCGCCATGCCGTCTTCACCGAACAGGCCGGCGATATAATAACGGCCGTCGGGGGTGATCAGGGCATCATAAGGATTAAGTCCGATGCTGGTGAATTTGGTAATTTTTGGTGTCTTTGGCTGTGACATATCGGCTACCCAGATCTCACCGGCATCCCACAGGCTGAAGACAAATTTCTGACCGGGAGCATCGACCAGACCGATCACTTTTGACTGCTGACCCTGTGTACCGTAGCTGGCAGGGATGTCTGCAACTAACTCCAGGCTGCCTGCATCGAATATTTTTACACCACCGGGTTCGTAATTGGAGACGGCCACCAGCCGGCCATCCTGCGAGATCGCGCCGCCGATACTGTTGCCTGACTGCATGATGCGTTTCACCAGTTTCTTATTGATGATATCGACCTTCGACAGGCCGCCGTCACGGCCGAAGACATAGGCATATTGTTCGTCGCGGGAATAAACCGCAGAGGCGTGCGACAGATCACCCAGACCTTCGACCCTGCCGAGGCTGGTATTGGTCGTGGTTTCGACCACCAGAACACTGCCTGTCGCGCGCTCGATAATGATGCCCAGGTCGCCGGTACCGCGTGCCAGAATGGTTTGTGACAGCAGTAATGTCGCCAGCATCAGGATCAGTCGAAACATTATGGTTTAACCCCGGCTTGCTTGTCTGAATGATCCTTGCTGGATTGATCGTCGGATTGGCTGCCGACTTGACTACTGAGGGCCATTTCGGTCTGTTCGATTAGTCCCTTCTGCAGTTGCTCGGTGAGCCATTCTGCTTCCTGCTGGCTGAGCATGGACTTCCATGGTGGCATCGCCGTGCCTTTGCGGCCTTCCATGATAGTTGTTACCAGGTAACTTTTCGGTTTACCGGCCAGTGTTTCTGGCAGCAGCGCGGGACCGAGTCCGCCTTTCAGGGTCATGCCATGGCAGGAACCGCAATCTTGCCTGAGAAAATACAGCAGTTCGCTCTGCCGGGCAGTTGCGATCTCTGCGGCAGCCGTCTGTGTTGCCAGCAAACTAATGATGAGCAGCGATTTGTTCATCTAACTTTCTCTCATTCTCACTCTCGTCGAGCTGATGCTGAAACCAGTCGAGCTCATCAGCCAGGGTTACCACTTCGCCGATGATGATCATGACCGGTGCCTGCATCTGCTGTTCGTTGATCGCTGCATCCAGCTGGTCGAGTGTTGTGATCAGCCGGCGCTGCCCGGCAGTGGTGCCGTTTTGTATCGCTGCTGCCGGCGTCTTCGCCGACAGGCCGGCGGCAATCAATTCGTTGACGATTGCGGCCAGGTTGGCCAGGCCCATATAGATTACCAGCGTTGAAGCAGGGTCGGCGATGGATCGCCAGTTGAGTTCCAGCGGTTCGTCATTATTGAAATGCCCGGTGATGAACTGTACTCGGCGGCTCATGCCGCGATGTGTCAACGGGATGCCGCTGTAGGCGCTGCAGCCCGATGCCGAGGTGATGCCGGGTACGACTTCAAATGGTATGTTGTGCTGTTTCAGTGTCAGCACTTCTTCGCCGCCGCGGCCAAACATGTAAGGGTCACCGCCTTTAAGGCGGACCACGCGGCGGCCGGCTTTTGCCAGGTTAACGATGATCTCGTTGATCTGGTCTTGTGGTACACAATGTTTTCCGGCCGATTTAGCCACGGACATGCGGCTGACGCCCGCCGGAATTAATTCGAGTACATCGGCAGAAACCAGCCGATCATAGATGACAACATCCGCTGTCTGTAATAAACGCAATGCTTTGATAGTTAGCAACTCGGCATCGCCGGGACCGGCGCCTACCAGTGAAACAAAACCGATTTTCTTCATCCAGATTGTCTCCTTGTTTATTGCCATAGAGTCTATTGCCTAAAAAATAAAATTGCGGACAGGCCTAAATTGTATTTAAAACCTGCCCGCAAATTTTTACCTTAGTAGAGGTCGTGAACAGTGTTGTAAACGTTAAACTTGCCAGTTGGAGTTACAAGGCGTTTGTCCTTGATCACTTTTTTCAGCTTGCGTGTTTTATCGTCGACAACAACCACGGCAGACTCTTCGGTTTTACCGTTCCAGACGGAGAACCAGACTTCATCACCGGCCTTGTTGTACTCAGGCTGTACCACACGTTTTACACCTTCGCCCAGTTCAGCCCATTCAGCGATCGGCAACACGGTGAATCCTTTATCAAGATTCTTGATATCGAACACAGCGATCGACTGGCTGATCTTGGTATCGGGATTCAGCGGTGCATCTACCCACAGGTTCTGAGATTTTGGATGTGTTTTGATAAACAGCGATCCACCACCCATGCCGTGCAGGGTTTCGACCACTTTCCAGGCATTGTCCTTATGCTTGGCAGGATCGGTTCCGATCACGGTGACGTTGTCGTTGCCCAGTGCACTGGTGGCCCATACTGGACCAAACTTGGGATGAATGAAGTTGGCACCGCGACCTGGATGCGGAATTTCAGTGGCATCGACCAGTGCTTCCAGTTTACGTTCCTTGGAGTCGATCACGGCGATCTTGTTCGACTTGTTGGCCGCAGTCAGGAAGTAACGGTGTGTGCTGTCCCAGCCGCCATCATGCAGGAAGCGGGCAGCGGGTATCGTGGTCACTGAAAGGTTATCGATGTCCTGATAGTTGACCAGCAGTATCTTGCCGGTTTCTTTCACGTTGACGATAAACTCGGGATGCTCATGTGAAGCAACGATGGCAGCAACACGCGGTTCAGGATGGTATTCCTGGGTATCCACGGTCATGCCGCGGGTAGAGACGATCTGTTTTGGCTCCAGCGTGAAACCATCCATGATGGTGTACTGGGGCGGCCAGTAAGAACCGGCGATCGCATACTTGTCTTCATAACCTTTGTACTTGGAAGTTTCGACAGAACGTGCTTCCAGACCGATCTTGAGGGTAGCGACGTTGTCCGGTGTTTCCATCCACAGGTCGATCAGATTGATCCTGGCATCACGACCGATCACGTACAGGTAACGGCCGGAGGAAGACATGCGTGAGATGTGAACGGCATAACCGGTCTTGATAATGTTGATGATCTCTTTGGTGTCACCATCGATCAGTGCAACCTGGCCGGCATCACGCAGGGTTACCGAGAAGATATTGTCGATGTTGTACTTGTTCATCTTCTTGGTCGGACGGTCTTTCACCGGAACGATAACTTTCCAGCTGTCTTTCATCTCCTTCATGCCCCATTCCGGAGGCAGTGGCGGTTCATGTTGCAGGTAACGTGCCATGATGTCGATCTCAGCTTCTGTGAGATCGCCGGAGGTTCCCCAGTTAGGCATACCGGCAGGAGAGCCATAGGTGATGAAGGCTTTCAGTGCGACGTCACCGCGTGAACGGGTAATGTCGGTGGTCAACGGTTTACCGGTAGCGCCTTTACGCAAGACACCATGGCAGCCGGCGCAGCGTTCGAAGAAGATCTTCTTGCCCTGGTCGAATTCTTCGACCGTCATCGCCGGACCTTCCGATGTGATCATGTTTTTTACAGTTGCTGGGTCGATGCCGCTGGGCGCGCCTTCATAGGCGGTATCCGTTTCCGAATCAGACTTGGCATAGGCGACACTGGTAGCAAGCGTTAATGCTGATAGGGCCAGCACGCTGCTAATGAGCTTACGATTTTTCACTATATTTCCTCCTCAGGATAATAGAACGATGATTTAAACCAATATAATTTATTCTTGTTTTGGGGAACCTTAGACCTGAAGGGGAAGCGATGAATTGATATACATCAAATGAATGTGTTTTATTGTGCAAATGAGATAAAGAGTTAATGCGCTGGCTTGCAGAAGATTACTGGAGCTGCCTGTTCGGTGATTTAACCGCTCGGTTCGATCTTAGCTGGTGTCACAATAATGGCCTTCTGCTGTTTTATATCTGGTACGGGTTTGACAGCATAT
>Ga0316188_10000506_pt1 | contig 16955 bp, 12 predicted proteins | sample Phiworburrow1_MG_FD_204933 | JGI IMG/M metagenome (GOLD analysis project Ga0316188, IMG submission 204933) | Coastal sediment microbial communities from Maine, United States - Phippsburg worm burrow 1 | ecosystem: Environmental > Aquatic > Marine > Coastal > Sediment | place: USA: Maine...
AATAATGGAGGTCGTATTACACCGGTTTTCTAGCCTATTTTTGATCGATATTGGTACGTTCCTAAGTAGTTTAAGGCATTAATTTGGTCGAATGATGATTAAAATAAATTCTTTAATAACTCTTCAATGGCGATACTAACTATTAGATAATCAATATTTTATGATTATTTTTTGCTTTAAATCTATTTACTTTCAACTTGACTTCTTGGCTTCCATATATATATGAGTATATATAGTATTACTTTTTTTTGCCCGGATGATAAGCAACAACTTTTGCTACCTATACATGTATTTCAGAAAAAAAAATCACTTTGTAGAAAGAAAATTTTTGTTTGGTATTAATAAATAACTATTTTTGCCTCATAATTAACCTAAATAATAAACAAATATGAGGAAGTATTTACTTACGCTTTTTGCGTTTTTATTTCTTGTTTCCGCTTGGGCTCAAGAAAGAACCATTTCCGGAAAGATTACTGCTGAGGAAGACAACAGTGAGGTACCCGGAGTGAATGTGTTGCTTAAAGGCACTACAAACGGTGTGGTTACCGATATAAACGGTGACTACACTATTAAGGTTCCATCTTCGGGTGGAATATTAGTGATTTCTTTTGTCGGTTACTCTACTCAAGAGGTCGAAATTGGTCAAAGATCAGTGGTTGACATCCGGCTATCTTCAGATGTGAAGCAACTTACTGAGGTTGTTGTTACAGCGCAAGGTATAGAACGTGAACAGAAATCACTCGGATATGCTCAAACTACCATTTCGTCCAAATTGTTGGAAGATAAACCGGAGACGGATGTGGGGCGTGCATTGCAAGGGAGAACACCAGGTTTGCAGATTTTGAATTCATCTGGAATGGCTGGTACTTCCTCCAAAATAAATATCAGGGGTATCAGTTCTATTACCGGAGATACTCAGCCACTTTGGGTTGTTAATGGTGTGCCCATTAACACTAGTTCTAATGACACCAATAACGATGACTTTAGGGATGGTCAGGTAGCTCCTTCCAGATTTCTAGACCTTGACCCCAATAACATTGAGTCAGTCTCTGTATTGAGAGGTCTTAGTGCTACTGTGTTGTACGGTTCTCAAGGTAGAAATGGAGTGATTTTGGTAACTACCAAAACAGGTGCGGATTACAAAGGAAAAGGTAGTAAATTCCAGGGCTCAGTTACTCAGTCATATTTTGTTATTGAGGCAATTCTCCCTGAGTTTCAGAACAAGTGGGCCAACGGCTTTGATGGTGGCTATGGTGAATTTTATAGCAACTGGGGTCCATTATTTGATGGGAAAGCGGCAAGTAAAAATCATCCTTATTCGGAGTGGGAATCTACCTTTCCTGAGCATCCATCTTTTGGTGTTCACCCTTATGTACCGGTAGCGGCTCCAAACAATGTGAAGGATTTCTTTAAAAAGGGCTATTCTTCCACAACTTCAGTTAGTTTGGGGGCGCAAAATGAATTTGGAGGCATAAACTTTAGCTATAGTCACCTTGACGAAACGGGTTTTTTAAAATACAACGATGTGAAAAGAGATAATTTCTCCTTAGGTGGCAGGGCTAAGTTGACAAACAGACTCACTTTTAATGGTACTTTCAACTATGTAAGAACCAATGTTACTTCACCACAAGCTGCTGCCGGAGATGGCTCTAACACTTTTGGTGATGGTCCTTCCGTTTTTGCTAATATTTTCTTTACTCCGCGTAATATTAACATTTCGCAATGGCCATGGGAAAACCCTGTTGATCACTCAATGGTATATTACAGAAACACAGCAGGGATTGCAAACCCTTATTGGGTACTCGAAAATGGCAGACAAACCAATAATACTACTCGGTTCTTTGCCTCTACTAGTCTGAGTTATAAAATTAGCGATTGGTTGAGTTCTACCTATAGATTGGGCTATGACACTTATTCAGAGTTTCAATCCTATTATGTTAATAAAGGTGCCAAAGCCGGACTTGATCCTGCCATAACTGGTGGTATTTATAGGACTTCTGGAGGTCAGAATGATGTAATTGATCATTCATTTCTTTTGAATATTGACAAAAAAATCTCACCCTCAATTAGTTTAGTTGGGGTGGTAGGTTATAACTTAAGAAGAAACAATTATTCACAAACCGGACTTGAAAGTCTAAATCAGGTCATTTATGGTCTGTTGGAACACAGAAACTTCGTAACCACTACTTCCCGAAATTGGAGAGGCGGTAATTTGAACTACAAGAAAACAAGTGCAATTCAAGGTGTTTTTGTAAATGCTGATTTAGGTATTAAAAACTACTTATATATAGGATTTTCGGCCAGAAACGATTGGGCTTCGGTATTGCAAAAAGCAAATCGCTCACTATTTTACCCTGGTGGTAGCATTGCCTTTATTCCTACTGCCGCATTCCCGAATATGGCTTCTAAAACCCTCGATTTTTTAAAGTTTAGAATTGCTTACGGTAGTTCAGCTAATTTTGGAGACCCCTATAATACAGTTCAAACGCTTCAATTGAATTCTAAAGCCAGAAACGACGCTTTCGGTGACGTAACCACCGTTGGAAGGAGTTTGCCTCCATATTCTAATACTAATTCACTAGGAATTTTGGCTAACCCTGATTTAAAGCCTGAATTGCTTACTGAAACTGAGTTCGGTTTGGAAAGTGAGCTTTTTGATAGGAGGATAAAATTGAACGCTTCATATTATTTGAGATATTCAAAAAATCAGATTCTTAACAGAAGACTTGATCCGGCAGTAGGCTTTGGAAGTACAACCATAAATGCCGGTACCATTTCCAATAAGGGAGTAGAAATCGCTTTGACTCTTACTCCAATCAGATCCAAGAGTGTGACTTGGGATATTACCGCTAATTTTACTAAGAATGTTAGTCGTGTAGAGTCTCTTCCTAAAGGTTCCAAAGAAATTTTAATAAGGGGTTTCACCGATTTAGGAAATTTTGCGATTGAAGGTCAGCCTTTGAACGTGATTAAGGGTACTTATTCTTTAACCTATTTGGGAAAGCCAATCGTTACCGGGGACGGTAATTACGCGTCTTCTTCCAATATTGGGGTAATTGGCGATCCAAATCCTAAATGGCTAGGCTCATTGATAACAAGTGTTAGCTTCAAAGGATTTACCTTTTCTACCCAGTGGGATTATGTTGCCGGCGGGCAGATGTTTTCATATACCGCAGCCACAATGATGGGAAGAGGGGTAGCAAAAGACCTAGAGAGTTTTAACATACTCCTACCTTTGATTTTGCCTGGAGTAGTTGTTGGTGCTGAGGGCGAGCCTAAGGAAAACGTTAAACCAATCTCTACGGCCGGGGTGTTCTTTGACAATTCTATAGTCGGAGGTGCTGCACCTAATGACAGAGGTATTTATGATGCCACCAGAGTAAGGTTTAGGGAAATCTCTTTAAGTTATAAACTCCCTCAGTCCTTGGTAAGTAAATTGAAGTTAACCTCTGTAAGTATTACAGCCATTGGGAGCAATCTTTGGTTTAGGGCAATAAACGCTCCTAAGTATGCCAAGGCCGATTTTGATAGAACAGCCTTTGGGGCAAATAATGGGGCAGGCTTCGACTATTTAGGAGGTCCTTCCGCTAGGCGTTACGGTGTTAATCTTAAAATTAATTTTTAAAAGAAGTTATCATGAAAAATATATATATTAAATTTTTACTTTTATTGTCGCTACTAGCTACTTCTTGTAAACTGGATGGGGATTTGATTGACCCTAATAACCCTGGAACAAGTGGTACTGATCCGAATTTGGTGATGAATACCATTCAATTAGAATTTGGCGATTTCTACTATCGGATTTCAAACATTGTTGACCCGCTCGTTAGGATGCAGTCTATGGACGCAGGTACTACGTATTTAACTGCATATAGGGCGGCATCTCAGGATCAAGCTTGGATACGAGGGTATGCGTCAGTTCTTTCTAATATTCAACTACTTAAAGGCATACTTGAACCTGTAATTGAGAAGCAACACTTTGATACGCATTGGGCTGTTGCCGAGATAATTGAGGCATATACCTATCTTACTTTGGTAGATGTGTTTGGTGACATTCCTCAGAGCGAGGCGTTAAGCCAGAATAACTACAATCCAAAATATGACAAGAGTTCTGACGTGTATGATTATGCTATCGGTTTGCTTGTAGATGCTAGAGGAAAGTTAAATTCTGTGGCGAAAAATATCGAGGATGAAAAACCGGAGACTTTGTTGAGTAGAGACATTTATTTTAATCGAAGTAATGCCAAGTGGTTAGCTCTTGCCAATTCTTTAGAACTTAAAGCTTGGGTCAATATTTCTATCATTCCGGATAGAAAATCCGAAGCAGACAAAAAGATTTCTACTTTTATTACTGATACTGGTAGTCCGGTAAAGGGCGTAGATTTAATTGACACCGAAGCCGAAAACTTTACATACAAATATGGTACAGCCGATAATCCGACCTCTTCACGACACCCATGGTATGATCAAAATTATCGCCCTTCTAGGGGTTCTGCTGCTGGTTATCTTGGTACTTATTTTTTGCACGAGGTGTTTGGTAAGTGGGACAAAAACAATTTTAATAAGGTTGGTAACGTAGTACAAGACCCACGCTGGAGATACTATTTTTATCGTCAAATTGGAACAGTAAGTCCTGCGCTGGGAAATTTTGATGCAAACGGATTCAGTTGTGCTCCCGGTTTTGGAAATGCTCCTACTAGCTACCAATTATGGACCGGTTCTGGAGCTACTTGGAATGGTCCTGTGTTTTGTGTTTTCGAACCCGGATTTTGGGGTCGAGATCATGGCAATGCTACCGGAGGTCCACCTGATGGTAATTTAATCACTTGTTTCGGCGTTTATCCTGCCGGAGGTAGGTTGGATGTTGCCTCTGCTTTGCCTTCTAATTATCATGTCGGTGTTGCTCGCGGTGACGGTGCTAATGGTGCCGGTATAGTTCCAATTTACATGTCCTTTTTCACCGATTTTTTGGTAGCTGAAATTTTGGCTAGGAGATCTGCTGATGCAAAAGATAAATTTTTGACTGCCGTGAATAATTCTATTGATCAGGTTAGGAATTTTGCTAGTAGTAAAGGTCAAACCCTACCAAGTGGTATTGAGCCCTCACAACTGCGCTACACTACCTTGTTAGGTAAACAATATGATGAGGAAAGTGTTAAGATGGATTTGATTGCCAAAGAGGCTTGGATATCAATGTTTGGCAATGGGGTTGAAGCCTATAACTTGTACAGAAGGACAAGCGCACCTAGATTTTTCCAGCCTCTGGCACTTGCTACTAACCAATTGTTTATGAGAGTTTTGCCTTATTCGCAAAGATCTGTAACCACAAACAGTAGTGCACCCAAGAGCTCTGTGGCAAACACTAGAGTATTTTGGGACACTAATACTGACATTTTAAACTAATTCAATTATGAAATCAATTTTTCAATATATAACAATAATATTTCTTTTGGTAGCTGCACTGAGTTGTGCTGATTCATCTAAGGACCCTTTTAGGCTTAAGGAGTTAAAAAAAGCTACAATTTTAGCTTTGCGCGACAAGGCAGACACTATTTTAGTAGACGGGTCTGCTGAATATGCTTTCAGTTTTTTTAGAGATAAGATAGATAGAAATTATGTTGTCAAATATAAGGCTGAGTTATTGGCTACTGACTTCAATTCGCTCAAAAGCATAGACATTTATGCCAGAAGGTATACCGGTAAGGGAAGTGAGCCTGCGAATGAGCCAATAAAAACTATTCCATTCTCAGAGTTCGCATTTGAAGAGGGGTATGTTGGACCTATTGTTAATGTATCCTTGCCTTTAACCGATATTCTTAAGGCTCTCAAAATTCCTGATGAAGATGGTCCGGCCGCCGATTCCCTTGAGGCACATTATCTTAACGGTATTTCGTTTTGGACAGATTTGAACTTGGTTGACGGGAGCATCGTCAAGGCAGAATATACAGCGGCTGCCGGATTAAAAGCAAGTTATCAATTTTATCCGGCCCAACAATTGGTAATAGGGGTATATGAATCAGGTGATTATTTGCCTGTGGCTTCAGTCTCAAGAGTTTCTAAGCTTCCACTCAGTATTGTTGATAAGCATTCCGTTGATACTTTGAAAATAGTATTTAGTGAAGCTATCTCTGTATTACCAACTCTTTCTGCATCACCTGACAAATTATGTGAGTTTTCGAGAGTGAAAAGAGTCGCAAAAGATGAATTGCTAGGTCTAGATACCGTAATTGTAAATAAAGAAAATGATACAATTGGGTTGGTGTATCTCATTAAGGTTATTTCAGGCGACTATACCGGTAATTTAGCATTTAAGGTTTCGGGGGCAGTTAGTAAGGAGTTTAAATTTCAACAGTCTGCAAAATCCTTCAATGTTCCTATTGACAACACAGAACCATCTGTGGAGTCCGTAAAAGCTCAACTGGTTTCAACAAGTGGTACTCCTGCTAGAGTTGGAAAGGATCAGGCTATTAGACTTACAATTAGGTTTATTGAGGCAATGAATACCGGCTCAGTTGATAACTTTCCGGTTCTCAAATTTGTTATCGGGAATGCAAAAATTTCTGCTATTCCTGATGCTACTACTACTGTTGTGAGTGGAAGTAGCACTGACTTTACGTATGTATACAGTTTTAAGTCAAATTTGGATTTAAACAAGCCTGAAAATCAAACTACGGATAAGGTAACTATTACTGTTACAGGTGGGCAAGATTTGGCCGGGAATAATTTTGATGGAGTGTTACCGGCGGAGGTTTCTTTTTTGGTTGACTTGTCTATTCCGTTGGCCCCTATACCTACTTTAAGTAGTCCATTTGATTTTGCAAATACGCTTAAGTGGTCTTTTACGCAAGATGCTGTCGTTGTCGGAGCGTCAACAACCGGTACTATTTATTGGGTTGCCGTTGTTGCCGGTTCTTTAGGACCGGATAGTTTCGAAATTACTGATACAGGACCAAGTTTTACCAGAAAGAATACAAAGGGTGATGGAGGTAAGAAATTTTCTGTCGCACAAAATGGAGAAAGCAAAGGTATTTCTATAAGTGGAGGTTCTACTGGAGTTGTTTACTCGCCTTTCGTAGCAAATGGCAAGTTTGATATATATTCTGTATTTGTTTCAGATATGGGAAATGTAAGTCCCGTTCCCGTAACTCCTTCTGTTAAAGATGTCGAAATGAAGGTTAATTAATTTTTAATTGTATGATAAAAAAATGGGGTTTATACCCCATTTTTTTTGTCATTCTTTTAATCTAACCGACAAACTGTCTTTGCAGTCTATAAGGAGTTGTGAAACCGATTTCTTTTGAATTGGGTGTTCTAAATTAGGGGCTATCTCGGCTAGTGGTGCCAGTGCGAATCGGCGAAAACAAATATGGCGGTGCGGTATTATTAACTCATCAGTTTCAATTATTTCATTCTCATAAAATAAGATGTCAATATCGATAGTTCTTGGTTCCCAATTAGTTTTGTTTTTTCTTCCCATTACTATTTCCAGTGTTTGCAATTCATGCAATAATTTTGCTGGTTCTGACAACGTTTCTACAATGAGTGCCTGATTCAAGAAATTGGGCTGATTTTGTTTTCCCCAAGGAGCGGTTTCGTAAACGGATGATTTTATGATTCTATTTAATGAAATTTTTTCAAGATGTGCTATTGCCGAGCACAGATTTTTCTCCCTATTACCCAAGTTTGCCCCCAATAACAAATAAGCTCTTGCCATTACGAAAAAAATAATTGTAGTGTCTTTAAAAAATTCTAATTTTACACAAATACAACAATAATTTACAAATATGAACTTCTTTAAAATCTTTTTTGCCTCCTGCTTGGGCTCTTTTCTTGGTTTAATAGCCTTGGGAGTGGTTCTTATTTTTATGAGCACAACGATTTTCTCAGGTTTAGCTGACAAAAGTGATCAAAAAATATCTAAGGAATCAGTTTTACAGTTAAAGTTAGAGAAACCTATAAATGAATTGGAAGAAAATAACTCTTTCGAGAATTTTTTACCAAGTGGACTTTCTCAATCATTAGGATTGATTAAGATTATTCAAACTATTGATTATGCCACCACCGATAGCAATATTAAAGGCATATATTTGAATACGCGTTATCTCAATACAGGTTTTGCCTCTTTAGAAGAGATTAGAGCCGCTCTTTTACGGTTTAAGTCTTCAGGGAAGTGGATAGTTTCTTATGGAGATTTTTATTCTGAAGGGGCTTATTATTTGGCTTCTGTATCTAACAAAGTTTACATGAATCCGGAAGGCGAAGTAGAGTTTAATGGGTTGACTACCAGCATGGTTTTTTTTAAAAAAATGTTTGACCGGCTTGAGATTAAACCGCATGTTTTTAGGGTCGGAAATTTTAAAAGTGCTGTTGAGCCTTTTATGCGCGAATCTATAAGTGAGGAGAATAAGCTTCAACAAGATTCCTTACTTGAAACTGTTTATTCAAATTTGTTGACCTCTATTTCTGATTCAAGGTCTATTCCAAAGGCTGAATTGAGGAGAATTTCGGACCAAATGCTTGTTAGAAGTGCGGCATTGGCTACCTCCTTTAATCTGGTTGACTCACTGTGTTATGAGGACGAAGTTAGTGATAAATTGAAGGGACTTCTTAATATTGACAAAGATTCGGATTTGCCTTTGGTTTCTTATAATAAATACAAAAAAACAGTTAAATTTAATCTTACCTCGAAGAATGTCATTGCCGTTGTGACCGCTGACGGAGCAATTACTCTTGGTCGTAGTTCCGGTGGTAATGTTGGTGCCGATTCTTTTTGTCAGGATTTACGGGAGGTTAGAGATAATGAGGACGTAAAAGCAGTTGTTTTGAGAATAAACTCTCCGGGTGGTGCTTTTCTTGCCTCTGATAAGATGTGGCGTGAAATCATATTAACAAAGGAAAAGAAACCTGTTATTGCCTCCATGTCCAATGTAGCTGCTTCCGGAGGTTATTATTTGGCTATGTCTTGCGATTCTATTGTGTTGCAACCAACCACTATTACGGGCTCAATAGGAGTTTTTGGTCTTCTTTTTGACATTAGCCCCTTTTTGGACAAAAAAATTGGTATAACCACGTCGGAAGTCAAAACAGGGGAGATTGGTAATTTGTTTTCTAGTTTGCATACTATGACTGAGACAGAGAAGTCTATTATTCAAAATCAGACTGATTTGGTTTATGAAACTTTTACGCAAAAGGCTGCTGAGGGTAGGTCTATGACGGAAAGTGATTTAAAAAAGATTGCATCCGGTCGAGTGTGGGCCGGGTTACAAGCCAAAGAAAATGGACTTGCAGATGTTTTGGGAGGTTTTAATGACGCGGTGAGGATAGCAAGTGAAAAGGCTAAAATTTCTGATGATTATAAACTCATTTATTTTCCTAAGCCAAAACCAATCCTTGAGCAGTTCTATGAGGAATGGCAGGAAGAAACTAATTTGAAAGCCCTCAAAAATGAATTAGGTGTTTTTTATGACTTCTATAAGGGTTGGAAGGAGGCAAAATCATATCAGGGTATTCAAGCTAGAATGCCTTATGATTTTAAGATTAATTGATTTTCTCAAGAATGGGAGTTATAAAATAAAACCTGTTCGAGCATACTTAATTTACCCTATTTTTTATCATAAGCATCTGATTGTCAACATATTAAAAGTGCTTTTACTTTCATTTGATGTCAACATAACCACTAGTTACTTTGTTGTAGCTTTTGACCGGAGCATAAAATAGTAAAGTTTATATTATAACTGCCCTTTGAAAGCAAAGTCTGGATTGTCTCGTATTTTTGTAAGCATTTCTATAGAAATTACAAACTAAAACGCCGCCTTTTTATTTTTTCATTGACAAATGGGAAACAACGTAGTCGCCCACTTTTCGACCATACTCAGTACTAACAATGCAGGAATTATGAAAATGGATTCCACCGTAGAATCTAGCCCAATTGTTTTCTATGGCCGCGTTTCTAAAGGAAGTAAAAGAGCGATTTGCTATTCCAAACTCAAGTTCAGTACTGTCAGTATAAGCGAAATTATCTCCAAAAACAGCAGTTAGTGCTTCTGCATTGGCTGCCGAAACAGTTGAGTGACCACAAGTGTATTCGGGAAATGGTGGAGTCTGTAAATACGGACGCCATTCTTGATCGAAAAACTGATTGATTACGGTTTCGGGTCTTGCATAATTGCTCCTATATTTCTCATCCCAGCAGTGGATGAAGGCGTCAAATTGAACTATTGATAAAAGCGCATAGGCATATACCGTATTTTCAAAATCTAACTTTGCTTTACTAGCGGCGATACCGGCTATGCCCATCCAGTGACCGGGGGGTGAAAACTTTTTTGTATTAAACATTAAGTGCCCGACAACATTTAGTTTCATAGGATTGTCATCCCAAAAATCTGCTATATGTTTTTGTTCTTTGTTGAGTGAATCTACTGCTGTTTTTATCAACATTAATTCTTTATAATATTTACTGTTTTTATTTTTAATATCGAATTCAGGCGGGGGCGGTGGAATGAATTGATTGGCACTATCTAATACCATAGTCCTAATGTATCGCCAGTTTGGTTCTGCGGCTTCAAAATAGCCGGGCGGGGTGGGTACCCAACGCCATGGAATATCGCTTTGAACCTGATATTTTGGATATGTTCTTGTCTGTGCATAGTTGTCTTTTGAACTCCATTCTTTAATGAATTGTGAAACAGTGTCCGCATATTTTATAGAATTGGTAAGTATATCTGAGGGCATTCCATGGGTTGTTGCAAGATGTTTTAAACTATCTACATAGTACTTCATGCTCCCTTCAGGGAAAGTTACAGACTCGCCCAAGTTACAAAAAGTCAGCAACGTGGCGAATGGGAAATTAATAGCTTCAGCTTTTGAAGGTTTGGGAATATTGTTTAGACCATTTAATTGTCCGGCAAGGGAATTGAATTTTGTTGGGTTAATGGCAGCCATCACCTCGTAAGCCCCGATGCAAGCGTAGGTATAATTGCGAGAAGCAACTATCGGTGAGAAATTATTGCCCATTACTATTAAATTTAACTCATGAACCGTTTCGTTATACAACTTTGGATTCGAGAAAATTTCATTGTAATCAGATTTATCGTTGCAAGCATAAAAAACAAATAGGACACAACATAGTAAAATATTTTTCATCGTAATATTGATTTTAATTTAAGTAACAGTAAAAATGGAATGAATTTGAGTGCAAAAGTATTTATAAATGGGTTGATTATTTATAGTTGCAATTTATCAATTCCATTTTATACAACAATACTTCGATTCAATTTTTGAGAGCAAAAATTTAAGAATTTCAAGCAATTACTTTTTTCATTTCTTAAGTCTTCTTCCCACCGGAATATGAAGCAGATTAATACAAAATGGGCAGGCGAATTAATTATTAAGAGGATTGTATAATAAAAATAAATTTGGAAACAGAAATTCCAAAGGAGGGCACGTAAAAACTGACATGCAATGAAACTGAAAGATTTTAGTGCGACAACCCGCATATATAAGTTTTGGTCAAGTTTTCAAAGAGGTTTGGTGCTTGAAATATGCTTGTGGTTGGCTTTAAACACTGATTAAAGATGTAACTAAAATCGGTAGATTTAGATTTTAGATAGTTGTGCTTTTATTATAAAACGAGTACGTATATTATTTTAAAAAAAAATCAAAAAAAATTTGGTTTTATATTTTTTAGTTCCTATATCTTAACCGAAATGATGGTTTTCAATATTAATTTTTTATGTTCCACTTAAACACTATGTTATGTTAAATTTGTAGTCGGTATTCAAAAATTAATTATTCAACGATAAATTGCTATGAAAACTTTAATATTATTGATTTTAACAAGTTTTATTTCATGCTCAGATAATGATTCTACACCTGAAAATGTTTTTGTTGGCAAATGGAGTGTGATTAAGATTGAAGGTGGTTTTGCTCCTAATGAGATTTATATAATTGGTGAAATAATTTGGGAATTTACATCAAATGACTCATTAAAAACTCAAATAAATGTTAATTTGCCAAGCAATAGTAGAATTCCAATTAAGACCGATGTTAAATATACCATAAAAAAAATAGTGTGCTAATTGGGGAAATTAAGTATGAATACCAAATGGACAAAGATGATTTGAAACTTTTTGATCAGGTTGTTTCAGATGGAATATGGATAGATTTAAAAAAAATAAAATAAAAACTGCTTAGAACACGCGGTATAAAAAATTGCCGGTTTAGTAGGTTATGTAAATTTATAAAACAATAAATATATGAAAATGAACATTATTTTAGTAATTATTTGTATTTTATCTTTATTTACAAATTGCAAAGAAGATTGTCCTACCCCTGAATTTAGTACTTATTTTCCGACATCAATTGGTTCATATTGGAATTATGAGGTCTATGATAGTTTAGAAAAAAAATATGATAGAATTTCTATTAAGGTTGTAAATAAAATTGTTACAAACAACAAAACAGTATATCTGTGGCGATTTGAAAATAAAAGTGATTTTGTAGATACTTTGTATTTTTTTGCAAATGCTGATTCTGTTTCATTTTATGAAGATAATAATCTGTCTTTTATAAAGTGGCAATATAAAATTCCATTAAAAATTGGAAAAACTTGGTACGTAAAGAGATCTACGCCTAGTGATGAATATTCAGTTGTATCAATTGACAAAATAAATAATTTTTCAGATTCTTATCGGGTCGTAAGACATCGTGGTTCTGCAAATTATGGTCTTACTGAATCAACATGGGTTTCACCTAATATTGGCATTGTGAGACGTGATATTTATGAATTTAATACTCTACCAGTTATAAATCAGACATGGAATTTAATTTCCTATTGTATAAAGGAATAAACCACGTTTGCTAACACGCGGTATAAAAAATTGCCGTTTTAGTAGGTTATTCAAGGGTTGTAGCTTGCTTCAATTTTTGTGTAACCGGGTAGGAAATCGCACGCCATCGGCAACTTTTCATACCGCCACCGTTTTCGTCCTCTTTCAATATTCAAATTTCTTAAATTGGATACTGAAATTCTGGTCTTGCAAAAGAGGAGAATCAGAGGCAATCCGATTCAAAGGATGATGATAACATAATTAGAAAAAAATCTCACTTTAAATTGCAAATAATATGAAGTTCTTTAAAATTATTATCTTAACTGCCCTTTTATTGGGAGTAGAAACCCTTAAGGCTCAAACTTTAACGGAAGCGTTAGCCGAGTTCAATTCTATGTTTGATAACATAAAACCGAAAACCGGATTTTTACTTACTAAAGGGCTTATTTCCACACAAAGTTCAGAAAAGTATGTTTTGCAAAAGGATAATTCAAGTTCTGCCGGTGACCGTAAGTTCTAAATTTTAACTGCTTATTATCAGTTCAAAAAAAATAACTGTAAAATTTCTATTTTATCAATTTTTTATACTTAATCCTATGAGGTTGTTCTTCACCAAGTCTCTTCTTTTTATTTTCTTCATATTCACTAAATCCGCCCTCGAACCAATAGGCCTGAGAGTTTCCTTCAAAAGCCAGAATATGAGTGCAAACTCTGTCCAGAAACCATCTGTCGTGAGAGATGATGACGGCACATCCGCCAAAATTGTCTAAAGCCTCCTCTAATGAACGCAATGTATTGACATCCAAGTCATTAGTAGGTTCGTCTAGTAGTAGCAAATTCCCACCTTGTTTTAAGGCTATTGCCAGATGGGTACGGTTTCGCATACCGCCTGATAGTTCACGCACTTTTTTCTGCTGGTCGGTTCCGCTAAAATTGAATTTGCTGACGTAGGCTCTGGAATTAACTTCTTTACCACCCAGTAATATCAAATCACTACCACCGGTAATAGCTTGAAAGACAGTATCTTCCGGATTTAGGTTGTCGTGTTCCTGATCCAAGTAAGCAATCTTTACTGTCTCGCCAATGGCGAAAGTTCCGCTGTCTGGTTTTTCAGTACCTACAATCATTTTGAAGAGCGTAGTCTTTCCGGCACCGTTAGGGCCAATAATACCTACAATTCCTGCGGGGGGAAGGGAAAAAGTCAGATTTTCAAATAGTAAAACGTCTCCAAAAGATTTGGAAACTCCTGAGACCTCAATAACCTTGTTTCCTAATCTTGGTCCGGGTGGGATATATAGCTCAAGTTTGTCTTCTCTCTCTTGTCTTTCTTGCCCAACTAGTTGGTCGTAGGCACTCAATCTGGCTTTACCTTTTGCTCTTCTTCCTTTTGGGTTCATGCGTACCCATTCCAACTCACGCTCAATGGCCTTCTGCCGTTTTGAATTAGACTTGTCCTCTTGGGCAAGTCGCTTTTGTTTTTGATCCAACCACGATGAATAATTCCCTTTCCAAGGGATGCCCTGACCACGGTCCAATTCCAAAATCCACCCAGAAACATTATCCAAAAAATACCTATCGTGAGTGACGGCAATAATAGTTCCCTTGTATTGACGCAAGTGCTCCTCTAACCAAAGAACTGATTCTGCGTCCAAATGGTTTGTAGGTTCATCTAAAAGTAATACATCGGGTGCTTGTAGCAATAACCGACACAGTGCTACTCTTCTTTTTTCGCCACCGGATAGGTGGTCAATTTTGGTGTCGGCGGGGGGGCATCGTAAAGCGTCCATTGCCCGTTCCAATTTATGGTCGAGTTCCCAGGCGTCCAGGGCGTCAATTTTTTCTTGAATGTCGCCTTGTTGAGCAATGAGTTTTTCCATTTTCTCAGGGTTGGAAATGATGTCCGGATCGGCAAATTTTTCGTTGACGACCTCGAACTCTTTCAACAGGTCTATTGTATCTTTAACTCCTTGTTGCACAATCTCTTGCACGGTTTTGCCTTTTTCTAGTTGCGGGTCTTGTTCTAAGAATCCTACACTAAACCCTAAATCAGAGACTACCTCGCCTGAATATTCCTTGTCCAATCCTGCAATTATCCTCAAGAGTGAAGATTTCCCTGAGCCGTTGAGGCCTAGTACTCCAATTTTAGCGCCATAAAAAAAGGAGAGGTAAATATTTTTTAGAACTTGTTTCGATGGCGGGTAAATTTTGCTTACGCCACTCATTGAGAAAATAATTTTTTGGTCAGACATAAAATGCGGTTTTTTTTACAAATATGGGTCTTTATTGCTAATTGAACAGATGTTACACCAAACTTTTATGTAACTTTAATAATCATTTAAAAACAATTTTAAAGTAAATATTGCAAATACGCTAAATAATTTTAGTTTTGCGGGAAATTTAAGCGACACGAATATGTACTGGACTTTGGAATTAGCCTCTTACCTTGAGGATGCACCTTGGCCTGCTTCTAAAGATGAATTAATTGATTTTTCAATTCGTTCAGGGGCGCCGTTGGAAGTTGTTGAAAATCTTCAGGAACTGGAAGATGATGGTCAACCCTATGAAAGTATTGAGGAAATATGGCCTGATTATCCGACTAAAGAAGATTTTTTCTTTAATGAAGATGAATACTAGTGATGTAACTAGTTATAAATCAAGCTATTTTATTTTTAAGGCGTTACGATAGTGCTTTTTCATTAATTGTCGATTGTTAGGTGTGATTAAAACTCATTGCCTAGCTAAAGTCGGGTAATTTTTTGCTGAAGCAAAATCAATTAAAGTATTGGCAATAGGGAGGTAATTATTAAAAATATCTTTACTATTGGATGGGGAATTTTTTTAATATTTTATTCGATTTTTTATCGTTAAATATTAAACATAAAACATAAAAGTTCAATGATTCAAAAAAGTATTCAACTTCCCGAAAACAAGAAAATTTATTTTGCCTCTGATTTTCATCTGGGCTCACCTGATGAGGTTGAAAGCAAAATTCGTGAGCACAAAATAGTAAGTTGGTTGGACCATATAAGTGTTGATGCGCATTCAATTTATTTGTTAGGCGACATTTTTGATTTTTGGTTTGAATACAGACACACTATACCGAAAGGATTTATTAGACTTCAAGGCAAATTGGCCTTTTTATCCGATAAGGGTATTGAAATCAATTTTTTTACCGGCAACCATGATATGTGGATGTTTAATTATTTCAACAAAGAACTGGGGGTCTCAATATTCAGAGAACCAATTGTTTTGTGCTGTGGACCTCAAAAGTTAATTGTTGGTCACGGCGACGGTCTGGGGCAAGGGGAGAGGTTATATAAGCTTTTAAAAGCCTTTTTTAATAGCAATATTTGTCAGTGGCTATTTGCTAGGCTTCACCCAAATTTGGGCATTGCCATAGCTAAATTTTGGAGTAAAGGTAGTAGAAAGAGCAACTTGGATGTGGTGGAATCATTCAAGGGTGAAGACCATGAAATTCTTTTTAACTGGTGTAAGCAACAAGAGCAAATAGGACATCACGATTATTACATTTTCGGACACAGGCATTTACAACTTAATCTAGGAGTGTCCGAAAACAGTAGATATATCAACATTGGGGATTGGATTAGTGGGACTACCTATGCCATCTATGACGGTCAATCTGTAGGATTAAATAACTTTGAATTATGAATGGCCTAATTTTCATAATATTATTTTCACTCCTCATTATTAATACCTCTCTGTCTCAGGGTAATATTACATTCAATACCAAATCAGAGATAATTTGGGCAGGGGTAGATCGTCCGGGGGATTTATTTTTAGTTTTGAATTCCGGCGGAGTAGAAAAATATGACACAACGGGAAAACTCATAGGGCATTATAATTTTAAATCTCCGCCAACCCTGTTTGAGCCTCTAGATGGCACAAAATCGTTTTACTATTTTCAGCCCGATAATATTTATGGAGAACTTTCTTACGATTTATCAACCGCCACTAGTTTCAAGTTAGAACCCTACTTTGCCGTGAGCCCGATACTGGTATGTAGTTCTAATCATGATATTTGGATTTTGGATGCCGGAAATGGGGAAATAAAAAAAACTAACTCTCAGAATGGTTCGATAGCGTTGGAGTCGGTTGTCCACGATTGGA
>Ga0316188_10000507_pt1 | contig 16935 bp, 14 predicted proteins | sample Phiworburrow1_MG_FD_204933 | JGI IMG/M metagenome (GOLD analysis project Ga0316188, IMG submission 204933) | Coastal sediment microbial communities from Maine, United States - Phippsburg worm burrow 1 | ecosystem: Environmental > Aquatic > Marine > Coastal > Sediment | place: USA: Maine...
ATTTCCATTATTAAAACGGTCATTACTTACTGATAATTCTTTAATTTCTGAAATAGAAGTGATATAGTCAAAATAGTAATAGTTAGTTTTATTCGCATTATCCGTGTAAAAAACTTTTAAAATTATTTGATCTTCATCAAAAACTCCTCCCCTAACTTGTTGAATCGCATCAATTTTAGGCGTATCAATTAAGGTTTCTTTTGCGATGTACTCTTGTGTTCCGTCGATTATATGTAATGTATATGAGTTATATAAAATTGGTTTAAAATTGGCACAATTATATATGCCTTTATTTGCGTCCTCAAAAAAATTAAAAACTTCTTTGGTATTGTTGTTTGTTACGGTAACGATTGCATTCGAGGCTGGTTGAATTTCGTTATAATATTCTGTTGTTTTTGTAAGAATAATAGATTGCATATTACCTAATTGCATTTCATTTTGAGGATAATCTCTATACCAATTTAAAGAAGCATTTACGACCAAACGCTCTTGACTTGTTTTTAAATCAACATCGACAATATCCTCGCAGGATATAATCGCAAAAAGAATAAGAAAAAAAGTGATGATTTTCTTCATTGCTTTAAAATTTAAAATTATAGGTTACGGATGGTACTATTCCGAAAATAGAAAGTTTAACCGCTTCATTATTTAAGGTTTCATCGTTTTGTCGAAAAGAAATAGAAGCAGCGTTTTTACGAGCATACACGTTGTAAATTCCAAATACCCATTGTGATTCCCATTTTTTATTATTTTTATTTAATGGACTTAAGGTTGCAGAGATATCCAAATGATGGTACGCTGGTAAATTGTCTTCGTTTCTATTTGTATAAATTGGAACATTTAGATCATCATACACATAATACCCTGTTGGATAAGTAGTTGCTCTACCTGTTTGATAAACCCAACTTACGCCAAAATCCCATTTTTTATTCAATTCATATTGAGCAGTTACCGAAAAATCATGCAATTTATCATAGGCAGTGTGGTACCAATCTCCGTTATTTATTCCTGTTTCTATAGGGCTTCTTCCAATTACTCTTTGCTGTGACTGGGACAAAGTATAGGCGAACCAACCTGTTAATTTTCCTGTGTTTTTTCTTAATAAAAACTCTAGACCATAGGCTCTGGCATCTCCAGACAATATCTCTGTTTCTATCGTGTTATTCGCAATTAAATTTGCCCCGTCAATATAATCCAAACGATTCTCTGTATTCTTGTAAAAACCTTCTGTTTCAACGGTGTATTTATTGTTATCCAAATTAGTAAAATAGCCTAGACTAAATTGATTCAGCAATTGTGGTTTGATATATTTTCCGGAAGGAGCCCAAACATCTAAAGGAGTGGGTGAGTTCGTATTGGATATCAAATGAATATACTGTGCCATTCGATTATAACTTGCCTTTACCGAAGAAATAGGGTTAAGTTGATAAGCCATGCCAATTCTGGGTTCAAAATTGTGAAACGTTGAAATCACATCTCTTTTGCCATATTCTTTTTGACCAATTGGCTCAGCGGATTCATAGATGCCGATAGTTTCATTAAAGATAACAGGTTGGTCATTTTCATATAATTGAACAGGTTGTTCTCCTAAACGATTAAAAAGGCTAAAACGCAATCCGTATTGAATTGTAAATTTATTCGTAATTTCTTGTTCTAAATCAATGTATGCAGCCGATTCAAAAGCATATTTTTTATCTAACTGATCGGTATTAATACTGGAGGAAGCGCTTCTACTTTCAATTTTTCCCGGATTAAAATCATAATACATCCCATTCAAACCAAAGAACATTTTGATTTTATCATTGGCATAATAGGTCATATCGTATTTTAAGTTGTAATTATTTATTTTTGAAATCCAATCAAAACCAACACTATTAATACTTAGTTTGTAATTATAATCGGTATAAATTAGCGATAAATTTGAAAATAAACGATCACTGAAAAGGTGATTCCACCGCAAATTTATCGTTGCGTTTCCATAATTGTTATTAAAACTATCCGATATTTCGAAAACATCTCTACCAAAATAACCAGAAAAAAACACACTGTTTTTGGCATCAAAATCATAGCTTATTTTTGTGTTTAAATCATAAAAGTAAGCACTGTTAGGTTCATTGGCTAATTTCAAAAAAAGATGTGCGTAGGAGCCTCTTCCTGCCACTAAAAAAGATCCTTTTTGATTTTTTTCAATTGGACCTTCAAGTAATAATCTACTGGAAATTAATCCAATACCTCCGCTAGCATGTAAGTTATTTTTATTTCCGTCTTTTTGTCGAATATCTAAAATAGAGGAGACTCTGCCTCCATACCTAGCAGGAATTCCACCTTTATACAATTTAATATCCTTAACGGCATCGGCATTAAAAACCGAAAAAAAACCGAAAAGATGAGATGAATTATAAATGGTGGCCTCGTCGAGTAATATCAAATTTTGATCCGCTGCACCTCCACGAACATTAAAACCTGAAGCCCCTTCTCCTCCATTAGAAACTCCTGGTAACATTTGAATAGATTTTAAAATATCAACTTCTCCTAAAACAACCGGCATTTTTTGAATTGTTTTAATAGAGACTTTGAAAGTACTCATTTCAGGAGATTTTAAATTTGTCGCAGAATTATTTTGCTTTAAAACGATTTCTTCAAGACTGGTTGTGTCTTCTTCCAATAAAAAATCTATTTTCATATCCGTAGATAAGCTAATTGTTTTAACAATTGTTTTATAGCCTAAGTAACTTACTGTTACGTTATAGTTTCCTTCAGGCAAGGTTAAGGAGTAAAACCCATATTCATTCGTAGTTTCACCGATGGATAATTCGGCAATATATACATTCACACCAATTACGGTTTCTAAAGATAAATTATCTTTTACTACACCGCTAATTGTATATTTTTGTTGGGCAAAAGAAATGGAAACAAAAAAAAGAAGACATATGAAGGGAAAATTTTTCATTAAAATTTTATAAATAGTTGTTATCTCGCCAACAAAAATAAGGGAATCATGTTACGTGAAGTTTAAAGTGAAGAAAATTTATAAGGAAAACTAATTCAAAAAAAAGTCGTCCAAATTCAACTTTAGACGACTTTCTTTTACATAAATTTATTAGCTCTCTTTGATAACCTGAATAATTTTAGCTTCTAATTCTTCCGCTAATTCGGGATTATCTTGTATTAAGCTTTTCACAGCATCTCTACCTTGACCTAATTTGGTATCTCCGTAACTAAACCAGGAGCCGCTTTTTTTAATTATTTCATATTCAACCCCTAAATCAAGAATTTCACCAACTTTAGAAATTCCCATTCCATACATGATATCAAATTCACAGGTTTGAAAAGGTGGGGCTACTTTGTTTTTTACCACTTTAACCTTGGTGCGGTTTCCTATAACTTTTTCACCATCTTTTATTTGCGTACGTTTTCTAATATCTAATCGAACGGAAGCATAAAACTTCAAGGCATTTCCTCCGGTTGTCGTTTCCGGATTTCCAAACATCACTCCAATTTTTTCACGTAACTGATTGATAAATATAACTGTACAATGTGTTTTACTAATTGTACCAGTTAATTTTCGAAGTGCTTGAGACATCAAACGAGCATGTAAACCCATTTTTGAATCTCCCATTTCTCCTTCAATTTCACTTTTTGGAGTTAGCGCTGCAACCGAATCAATAACAACGATATCCACAGCACCAGAACTGATTAAATTATCTGCAATTTCTAGAGCTTGCTCTCCATAATCTGGTTGAGAAATGATTAAATTATCAATATCGACACCTAATTTTTCAGCATAAAAGCGATCAAATGCATGCTCTGCATCAATAAAAGCAGCAATACCTCCAGCTTTTTGAGATTCGGCCATTGCGTGCAATGCGAGAGTAGTTTTACCTGAAGATTCCGGACCAAAAATTTCTACTACTCTTCCTTTTGGATAACCTCCAACGCCCAAAGCAATATCTAAACCTAAAGATCCTGAAGGAATAACTTCAATATCTTGCATGGGTACATCACCCATCTTCATAACTGAACCTTTGCCATAGGTTTTATCCAATTTATCAAGAGTGAGCTGTAGTGCTTTTAATTTTGCGGATTTTTCTTTGTCGTCTGCCATAATCTTAGGAAATAATTTATTAAAATTTGAAAAGCTAAAATAGGAAAATTAATGGGTTCTTTTTGTTATGTAGATATAAGTTATTAAAATTTTAACTTCTGGTTTTCTGTTAAAGAAATGAATCTTCAAATTTTTTAAACCAGTTAATCTCTTACCATATAAATATGCGGAATACCATCCTCTATATAATCTTTTCCAACTTTCCTAAACCCATGCTTTTCATAAAAATTTTTGAGATAGGTTTGGGCTCCTATTTTAATCGTAGAAGTTTGAAATTGTTCTTCAATCTTTTGGATAGATTTTTCGATTAAAACATCTCCAATAGAACGACCTCTAAATTCCTGGTGAACAACAACTCTGCCAATTGCCGCAGATTCATAATAAGCACCCGGAGCAAATAAACGGGTATACGCAATGATTTGAGTAGAATTTTCATCTGCTACAGCGAAAAAATGAAGGGCCTTAAAATCCTTTCCATCCAATTCTGGATATGGGCAATCTTGTTCCACCACGAAAATATTGATTCGAAGCTGGAGAATATTGTGAAACTCTTCAAGCGACAGATCTTTAAATTTTTTTAAAATCCACTTCATAACTAATCTTGAATGATAATTTCTTTACTATCGTTTCTTAAAAATTCTGGTTGCAAATTACTGTGTGTAATGTGAAATTTTTCAAACAGAATTACTTCCATTTCATTACAAATTTCATCAAATTCAGACAGCTTAATATCCTTTTCAAATTCTACATGCGCTTCAAAATGAATATCGTGATCATTGAGTTGCCATATATGAACATGGTGTACACTTTTTATTGATTTTTGTCTACAAAGTTCCTGTACAATATCATTAATTACAATTTGTGATGGTGCAAAAAGCATAAGAATTTTAAGAGAGTCAATAAAAATATCCCAACTCATATGTAATAAATAAATTGAAATTAACAGCGTTAAAACTGCATCAATCCAATAAATTTCAAACCATTTCATTAAAAAACCACCAGCAAAGACAGCAACAGAAGTAAGCATATCGCTTAGTAAATGCAGGTAAGCAGCACGCATATTTAGATTATTAGTTGCATCTTTTTTTAATAAAATAACACTTAAACCATTTCCTAAAATTGCAAAAAATGCTAACCAAATAACATACTTGCTATCAATAAGTTGTGGTTCACTAAATCGTTTTATAGCTTCAAAAGCTAAAAAAACTGCTATAATAATTAGAGTAGCAGAATTTAGAAAAGCAGCAATTATTTCTGCACGCTTATAACCAAAAGTTTGATGTAAGGTTTGTTTTTTTTTATTTGTTAAATAATTTGCTATATAACTAATTATTAATGATATAACATCTGATAAATTATGAACAGCATCAGATATTAGAGCTAAACTACCAGAAATAATACCACCAATTACTTGAGAAACTGTAATAAGAATATTTAAAATTATAGAAAATAATAATTTTTTACCCGATAGTTTTTTGTGATGGTGGTGTGAATGATTGTGCCCCATTAAATTTTAACAATTTTGAGTTGGGATTTTTTTTATTCTTGTAGCGTGTCTTCCTCCTTCAAACTTTGTTTTTAAAAAGGTTTCAACAAATTGCAGTGCTTGAGCTTCAGATACAAAACGAGCAGGAATACTTAAAATATTAGCATCATTATGTTCCCGTGCTAAGCTTACAATTTCGTTTGTCCAACATAGTGCAGCACGAATTCCTTTATGATGGTTTGCCGTCATAGCAGCACCATTTCCACTGCCACACAAAATAACACCATAATCAACGGTTCCATTTTCTACAGCATCAGCAACTGGATGAATAGCATCTGCATAATCCATACTATCTTCGTTATTTGTACCAAAGTTTATAACCTGAATTCCCTTCTTTTGTAATGCTTCTATTATTTTAAACTTATAAGCCGTTCCGGCATGGTCATTACCAATTGCAATTTTCATCTTTTCTATAATTTTTATAACTACTGCAAAATTAGCATTTTGAAGTTTATAAACACAAATTATAAACGATGTTAATATAAATTTATAAAACATTCATTTTAAAGTTTTTAAAAATAAAGGGATTGTTGATAAAATAGTACTTAAAAAATATAAGTATTTTTTGTTTGTACAATTAATTTAATCATAACAAAAGTTTATTTTGAAATACTAATTTTCTTATAAAATCTTAATGATAAATTATAAACAACTTTTAACTAGTTTATAAAAATAAATTTACAATTTGTTATGAGTAAAAAGTGGTTAACTGCGATATTAACAGCCTGTGAATAACTACCTCATCCGAGTTGGTTATGAAGTATTTAACAATTTATAAAATGTTAACTCTTTTTTAAAAGTGAAAAATCAAAATTAAAATCAAAAATTTTATTATATAATTTAACAAGCTATATAAACCATCATTTATTTTTAAATTTAATTAAATAAAATAATATATATATAGTAATTGTTGATAAGATCTTTTTTAAAGGAAATTTAGGTTTTTTAATATTTTAAAAATTAATTTTTATTAAAAAGAGAAGAAATGCTTTAAGAACTAGATTAAACCTCCTTTGCTTTTTGTAGGATTTTATCTGAAGAAGCTTTTACCACTTGTGTACAGCTGGTTTTTTTAAATATATGATCAATACTTTTTTTAGCAATGAAAATACTCACGCTAAATATGAAAAGACAAAGAAGAACTATTTTTATAAAACCTCGCATACATAAATGACGAGAAAAAAAGTAAACTGTTACAAAAATGTTAATTTTTTTAAGTTATAACGAATTGAATAGCGTTTTTACAAAGGTTAAATTCAACATCTCCTGATCCAATAATTTCACCATCTGCTTGAATAAAAGGTATTTTAGTGTCTTTTATTTCTACTTTAATTTGTTTATTTTGAAAGGTTTGTACTTCTTTAAAATGTTTTAAATTTCCATTGAATAGATATTTAATTTGAAGTATAACTTTTAGCAAAAGTATGTTTCTCATTAAGGTAACATCAAAAAATCCGTTTTTATGATTTTTATAATTAGTAAGCTGCATTCCACCTCCGGAATATCTACATATTCCTATGCTTAACATAAAAAGTGGAAGTTCAATGCTATTTTCATCTAGTGTAACTTTTACCTTAGATGTGGTATAACTTATAAAACTCAGAATTGCTCCTAGTAAATAACCTATTGCACCAAGTGTTTTTAAAGCGGAAATTTTTTGTACTACAAATGCATCAAAACCTACACCAGCCGCATTATTAAAGAATATTTTTTTATTATTAGAAGCAATTTTTGCCTCACCAATATCCTGATATATTGTTTTTTCATTTAGGATATGTAGAATAGATTTTTTTCTATTTTTTGGAACTTTATAGGTCTTAACCCAATCATTTCCGGTACCAAATGGAATTACAGCTACGGTAATTTTTGAAGTCTCCACCAATTTTTGTGTCATTATTCCGTTAATAACATGATGTAGTGTTCCATCACCACCAATTGAAATAATTTTTGTAAAACCTCTTTCTATTGCGTTTTGCACTAATATTTGTTCATGATGTGCATAACTAGTAACTTCAAAAATTACTTCGGTATCATATTTGATAAATAGCTGTTGAAGTTTATGCAGTTCTTTTAAACTTTTTCCCCTTCCAGAAATAGGATTTACAATTGCGAACCATTTAGAACTCATGAATATTTAATTAAAACCAAATGCAAAGTACAATTTGTTTTTTTATAACAATTTAATAAAGTTTTATTTGTTATTTATAAGTACTTTTAAACATTGGAAAATTGAATTATATGTCGAAAAAAAGAAAAAATATTTATAAAAAAAAAGGAAATATCATAAAAAATTTAACCCAAAATATACTACAAATATTTAATCAAAATCCGAAGCAAGTACTTAATTATAAGCAAATTGCAAGTAAATTGCAAATTCAAGATGCTGACGGAAGAAATCAAATTATCAAAAAACTGGTTGAATTAAAAGCTCAAGAGCGAATTGAAGAAATTGCTATCGGAAAATATATAATTAAAGAACATTCTCATTATTTTACTGGTAAAGTAGATATTACTTCTCGAGGAAATGCATACGTAATCGTTGATGACCTTGAGCATGATATTTATATTCCATCCAGAAATTTAAATAAAGCTTTGCATAATGATATCGTAAAAGTGTATGTGTATCATCGTAGAAAAAATGAAAAACAAGAAGGAGATATCGTTGAGATACTGGAACGAAACAAAACAAAATTTGTTGGTGTTTTGCAGCTCAATAAGAATTTTGGTTTTGTAGTTGCTGACGATATTAAAATGTACACCGATATTTTTATATCAGAAGGAAAATTAAACGGTGCGAAAGATGGTGAAAAGGTTTTAGCAGAAATTATCGACTGGCCAAGCAACTCAAAAAATCCTTTCGGAAAAATTGATGTAGTTTTAGGAAAACCAGGAGATCACGATACTGAAATTCACTCCATTCTTTTAGAATATGGACTTCCTTATAAATTTGAAGATGCTGTTGAAAATTTTGCTTCATCAATTCCTTTAGAAATTACTAAAAGTGAAATTGCGAAAAGAAGAGATATGCGAAAAGATCTCACTTTTACAATCGATCCTAAAGATGCAAAAGATTTTGATGACGCTTTGTCTTTTGAAGTATTAGAAAATGGTAATTTTGAAATAGGAATTCATATTGCGGATGTTTCACATTATGTGCAAGAAAACACCATACTTGAAGAGGAGGCTTATGAAAGAGCAACTTCTGTTTATTTAGTGGATAGAGTAGTGCCAATGTTACCAGAAATTTTATCTAATAATGCCTGTTCTTTGCGCCCAAATGAGGAAAAATTAACATTTTCTGCTGTTTTTGAAATTGATCATATGGCAAATGTTATGAAAGAGTGGTTCGGTAGAACTGTTACATATTCTGATAGAAGGTTCACCTACGAAGAAGCTCAAGAAATTATTGAAAATAGTGATAATTATCAAAATGATAAAATTGCTGAGGCTATTTTAAAATTAGATGAACTGGCAAAAATTATCCGAAAAAGAAGAATGAAACATGGGGCTATTTCTTTTGATAAAACAGAGGTTAGATTTGAACTAGATGAAAAGTCAGAACCTATTGGTGTTTATATTAAGGAATCAAAAGATTCAAATAAATTAATTGAAGAATTCATGCTACTTGCTAATAGGAAAGTTGCTGAATTTATTGGAAAAAGTAAAAGTGGTGCGGCTTCTAAAAAAACATTTGTTTACCGTGTTCACGATGAACCAAATGAAGAAAAATTATTAGCATTAGAAGGAATTATTCAAAAGTTTGGTTACAATATACAAACAGATACGAAAAAACATACTACAGATTCTTTAAACAAATTATTGAGTGATGTTCACGGTAAGGCAGAGTCAAACATGATTGAAACCTTAACAATTCGCTCTATGAGTAAAGCAATTTATACAACCGATAATATTGGTCATTATGGATTAGCATTTGATTATTACACCCATTTTACTTCACCAATACGTCGCTATCCTGATGTGATGGTACATCGATTGTTGCAACACTATTTAGATGGTGGAAAACCACCAAAACAAGAAGTTTATGAAGAAAAATGTAAACATTCTTCTGAAAGAGAATATTTAGCAACAAAAGCAGAAAGAGATTCTATAAAATACATGCAAGTTAAATACATGCAAAAACATGAAGATCAAGAATTTAAAGGAGTTATTTCTGGAGTTACGGAATGGGGTATTTATGTTGAGATTATTGAGAATAAATGCGAAGGAATGGTAAGAATTAAAGATATTAAAAGTGATTATTATATCTTTGACGAAAAACAATACGCACTTATTGGTCAGGTAACTAAAAATGCTTATCAGTTAGGTGATGAGGTTATGGTAACTGTAAAGAATACAGATTTAGAACGTAAACATTTAGATTTTAATTTATTAGAATAGAATTATAATACTTGTAAAAATGAAAAAATTGGTAATCGTTTTATTTTTTATCTCGGGTATCTTATATAGCCAGGAAAAAGTAACGAAAAATTTAGGAGATTTTAATGTCTTAAAAACCTATCGGGGTTTGAACGTTAAATTAGTGAAGGCAGATGCACCGGTAATTGTGATTGAAGGAAGAAAATCTAATGATGTAATTGTAAAAAATGTAAACGGTATTTTAAAATTATCGATGACCTTAGAGCAAACATTTTCGGCTGGAGATGTGGCTGTAACCATTTTTTATAAGGATAATTTAGATATTATTGATGCTAATGAAGGTTCAATTATTACTTCAAACGAAACGATTAACCAGGTTAGATTGGAAATACGAGCGCAAGAAGGGGCTGAAATAAAATTAGAGGTAAAAACGAGTAATTTAGAAGTAAAAGCAATTTCTGCAGGAATTATTACTTTAAAAGGATATTCTGTAAATCAGAATGTTAATGTAAACACAGGAGGTATTTATAAAGGTGAAAATTTAGAGTCTGATACTACCATTGTTGTTGCATCAACAGGTGCAGAGGCAACGGTAAATGCGGATAAACTAGTAGATGCCAACGCAAAATTAGGAGCCACAATTTCTGTTACCGGTGATCCGAAAGAAGTAAAGAAAAAAGAATCTTTAAGTGGTTATGTTAGAAGTTAATACTTAAATTTATGAATGTGATATCCCAAGAAATTATTTTAGGTTTTATTGGTTCATGGCAATTGATTGTTATTTTGATTTCTGTTTTAGTACTTTTGTTAATACCATTTATAGCTTAAATTGATATTTTAAGAAATGAATTTACGGGATCAAATAAAATTAATTGGGTACTTGTAGTTTTATTTCTACCAATTCTAGGAAGTTTATTATATTTTATGCTAGGCGGAAGTCATAAAACTAAATAAAATTTTAACTAAGAGAAGAAAGAATTTAATACAGTAAATATATTTTATATAATTTAATTACTAACTTTGCCACTTAAATGATTTAAAATTATGTTACAAACAATATTTTTAGGTTTTGTTGGTCCATGGCAATGGATAATTATTGGATTAGCGATTCTATTGCTTTTTGGTGGAAAAAAACTCCCGGAATTAATGAAAGGTCTAGGCACCGGAATAAAGGAATTTAAGGACGCTACCAACAAGGAAGACGAAGAAAACGAAGGCAAGAAAAAGGAGGAAACAAAGTAACACAACTCTTTTTTGACATAAAAAAACCTCTTAATCATTTGATTAAGAGGTTTTGTATTTTATTAAGCAATATTAAAAATATTTTTTACTACTTATTTTTTAGTTCTAGTGTTCTTATTAGCTTCAGTAATCTTATTAGCTGCTAATAAGGAAGCCGTCATATCATTCAACATAGTGCTTGCAGCATTTGGATTATTTGGCAATAAAATAAGGTTACTGTTAGTATCGGCACCAATTGCTTGTAAGGTATCATAATGCTGTGTGATAACAATAAGCGCTGAGGCTTCTTGAGGGTTGATTCCGGCATTATTCAGCGTATCGACACTTTCTTCCAAACCACGAGCAATTTCTCTACGTTGATCTGCAATACCCTTACCTTGCAAACGCTTACTTTCTGCTTCAGCTTTGGCGCGTTCCACAATAAGAATCCGTTGCGCGTCACCTTCATACTGTGCGGCAATTTTTTTCCGCTCTGCAGCATTAATCGTATTCATAGCTTCTTTTACAGATGCGTCCGGATCAATATCTGTAACCAAAGCCTTAATAATATCATAACCATAATCAGTCATTGCATCTTTTAATTCTCGTTGAATGGCATGAGCAATATCGTCTTTCTTTTCAAAAACATCATCTAAAATCATTTTTGGAACTTCAGCCCTAACCACATCAAACATAAAAGCAGTTATTTGCTCTTGCGGATTTTGCAATTTGTAAAAAGCATCATACACCATTTCCTGTTGGATTTGATATTGAACCGATATTTTTAAATGAACAAATACATCATCTTTTGTTTTGGTTTCTACAATAACATCTAACTGTTGAATTTTCAAGCTTAACCTTCCTGCGATAATATCAATTAAAGGAATTTTAAATTGTAATCCCGCCTGACGAATACCTAAAAATTTACCAAAACGTTCTAAAATTACGGCTGTTTGTTGGCGAACAATAAATGCAGAAAAAAAGATTATAAGCCCGAGACCAATAATGTAAGGAATAACTTGAATCATAATTGTATATTTAAAATAGTTATTAAATTTACAAATTATATTTTATATTTTCTTATTATCAAATAGTTTCTATATTTATAAAAAAATTAAGAATGAAGAAATTTTTTACTATTGCTATCACTGCGGTTTTGGTTGCCCTAATAGCATATTATACATTTGTGTATTATGCAACCTACAGTGAGGGGTATCGTTCAGGAGAATTGGTTAAAATAACAAAAAAAGGGGTGATTTTTAAAACCTGGGAGGGAAGGTTGAGTCAGGGCGTTTCTGAATCGCAGCATTTTGATTTCTCTGTTGAGGATGGCGATAAAGAAGTACTCGATAAACTGAACGAATACCAAGGTAATTTTGTAAAACTTACTTATATCGAACGATTTGGTACTTTTCCTTGGCTGGGAGATACTAAATACTATGTTAAAGCCGTAGAAAAAGTGCAGAATCGAAATGACTAATATCCATCAGGAATTTAAATCAAACGAAGATTCTAAAATTACACTTACGGAATTAATGCTGCCATCTTATTCCAATTTTAGTGGAAAAATTCACGGGGGTTTTATTTTATCTTTAATGGATAAGGCAGCTTTTGCCTCTGCTTCTAAGTTTTCAGGACATTATTGTGTTACCGCATCTGTAAATAGAGTTGATTTTTTAAATCCGATTGAAGTCGGAGAACTGGTTACTTTAAAAGCGAAAGTAAATTATGTGGGAACTTCCTCTATGGTTGTAGGTATTCGGGTAATATCACAGAATATTCGAACAGGTACTGTAAAACATTGCAATTCTTCTTATTTTTCAATGGTGGCAAAAGATGAAAAAGGGAATAATGTAAAAGTTCCTGGTTTAGTGCTTTCTAACGAAAATGACTTACGTCGTTTTTTACGTTCCATCAAGCATATTAAAATGCGAAATGAACGTAATATAGAATTCAGCAAAGAAAATTTTATTCTTGATAATTACAGGGAAATCTTAAAAGACTATAATGTAAAATTTGCTTTCTAGAACTTTTTTATAGCCGTTTGAATTCGTTCCATTGTTTCTGCTTTTCCAATTAGTGCCGCAATATCAAATAAATGTGGTCCTTTCATCGCACCAACTAAACTTAATCGAAAAGGTTGCATTACTTTTCCAAAACCAATTTCTTTTGCTGTAATCCACTCTTTTACCAAGTTTTCAATTTGTTGTGATGAGAAATTTTCAATTTTTGATAAAACAGAAATTAATTCTTGCATCAATTCTGCGCTATCTTCTTTCCAATTTTTCTTAACGGCCTTTTCATCATATTGGCTTGGAGCAGCAAAAAGAAAGTCACCTAATTCCCAAAAATCGCGAACAAATGTTGCGCGTTCCTTGATTAAAGAAACGGCAGTTGTTATGTAATCTAATGAGCAGGAATGTCCTTTTGACTCTAATACTGGTTCAAATAAAATAGCAAGATCTTTATCTTCTTTGTGAATTAAATACTGATGTTGAAACCATTTGGTTTTCTCAACATCAAATTTTGCACCCGATTTTACAATTTTTTTTATGTCAAATGCCTGGGAAAGTTCTTCCAAAGAAAATATTTCTTGCTCCGTTCCAGGATTCCACCCTAGAAATGCTAACATATTGATAAAGGCTTCTGCAAAATAGCCATCTTCACGATATCCTCTGGACACCTCTCCGGTTTCCTCATTTTTATACTCCAAAGGAAATACCGGAAAACCATCCTTATCACCATCTCTTTTGCTTAATTTTCCTTTTCCAGTAGGTTTTAAAATAAGAGATAAATGTGCAAATTCCGGAGATTCCCAACCAAAGGCTCTATATAATAAAACATGTAAAGCCATAGAAGGTAACCACTCTTCACCACGAATTACATGGGAAATTTCCATTAAATGATCATCCACAATATTTGCCAAATGATACGTTGGCATGCCGTCTGATTTAAACAAAACCTTGTCATCTAAAAGGTTAGAATCTATTTTAATATCTCCACGAATCATATCCTGTAAATGTAAAACCTCATTTGTTGGGGTTTTAAACCGTACAACAAATTTATCTCCTCGTTCAATTCTTCGTGAAACTTCATCTATGGAAAGCGATAATGAATTTGTTAATTTTTCTCTATTGTGCCAATTATATATAAAGGTTTTCCCTTTATCTTCGTGGTCTTTTCGGTGAAAATCTAATTCTTCTGCTGTGTCAAAAGCGATATATGCGTGTCCGTTTTGAATGAGTTCATCTACATATTTTTTATAGATATCTTTTCTTTCGGATTGTCGATATGGTCCGAATTTACCTTCTTTACCAGGGCCCTCATCGAATGGAATTCCGCTCCAGTTTAGGGCATCAATAATATAGTTTTCCGCATTAGCGACATATCTATTTTGATCTGTATCTTCAATGCGTAAGACGAAAGTTCCCTTATGTTTTTTGGCAAATAAATAATTAAAAAGTGCTGTTCTAACACCGCCAATATGCAATGGTCCGGTTGGGCTAGGAGCAAATCGTACTCGAACGTTTTTGGTCATTTTTTCATTTATTAGAGTGCAAAGATAGGATTATAAGTAAAAAGTGAAATATTAATCTTGTAAAGTTTAAAGATTTGTTAGAATGCTATTTTCAGAAATTATTGTGGTTATTAAATTGTAATTTAGTTTTTTTAAATAGGATGCTTATTTTTGAGGAATCCTAAATACTTATAGGAAAAGATAAATTACTTGGTGAATACGTTTCAGAACATACAAAAAAAATTACATGAATTCATTTGGAAATACTACACGAATGAAATCATAAAAGGAAGTATTTTATTTCTTTCTTTTGGGTTATTGTATTTTATATTTACCCTAATTGTGGAGTATTTTTTATGGTTGAAACCATTGGCAAGAACTATTTTGTTTTGGATTTTTATTGTGGTAGAAATTGCCTTGTTTGTCAAGTTTATTATCATTCCTGTATTAAAGCTAATTGGATTTCGAAAGGGAATATCGCTAGTGGATGCTTCTGCAATAATTGGGACTCATTTTCATGAAGTTGATGATAAATTGGTAAATATTCTTCAATTAAATGAGAATCAAGAGAACACGGACTTATTAACAGCAAGCATTGAACAAAAGGCAAAAATGCTGCAACCGATTCCTTTTAAAAAGGCGATTAATTTTAATTCCAATAAAAAATTTATAAAGTATCTCGTGATTCCGATTGGAATATGGGTGCTTATCTATTTTTCTGGAAATATTGGTTTGTTTACGCAAAGTTTTGATCGTGTCGTACATCATAAAATGGCGTATAACCCCCCGGCTCCGTTTTCATTTGTAATCTTGAACAAAAATCTGAAATCTGTTGAAGGTAAGCAGTTCACTTTAAAAATACTTACTAAAGGGACTATTATTCCAGAAGATTTGAAAATTTATTTTAAGGAGGAGAGTTACTATTTAAGAAATGAAGGGCCTGGAAGGTTTTCCTATGTTTTTGAAAACCCGCAAGAGTCAATTTCTTTTTATTTAGAATCAAATGGTTTTGAATCCGTTGATTATGTTCTTGATGTTTTACGTACACCTAAAATTTTGAATTTTGAGATGGTTTTAGATTACCCGGTTTATACCGGAAAAGGTCAAGAAATACTAAAAAATTCGGGTAATGCCATTGTACCTGAAGGAACTGTTGTTTCTTGGAGCATAACTTCACAAAACACCAATGATATTATGTTGCAATTCCCGGTTAAGGATAAATATTCCGGAGAAATTTCATTAAATGAAGTTCCATTGGAAAAGGATGGAGAAGATGTTTTTAAATTAGAAAAGAATATTCGAAATAATTTGGAATATACGGTGAGCACTTCCAATAATTACCTTGGTAATTATGAAAATTTAAAATATCAGATTCAGATTATTCCAGACGAGTTTCCAAAAATAATTGTAAAATCTGATATGGATTCTGTTAGCAGAGGTCCAATTCAGTTTGTTGGTCAGTTAAGTGATGATTACGGACTTTCGAGATTGCAGGTAAGTGCGAAAAATTTGAAAACTGATCAATTAAGTCTTCATGAAATTGACATTGAAAATTCTGATTTTCAGGAGTTTTTTTATGTATTTCCACAAGGCTTAATTTTAGAAGAGGGAGCTGGATTTGAAATTTATTTCGATGTATTTGATAATGATGGTATTCACGGTAGTAAAAAAGTAAAATCAAAAAGTTTTTTTTATAAGAATAGAACAGAGTTTGAAATCAATCAAGAATTGTTATTGGAACAAAAAGAAAGTTTGGAAATAATGGATAATTCTTCTAAAAAGGCGAAGGAATTGCAAAAAGCCTTGGAGAATTTGTCGGATAAATTGAAAAGTAAAGAAGAACAGAATTGGAATGATAAAAAAGCCATGGAAAATTTCTTAAATAAACAAAAGCAATATCAAAAAATATTAAATGAGAATACTGAGAAGTTGCTGGATAATTTAGAGGAAATGGAGAATGATAGTTCTCCAGAAATGGAAGAAAAGAAGGAAGATTTAAAAAAGAGGATAGAAGAATCTAAAGAATTATTAAAAAAAGAGGATTTGTTGAAACAGTTGCAAGATTTGACCGATAAATTGAAAAGAGAAAACTTGTTAGACAATGTTGAAAAATTAAAAAAACAAACCAAACAGGAAACCCGTTCCCTGGAACGGATTTTGGAATTGACT
>Ga0316188_10000508_pt1 | contig 16929 bp, 17 predicted proteins | sample Phiworburrow1_MG_FD_204933 | JGI IMG/M metagenome (GOLD analysis project Ga0316188, IMG submission 204933) | Coastal sediment microbial communities from Maine, United States - Phippsburg worm burrow 1 | ecosystem: Environmental > Aquatic > Marine > Coastal > Sediment | place: USA: Maine...
ATCGGCGCGCTCGCTGGCACCGAACAAGGCGATCGCACGCGGCGCGAACAGGCGATCTAGAAAATGTGCTGCCATATCTGTTTCTCTGTTTGCCTGTTAATATATTTCACTTAAGTCCCGCACGTAAGAAGAGCCCATTAAAACATTATGACGATTTCCATCATTTCACACCCGGATTGTGCCTTACATGAAATGGGTGCCCATCATCCAGAGAGCCCTGCTCGCCTGACGGCAATTCAAGACCAGTTGCTAGCCACTGGACTGGGCCTTGTTTTGCAACACCATGATGCACCACTGGCGACACGCGAGCAACTATGCCGCGTACATGATGCCGAATATGTCGAACAGATCTTTCTCAGATCGCCGTCAGAAGGCCAGCTCTGGCTGGATCCCGATACTTCGATGAATCCTCATTCATTATCTGCAGCATTACATGCAGCGGGTGCCGTGGTACTGGGTGTCGAGCTGGTGATGAACGGAGAAGCGAGCGCTGTCTTTTGTAATGTCAGGCCTCCCGGGCATCATGCCGAACACGACAGAGCGATGGGTTTCTGTATCTTCAACAATATTGCTGTGGGCGCGGCACATGCCCTGCAGGTATATAAGTTAAAGCGTATAGCCATTGTCGATTTTGATGTGCATCACGGTAACGGCACCGAAGATATCTTTCGCGTGGTATCGGAAGTCCTGTTCTGCTCGACTTTTCAATATCCGTTTTACCCGCATACCGGCAGCGATACCTCATCACAGCATATCGTCAATGTGCCATTACCCGCTGGGACTGATGGCCCGGCATTTCGCGATGCCGTGACAGCTCACTGGTTACCGAGACTGGAGGCATTTCAGCCTGAACTGATTCTTATCTCTGCAGGTTTTGATGCGCATGTTGAAGATGACATGGCCGGCCTGCGCCTGCTCGATCAGGACTATGCCTGGGTGACTAGCAAAGTTAAAAAGATCGCCGATAAGTATGCAGAAGGCAGAATCGTCTCCGCACTGGAGGGAGGTTATGCTCTCCCCGCACTGGGGCGTAGCGTCGTTGAACATATCAATGCATTATTAGGATAAAGTGCGTCTGATTGTATTCACGGAATTTCACGGCATTATGATCATCTGCACTGTTTCCTGGCGACAGCGTCACATTTGAAGAAGCATACAAAGCAGTCGGAAGATTCATAGAGAAAAATTACCTGTGAGATGAAACCATACTGCTACCAGCTATCTAACTCACACACTTAAGGATGTTCTCATTAATACGATTATTCTCAATAGTTTATTAAAGCTGAAAACAACAACGGTTATACTGGCTGCCAGTATTTCTCGCCCGACAACGTGGAAGATATCGAATACTCCTTATACCTGGAAATGTAGCGGGTACCCCGGAATGCATGAGTTAATAACATGGCAATAAACAAAGACAGATCAGCAGCAGCACCGGCTGCCGATGTCGCTCAAACGCTGGGTGTATCTCATACTAAAAGCAGACGCAAGTTGTATCTGAAGTGGACCAGTATTGTTGCCGCCATTATCATCACCGTTATTGTTGCCATGCAGTTGCTGGGTAATGGTGATTCCCAGAAAGTTCACTATAGCACCGCCGAAGCCAGCCGTGGCACCCTGACAGTGACAGTCACTGCTACCGGCACCTTGCAGCCGGTCAACCAGGTCGACCTGGGTTCGGAAATTTCCGGTACCATAAAAACGGTGCTGGTTGACTTTAACGACCGCGTCAAACAGGGCCAGGTACTTGCCACCATGAATACCGATCAGCTACAGGCGAAAGTCAATCAGGCCAGGGCGTCACTGGAACTGGCGAAGGCACAGGTCAAACAGGCTGAAGCGACGATCATCGAAACCCGCAATAAATTACGGCGCGCTAACGAGCTGAAAAAATCCGGCACTTACTCGCAGGAAGAATTCGATACAGCGCAGGCTTCGTATGACCGCGCCATGGCTGAGCTGGCGCGCAGCAAAGCCCAGGTCGCACAGGCGCAGGCTTCGCTCGATGCCGAACAGACCACGCTGGCAAAGGCGACCCTGGTCTCCCCCATCGATGGCATCGTACTCAGCCGCTCTGTCGAACCCGGCCAGACCGTGGCCGCATCTTTCCAGACGCCTGTGCTGTTCACGCTGGCGGAAAACCTCACCCAGATGGAGCTGCATGTCGATGTGGATGAAGCCGATGTTGGCCAGGTCAAGGAAGGACAGGATGCAGAGTTCACGGTTGATGCTTACCCCAGCAAAAGCTTCCCGGCAAAGATCACCGAAGTCCACTTTGCTTCACAGACGGTCGACGGCGTTGTCACCTATGAAACTGTGCTGCTGGTCGACAACTCGGAATTGTTACTGCGGCCGGGCATGACGGCAACTGCTGACATCATGGTCAAGCAGATCGAAGATGCACTGCTGGTGCCCAACGCCGCACTGCGTTTCAAACCGGCAACACAGGAGAAAAAGACCACGAGCGGCGGCGGACTGGTTCGCAGCCTGCTGCCGCGCCCACCGCATCCCGAGAAAACACGGGGAGAAACAAACACAGACAAAAAACAGCAACAGGTGTGGATGTTACAGGACGGCGAGCCCGTCGCCATCGCTGCCACCATCGGCTCGAGCAACGGCATCCTCAGCGAAGTGCTCAGTGGCGATATCGAGCCTGGCACGGCGCTGATTACTGATACCGTGACTAGCGGAAAATAAACATCACCATGCCGGATACAGAGCAGCAACCTCTGATCGAGCTAAAGGGCGTGACTAAAGTCTATGGCAGCGGACAGGCAGAGATGCAGGCGCTGCGCGGTATCGACCTGCGCATCGAGCGCGGCGAATTTGTCGCCGTCATGGGTCCGAGCGGCTCCGGTAAATCCACCTGCATGAATATACTTGGCTGCCTGGACACACCGACCGCTGGCAGCTACCTGTTCGACGGTGTTGAAGTCGGCGCCTTATCGCGTGATCAGCTGGCGAGGCTGCGCCGAAATTATCTCGGTTTTATCTTCCAGGGATACAACCTGCTAAACCGAACCTCTGCACTGGAGAACGTCGAACTGCCGCTAATCTATCGCGGTTTGCCTGCCGTAGAGCGCCAGGCGCGAGCGCTATCTGCACTTGATGCGGTCGGCCTTAAAGGCTGGGAAGATCACACCCCCGGCGAACTTTCCGGCGGCCAGCAACAGCGCGTCGCCATCGCTCGCGCTATCGTCACCGCTCCGACGGTACTGCTGGCAGACGAGCCCACTGGCAACCTCGACTCTGCCCGCAGCCGCGAGATCATGGAACTGCTCACTTCTTTCAATCGCGAGCAGAACATCACCGTGGTGATGGTCACTCACGAGCCGGATATGGCCGCATATGCGAGACGGCAGATCCACTTTCTCGACGGCAGGGTTGCCAGCGACGCTAACAACAGCGGGACTGCCTGATGATCTGGAATGCCTTGTTATTAGCGATGCGAGAGATCCGGCGCAACATCATGCGTTCGTTTCTGACCATCCTCGGCATCGTCATCGGCGTCGCTGCGGTCATCATCATGGTAACCATCGGCGGCGGCGCGACCGTGCAGGTCACCAACCAGATCGCCAGCCTGGGCAGTAATCTGCTGATGGTCACACCCGGGCAACGCATGGGCATGGGGCAACGATCGGCGGCAGCGGCTTTCAGTATTGCTGACGTCGAAGCGATCGGCAGAGACATCAGCAATATCGCGTCTGTGGCACCGTCTGCATCGAAAGCGGCAACCGTGGTATTCGGTAACGAAAACTGGAACACCCGCATTACTGGCACCACTAATGAGTATTTCAGGGCAGGTAACTGGACGCTCAGCAGCGGACGTATATTCAACGACAGTGAACTGCGCGCCGGCAAGGCCGTCTGTGTTCTCGGCGAGACCGTACGCCGGGAACTCTTCGGTGGGCAGGACCCGCTGGGGCAGAAGGTCCGGCTGGCAAAAATCTCCTGCCAGGTCATCGGTCTGCTGCAGACCAAAGGCCAGTCGACCATGGGCAGCGATCAGGACGACCTGGTGGTTTTACCACTGCGCACTTTTCAACGGCGTATCGCCGGCAATCAGGACATCAGCCTTATCATGGTTTCTGTCAAAGACGGTGCTTCGACACAGAAGGTGGAGCAGGATATCACCCGCCTGCTGCGCGAACGTCGCCATATCTCAGCCATCGAAGAAGATAATTTCTCCGTCACCGATATGAAGGAAATCGCCAAGATGCTCAGCGGCACCACGCAGGTATTGACCATGTTACTGGGAGCCGTCGCCGCGGTCAGCCTGCTGGTCGGCGGCATCGGTATCATGAATATCATGCTGGTGTCCGTCACCGAACGTACACGCGAGATCGGCATCCGTCTGGCTATCGGCGCGCTGGAGCGTGAAGTGCTGATGCAGTTTCTGGTCGAAGCGGTGGTACTGTCATCACTCGGCGGCATCATCGGTATCATACTGGCAGTAGCCGGGTCGGTAGCGCTGGCGGACCTGATGCAGGTGCCTTACGTGTTCAATGCAAAAATCATTTTCATTGCCTTTATCTTCTCTGCCGCGGTCGGCGTTATCTTCGGTTTTTTTCCTGCACGCAAAGCTGCACGTCTCGACCCTATCGATGCGCTGCGTCACGAGTAGTCATAAGGTTATCTTCAGCTGTATTGTCTGTAGTTTCCATCAACTTGTTGATTCATATCATGTGTAACAACAAGTGAGCCTCGTTATACTCTTATTGGTATTACTGATAGTTGATGATTATTAACTGTGTAGTATTGCTTTGTTTTTATGATAGCCGAGCAGGTATTAAGACATAGTAAGAAGTGATAATCTGGGATGAGTTCGTTTGACTGGTCTGGATTGAGTTGCATGAGAGATGAAAATAAAGTCAGGTTGTCTGAGGCAGCTGAACCTGTGAATCATGGTGAATCCAGGTCAGCAACTTAATGTGTCTGTATAAAAGGTATTTTACGCATGCTGAGACTAAAGCTGTCAGGATCTGAATTCTAAAATAGCCATGCAGCAATCCACAGCACAATATGATCATACCCCTCTCGGCCATATTGCTGCCGTCCGCGGCAATATTGTCGATGTAAAATTTCCACCACCACTGCCGCTGCGTCACTATCAACTGCGAGCAGGTAAAAAAGGCGACATAATACTCGAGGTGCAAACGCATCTCGATGCCGACACGGTACGCTGCATCGCACTGACACCCACCCGCGGTCTGGGCTGTGGCATGCCGGTAGAAAACACCGGACATGAGCTGGATTACCCCGTGGGTGATGCACTGCTCGGCCGTATGCTTAACGTGTTTGGAGAAGCCATCGACGGCAAAGGCCCGGTCGATGCCAAAGAACATCGATCCATTCATAAGGCACCACTGCCGCTGGCACAGCGCATCACCCTTAGTGAAGTTTTTCATACCGGCATCAAAGCCATCGATCTGCTTTCGCCGTTAGAACTCGGCGGCAAAGCCGGCATGTTCGGCGGTGCCGGCGTCGGTAAGACCGTGCTGATCAACGAGATGATTCACAACATGGCAGAACGCTACCAGGGCACCAGCCTGTTCTGCGGTATCGGTGAACGTGTCCGCGAAGCCGAGGAGATGTACCACTCGATGGAAGAGTCGGGTGTACTGGAGAAAGCGGTACTCATCTACGGCCAGATGGACGAACCGCCCGGTGCACGTTTTCTGGTGGGTCATGCGGCGTTGTCGGTTGCCGAATATTTTCGTGATGTGGCTAAACGTGATGTGCTGCTGCTCATCGATAACGTTTTCAGATTCGTGCAGTCCGGTACCGAGGTCTCCGGACTCATGGGGCGCATCCCATCGCGCGTTGGTTATCAGCCGACGCTGGCTACCGAACTCGCCGAACTGGAAGAACGCATCACCAGTTCCGCCAGCGCCTCGATCACTTCGGTGCAGGCAGTGTATGTGCCGGCGGATGATCTCACCGACCCGGCAGCAGTACATATCTTCGCCCATCTCTCCGCTTCGGTGGTGCTGTCACGCAAACGCGCCAGCCAGGGGCTCTACCCTGCGGTCGATATCCTGCAATCCGATTCCAAGATGCTCAACCCGGCGATCGTCGGTAAACGCCATTACCAGGTCGCACAGCAGGTACGCAGCACGCTTGCCGAGTATGAAGAACTGAAAGACATCATTTCCATGCTGGGTATCGAGGAACTGTCTCGCAAGGACCGCGATATCGTCAGCCAGGCTCGCCGGCTGGAGCGTTTCCTGACCCAGCCATTTTTCACCACCGAGCAGTTTACCGGCGTTGCCGGCAAGCAGGTCTCACTGGAACAGACGGTGGAAGGTTGCGAACGAATCCTGGACGGTGAGTTTGCTGAAGTGAGTGAGCAGGCACTGTACATGATCGGTGATATCGACGAGGCTCTACAGTATGAATCTGCCTGATATGCATTTGAAACTGCTGCTACCCACCGAGGTGCTGATCAGCGAGCCGGTGACCAAGATCATCGCCGAAGCGGTCAATGGCTCATTCTGTCTGCTGCCGCGCCATATCGACTTCGTGTCTTCACTGGTACCCGGTATCTTGAGCTTCACCACTGCCGATGGCGAAGAAATTTTCGTCGCGGTAGATGAAGGCACGCTGGTGAAGTGTGGTGAGCAGGTAATGGTCTCTACCTTGAACGCTGTGCGCGGCGTTGATCTGGCTCAGCTGCGGCTTACCGTCGAAGAACGATTTATGGAGCTGGATGAACATGAACGGGTAGCACGCACGGCGCTGGCACGTCTGGAGGCAGGAACGATCCGCCGATTCATTGAACTGGAGGAACAGGGACATGGATGAGCGACAACAGCCGATAAAACCCAGCAGCGCAGGAAAACTGCCGGATGCGGTGGAGCGCAAAGCCAGAAGAAAACTGCGCGCCCGCCGTGAAGATGAGCGTAATGCCTGGTTCTGGCTGGGCATGTTCGGCCTGGTTGGCTGGTCGATTGCTGTGCCTACCCTGATCGGTGTCGCCATCGGCATATGGCTCGATCGCAACTGGCCCGGAACCGTATCATGGACGTTGACCTTGCTGCTGACCGGTGCCGGTATCGGCTGCCTGAATGCCTGGTACTGGATCAGCCAGGAGAACGACCGTGAATGATTCTCATCAGATCGCTGAGATCCTGATCACCTTCGGCGGGCTGTTCCTGATCGGGCTGCTTGCCGATCTCATCGGCCGCCACACTCTTTTACCCAGGGTCACCGTATTATTGCTTGCCGGCTTTATGATCGGTCCTTCTATGTTCGACTGGCTGCCGCCGTTCACCGAAGAATGGTTCCCGGTGCTGACCGATGTTGCGCTGGCCATGATCGGCTTTTTACTCGGCCAGAAACTTACCCTGAAAACATTGCGCACGATGGGGCGGCCAGTGCTCACCATGTCGATTGGTGAAGTCGTATTGACCTCGCTGCTGGTGTTCTCTGTGCTGTCTTTATTCGGCGTGCCGGTGATCGTCGCCTTATTGCTGGCCGGCATCGCACCGGCAACTGATCCCGCGGCGACGGTCGATGTGGTTCGCGAATACAGCGCAAAAGGTAAATTTACCGATACCCTGCTGGGTATCGTGGCGATCGATGATGTCTGGGGCTTATTTATCTTCAGCATACTGCTGGCCATCGCGCAGGCCTTGAGCGGGCAGAATGTTGCCGGTGAAGTTCTGGCCTCGGCGGCCTGGGAAATCGGTGGCGCACTGCTGCTGGGACTGCTGCTTGGCATCCCCATGGCCTATATCACTGGCCGTATACGGCCCGGCGAACCGACACAGGCAGAGGCGCTGGGGCTGATACTGCTCGGTGCGGGGCTGGGTGTATGGGCCGGTGTCTCCTACATTCTGACCGCGATGATGATGGGGGCGGTGGTCGCCAACGTGGCTAAACACCACGAACGTGCGTTCCATACTATCGAAGGTATCGAGTGGCCATTCATGATCCTGTTTTTCCTGCTGGCAGGTGCGGCACTGCAGGTCGAAGCATTGCAACAGGTCGGCCTGATGGGTGCAGGTTACATCCTGCTGCGGGTAACCGGACGTGTTATCGGTACCCGTCTTGGCGGATGGTTAGGTGGTGCTGAAGCCAGCACCCGCCACTGGATGGGGCTGGCATTACTGCCACAGGCCGGTGTCGCTATCGGTATGGCGCTGCTCGCCAGCCAGCACTTTCCCGATCTTAAGGACATCATCCTGCCGATGGCGCTGGGTTCCACGGTAATCTTCGAACTGCTCGGCCCGATAGTGAGCCGTCGCGTACTGATCCATATAGGCGAGGTAAAAAATGACTGATACAGGAACCATCAGCATCGCTGCGCTGGCCAGCAGCTTCGTGCTGGGCATGGTTCTCAGCGGGCTTTATTTCGGTACGCTGTGGTTCACCCTGCGCCGGCTGGTCAATCGTCCGCGGCCGGGGCTGTTCTTATTATTGAGCCTGTTGTTACGCCTGAGTCTTCTGCTGGGCTGTTTCTATCTAATCCTGCATACCGGTCACTGGCAGCAGCTACTCGCTGCACTGGCTGGATTCATGACGTTGCGTATCCTGCTGATGCGAAAAATAAAAGCGATGAATATTCTTAAGCACGTGCGCACAGACACGGAAATGACATCATGACTATCAGTCCGGACAGTATCATCTTATGGCAATGGGGCGTGCTGCATATCAATGCCACCATGGCCTATACCTGGCTGCTGATGTTTCTGCTCACCGGCTTCTCCTGGCTCATCACCCGCAGGCTTTCCACCGGTCCCGAGATCTCGCGCTGGCAGAACCTGCTGGAAGTGCTGGTCAGTGGTATGCGCGAGCAGATACAGGCGGTCAGCCGTCAGGATCCCGGCCTCTATCTGCCCTTCATCGGCACCCTGTTTGTTTTTGTATTGAGCTCTAACCTGCTGGTCGTGGTACCGGGTTACTGGCCGCCCACCGGCTCACTTTCCACCACCACGGCACTGGCGATCTGCGTGCTGGTGGCCGTGCCGGTCTTTGGTATTGCCTATGAAGGGCCGCGCAACTATTTCAGGCATTACATCAAACCCTCACCGTTGATGCTACCGTTCAATCTTATCGGCGAGATCTCGCGGACCATCGCACTGGCGGTACGACTGTACGGCAACGTCATGAGCGGCACCATTATCGTCGCCATCCTGATCACACTGGTGCCGTTTTTCTTTCCAGTCATATTGCAGTTACTTGGGTTGATCACGGGCACGATTCAGGCTTACATTTTTGCCATTCTGGCGACGGTATATATCGCATCAGCCACGGCGGTACACAAGATTACCCCGGATGAACAATCCGGTTTGCAGAGTCAGACACTCAGCTATTCAAAAAACGACAATCAATCCACAGGAGAATCCCATGGAAAGTCTTAACCTCATTGCGATGGTATCTATTATCACTGCCGGCCTGACCATCGCTATCGGTTCTATCGGTCCGGCGTTAGGTGAAGCCCGCGCAGTGGCACAGGCCCTCGCTGCTATCGCACAGCAGCCTGACGAGTCAGGCACCATCACCCGCACCCTGTTCGTCGGTCTGGCCATGATCGAGTCCACCGCCATCTACTGCTTCGTGGTGACCATGATCCTTATCTTCGCTAATCCTTTCTGGGATTACGCGGTATCCCGGGCCGGAGGCTAAACATGCAAATCGACTGGCTGACGGTCATCGCGCAGATAGTCAACTTTCTGATCCTGGTCTGGCTGCTGAAGCGCTTCCTCTATCAACCCGTGATCAATGCCATGGACCGGCGTGAACAGCGCATCGCCGAGCGCCTGCAGCAGGCCGAACAGCGTGAGCAGCAGGCGGCGGAGACAACACAGGATTATCAGAGCAGGATCGCAGCACTGGAGCAGGACAAAGAAAAACTGATAGCGACCGCCAAAGCAGAAGCCGAAGCCGAACGCCATGAACTGCTGGTCGAAGCACGTGGTGAAATCAATGAAAAACGCCGCCACTGGCAGCACCAGGTAGACGATGAAAAGCAGCGCTTCCTTCGCAGTCTAGAGCTTCAGGCGACAGCTTCGGTACAGAATATTGCGCGCCGTGCTCTCGCCGACCTGGCTGACACTGACCTGGAAGAACAGATTATCGAGTCGTTCATCCGCCAGCTGAAATCGCTTGATCAGACATCACGCCAAACTATGGCTGCAGCTGGCAAGAACATTCAGGTCAGTACGTCGTTTGAACTGGATTCGTCCACACGCAGCCGGGTCACGCGCGCAGTCCATGACAGCATCGCAGACAATATCGAGGTAGACTACAAGGTATCACCAGAGCTGCTCTGCGGCATTGAGCTCAGCGTCGCCGGCCATCGCCTGAGCTGGAGCCTGGCTGACTATCTCGACGAACTGGAGCAACATATGCAGCAACAGCTGGAGACCGGCAATGCCGCAGCTGACTGACAATCTGTTAGACGAAGTGCTGACTACGACGGCTAAAACAGTCGATGCCGCTCTGGCTGCAAAATCACCCGACCTGAGCGTCACCGAAACCGGCATCGTTACTTATGTCAGCGGCGGCATCGCCCGGGTAAAAGGACTGGCAGGCATCACCGCCGAAGAGCTGGTGCTGTTCCCCGGTGGTGTACAGGGCATCGCCATCAACCTGGAACCCGATGAGACCGGTGTCATCTTGCTGGGAGACAGCGCAGACATCAGCGCAGGCCAGGAGGTTCGTGCCAGCGGCAGGATCACCGACACCCCGGTCGGTGAAGGACTTATCGGCCGGGTAATCGATGCCACCGGGCGGGTGCTGGATAATGGCGGAACGCTGCTGTTCAGTGAACGCCGCCCGGTAGAACATTCTGCGCCAGCCATCATCGAACGCGCCCCGGTTAGCGAACCATTGCAGACCGGGCTGAAAGTGGTGGATGCGCTCATCCCGATCGGTCTCGGTCAGCGAGAACTCATCGTCGGTGACCGGCAGACCGGTAAAACAGCAGTGGCGGTCGATGCCATCATCAACCAGCACGACAAGAACATGTTGTGTGTCTACTGTGCCATCGGCCAGCGCGGCACTGCCGTGGCACGAGTCATCGATACCCTGCGGCTCTATGATGCACTGTCCTATACCATCGTGGTGGTTGCTGCCGGTGATGATCCACCGGGACTGCAGTTCATTACTCCGTATGCCGCTACCACCATCGCTGAGTATTTCATGCAGCAAGGGCGTAATGTACTCATCGTCTATGACGACCTGACCCGGCATGCCCGTGCTTACCGCGAACTGTCGTTATTGCTTCGTCGACCACCAGGTCGCGAGGCATATCCCGGAGATATCTTTTATATCCACTCACGGCTGCTGGAACGTTCCACGCATCTATGCAAGGCTGCGGGCGGCGGTTCTCTCACCGCACTGCCCATCGTAGAAACCCAGGCACAGGATATTTCTACCTATATCCCCACCAACCTCATCTCTATCACCGACGGCCAGATCTATCTCTCGCCGGTGCTGTTCCATAAGGGTCAGCTGCCTGCGGTCGATGTCGGTAAATCAGTATCGCGGGTCGGCGGTAAAGCCCAGTTGCCGGCGTTCCGCGCAGTCGCAGGTGATCTGCGCCTGGCCTATTCGCAGTTCGAAGAACTGGAAACCTTTGCCCGTTTTGCCACGCGACTGGATGATAAAACCCGCGCCACCATTGAACATGGTCGCCGGGTTCGCGAAATCTTGAAACAGCTCGAACATCAGCCACTATCAGCCAGCGCCCAGATCGTGGTAATGAAGACCGTCACTGCTGGTCTGCTGGATGATTGGCCACTGGAAGATACCGCTGCTGCCGCCAATGCTGTTCAGGAAAAAGTGACCGATAAATTACCGAAGCTTTGCGAGCATATCGAACAGGGTAAATCTTTAGACAAGGAAGCATGGCAACAGATACTCGAAGCGGCACGGGAAACGCTTAAATACCTGCAAGAGAACCCTCATGGAATCAGCTGACCGGCTACTGCGCAGTATCGATACGCTCAATGATCTCCATGGTATCGTCAGCACCATGAAGGTCCTGTCGACCGTGAGTATCCGGCAGTACGAACAGGCGGTAAAAGCGCAGACTGACTACTACCGTACCGTACAACTAGGCCTGCAGGTGGTATTGCAGGACACACAAAATGCACCTGCAACGGATCACAGAGAAACAAAAGAGCGGCAGTCTGCGGCTATCGTTTTCGGTTCTGATTACGGGCTGTGCGGCCGTTTCAATGAAGACATCGCAGATTTCACCGTGCATCACTTAAAGACAGCGAGCGCTACTCCCGAAAAACAGCAGATACTGGTGATCGGTTCGCGGGTAGCCGCTAACCTGGAGCACGCCGGCCAGGCTGTCGAGGAAGAACTTCAGCTGCCGGGGTCGGCTGCCCGCATCACCGCAACCGTGCAGAAAGTCCTGCTCAAAATCGAAGACTGGCGCGAACAGAACGATATCAACAAGGTATCGCTTTTTTACAACCGCCACCTCAGCGGCGGCGGTTATCAACCGACCAGAGTGGAGTTATTACCGGTAAACCTGCAACACTTTCACCCACAGCAAAAGGCACAGTGGCCATCACGTCGCCTGCCAACATTCACCATGGATCGTAAACGCCTGCTGTCTGACCTGCTGCGTCAGTATTTCTTCGTTTCCATCTTCCAGGCATGCGCCGAATCGCAGGCCAGTGAACATGCCAGTCGACTGGCCGCGATGCAATCAGCGGAAAAGAACCTGGATGAAAAACTGGGAGAGTTCGCCATCCAGTTCCGCCGTCTGCGCCAGGAAGCCATCACAACAGAATTACTGGACGTGGTCTCCGGTTTCGAGGCAGTGATGAATGAGACTGATAAATGAGATCGAGACATCGCTAACCATCAATCACGACCTCAGGGATTCTTCACAAGCGGGTAGCCTGCCTTAAGCCATGCACCCGTGCCACCTTCCATAAGAATGACATTTTTATATCCGATCTGGTTCAGCATCGCCAGCGCCAGTGCCGAACGGTGACCAGCAGAACAATACACACCGATGACAGCGTTGCGGTCTTCAGGTAATTTGGCGAGGTTTTCCGATTTTGCCAGTTCATTGAGATTAATCAGCAGTGCATCTTTGATTATTCCTTCTTGCCACTCTTTTGGAGCGCGCACGTCAAGCATTACCATCGGTACACCAGCGTCCATACTTGCCTTAAAGGCTTCTACGCTCTGCTTGCCCCATTTCGGCTTCGTGTCACGTAAACTATCAAAAGTATTCTGCCAGCTGCTTAGAAAGGCACTGTCTGGCTGAGCCATCGTGGTTTCTGCCTGCACAATACCAGCGCTCAACAGCAAAGCTGCCAGCCCAATGACTGCTGATCTGATTAATTTTTTATTGAAATTCATCACTTATCCTCCGTTCATTAAAAACATTTTTCATTAACCTGAATAACAAGGCTTCACTTCATCGGTGCCTCCTCCTGTTCTAATTTTCTTGCAGGTAAAATAACAACCTTTCTGTTAGCTGACGCACCCTGTGGATCGAGATCGCTGTCATGTAAAAACAGGCTGGTATTGCCATGGCAGTTCTGGCAGTTACGGTTCTGTGGTGTCAATCGCCGTATATTATGAGGGGCGGCAGTTTTCCAGGTAGGATGCGCATCGAAATTCGGCAGCAGGTTTTTTCCGAAATAATCGAAACTGTCGCGTGACACCGGGTTATTCCGCAGTGGTACGATTTCATATGGGTAACCGGCTACCGTGTTGCGCCCAATCTTGAAATCAAGCCCTTTATGCCCTGCACGTCTCTGGTATATGCCATCATCGATAGTGGCGTGACAGCTGTAACAATTCTGATAAGGCTGGCTGTGGCATACCTGGCAGCTGAGATGCTGATGAACCATAGCATGCGCTTCGGCCGTGGTGTTCGGTAATGCCTCATGACAGTCGGTACATTGTGCCCGGCCGCTCACCTGCCAGCGATTCACGTACTGCTCACCGTCGCCGTGCAGATTATTTGTATGACAGTCCAGACAATGCATGCCCGCCGCGAAATGAACGTCATCTTCATTACCCTGGAGGTGACCGAGGTATTCAGCGCCGGCGCGTGAGCCATGACAGATTGCACAACTATCTGTCATCGATGGTCGTCTGAGAAACTCATGACCTTTTATCAGGCCTCCACCCACAGCTTCCGGGCGAGTCAGATGACAGTCAGAACAGCCCGCATGGCAGCTCGCACAATCGGCCTGCCAGACAGGATCAAGTTTTTTAAAATTCTGTTCACCGCTGCGCAGTGTTAACGGACGTGACATGCCATGCAGGTTGTCATGCAGGCTACTGCCGTATAGACCTGAAATCTCACTATGACAACTGTTGCAGCCAGCTCCAGCGTTTTTCATACCTGTATGTGCGATTGACTCTTCTGCTGCCGAGGCGTCACCTCCATGGCATGCCGTACAGCCCATTGCACCATGAACCGTAGCGCTAAAATGACTGTTGACGAAGACATTCAGAAAAACCGGGCGAGATGGTGCTGATGCGCAGCCATCTTCCGAGGGTGCTGCTTCGGGTTTAACTGCCTGCATCAAATAACCTGCATTGTTATGACAGGTCAGACAATTACCACTGTCCGCCATGCTGATATCAGCAATGTCTGTATCAACGAACGTTTTAGCTGCGTGTGTTTCTGAGGCTTCTACCGGTTTATGCAGATCAAAAAAAACAGCAAGCAACAGCAAAACCAGAATGCCGCTAATGTGCACGACACGCTTTGTCCATTGTTCACGCATCTTTCATAGCCCTACACCATAGAAGAGTTCAGAGTGGCCAGAACTGGAAGTCCTGCATGTTAGATAAGCCTGTTGAACCGCGTCGTTCAGATGCCATGCCCAAACAGAAAATATTAAACTTCAACTTATCATCGGACGGGTTTTTAACGATACTGTAAACATAACCGACCCTTCTATTTCTGCTCAAGTATGAACATATTCAACCACTTTCAGTATAACTTGACGATCTAGTAATCATGCTATTTAACTGTACCACCGATTCATCATGCAATTCAGCACAATTGTAGAAATAGTTGTTGAAGCATTGTCGTCGCTGACTAATCTACCGACAGAAGATGTTTTTAGTTTACCCCTGCGTTCATTAAAGATAGAACACTGAAAAAAGTATTGGGAGACCGGTGGATTCTTCACTAGGTATTTCTCAGGGTTAACAGATGACAGCTTTATCTGTGGTATACAGATTGATCAAGATGATGGTGAACTGGATATATTTTTCGGGGCTATAACCAGGCCTGCTAAAGAAGACAGCTTGAAAGGATCTGGTGGATTACAGCTGACTCAATTTAACTGCGGAGATGAATAATACAGAAACAGATAAACTATCAACGGATATCTTCTTTAGTCGATAGCAGTCATCTATTTCATTATTAGATAAGGACCTTGCAGGTTGTATCACTTGCAATCAACTGTCTGCTCCTAATGTCACATGACCAGGAACACCCTTACAGGAAGACATAAAATCGGCGACTCGATAGAACAGTAACTGCTTCAGGATAAACGTATTTCCCCATCGATCACTAGCGGTTTATCTGACAGATCAATTTTAAGTTCCACCGAAACTTTGCAGACCGAACTTTTATCGATTCCTCCGTTAGACACTGCCTCATTGATCACTCTTTCAATTTCCTGCTGCGAGTCGATCCCCACTTTTTTGAGAAATTTACGTATGCTCATATTAAGCGCATCTTCATCCATATCTAACCACCTTGTATATAGAAACTCTAAAAGGCATAGAAAAAATAAAAACCTGCATAACCAAATTATCTTTATATTAAGCAGAGTGAGAATGCGCCCAAGCAGAAATCACGCCAGATGATCTGCGATTAATTCAGTAATACTAATTACTTCTACATGCATGTCATTTTCTTCCAGGCCTTCCTCCAGCATAACTCTGCAGTTAGAGCAAGACGTCACCATGGTTGTTACATTTAACTCATCAAGCTGACGTTTTTTGACATCAAACACCTTTAGCCGTAACGGTTCTGCGCGTTCGTTTGAGCTGACGCCACCACCGCCACCGCAGCACCAGTTCATTTCTTTAGAATCGTGCATTTCAACAAAATTGGGAGCTACCTGGTTTAATAGATTTCGAGGTTGTTCCAAAACACCACCACGCCTGCTGATATTGCATGGATCGTGATATGTAAGGCGTTCATCAAAGCTACCCGTTGTCTTTAGTTTGCCTTCTACACGTAATTGATCCAGTAATTCCATGATATGGACGACGTTGAACGGCAACGGTCTTCCCAGGATATTAGCTCCATCCCAACGAAAGGTCGTATAGGCATGACCACACTCTGGGCTGATGACTGTTTTTATTTTGAGTTCAGTCGCAACCTCAACTAAACGTTCAAGTAACTGGGCAGCTATCCCGGAATTTCCCATCTGCACACCCGTATTGGTTGCTTCAAAATATTTACTGCTCAGTGTCCAGCTAATACCTGCGGCGGTAAATATTTTGCTAATCGCGGTGAGAAATTCGGTGAAGAGTACGACTTCGTTGGACGACAACATACATAGATATTCAGCACCTTCAACATCGACCGGAATATCTATACCATGTTCTTTTTTCTGTGTATCAACTGCTGCTAACAAACCTTTGGAAGTCAATCCCATGGGACTGCCGAATTCAAGCGCTTTTTTGCTAGCGTTCTGCAAACCCTCAGGTACAAAACCAGCAGCAGCCATGCCTTCTTTAACCTTACGAATCAGATACGCAATATCGATACCTACCGGGCAAACCATGGTGCAGCGGCTACACATGGAACAACCGTCATAAACCAGCTCTTCCCAATCAGACAGGTCTTTCTCGGTTATCGCTTTACTCAAGCCCAGGCTACTCGACAGCTTGCCCCACAGTGTATAATTTTGCTGCCAGACTTTACGTAATGGTTCTGTTTTGTAGATGGGGGTATAACGCGGGTCG
>Ga0316188_10000509_pt1 | contig 16926 bp, 12 predicted proteins | sample Phiworburrow1_MG_FD_204933 | JGI IMG/M metagenome (GOLD analysis project Ga0316188, IMG submission 204933) | Coastal sediment microbial communities from Maine, United States - Phippsburg worm burrow 1 | ecosystem: Environmental > Aquatic > Marine > Coastal > Sediment | place: USA: Maine...
CCTTGCGCCCCTTCCGTGCGCGTTTGCCGACATGCTCGGCCAGCGCCGCGCCGCGAAGTGTTTCTTCCTTGGCCTTGGCCCCGCGCCCCACGCCAAGCAGTCGCAGCGGCTCGCTGAAGGCGGCGACTGACAGCAGCGGGTCCTTCGCATCCACGTCCATCAGCGTCAAACCCTTGCCGCCATTGGGTTGATGCTTCAGTTCGTCGCGCGCGAAGACCAGCAGCCTCGAGCCGGCCGACAGGCAGGCCACCTGCGTGTGTGCTGCGGCCACCAGCGCCGGCGGCAACAGCGTCTGCCCGTCGTCGACCGTGAGAAAGCTCTTGCCTCCGCGGTTGCGCCCGAGCATATCCGCCACGCGCGCCAGCAGACCGAAGCCGCCGCTGTTGGCCAGCAGCAGCGTGGTCTGCGCTGCGCCGGCGAAGTAGTGCGACGGTTGCGTTCCAGGTTCCAGGTCGATCAGCGAGGTGATGGGCTGGCCATCGCCGCGCCCGCCCGGCAAGGCCGACACCGCCACGGTGTAGACCCGAGCACTGCCCTGCGCTGGCGAGCCGAAGACCAGCAGCGGGTCGATGCTGCGGCAGGCGAAGGTGCCGTACAGTGCATCTCCAGCCTTGAAGGCGAGGCTGGCGGGCTCGATCTCGTGACCCTTCAGTGCCCGCACCCAGCCCTTCTGGCTGACCACCACGGTGACCGGCTCGTCCACCACCTTGATCTCGGCCACGGCGCGCTTTTGCTCCTGCACCAGTGTGCGGCGTTCGTCGCCATGCGCCTTGGCGTCGGCCTCGATCTCCTTGATCAGCGTGCGCTTGAGCGCGGCGGGGCTGGCGAGAATGTCCTCCAGCCTGCCCTGCTCTTCGCGCAGGCCCTTCAGTTCCTGCTCGATGCGGATAGCTTCCAGGCGCGCCAACTGGCGCAAACGGATCTCGAGGATGTCCTCGGCCTGGCGGTCGCTCAACTTGAAGCGCTCGATCAGCGCCGCCTTGGGCTCGTCGGCGTTGCGGATGATGCGGATCACCTCGTCGATGTTCAGCAGCACCAGCTGCCGGCCCTCGAGCACGTGGATGCGGTCCAGCGCCTTGTCCAGCCGGTGACGCGTGCGCCGCTGCACCGTCGCCCGGCGGAAGTCGATCCACTCGGAGAGCATCTGGCGCAGGCTCTTCTGCGTGGGCCTGCCGTCGCGGCCGACCATCGTCAGGTTGAGCGGCACGCTGCCTTCCAGGCTGGTGTGCGCGAGCAGCGCGGTGATCAGCTCGCCTTGCTCCACCGTGCGGCTGCGCGGCTCGAACACCAGCCGCACCGGCGCGTCCTTGTCGGATTCGTCGCGCACCGCGTCCAGCACCGCCAGCAAAGAGCCCTTCAGCTGCACCTGCTCCTGCGACAGCGCCTTCTTGCCGGCCTTGAGCTTGGGATTGGTGAGCTCCTCGATCTCCTCCAGCACCTTCTGCGCACTGGTGCCGGGCGGCAACTCGTTCACCACCAGCTGCCATTGGCCGCGCGCCAGGTCCTCGATGGACCAGCGCGCGCGCAACTTCAACGAGCCGCGGCCCGAGGCGTAGGCCTCGCGGATGTCGCTGGCGCTGGAGATGATCTGCGCTCCACCGGGGAAGTCGGGCGCGGGCAGCAGCGTGTACAGCTCGTCATCGTTCAGCTTTTCATCGCGGATCAGCGCCACCGCGGCAGCCGCCACCTCGCGCAGGTTGTGGCTGGGAATCTCGGTGGCCAAGCCCACCGCGATGCCGCTGGCGCCGTTGAGCAGCACGAAGGGCAGCCGCGCCGGCAATAACCGCGGCTCGCTGGTCGAGCCGTCGTAGTTCGGAACGAAGTCCACCGTGCCCTCGTCGATCTCGTCGAGCAGCAGGCGCGAGATCGGCGCCAGACGGGCCTCCGTGTAGCGCATCGCCGCCGCGCCATCGCCGTCGCGGCTGCCGAAGTTGCCCTGGCCGTCGATCAGCGGGTAGCGCTGCGAGAAGCCCTGCGCCATGCGCACCATCGCGTCGTAGGCCGCCTGGTCGCTGTGCGGGTGGAAGCGGCCGAGCACGTCGCCGACGACTCGCGCGCTCTTCACCGGCTTGGGCGCCACGCCGGCGCCGAAGGCCAGGCCCATTCGCTGCATCGCATACAGGATGCGGCGCTGCACGGGCTTTTGCCCGTCGCACACGTCGGGCAGCGCACGCCCCTTGACGACGCTGAGCGCGTATTCCAGGTAGGCGCGCTCCGCGTACTCGGCCAGCGCGATGGCTTCGTCGGGATTGCTGCGTTCGGCGGGGGGCAAGTCGAAGAGGTCGGGCATCGGCGGCGCTGGCCTGCGGGCAAAACTGGTAATTCTCGCTCAGGCAGCGTGCCGCACCGGCCCGGCCAGCACCTCTGCCTCGCCCTGCGACAGCAGCGACTTCAGCAACGGCGGCGCGAAGTGGCGCTTGACGGTGATGGCGTAGAACTGCTCGTGCAGGCCCGGCACCACCGCCAGCTCGCGCAGCACGCCGCTGCGCAACTCGTCCTGCACGACGACGGTCGGCAGCAGCGCCGGTGCGCCGGCGTCGCGCGCCAGCAGGCGCAACATTGCCATGTCGTCCACTTCGGCCCGCACGGGCGGGCGCAGGCCGCGCTGCTCGCACCATAGGTCGAAGCCGGCACGGATGCCGTGCGCACGGCTGGGCAGCAGCAGCGGGCGGGTGGCCAGATCATTGGGGAAGTCGAAGGGCTCGACCCCCGATGGGCCGACCAGGCTGACGGGCTGGCGCGCGATTCGTCGGCAGCGCCATGGCGCATCGCCGGTGCCGTCCACCGCCTGGCTGGCCAACACCAGGTCGAGGGTGTGCACCTGCAGGCGGCCCAGCAGGTCGTCGAGGCTGCCGGACTGCAGCAACAGCCCCACGTCGTCGCGGCCGATTAACGGGCGCAGGAAGTTCTCCTGAAAGTTGCGCGAAAGCGTGGCTACCGCCCCGATGCGCAGCACCTGCCGGCCCGGGCCCTGCCCCTCGCGCAGCAACGACAGCAACTCGTTGCCTGCGTTGAATATCGACTCGGCGTAGCCCAGCGCCAGTTGTCCGGCCTCGGTGAGCCGCAACTGGCGCCGCGATCGCTCGAACAGCGGTTGCCCGAGCTGGTCCTCCAACTGGCGGATCTGCGTGGACAGCGCCGAGGGCGCGACGTGCAGCCGCTCGGCTGCCCGTGTGAGGTGGCCCTCGCGGGCGACCGCCCAGAAGGCATGGAGATGCAGGTAGTTCAGCCGGGCCACAGTTCTATTTTATACAACGTCTTTTACTTAACATTGAATTTTACAGATTGTCTAGGGGACGGCAGCATTTCGCCCATGCCAAACGCCTACACCTTCGCCTTCCTGCTCCTGCCCGCTGTACTGCACGCCGGCGCCGCGATCGCCGCCGGCCGCGGTACGCGCGACGCCGCCTGGCAGCGTGCCGAATTCGCCGCCGCTGCTAGCGCCAGTTCCGGCGCCATCCTTCTGGCGCTGCTGCTCACGGACGGCCCCGCGGTTACCGGCGGCCTGCGGCTGGACGGGCCTGGCGCCGTCGTGCTGCTGCTGGTCGGCTTCGTCGGCTGGGTCATCGTGCGTTTCTCGCACCGCTACCTCCAAGGCGAAGCTGGCGAGCGCCGCTACCTGGCCATGATGTCGGCCACGCTGGCCGCCGTTTCCCTGGTGCTGGTGGCCGACCACCTGCTGCTGCTGGCCGCCGCATGGATCGCCACCAGCCTGACCCTGCACCGCCTGCTGCGCTTCTATGCCGAGCGCCCCGCGGCGCGCATGACCGCGCACAAGAAGTTCCTCGCCGGCCGCATCGCCGACGCCTCGCTGCTTGGCGCGATTGCGCTGCTCGGCAGCGCCTACGGCACGATGTCGCTGAACGCGATGCTGGACGCCGCCACGAAGCAAGGCGTTCCGCCGCTGGCTCAGGCCGGCCTGGTGCTGCTGGTGCTGACTGCACTGCTGAAGTGCGCGCAGATGCCGCTGCACGGCTGGCTGATCCAGGTGATGGAGGCGCCGACCCCGGTCTCGGCGCTGCTGCACGCCGGCGTCGTCAACCTAGGCGGCTTTGTGCTGATCCGCTTCTCGCCGATGCTCGCCGAGGCCATGGTCGCCCAGCTCCTGCTGGCGGCCGTGGCCACCGCCACCGTGGTGATGGCCACGCTGGTGATGGGAACGCGCATCAGCGTCAAGGTGATGCTGGCCTGGTCCACCCTCGCGCAGATGGGCTTCATGCTGCTGCAGGTCGCGCTCGGCCTGCCTGCGATGGCGCTGCTGCACCTCGTAGCGCACTCGCTGTACAAGGCGCACGCATTTCTCTCGGCCGGGGGTGTGGCGCAACGGCGCCAGGCGCTGCGGCTGGGTGCGCCGGCACTGCCGCCGTCAGCGGCGCGCTGGACGCTGGCCGCGCTGGCTGCCATCGCCGCTGTGGTCGGTGCCGGCGTCGCCACCGCATCGCTGCCGACCCCAGCCGCTGCGCTGGCCGGCGCCGTACTGGCGACCTCGCTGGCTCCGCTGCTGGCCGTCGGCCGCCTCGCGCTAGCGGCCGGGGTGGCGGCGGGTTGGCTGGCCGGACACGCGCTGGCGGCGACCGTTGTCAACCCGGTCGCCGCGGCACCAGCCGGGCTGGTGCTCGCGGTCGGCATCGCACTGGCGGCGCTCTTCCTGCTGCAGGCGCTGATCGCGCTGCGCCCGGCCGCAGCCTGGGTGCGCCGCCTGCACCCCTGGGCCTACGGCGGCTTCCACCTCGACGAGCGCGTGAGCCACTGGTTGTTCGCCGTCTGGCCGATCCCGCAGGCGCCGCCCTCTTCTTCAGCCACCGATGGAGCCCGCGCATGAACGCCCCCTTGCCTCTGGACGCGCTTCAGGCGCAGACGCTGACCGAGGCCGTCGCCGACGCCTGCAACCGCATCGCGCCGAGTTGGCCGCTGGACCGCTTCATCGCCGTCAATCCGCATTGGGGCTGGATCGACCGCCCGATTGCGGACGCGGCGGCCACCGTCGGCGTGCTGGCCGGCATGACGCTGCTGCCCGACGCCGCCCCGTTGCGCCGCCTGCTGCTGGCCGACATGGCCGGCCGGCGCGATGCCGTCGTGCACCAGATCAGCCAGCACTGCGCCGCCTTCTTCGACGATGGCCAGGCCCGCTGGCACGCCGCTGTCGACGTGGGGCTGTACGCCGGCTGGCGCCGCCAGCTGCCGCACGACCGCGGCACCGCCTGGCCGCCGCGGCGCGCCGCCGCGCTGGCAGTGCTGGCCGACTGGCCCGCCGACCCCATGGCCGCCGTCGACGCGGCGCTGGAGCGACTGCAGGTGCCCGTGGAAGGCCGCAGCGCCTGCCTGAGCGCTTGGCTTATGGACCTCAACGGCTGGGCCTCGGCCTGCGCTTGGCGCCACTGGCAGGCAGGTCTGGCGCAGCAGGAGGCCCACGACCTGCGCTTGGACCTGCTGGCGATGCGTGCAACTTGGGACGTCCTGCTGGCCGACGCGTTGCCCGGCCCGCAGGTCGAGGAGTGGGCACGTGCCTGGGCCACGGTGCCGGCCGCCATCGCCGTCGAGCGCGCACGCCAGTCCGCCGGCTGGGACCGCATGGCCGAACGGGAGCAGGCCGCCCAGCGCGAGGTGATGGCGGCCATGACGGGCACTGCGAGCGCGCGCGCCGTGCCCCAGGCACCCCGCGTACAGGCCGTGTTTTGCATCGACGTGCGCTCCGAGCCGCTGCGGCGCGCGCTCGAGGCGGCCGATCCGAGCATCCATACCCGCGGCTTCGCCGGCTTCTTCGGCCTGCCGGCCACGCACCGCCCGCTGGGCACCGACTGGCAGCAGCCGCAGATGCCGGGCCTGCTGGCGCCGACGCTCACGATCGACGACGGCCCGGCCGATCGCTCGCTCGGAGAGGCGCTGGCCGCGCGCCGCCGGGCCCGGATGTCGGCCGCAGCCGTCTGGGATGGTTGGCGTGGCGTGCCGGCGCACGGCTTCGGCTTCGTCGAATCCTGCGGTCTGCTGTACGCGGCCGACCTGCTGCGCCAGAGCCTGCCGTCGACCGCGGGCGCGGCGTCCTGGCAGGCCGCCGGCCTGAGTGCCGACGAGGCCGCCAGGCTTCGGCCGGCAGTGCAGATCGACGCTGCGGCCGGCGCTCGCCTGGCCGCCGGCGTGCTGCGCGCGATGGGCCTGGTCGCGAGCTTCGCCCCGCTGCTGCTGCTGTGCGGCCACGGTGGCCAGAGTGCCAACAACCCGCACGCCGCCGGCCTGGACTGTGGCGCCTGCGGTGGCCAGACTGGCGAGGTCAATGCGCGCGCGCTGGCCGAGCTGCTTAACGACCCTAAGGTACGCGACGCGCTGCGCGCCCAGGGCATCGACATCCCCGCCGGCACCCATGTACTGGCGGGCCTGCACAGCACGACGACCGACGAGGTGAAGCTGTACGACACCGCCGCGGTGCCGGCCGCGCTGTGCGGTCACCTGGAGGCGCTGCGGCAGGCGCTGGCGGCGGCCGGCAACGCGGTACGCGCCGAACGTGCGCCTGGCCTCGGGCTGCCCGCGATGCCTGCGCCGGCACTGCAGCGCGCGCTGCAGGAGCGCGCTAACCACTGGGCCGAGACGCGGCCCGAGTGGGCGCTGGCCGACAACGCCGCCTTCGTGGCCGCGCCGCGCGCGCGCACCCGCGGTTCGGATCTCGGCGGGCGAGTCTTCCTGCACGATTACGACCACCGGCTCGACCCGGACCGCGGCGTGTTGACGTTGATCCTGACCGCGCCAATGGTGGTGGCGCACTGGATCAACCTGCAGTACCTGGCCTCCAGCGTCGACCCGCAGCGCCAGGGCAGTGGCAACAAGCTGCTGCACAACGTGGTCGGCGGCGGCGTTGGCGTCTTCGAGGGCAACGGCGGCGACCTGCGCGTCGGCCTGCCCTGGCAGTCGGTCCACGACGGCGTGCAGCTGCGCCACACGCCGCGGCGGCTGTCGGTGTTCGTCGAGGCGCCGTGCGAGGCGATCGACGGCGTTATCGCCGCGCAGGAGACGGTACGCCGGCTGGTCGACCATGGCTGGCTTCACCTGCTGGCGATCGAGGGCGATGCGGTGGACGCCAAAGGGGACGACGGTCCGCCCCGCTTCATGACGCGGCTGGCTGGCGGCGGCTGGCGCGAGGCCGCATGCTGACCCACCTCGAGCGCCTAGAAGCCGAGGCCATCCACATCATGCGCGAGGTGGTGGCCGAGTGCGAGAACCCGGTGATGCTCTATAGCATCGGCAAGGACTCGACGGTGATGCTGCACCTGGCGATGAAGGCGTTCTGGCCGTCGCCGCCGCCATTCCCGCTGCTGCATATCGATTCGACCTGGGAGTTCCGCGCCATGTACGCGCTGCGCGACGAGGTTGCCGAGTCCTACCGGGTGCGCGTGCTTGTGCACCACAACCCCGAGGCCGTGAGACTGGGCATCAACCCCTTCGATCACGGCAGCGAGATTCATACCGACCTATGGCGCACGCAGGGCCTTAAGCAGGCGCTGGAGGCCGGGCGCTACGACGCAGCGTTCGGCGGCGGCCGGCGCGACGAGGAGAAGAGCCGCGCCAAGGAACGCATCTTCTCGGTGCGCAGTGCGCAACACCGCTGGGACCCCAAGGCGCAGCGGCCCGAGCTCTGGCGGCTGTACAACGCGCGCATGCGGGGTGGCGAGTCGCTGCGCGTGTTCCCGATCAGCAACTGGACCGAGCTCGACATCTGGCAGTACATCCACCAGCAGAAGATCCCCATCGTGCCGCTGTACCTGGCCGCCGAGCGCCCGGTGGTCGAGCGCGACGGCACGCTGCTGATGGTGGACGACGAGCGCTTCCCGCTGCGCCCGGGCGAGGTACCGGAACGGCGCTGGGTGCGCTTCCGCACACTCGGCTGCTATCCGCTGACCGGCGCGATGGACTCGCACGCGACGACCTTGCCCGACGTTATCCAGGAGACGCTGCTGACGCGCACCAGCGAACGTCAGGGCCGCGTCATCGACCGCGACGGTCGGGCGTCGATGGAGCGCAAAAAGCAGGAAGGCTACTTCTGAGTCGAAGCGAAGAGCTCGCGCAGCTTGAGCTTCCAGAACTTGCCGGTCGAGGTGCGCGGGATCGCTTCGATCAGCTCGAAACGGTCCGGCAACTGCCACTTGGCGAAGCCGTGCTGCAGCAGGTGAACGCCCAGGCTTTGTGCATCGACGGCCTGGCCAGGCTTCAGCACGATGCACGCCAGCGGCCTTTCGCTCCATTTCGGGTCGGGAATGGCGATGACCGCGGCCTCGGCGATCGCAGGGTGCGCCATCAGCGCGTTTTCCAGGTCGACCGAGCTGATCCACTCGCCGCCGGACTTGATCAGGTCCTTGGTGCGGTCGGTGATGCGCACGTACTCCAGCGCGTCCATCGTCGCCACGTCGCCCGTGCGCAGCCAGCCGTCGGCGGTGAACTTGTCCCGGCTGACCGGCACCTGGTGGTAGCTCCCGGTGATGAAGGGGCCGCGCACCTGCACCTCGCCCGGCGACTTGCCGTCGTGGGACACGCCCTCGCCGTCCTCGCCACAGATGCGGATGTCCACCAGCGGCACCGGCGTTCCGGCCATCGCGGCACGGCGGAAGTGCTCGTCCTCGCCGGCATCGCGCAGTTCGGCGCGCGGGTACGACACCGTGGCCAGCGGCGAGGTCTCGGTCATGCCCCAGCCCTGGCCCAAGGTGATGCCGTGGCGTGCGAAGGCACGGATCAGCGCCTCGGGCACCGCCGCACCTCCCACCAGCGAGCGCATGCCGGCCGGCATCTTCCAGCGCCCGGGCTGCGTTGCCTGCGCGGCCTCGAAGGTCTGGATCAGGCTCATCCAGATGGTGGGAACGCCCAGCGACATGGTCGGCGGCTCGATCTGCATCAGGTCGAGCAGATCGTCGGGGTGCAGGTGCGGGCCGGGGAAGACGATCTTCGCGCCCATCATCACCGCGCCATAGGGCATGCCCCAGCAGTTGGCGTGGAACATCGGCGTCACCGGCAGCAGCACGTCGCTGCCCTTCAGATCCCAGATGTCGCCCAGGCAGCCAACCAGCGTGTGCAGGATCGTCGAGCGGTGCGAATAGACCACGCCCTTGGGGCGCCCGGTGGTCCCGGAGGTGTAGCACATCGAGGTCGGGTCGGTCTCCTCGTGCAGCGCGTACTCGAAGCCATCCGGGTCGGCGTCGGCCAACAGAGCTTCGTAGTCAAGGAAGCCGTCCGGGACCGCCGCACCCGAGAACGGGAAGACGATCACCTTGTCGAAGTTGTGCAGCGGCGCGAACTGCCGGTACAGCGGCAACAGGATGTCGTCCACGATCAGGTAGCGGTCCTGGGCATCGACGGCGATCCAGCCGAGTTCGTCGGGCGACAGCCGCAAGTTCAGCGTGTGCATCACGCCCCCCGCGGCCGGGATGCCGAAGTAGGCTTCCAGATGAGCATGGTGGTTCCAGCACAGCGTGGCCACGCGCTCGCCCTTGCGCAGCCCGAGCTTCTGCAATGCAGAGGCCAGTGCACGCGTGCGCCGGTAGTACTGCGCGTAGCTGTGGGTGCGCAGCGACTTGTCCGGCAGTCGCGAGACGATCTGGTTGCCGCCGAAGATCTTGCCGCATCGCTCGAGCAGGTGGTTCAGCGACAGCGGCAGGTTCATCATGGTCGAGATCAAGGCGTTTCTCCGGCTCGTGGTGTCGGTGCGGGGGCAGGTGGCGCGGGCAACGGGCCTTCGAGGTCCTGCGCAAGACGCGCCTGGTATTCGCGATCGAGCAGGCTCATGACCACCAGCGAGTCATAACCTTCGCCGACCGACAGCCGCACGCTTTCGCGCAGCCGACCTTCCTCGACGAAGCCCTCGCTGGCGTAGAGCAGCAGCGCGCGGGTGTTGAGCTGCTTCACGTCGAGCCAGAAGCGGTGCGCATTCAGGTCGCGAAAAGCCATCTGCTTGAGCAGCCGCACGCAGGCACGGCCGTAGCCCTGGCCCTTGGCCTGCAACACCAGCCGCTTCAGCTCGACGCTGCGATGCGGGTTGCGGCAGCCCTGCAAGATGACGAAGCCGATGCTGGCGTAGTGATCGCCGCCTTCGACGATGAAGTGGCGGAAGTCCGGAAAACGCACCGCCCCCTCGTGCTGCATGCGTTCCCATGGGGTAATGAAAGGCAGGTTCTGGCTGTCGAGTTCGACCGAGATCACGAAGTCCAGGTCGGACAGCATCGTCGGGCGCAGGCGCAGGTGGGGGCTCATGGTGGGGTCAACAGCCGAGCCGTCACTTTAGCGCGGCACTCGCGCGTGGCCCGTTAATTGCTGCGCCCCTGAGGCGCGTCTAGGGTTTGGGAGAATGGTTTCTTCAAGACGCATCGGCTTTACTTCTCGGCATCCGAAACGGCGGTGCGGCTGCCCGCACGCGTTTCGCCACTCACTCGGCTACAGCAGGAGTCTGCAATGAACGAAAAAGCACTCAGGGGTCTGATCGAAGAGGTCAAGGCCGGCAGGCTGCCGCGGCGCAGCTTCATCCAGCAGATGGTCGGGCTGGGACTCACGGCGCCGATGGCGTCGATGATGCTGATGCAGTCCGGCGTGGCGCAGGCGCAGAACATGCCGGCCTACAAGCCGACCAAACGCGGTGGCGGCGGCACGCTCAAGCTGCTGTGGTGGCAAGGGCCGGTGCACCTGAACCCGCATTGGGCCACCGGCACCAAGGAGCAGGAAGGCTCGCGCATCTTCTACGAGCCGCTGGCCGGCTGGGACGCCGACGGCAACCTGCTGCCGGTGCTGGCCGAAGAGATTCCCTCGGTGAAGAACGGCACGCTGTCGCAGGACGGCAAAGCGGTGACCTGGAAGCTGAAGAAAGGCGTCACCTGGCACGACGGCCAGCCCTTCACCGCCGACGACGTGCTCTTCAACTGGCAGTTCATCCGCGATCCAGCCAGCTCGTCGACGCTGGTGTCGATCTACAAGGACATCGAGGTCGTCAAGGTCGATTCGCACACGGTGCGGGTCTTTTACCCCAAGCCCACGCCCTTCTGGGCCGAGGCCTTCGTCGGCACCTCGGGCATGATCATCCCGAAGCACCTGTTCGCGCCGTACATCGGCGCCAAGTCGCGCGAAGCGCCGATGAACCAGGCGCCGGTCGGCACCGGGCCCTACAAGTTCACCGATTTCAAGCCCGGTGACATGTTGCGCGGCACCGCCTACACCAACTACCACCAGCCGAACCGGCCCTACTTCGACGCCATCGAGATGAAAGGCGGCGGCGACGCCATCTCGGCCGCGCGTGCCGTGCTGCAGACCGGCGAATACGACTACGCATGGAACCTACAGGTCGAGGACGAAATCCTCAAGCGCCTGGAGGCCAGCGGCAAGGGCAAGGTCACGATCGTTTCTGGCGGCAACATCGAGTTCATCATGCTCAACAGCACCGACCCGTGGAACGAGGTCAACGGCGAACGCGGCAGCGCCAAGAGCAAGCATCCGGCCTTCCAGGACAAGGCCGTGCGCGAGGCGATGGGACTGCTGGTGGACCGCAAGGGCGTGCAGGACTTCATCTACGGGCGCACCGGGGTGGCGACGGCCAACTTCCTGAACAACCCGGAACGCTTCCGCAGCAAGGCCACGAAGTTCGAGTTCAACGTGGACAAGGCCAACCAGGTGCTGGAAGCGGCCGGATGGAAAAAGGGCGCGGACGGCGTGCGCGCCAAGGGCAACGTCAAGCTCAAGTTCGTCTATCAGACTTCCGTGAACCAGCCGCGCCAGAAGACGCAGGCGATCGTCAAGGATGCCTGCGCCAAGGCCGGCATCGAACTGGAGCTGAAGAGCGTGACTGCAGCGGTGTTCTTCGGCGGCGACTTCGCCAATCCGGACACCTACCAGAAGTTCTGGGCCGACATGCAGATGTACACCACCACGATGACCCAGCCCGACCCGCAGACCTTCATGGAGCAGTACTGCTCGTGGGAACTGGCGCAGAAGGACAACAAATGGGCCAAGCGCAACATCTCGCGCTGGCAGAACGAGGAATACGACAAGCTGCACACGGCGTCGCAATCTGAGATGGATGCCGTCAAGCGTGCCGCGATGTACATCAAGATGAACGAGGTCCTCATCGCCGATGGCTACATCGTTCCGGTGGTGTTCCGCCCGCGCCCCTCGGCTGCGATCAACAAGCTGGTCGCGCCGCTGTCCGGCTGGGATAACGACATGTGGGCCCTGCCCCACTGGTACAAGGAAAGCTGAGCGAGCGCTGCCCAGCCCCCCCGCTGCTGCCTAGCTGAACCCGGGTCGCCCCCTTGGGTAACTACATCCTGCGCCGCGTGCTGCTCGCGCTGCCGAGCCTGCTCGGCATCAGCGTCATCCTGTTCACGGTGCTGGCCTTGGCGCCGGGTGACCCCTTCGAGGAACTGGCTACCAACCCGAACGTGCCGCCGGAAGTGCGCCTGGCCCTGCGCGCGCAACTCGGCCTGGACGACCCGGTGTGGACGCGCTACGGGCACTGGCTCAGCTCGATGCTCAAGGGCGACTGGGGCTTTTCCTTCGTCAGCCGCATCGACGTCGACACGCTGATCATGCAACGCCTGCCGGTGACCATCGTGATCATCGGCGCGTCGCAGATCCTGGCGCTGCTGGTGGCGTTGCCAGTGGGCATCCTGGCCGCGGTCAAGCCCTATTCGTGGTTCGACCGCATCGCCAGCACGCTGTCCTTCATCGGCTTTTCGCTGCCGACCTTCTTCACCGGCTTGCTGTTCATCCTCTTCTTCTCGATCCAGCTCGACTGGTTCCCGTTCGTCTATCGCGCAGACATCAGTGCCACTGGCTGGCAATGGTGGTGGGAGCACATCCGCCAGAGCATCATGCCGGTGGCGGTGCTGGGGCTGTTCCAGGCCGCCAGCTGGATGCGCTACGTTCGCTCATCGGTGCTGGACGTCGTGCGCCTCGACTATGTCTCTACCGCGCGCTCCAAGGGGTTGAGCGAACGCGTGGTAATCAACAAGCACGTGGTGCGCAACGCGCTGATTCCGGTGGTCACGCTGGTGGCGCTGCAGATGCCGGCGATCTTCGGCGGCGCCATCGTCACCGAGCAGATCTTCCGCATCCCTGGCATCGGCTCGCTGCTGATCGACGCGATCCTGCGCAACGACACGCCAGTGATCATGGCCGTGACCTTCGTGTTCAGTGGGCTGGTGATCTTCTTCAACCTCGTGGCAGACCTGCTCTATGGCTGGCTCGACCCCCGCATCAGCTACCGCTGACGGCGCTGCCGCGCTGGGCAAGGCGCGCAGCAGCGTGTCGCCCTGGGGCGAGGCGTGGCGCCGCTTCAAGCGCCACCGTCTCGCCTACTGGAGCCTGTGGGTTCTGGGTGCGCTGATGCTGGCCGTGCTTTTCGGCCCGCTGGTCTACAAGGTCGGCATCAACGACATCGACTTCCAGGCGCGGCTAGCCGGCCCGTCTTTGAAGCATCCGCTGGGCACCGACGACCTGGGCCGCGACCTGCTGGCGCGCGTGCTCTACGGCGGGCGCATCTCGCTGGCGGTTGGCTTCGCAGCGATGCTGGTGGCGATCGTGGTGGGCGTGACCATCGGCGCCATCGCCGGCATCTCGCGCGGCTGGATCGACACCGCGCTGATGTGGGTCACCGACCTGTTCCTGAGCCTGCCGCAGCTGCCGCTTCTGCTGGTGCTGATCTTCTTCTTCCGCGACCCATTGAAGTCCGTGTTCGGGCCGGAGGCGGGCATCTTTCTGCTCATCGTCGTGGTCATCGGCGGCTTCCGCTGGATGCCGGTGGCGCGGTTGGTGCGTGCGCAGTTCTTCAGCCTGCGCGAGAAGGAATTTGTCGAAGCCGCACGCGCACTCGGTGCCAGCACCCAGCGGCAGGTGGTTCGGCACATCCTGCCCAACTCGCTGGGGCCGGTGATCGTAGCCGCCACCATCGACGTGGCCGCGGCGATCATCGCCGAAAGCACGCTGAGCTTCCTCGGCCTGGGCTTCCCGCCCGACATTCCGACCTGGGGGCGCATCCTCTTCGACGCCAAGGACTACCTGGACATCGCAATGCACTGGTCGATGTTCCCCGGGCTGGCGATCTTCGTCACCGTGCTGACCATCAATTTCATCGGCGACGGACTGCGCGACGCGCTCGACCCGCGCCGGGTGATGTAGAGCCCGACATGGCGATGCTCGACATCCGGGGCCTGAAGACCCATTTCAAGACCGACGACGGCTGGCTGCATGCCGTCGACGGTGTGGACCTGGTCATCGACGCCGGTGAGACGGTCGGCGTGGTCGGCGAATCGGGCTGCGGCAAGAGCGTCACCGCCAAGACCGTGCTCAAGCTGATCGACATGCCACCGGGCAGGATCGTCGCCGGCCAAGTGCTGTGGAAGGGCCGCGACCTGGTGCCGCTGGGCCCCGAGGACATGCAGAAGATCCGCGCCAAGGAAATCTCGATCATCTTCCAGGAGCCGATGACCTCGCTGAACCCGGTGTACAGCGTCGGCGAACAGATCGCCGAGAGCCTTCGCCTGCACGAGGGCCTGTCACGCAAGGACGCGATGGACCGTGCGGTGGAGATGCTGCGGCTGGTGCGCATCCCCACGCCCGAGCGCCGCGTGCGCGACTACCCGCACCAGTTCTCGGGCGGCATGCGCCAGCGCGTGATGATCGCCATCGCGCTAGCCTGCAAACCAGCGCTGGTCATCGCCGACGAACCGACCACCGCGCTGGACGTGACCATCCAGGCGCAGATCCTCGACCTGCTACTCGAACTCAAGCAGTCGATGGGCATGGCCATCATGCTGATCACGCACGCGATGGGCGTGGTCGCCGAGCAGGCGCAGCGCGTGGTGGTGATGTATGCCGGCAAGGTGGTCGAGGAAGCCCCGGTGCGCGAACTCTTCGCCCACCCGCGCCACCCCTATACGCAGGGGCTGATCCGCTCGATACCGCGCATCGACCTGGACGCGGCGCACAAGACCCGGCTCGAGGCGATCCCCGGCACGGTGCCCCAGCTGATCGAACCGCGCGAGGGCTGCCGCTTCGCCGCGCGCTGCAAGCATGCGGTCGGCGCCTGCCTGAACGCCACGCCGCCGCTGCGCGAGGTGACTCCCGGGCACAAGGTGGCCTGCATCCTGGACATCGCCCGATGAGCGCCGTACCGCTGCTCAAGGTTACCGGCCTGAAGAAGCATTTCCCGATCCGCGGCGGGCTGCTCCAGCGCGTGGTGGATCACGTGCACGCAGTCGATGGCGTCAGCTTCGAGCTGGCCGCGGGCGAGACCCTGGGCCTTGTCGGCGAATCGGGCTGCGGCAAGAGCACCACCGGGCGCTGCGTGCTGCGTCTGATCGAGCCCAGCGCCGGCGAGGTGCTGTTTGAGGGCCGCGACGTCGGAAAGATGCAAGGTGAGGAGTTCCGCAAGCTGGCGCGGGACATGCAGATCATCTTCCAGGATCCGTTCGCGTCGCTCAACCCGCGCATGACCGTGGGGGCGATCGTCGGCGAGGGCCTGGTGATCCACAAGCTGGCCGAGAACTCGCGCGCCATCGAGGAACGCGTCGTCGACCTGCTGGAAACGGTCGGCCTTTCCGCCGAGCAGATGCGCCGCTATCCACACGAATTTTCCGGTGGCCAGCGCCAGCGCATCGGCATCGCGCGCGCGCTGGCGCTGAAGCCCAAGCTGATCATCTGCGACGAGCCGGTGTCGGCGCTGGACGTGTCGATACAGGCGCAGGTCATCAACCTGCTCGAGGACCTGCAGGCCAAGTTCAACCTGGCCTATCTTTTCATCGCGCACGACCTGTCGGTGGTGGAGCACACCAGTCGTCGTGTCGCGGTGATGTACCTGGGGCGCATCGTCGAGATCGCCGCGTCGCGCGAGCTCTACACCTCGCCCAAGCACCCCTACACCGAGGCGCTGCTGTCGGCGGTGCCCATTCCCGACCCGACGATCCAGCGCAAGCGGGTGGTCATCGAAGGCGACGTGCCCAACCCGATCCGTCCGCCGCCCGGCTGCCATTTCCACCCACGCTGCCCGCGAGCACAGGCGCGCTGCAAGACCGAGGCACCAGTGCTGCGCGAGTTGGCGCCGGGTCACGTGGCAGCCTGCCATTTCCCGAACTGACGGCTTGATCCAGAATCAGCTCCGTGGCGCAGCCGCGCTGCACACCCGTTCGACCATCAAGGAGACTGACGAGATGAAAGCAGGCATCGATCAGGACGCACTCATCGACATGTTCGCGCAGGCCTCGGCCAAGCAGGGCGACAAGCTGCGCAAGGCCGTGGCCGACGCCACACTGAAGGCGTTGCAGGGCCGCGAACTGACGCTGGACAACGTGCGCAAGGTGATCAAGTCGGTGACGCAGGCCACCTCCGCCGGTGCCGCGCAGAACCCGGCCAGTGCGATCGACGCCGAGACGTTGCTGCGCAAGGCCTTCGACGGCATGGATGCCGCATTGCTGAAAGCCGTGGAGGCCAATCGCAAGGCGCTGCAGCAACTGCTCGACCAGGGTGCAGGCCTGCGTGAGACGCAACTCAAGGCCGCGCTGGCGGGTGTGGAGAAAATGGAGGACATGTTCTTCAGCACCGTCGGCAAGGCTGCCCAAGGTGTCGGCGCGCCGCTGCAGGGGCCCTGGAACCAGGTGCTGAAGACGATGAAGCTGGAAGGCACCGCCACCGGCGCCGGCGCGGCACAGACGGTGGAGCAGTTGATGTCGCGGGCGCAAAGCGCGCTGCGACAGGGCCGCGCCACCAGCCTGCGTGCCACGCAGGCTCTGATGGACAGTTATGCGGCGATGGTCAGTGGCGTGTTGATCGGCATGAGCGAAGGGCTGGGTGGCGCTCTGCCGGTGGCCGAAAAGCCCGCGCCGGCCAAGGCAGCCGCGAAGAAGGCGCCTGTGGCGAAGAAGACCGCACGCAAGCGCGCGGCTTGAGTCAGGCGCCGGACCAGTCGGGGGC
>Ga0316188_10000510_pt1 | contig 16913 bp, 14 predicted proteins | sample Phiworburrow1_MG_FD_204933 | JGI IMG/M metagenome (GOLD analysis project Ga0316188, IMG submission 204933) | Coastal sediment microbial communities from Maine, United States - Phippsburg worm burrow 1 | ecosystem: Environmental > Aquatic > Marine > Coastal > Sediment | place: USA: Maine...
CCCCAGGACCTGGCCGCCTTCAAGCGGCTGGACTTCCTGCTGGATGCGCGGCTGCCGGCGCTGGCCACACCGACGCTGGTGATGTGGGGCGCGCAAGACCGCGTCAACCCGCCCAGCGGCGCTGCCGCGCTGCAGCAGTGCATGCAAGCCTGCGACACGGTGCTGTTCAGCCGCACCGGGCACTGGGTGCAGTGGGAGCGCGCGGCCGAGTTCAACGCCTTCGTCGCCGGCTTCCTGCAGGCCGCCTGACGCCGCAGACCACACACAAGGAGACGAGACCGATGAAGAACCCGATCGACATCGCAGCCGAGCCCAGCCTGTTCGGCCGCATCAGCCTGGGCCACGTGGTGGTGCAGTCGCGCAAGCTGCCCGACTGGCAGCGCTTCGCCGGCGAGGGCCTGGGCCTGCAGGTCGACAACGTCGACGGCGCCCTGGTGATGCGCATCGACGAGCACGCGCGCCGCATCGTCGTCGAGGACGGCCCTGCCGAGGACGTGACGGCCATCGGCTGGCAACTGCACGACGAGCACGCGCTGCCGCTGCTGCAGCGCCGGCTGCGCGCCATGGGCGTCGACGTGGCCGAGGCCGGCGCCGCCGAGGCCGCCGCGCGCGGCGTCGAGCGGCTGTGGGTCTTCCAGGGCCCGAAGAAGCTGCGCTTCGAGTTCTTCACGCGGCCGCTGCTCGCCGGCGCGCCGCGCCTGGCCGCCAGCGGCTTCGTCACCGGCGCGCTCGGCCTGGGCCACTTCGCGATGACCACGCGCGAGCCCGAGGCCGCGCTGCGCTTCTTCCAGCAGGCCTTCGACGCGCGGCTGTCCGACACCATCGAGGACAAGCTCAACGGCGTGACGCTGGAGCTGAGCTTCCTGCGCCTGAACGAGCGCCACCACACGGTGGCGCTGGCCGCCACGCGCGGCACGCGCATGAACCCGCTGCGCACGGCGATCCACCACCTGAACCTGCAGGCCGCCAGCCTGGACGACGTGACCGAGGCGTACCAGCGCATGCGCGGCATGGGCTACGCCATCGCCAACGCGATCGGCCAGCACCCCAACGACCGCGAGCTGTCGTTCTACGTCGTCTCGCCGTCGGGTTTCGAGGTGGAGCTGGGCTGGAACCCGATCGTCGTCGCCGACGAGGCGGCCTGGCAGCCGGCGCATTACCAGGGCATCAGCCTGTGGGGCCACTTCCCCGAGAGCCTGACATTGGGCAGCAAGCTCGGCCAGATGGGCCGCGGCATCGCCTCGCTGGCGCGCAAGGAATACACCGTGGGAGCCGCGGCATGAACACCGATCAGATCGTCTACGACGTGATCATCGTCGGCCTCGGCCCTACCGGCCTGGTGCTGGCGCACGGCCTGGGGCAGCGCGGCCACCGCGTGCTGGTGCTCGAGCGCGAGCCGCAGTTCTACGGCAACGCGCGCGCGGTCTACACCGACGGCGAGTGCATGCGCATCTTCCAGTCCATCGGCATGGCCGAGCGGCTGGCCGCCGACATGCTGCAGGACGCGCCGGTGCAGATGGTGCTGCCCAGCGGCGAGGTGCTGTTCCAGATCAAGAACACCGGGCGGCCGCACGGCTGGGCGGCCAACAACTTCTTCTACCAGCCGCTGCTCGAAACGGCGCTGGCCGACGGGCTGGCGAATGTCCCCAACGTGACGGTGAGGCGCGGCCGCGAGCTGACGTGCTTCGCGCAGGACGCCAGCGGTGTGGACGTGTTCCACGTGGCCAGCGAAGGCTCGGCCTATTCGCGGCCCGCGCCGAAGCCGGGCGAACGGCCGGCGCCGGTGCCCGGCGAGGTGGCGGTGCGCGCGCGCTGGCTGGTCGGCGCCGACGGCGGCCGCAGCGTGGTGCGTACGCAGCTCGGCATCGGCATGGTCGGCAAGAACTTCCCCAACCCGTGGCTGGTGGTGGACATCAAGGCCAAGGACCCCGCCGACGGCCTGCGCCACCTGCCGTACTTCAACTTCATCTGCGACCCGGCCTGCCCGACCGTGAGCTGCGTGCAGCCCAACGGCCACCACCGCTTCGAGTTCATGCTGATGCCGGGCCAGACGCGCGAGCACATGGAGCACCCGGATACGGTGCGCCACTACCTGAGCAAGTACATCGACGTCGACAAGTTCGTCGTGCTGCGCAAGCTGGTCTACACCTTCAACGCGCTGATGGCCGACAGGTGGCGCGACGGTCGCGTGCTGCTCGCCGGCGACGCGGCGCACATGACGCCGCAGTTCATCGGCCAGGGCATGAATGCCGGCGTGCGCGACGCCTACAACCTGGCGTGGAAGCTCGACGCGGTGCTGCGCGGCCAGGCCGGCGAGGCGCTGCTCGACAGCTACGAGCGCGAGCGCAAGCCGCACGCCGCGGCAATGACGCGCGAAGGCATCCGCATGAAGGACTTCGTGTCGATGGTCAACCCGCTGGGCACGACGCTGCGCAACGCGCTGACGCGGCTGCTGACCCGGCTGCCGGGCATCGGCGGTTTCATAGGCCGCGGCGACTTCATCCCCAAGCCCACCTACCGCCAGGGCTGCTATCTCGGGTTGCCGCGGCGCGGCTTTCGCTCTGCACAGGGCCGACTGATGCCGCAACCGCTGCTACGCGGGCCGGACGGCCGACGCCAGCGCTTCGACGACCTGGCAGGCAGCGGCTTCGTGCTGGTGGGTGCGGGCTGCGACCCGCGCGAAACGATGGATGCGGACAGCCTGGCCGTCTGGCGTTCGCTCGGGGCCCGCTTCGTCGCGATCTACCCCTTCGGAGGCCGTCCGGCTGGCGATGGCGTGGCCCACGCCGCGCCCGACGGCCTGGTCGAAGCCGAGGACCCGGACCACAGTTTCCACCGATGGCTGCGCACCAGCGGCGGCGGCAGCGGCTGCGTCGTGGTGCTGCGGCCGGACCGCTTCGTCTTTGCGCTGGTGCGCGCCGCGCAACTGAACGAGACCACGCGCGAATTGGCCCGTCAGCTGCACCGTGCCGAGGCCGTACCCGCAGCCCGGCCGCAGCCAGCGGCCGCGCCAGGACTGGTGGAGGCCGCATGAATGCCATGCATCGAACCCTGCAATCGCCTCCAGCCGACACGCTGCAGGCCGCCGCCGACGCGCTGCGTCAGGCGCGCGCCACGGGCCAACCGGTCGCGCGCATTTCGGAAAGCCACGGCATCGCCGGCGTCGACGCCGCCTACGCGGTGGCGGCGCTGAACACGCGCGCCAGGCTGGCCGAAGGCCGACGCATCGTCGGCAAGAAGGTCGGCCTGACCTCGCGCGCGGTGCAGCAGCAGCTGGGCGTGGACGAGCCCGACTTCGGCATGCTGTTCGACGACATGGAGCTGCTCGACGGCGACGTGCTGAGCGCGGCGCGGCTGCTGCAGCCCAAGGTGGAGGCCGAGCTGGCCTTCGTCGTCGGCCGCGACCTGCGGCAGGAAGCGCCGACCTGGGGCGAGTTCGTCGCCGCGATCGACTGCGCGCTGCCCGCGATCGAGATCGTCGACAGCGCCATCGCCGACTGGAAGATCACGCTGGTCGACACCGTGGCCGACAACGCCTCGTCGGGCCTGTACGTGCTGGGCCTGCGGCCGCTGGCGATCGGCCAGCTGGCGCACAGCGCGCTGGACATGACGTTGAGCGTGAACGGCCAGGTGCGCTCCACCGGCAACGGCGCGGCCTGCCTGGGCCACCCGCTGCGCGCCGCCTACTGGCTGGCACGCACGATGGCCGCGCGCGGCGAGCCGCTGCGCGCCGGCGAGCTGGTGCTGTCCGGCGCGCTCGGCCCGATGGTGCCGGTGGCCGCCGGCGATCGCGTGGAGGTGCGCATCGACACCGCGGGCGGTTGCGCGCTGCGCTTCGACTGAAAGGGGGCCGCCATGAACACCCTGCTGCGACGCTTCCTGGCAACCGTGATGGCCGCGTGCTGCGCCTTCCCGGCGCTGGCCGCCGACGTGCCGCAACGCCTGCGGCCGAACATCGTGTTCGTGCTGCTGGACGACGCCGGCTTCAGCGACCTGGGCAGCTACGGCGGCGAGATCGCCACGCCGACGATGGACGCGCTGGCGGCACAGGGAGTGCGCTTCAGCAACTTCCACACCGCGCCGACCTGCGAGGCGACCCGTGCGATGCTGCATTCGGGCGTCGACAACCACCTGGCCGGCATGGGCGCGCTGATGCCCGTGATCGCCGAAAGCCAGAAGGGCAAGCCCGGCTACGAGGGCTACCTGAGCGACCGCGCGCACAGCCTGGGCGCACTGATGCGCGATGGCGGCTATGCCACCTACTTCGCTGGCAAGTGGAACCTGGGCTACGGCCTGGAACACAGCCCTGGCGCCCGCGGCTGGGACCGCTACCTGGCGCTGGAACAGACGGGCGCCGACAACTTCGAGGCCAAGGTCTGGGCGCCGTTCAACGCCGAGGCCGTGTGGTGGCAGGACGGCCGGCGCTACCAGCCCCCCAAGGAGGACTCGCAGCGGGCTATGGAGCACATCACCTCGTCTTTGGCTGCAGCACACCCAGAGGGCACGGCGGTCGCCACGGGCGAAGGGCATGGCCCTTCGGGTATGTCGCTTTGCCAGCAACGCAACTCTCCCTAAGAATCCCCAATGGGTAGAGCAAAGGGGGTACAGCGCCTTGTATCCACGCCGCCCCGGAGGGCGGGGCCGTTTCGCGGGTTATGCCCGACGGTGTCTCGCCTTATGCCCGGCAGCCAGCGTGCAAGTCCTTGATCTGCAAGGGCACCGATTCTTGGCTTATGCCCGTCTTTACATGTTGTGCACATCGTCAGAGTTACACCAACGAGTAATCAAAGTTGAGCCGAAACTTTGACGATCTGCCATGGGCATGCGAATCGTTTGCACGTTGGCGGAACGGACTCGGTTTCCGACACTGCGCGAAAGTTCGGCCCCGTCGTCCCGCTGCCCAGCGGGATGGCCGCTAACACGGCCTGTTGCCCGAGCGATCGGCCTCCTTGCAACATGAGAGCTTGGCTCGCCGCCGACGTATGGCGCCAAATGAACTGCGACTCGTGCCGCAGCTCCGCGAAGGGCGGGGCATGTTGTTGCGACTTGCCTCATACCAGCGACGCAAGCTCGGTCTTCTTGATCAGCTTGGTGGGCGGATGCCACCGACGACCGCTTTCCGGCAACCCAAACCCGCTGGTTGCGGGGTGCTATCGACCCATTCCTGACGCACGGCGCCCCAGATTGCCCGCCCGATAGCCGCCAGCGACGCGACTCGCACGTAGGCATCGCGAAGCGGGGTGGCCGGGGCGACCTATTGGGGTCGCGCCACCGGCCTGCAACACCCTAACCGGCGTCTGCCATACGAACGTTCAGCCCGAGGCGGCGCGCAACCGTTCAACCATGAAGCTCGAGGCCTGCGTGATGTGCGAGCGTGCCAGTGCTTCGGCGCGTTCGCCGTCGCCCTCGGTTATCGCGTCGAGGATGCGCGCATGCTGGTCCCAGATGTCGCGCGGCTTCTCGTCGCGCACCAGCACCTCGCCCATCACGCGCTGTGTGTAGGTCAGGTGTGTTTCCAGCGCCGGCGCGATAAGCGCATTGCCCGACAGTGCGTAGATGAATTCGTGGAAGCGCATGTCGGCGGCGATCATCTTCGCCACCGACCCGCTGGCCACCGCCTTGCGACCGGCCTCCAGCAGCGCCGGACCCTGCTTCGCGGCCAGCGTTGCACTCGTCTCGGCTGCGCGGCGGCAGGCCAGACCCTCGATGACTGCGCGGATGTCGTACATCTGCTGCACATGGGCGGGGTCCAGCGGCGTGACGATCAGCCCGCGGCCCGGCGCGTCCTGCAGTACGCCCTGGTTGCGCAGCAGCGCCAGCGCCTGCTGCACCGGCTGGCGCGACACGCCGAGCGCCTGGGCGATCTGTTCCTGGATGATGCGGTCGCCCGGGGCAAGCTTGCCGGCGGCGATCTCGTCGAGGATCGCGTCGCGCACCTGCTCGACCAGATTCGGTGCGGCGGCCAGCGCCTTCATCACGATGCCGCCAACTGCTCGCGCAGCACGCGGTGCAGGATCTTGCCGGTGGCGGTGCGCGGCATCTGCGCATCGGCGACGAAGCGCACCGACTGCGGCCGCTTATAGCCGGCGATGCGGCCGCGGCACCAGTCGAGCATTTCGGCCTCGTCGGCCTGGGCGCCATCGTGCAGCACCACCGCCGCGAGCACCGCTTCGCCCCACTTGTCGTGCGGCACGCCGACGACGGCCACGTCCTTCACCTTCGGGTGCGCGCCGAGCACGCCTTCGACCTCGGACGGGTAGACGTTCTCGCCGCCGCTGATGATCATGTTGCTCTTGCGGTCGACCAGGTGGATGTAGCCGTCGGCGTCGCGTCGCGCCATGTCGCCGACTGAACACCAATCGCCGCAGAAGGCCTCCGCCGACTTCTCCGGGTTCTGCCAGTAGCCGTCGAAGACATAGGGGGTGCGCGAGTACAGCTCGCCGACCTCGCCGTCGGCCACCTCGTTGCCGTCCGGATTGAGCAGCCGGATCGGCCCCGAGCCGGCCCATTCGCGGCCCACCGAACCGAGCCGGTCGATCTGCTCGTCGGGCCGCAGCAGGGTTACCCATCCGGTCTCGGTGGAGCCGTACAGCTCGTGCAGTTTGCCGTTGCGGAAGAATTCCATGATCGCCAGCTTGGTCTCGCGCCGCGCCGGTGCCGACGAGATCATCAGCTTGTCGACGCGGCTGACGTCGTAGCGTGCCTTGGTGTCCTCGGGCAGGCCGAGCATCATGATGTAGTGGGTCGGCACGAGGGACGTGAAGGTGATTCTCTCTTGCGCCAGCGTGGCCAGCAGCGCCTCGGGGTCGAAGCTGCGGCGGTCGTCGATAACGCAGGCGGCGCCCAGGTGGGTGAAGGTGTGGCTGAAGTACAGCGAGTTCGCATGGCACATCGGCATCACCATCAGCCCGGTGTCGTCGCGCGTGAATCGCATTTCCAGCGCCGTGGCCAAGGCGATCAGCGTATTGCCCTCATGGCTGCGGATCGCCCCCTTGGGGCGGCCGGTGGTGCCCGACGTATACATCAGCGCGCACGGGTCGGTCGGCCGCACGGCCACGCCGGGGTCGGAAGCCGAGCCCGCGGCGATCAGCGCCTCGTAAGGTGTCCAGCCCGGCGCAGTGCGCGTGCCCAGACAGACCTTGGCTCGAGTCAACAGCTCGATCTCGCCGCGAATGGCCTCGACCTGATCGACCAGTTCATCCTGCACCACACAGGCGCGCGCCCCGCTGTGCTGCACGATGTAGGCGATCTCCGGCGGCGTGAGGCGGAAGTTGATCGGCACGGCCACCAGCCCGGCACGCGCCAGCGCCACGTACAGCTCCATCCACTCGACGCGGTTGTAGGCCAGCAGTGCGACGCGATCGCCCTTGACCAGCCCGAGCCCGAGCAGCCCATTGGCCAGCCTTGTTGCGCGTTCGTGCCACTGCGCGAATCTGAGTTCACGGTGCGAATCGCGCGCGCCCAGCTTGTTCGGCGTGAGCCGGGCATGGGTGGCAACGGCATCGGCGACGGTGAGCAGGTGGTTCATGGCGGTTCCCGGCGAGTTGGGCGGCAAACAGAGGGCTCAAGTATATTGCATTCTGAATTCAGAGTGCAATAATACCGACGTCCCAACCGAGGAGTCCGCCATGCCCACCCCCGCCGTCACCGACACCTGCACCGCCGCGCTGATCGCGCGCTTCCTGAAGGCCCGCGGTGTCGACCGCGTGTTCGCGCTGTGCGGTGGCCACGTCATGCCGATCTGGATGCGGCTCGATGCCGAGGGCATCCGCATCGTCGACGTGCGCGACGAGCGTGCTGCCGTGTACATGGCGCACGCCTATGGCGAACTGAGCGGCCGCATCGGTGTCGCACTGGTCACTGCCGGACCGGGCGCGACGAATGCGATGACAGGCATTGCCAATGCCCATGCAGCGCGGGCGCCGCTGCTGATCCTGTCCGGCACACCGCCGCGGGCGCAGGAGAACCGAGGTGCGCTGCAGGACATGGCGCACACCGAGTTCGTGCGCCCGCTGACGCGTTATGCACGCACAGTGCGCGAGCCCGACCTGGTGCTGCAGGAGCTGGACGAGGCGCTGGCGCGCGCTGCCGGCCAAGGTGGCGAACCGGGGCCGGTGTACCTGGACTTCCCCGTCGACACCCAACGCGCGGAGCCGTCGCCAGCGATGCACGCGGCGATGGCGCCCGAGTGGTTCGCGCCGCGAGCTCAGATCGAACTGCACCCTGACCCGGCGGCGGTGGCGCGCGCGATCGAACTGCTGTGGGCGGCGAAGCGGCCGCTGGTGATCACCGGTCGTGGCGCGCGTGGCGCAGCCGGTCCGCTCTTGCAGTTGCTCGACCGCCTCGGCGCGCTCTACCTCGACACCGGCGAGAGCCGTGGTCTGGTACCCGACAGCCATCCGTCGGTGGTGGCGGCGATGCGCGGCTCGGTGATGGGCGAGGCCGACGTCGTCGTGACCATCGGCCGCCGGCTCGACTTCCAGCTCGCCTACGGCTCGCCGGCGGTGTTCGGCGCGGCAAAGTTCATCCGCATCGCCGACGCGCCGAGCGAGCTGCGCGACAACCGGCGCGCCGCAGTGGAGCTGTTCGCCACGCCATCGGCGGCACTGAGCGCGATCGTCGCCGCCGCCCCGCAACGCGCGAGTGCCACCGACCGCGGCTGGGCGCAGGCCGTGCGCAGCAAGCACCTGGCTCGCGCGGACAAGCTGGCCACGTCGATGGTCGAAGCGAAGCCTGGCAGTGACGGCCTGATGCACCCGAACCGGCTGCTCGGGGCACTGCGTGCTGCCATCCCGGCCGACGCGGTGGTGGTGGCCGACGGCGGCGACTTCCTCAGCTTCGCGCGCGTCGGCCTGCCGGCGGCGACGACGCTGGACCCGGGGCCGCTGGGTTGCATCGGCATCGGCACGCCCTTCGGCATTGCGGCGGCACTCGCCTGCCCGGGGCGCACGGTTGTCGTCGCCACCGGCGACGGCGCCTTCGGCTTCAACGCCATGGAGATCGACACCGCGGCGCGCCACAAGGTGCCGGTGCTGATCGTTGTGGCCAACAACGGCTCATGGGCGATCGAGGTGCGCGATCAGCAGGAAAGCTTCGGCAAGGTTGTCGGCACACGGTTGCAGTTCGCCGACCATGCGGCGATGGCGCGGGCCTTCGGGCTGCATGCCGAACGCGTCGAGCGCGCCGAGGACCTGGATGGCGCGATCGGGCGTGCGCTGGCTGCGCTGGCCAAGGGCGGACCGGCGCTGCTCGACGTGCTGGTGACGCCCGAGGCGGCGTCGTCGGATGCGAAATCAGGCCTGGCCTGGGTGCCCGACCTGCAGGCCCTGGGCGCCTGGGACGACGCCGAGCGGGCTTGGCGGAAGGGTTGATGCTCCGGGGCGGACGAGCTAAGTTCTCTAAAGATGCGTGTCTGTCGACCCTGTATTGGGCGGCTAGGCTGCGGCTGCAAACGTCGGCCCTGGTTGGCTAACGGCCCCGTTGCCGGCGAGTGTCATCAGGGCGGCGTCAGCGCCTCCAATGACCGCTCAGGGGCGCCCACTTCTGGAGTCTGGTCGGCTTGGCTCGACCCATACCAGCCCATCGACGCGCTCCAAAGCTGTCGGACGACCGGCCCGGATCCCTCACGTTCCGCATCTACGAAGCTGCCGTTCGTGGCTTACGGCGGTCGGCGATGAGCCGTCCTCGGATCGGCTGGGCCGAACGGCTCTTCAAGACTGGCTGCGGCCGTTCGGATTTGGCGGATGAATGTCGGCGGTCGCCGAAACCGGCCGCTCAGGTCTCGGTCAGGCGGCTGACCGCTCTACCTTGGAACTTGACGTTCGGCGGAGGGACGCATAGGCAGGTCAGCGACTCGGCTACCAGGCCCAGCCAACGGCTGCTCCCACTGGCGGCGAACGGTCGCTGCCGACCCGTTGCTGCCTGACGGCAGCACAGATTGCTCGCCCGACAGCCGCCGTTCGAAGGAATACCTCGACAGCGTCGTCTGTGGCATTCATTCGAAGCCGGTCAGCTGCCGTTCAGCCCGCTTGAAGAACGGTCCTGACAGCGCATGCACTCGCGCGATCCGTAGCGGGCGAACATCTCAGGCGACTACCAGCGATCGCGGTTCGTGATGGAAACCTCATGCCCGCCCGGCCTGGGCGTCGCGCAGCTCGCATAGCATTCTGGTTTGGCCCGGACAGGTCCATTTGGGCCATCGCGCGGCGCCATCAGAGGCAATTCTCGACAATGCCGACGGTTGTCTCATTCCCAGTCACCCATCTCCTGGAGAACACGATGAAGCTGTTGTTGTCGACCCTTGGTCTGGTCGCGGCACTGGTTGCTCACCCTGTTAGCGCTGCCACCGATGTGGAAAGCCCGCAAGGCCTGCTCAAGGGCCAGTTGCCCGACAACGCGCCGGCGCTGAAGCGCGTGGCGATCACGACCTTCTTCGTGCAGTACGTGACTGACTTCGGCATCGAGACCAAGCGCAGCCGCGGTGGCACGTTCTATTCCAAATGGAAAGACCCTGCCCCGGAACTTCTGCAGGGCACGAGCAATGCGCTGTATGCCCAACTCGTGACTGATCTCAAGGCAGCGGGGATCGACGTGGTGCCGGCCGACCAGGTAGCGGCGCAGGCGTCAATGGCCGAACTGAGGTCGGCGGCCCGCCCTAGCCCGGCGCCGATCAACGACAGCTCGATCCGCAAGGCCAGCACACTGGTCAGCGCGCAGGACCTGCCCTTGACCTTGGCGACTTTGCCGGATGCCAAGCTTTCGAGCTACGCCACCAAGCCCATCGAGGGTACGGACCCCCCTGGCAACCTCATCGGCTGGGACCAACAAGCCAGCGAATGGCTGCTCGGCAGCAACGCCGAGTTGAGCAGCCTGGCGACGATCTACTTCGGTCAGGCCAAGCTTGCGAAGGGTCTTAACGCGACGGCGCTGAACGTGCGCCTCACCCTGCCGCTGGTGGACCTGGGCGTCACCACCGCCGGCAGTGCAGGTGGCGGGCTCTTCGGCTCGGCCAAGGTCACCGGACTCGTCAAGCCCAACGCGCGTTTCGTCGAAGCCGGAACGGTGTTCTCCTTTGCCCAGGACGGCGGTAACCCCGGGCACCGGCATGTGCTCGGCTTGCAGAAGCCTGTTCCAATCAGCGGTCTCAAGGTCAGCATGGACATCGACAAGAAGACCCTGGACGAGACCATCTTCGGCACGCAGTCGGCCCGAGGCCAAGGCCTGCTGGGCGCGCTGTCGGGCGCCACGGGCGCGAACAACAATGCCGCCGACTTCTGGGTGAGCGTCGACGCGGCCGACTTCCAGGCCGCGCTGGTGAGTGCCGGAAGCACGATCTTCAAGGAACTGGCTCAGATCCTGGTCAACGCCAAGTAGTGCGACGGCAACTCGGCGCGTTAAGTTCGGTCGCGCAGTGCTCGACGACCCGTGGGAGCAGGTAATCGGCTTGTCACGAGCGCAGTTAACACAGCGTATCTTCTGGAGACCGCGGGTCAGGATGCGCACGCGAGGAGCACGCCGAACTCGCTCTCACCGAAATGCGACAGGTCGGTGCCGGTGGCCGCTTCGGGGCGATGTCCTGATCGTTGTTGAACGCGGCCGGATGACGGCTCCTCGTGGGTGATGCTACGCCGCCCTGCGTTCGGCATCCCGACCAGCCCGCCAGGCTATTGAACGACGGCTCTGCAGAGCCGAGCCGGGAAGCATGAAATACCGCTGTGGGTCGGTAGTACTTCTGTAGAGAACTCCGTCTACACCTCGTGCAGCTTTAGGCTGCGCACGAGCGCCAGGACCTCGCGACGCCTGGGCCCGATGGCCAAAGGCTCCACCTTGAGAACCTGGAACGGGGGGTCGGGCATGCGTTGCTTGAACAGCATCAGGCAGCGGCCGGCGTCATTGCGTCTCGAGCCGTAGCTGATCGCCTGTGCTGACGGCCGCTGCAGGTACGCGGCCTGGGCCCAGGCGCGGGTTTCCGGGCAGCAAACGGGCAAGCTGTCGATCAGCTGTGCTCTTGAGATCTGCTGCAACCGCGGCAGGTCATGCGTATGGAAGCTCACGCACTGCACCGGTCCCGGCAACTGCAGCGTCACCAGGTGGAAGTACCGAAGCTGGCCGACCTCGAAAGTGCCGGGTGGCGACAGCACCAGGTCGTGGAGCACCGACTCCATGTAGACCGCCTCTGGCGTGCTCGCAACGTAGTAGGTGTGCACCGGTGTCCCGTCGGCTTGCGCGATCGGGGCGAAGCGCGTGCTTCCCCAGCCTTCGGAGAAGGTGTGCGCGGTGACGCCCGGGTGACTGTAGGTACTGAACACGTGGTACCAGACGCCGACTTCTGCCGACGTCAGCGTGCGGACGGTGAAGTCTTCGGACGGGCCGGGTGCTGGCAGGCCGCAGCTCATGCAACGTAGCTGGCCTGCCTCTGCGCCGCGGCGTTCAAAACGGCCTCACGCTGGTCCAGTGCATCCTTCGGCGCCACCGGCACGCCGCCGGCGTGGCCCGGCCTGGAGATCCAGCCGTTCGGGAAGTGGAACCAGGCCGCCAGTACCCACGGGTCGGCCACCGCACCAAATGCCTTCAGGATGTCTTTGATGACCGGCAGTGGCTGGTACAGCGCGTCGAACTGATAGCGCGCAAAGTATTCCTTGCCACCGTAGTTGACGCTGAAGATGCGAGCGCGGCGCTTCCAGTCGCTGGCGGGGTGGGACTTGTTTGCAGGCGGCTCGGCTTGCAAGGCATTGATCTGTTCGGCGGTCAGCCAGTCGCCCTCGGCGAAGACCTGGTGGACGGTCTTCATCCGATACACCCGGTCCTCGACCAGTTCGATGTTGGGGTCGAGCATGCCCGTCGCGAGCTCGGCCAACCGGTCGGCCCGTTCGATCACCGATGCCTGGCCCGTGTCGACCAGCACCGCCATGGCCATCTCCAGCGCCTGGACCATGGAAGAAGCGGTCGCTGGGTCTGCGCCCTTCGGCAAGCTGACCTGCAGGACCATCGCGTGCGCCTTGTCTTGCAGTTCTGCTGTGTTCATCTGCTTCAATGTTGCCAACACTGCCATCATCGTACAGGTTGTAGGCATTATTGGCAAAGGTTCGGATGATCGAACCGCCAGAGGAGGATGCGACGTCGGGGCAATTCATCGTCACGATGGACCAGGTTAGCCAGTTCCGATCAGCAATAACCGGCCCAGCTCTCAGCTGTCGGTGGGCCGTCGAAAGGAGCGCGGTGAAGCTGACATGTGAAACCCATTCCTTGCAAGCCGCGGGTTTCCGACGCTTGGGCGGCTGCTGTGCAGGGGGAGAGGTAGTTCGTTTTGCAGTACCGCACTCGCGCTCGCGACCATGAGGGAACGACCGCGGATTGCTGCTTGACGAACCGCTGAACACCCCCAGAGCGGTCGCTGTCTGCGCGACGCCCATTGGCGGCCAGCGCCCCAAACGGCCGGCCGACATCCCTGAATGTGGCCTTTGAACCGTAGAATGATTTCAGACTCTGGTTGATTGGGCACTCCGTCATCCGATCCCGGTGTTTGCGCTTTGCCGCGGCAACCGAAGGAGATCGAATGAACAGGCGTGATGCTGTACTCGTGCTGGGTGCGCTCGCCGCACTGCCAATGGCCACACGCGCGCAACAGCCCACCCGTGTGCGACGGATCGGATGGCTTGAATTCGGCAGCGAAGCTACCCCCGCCGCCAAGGTATTCGTCGCCGCGTTTCGCACGGGGATGGCCGAATTGAAGTGGGTTGAAGGGCGCGACTACGCCATCGATGTTCGCTATGCGAACGGCAACCTGCAGGCCATTGCGGGACTCGCTGACGAGTTGGTTGCGTCCCGGCCCGATCTTGTGATTGCGCCGGGAGACAGTTCAGCGCGCGTGGTCATGCAAAAGACGAAGACCATCCCGATCGTGTTTGCCATTTCCGTCGACCCGGTAGGCAACGGCTTGGTCGAAAGTCTGTCCCGCCCCGGTGGCAATGTGACGGGCATGACCAACCAGTTGCGCGAACTCGGCCCGAAACGGCTGCAACTGCTCAAGCAGACGTTTCCGCGGGTGGCCCATGTGGGCGTGCCCTATGAGCCGAACGACATCTCCAGCACCGATCAGGCGAAGGCCGTCGAGGCGGCAGCCAAGACGCTGGGCATACGCACCACGCTGATCGAGTTGCGGCAGGTCGCCGACATCGAGCCCGCCTTGGCGCGTGGCGCGTCACAGGGTATCGACGCCTTTCTGCCGGTCGCGGGCCCGCTGGGCGTCATCCAGGGCAACGCGATCGTCGACAACATCAATCGATCGAAGTTGCCTGCCGTTTACACGTCGGCCCGGTTAGCCGACGTGGGCGGACTGATGTCCTACGGGCCAGACATCCCGGACAATTTCCGCCGGGCTGCGGGCTTCGTGGACAAGATCCTGAAGGGTGCCAATCCGGCCGATCTGCCGACCCAGCAGCCGACGAAGTTCGAGCTGGTCGTCAACATGAAGACGGCGAAGGCGATGGGATTCACCATGCCACAGTCGGTGCTGCTGCGCGCTGAACGGGTCATCGAATAGCCGCGTTGCGAAGGGCCTGTGCCCGTGGTCGGTTCAGGCGGACTGGGTTGTTCATTGGGAAGATCTGCTGGGCGCGCAGCGACAGGTTAACCCTGGTGACCAGGGCTGACTGCCGCAGCTGCGGCCAGCTTGCCTGCGGCCGAGATCTCTGACCGGGCGCCGGCCATGCTGTCTGCGGACAACTACGGCGCACGCTCGGGGCTCAGGAATGCCCTCAGATGCTGAGACGACGCTCCGCAAGCTGTTGAGAGAGCGAGAATTTGGAAGGGAAAGGACGCATGGCGAACAACGAAACTGCCCGGCTGGCCGTGCTGATCGACGCGGACAACATCGGCCAGCGTGGTGAAGGAGCTACTGGAAGAAGTGGCCAAGTACGGCACCGCCACCGTCAAGCGCGCGTACGGCGACTGCACCACCACCAACCTGGTGGGGTGGAAGGAGCACCTGCATCGGCACGCCATCCAGCCGATGCAGCAGTTCGCGTACACCAAGGGCAAGAACTCCACCGACTCGGCGTTCATCATCGACGCGATGGACCTGCTGTTTGCCGGCAGTTGCCTTGGATTGCCGAGGTTCGACGTTCCACCTTGGAGTGCATTCAGATGGCGCCTCCGGTCTGCGGTGTGACATGCAGCCCGAACCATGGCATCGTGCACGGCCCATGCAGCAGGAGTCGTCATGCCATCGATGGAAGTCTGGATCGAGTACGCGAGCACCTACTCGTATCTCACCGTGGCGCGCATCGGGCGCCTCGCAGCGCAGTTTGGCGTGCCACTCGACTGGCAGCCTTTCTTCCTGCCGCCGGTCCGCGAACATCAAGGACTGGGCTTCCCGTTTCCGGAAGCATCGGCGAAGACAGCATATATGTGGCGCGACCTGGAGCGGCGCGCGGACAAGTTGGGTTTGCCGTATCGACGCCCATCCACCTACCCCGTGAACTCGCTCCCGGCCGCGCGCGTGGCCCTCGCAGGCAAGCAGGACGGCTGGTGCCAGCGCTTTACCGAGGAAGCATTTCGCCTGCACTGGACTGAAGGGTGTCTCATCGGAACCGACGACAACATGAGGGCGGCCGTCGGCACCCTTGGACTCGATGTTGCACAGGTCTTGCAGCTCGCGAACTCGCCGGAGAACAAGGAAGCGCTCAAAGCCCAGACGCCGCGTGCCATTGAGCGCGGCATCTTCGGCGCGCCGTCCTTTGTCGTCAGCAACGAGTTGTTCTGGGGTGACGACCGTCTCGAGGACGCAATCGACTGGGCGCTGGCGCACGGGTGATTAGCCGTTACGGGCTTGCCGCGGCGGGTCGGTTTAGCGCTCCCGCCGCCGCGCCACGATGAACAGCCGCGGAAAGGCCAGCAGCCTCTTGCCGTCGGCGCGCACCGGATAGGCCTTCTCGATGTGGCGCTGGTACTCGGCCAGAAACTGCGCCTGCAGCTCCGCCGTCAGCGGGTCGAGGTACGGCTTCAGCCCGGTGGCGCGCAGCCACAGCACGATAGCCGCGGCGTTGTCCATGCGGTGGTGGTAGGTGGTGCGCCACACGTCCACGTTGGCCTGCGGCGTGAGCAGGTCGTAGTAGCGCGGCGCCGGCAGGATGCGCGCGCGTTGCGCGTCGGCCTCGGCGGCCGGCGCACCCAGCAGCGCGGCCGCGGTCGCGCGCATCAGGCGGTGCGACGGCTCGTCGAGGTTGTCGGGCATCTGCACGGCCAGCACGCCGCCCGGGGCCAGCGCCGCCAGCAGGCGCGGCAGCAGACGTTCGTGGTCCGGCACCCATTGCAGCGCGGCATTGGCATAGGCCATGTCCACCGGCTCGGCCGGTGCCCATTCGGCGATGTCGCCCAGCTCGAAGCCGACTTGCGGCAGGCGCTGGCGGGCCTTGGCCAGCATGGCCTGCGAGCTGTCGATGCCGACGATGTGCGCCGCAGGAAAGTGCCGCACCAGCAGCTCGGTGGAGTTGCCCGGCCCGCAGCCCAGGTCCACCACCCGCCGTGGCGCGTCCAGCGGCACGCGCGCCAGCAGTTCGGCAGCGGGCCGGGTGCGCTCGTCCTCGAAGTGGGAATACAGCGCGGGGTTCCAGTCGCTCACCGGGAGTTCATCGCAAAGCGTTCGACATGGCCATCGGCATGGCGCGCAAAACGCTGGCGCTCCGCGCCGTGCACCGGCGCTTCGTCGGGCCAGGGCCAGCCGCCGAAGGCGGTGCGGCGGTAGTCGGCAAAGGCCTGCTGCAGCTCCTGCTGCGTGTTCATCACGAAGGGGCCGTACTGCGCCACCGGCTCGCCGATGGGGCGGCCTTGCAGCAGCAGGAACTCGCTCGCCTCGAGCCCGTTGGCCAGCTCGGTGGGCTGCTGCGCCGGCAGCTCGATGGCGGCGTGCCGGT
>Ga0316188_10000512_pt1 | contig 16866 bp, 20 predicted proteins | sample Phiworburrow1_MG_FD_204933 | JGI IMG/M metagenome (GOLD analysis project Ga0316188, IMG submission 204933) | Coastal sediment microbial communities from Maine, United States - Phippsburg worm burrow 1 | ecosystem: Environmental > Aquatic > Marine > Coastal > Sediment | place: USA: Maine...
TGGCTCCCACTTCGAGCCAAGCCAAACAGTATAGCCGATTCCGGGTAATCCAGGAATCATCAAGCGAGCTGCAGGAAATGCTGTCGGTAGTGCAGCAGTTCGTCGATCGATTCGTGGATGTCGGCCAGCGCGGTGTGCGCCTGCGCCTTCTTGAAACCGTCGAGCACGCCCGGCTTCCAGCGTCGCGCCAGTTCCTTCAGCGTGCTGACGTCGAGGTTGCGGTAGTGAAAGTACGCCTCCAGCGCCGGCATGTCCTTGGCCAGGAAACGCCGGTCCTGGCAAATGCTGTTGCCGCACATGGGGCTCTTGCCGGCCGGCACGTAGCGCTTCAGGAAATCGATCACCTGTGCCTGCGCCGCAGCCTCGTCGATGGTCGAGGCCTTGACACGATCGATCAGCCCGCTCTTGCCGTGAGTGCCCTTGTTCCAGGCATCCATCGCGTCCAGCACCGCATCGCTCTGGTGCACCGCCAGCACCGGGCCTTCGATGCGCTGCGTGACCATCGCATCGGTGACCACCACCGCGATCTCGATGATGCGGTCGCTGTTGGGCAGCAGCCCGGTCATCTCCAGGTCGATCCAGATCAGGTTGTGCTCGTTCAAGGCCAGCGTGGCATCGCTCATGGGGGGTCCGGGGTCAACTGCAGGGCAAACGGGGATTCTCGCCGAAGCCTACACTGGCAACCCTCATGAGCACGACACCCGTCACCCTGGTATTTGCGGCCGCACTGCTGATTTCGCTGCTGGTCAAGTTCTGGCTGGCGACGCGGCAGATGCGACATGTGGCCGCGCACCGCGACCGGGTGCCGGCCGTCTTTGCATCTGCGGTCACACCCGAGGCGCACCGCCGCGCCGCCGACTACACGCTGGCCAAGGGCCGCTTCGGCTTGCTCAGCACGGCCTTCGGCACCGCCGTGCTGCTGGGCTGGACGCTGCTTGGCGGGCTGGATGCCTTGAACCAGTCGCTGCTGGGCGCGCTACAACCGCGCTTCGGCGACATGGCCTACCAGCTGGCGCTGCTCGCGGCGTTTGCGCTGATTGGCGGCGCGCTCGAACTGCCCTTCGAGCTCTACGCCACCTTCCGTATCGAGCAGCGCTTCGGCTTCAACCGCATCACGCCCCGGCTCTTCATCACCGACATGCTGAAGAACCTGGCCGTCGGCGCGCTGATCGGCCTGCCGTTGGCCGCGCTGATCCTGTGGATCATGGGCGCGGCTGGCAGTTTGTGGTGGCTGTGGGCGTGGGGCGCGTGGATGGCCTTCAACCTGTTGCTGCTGGTGCTTTACCCGACGGTGATCGCGCCGCTGTTCAACAAGTTCGAGCCGCTGGCGGACGCGGCGCTTTCGGCGCGCGTGCAATCGCTGATGCAGCGATGCGGCTTCGCCGCGAAGGGTCTGTTTGTCATGGATGGCAGCCGGCGCTCGGCGCACGCCAACGCCTATTTCACTGGGCTGGGCGCTTCCAAGCGCGTGGTCTTCTTCGACACGCTGCTTCAGCGGCTGTCGCCGGGGGAGGTCGAGGCAGTGCTGGCGCACGAATTGGGCCACTTCAGCCACCGCCATGTGCAAAAGCGCATCGCCGGCATCTTTGTCTTCAGCCTGGTCGGGCTGGCGCTGTTGGGCTGGCTGTCGGGCCAGAGCAGTTTCTACGAAGGCCTGGGCGTGGTGCCGAACCTGGGTGCGCCCAACGATGCACTGGCGCTGGCGCTGTTCATGCTGGCGTTGCCGCCCTTCACCTTCTTCATCTCGCCGCTGCTAGCGCACTTCTCGCGCCGCCATGAGTTCGAGGCCGATGCCTACGCCTGCACGCAGGCCAGCGGGCAGGATCTGGCCAACGCGCTGCTGAAGCTGCACGAGGACAACGCCTCGACACTGACACCCGACCCGGTATTCGTTCGTTTCTACTACTCCCACCCGCCCGCCTCCGAACGCCTGGCCGCACTGGCGGCCGCTTCCCGTTGAAAGCCCTACCGTGAGCGACCTGAAAGAACAACACTGCAAGCCCCTGGAAGGCCAGCCGCCGATGGATGCGGCGGCAGTGGACCGTCATCTGGCCCGGGCCCCAGGCTGGACGCTCAACAAGGGCGCCATCGAACGCCGCTACGACTTCGCCGACTTCCATCAGACCATGGCCTTCGTCAACGCGCTGGCATGGATCGCGCATCGCGAAGACCATCACCCGGACATGACGCTGAGCTACAACCGCTGCGTGGTGCGATTCAACACGCATTCGGTGGGTGGCATCTCGATCAACGATTTCATCTGCGCCGCCAAGGTGGACGCGTTGCTGTCTTGAGCCGCTTCGCCGGCCTGGAAGTGGCGCGCGTCGTCGCTGCGCACGGTCGGCATGCCGTCATCGAGACCCCGGCGGGTCGACGCGTTCAATGCCACCTGCGGGGTCGCAAGGCCGACCTGGTGGTTGGTGACCGTGTGCGTTGGCAGCCAGCGGGCGACGAAGGCGTGATCGAGCAGGTCGAAACGCGCCGCAACCTGCTGTTCCGCCAGGACGAATGGCGTGCCAAGTCCTTCGCTGCCAACCTCGACCAGGTCCTGCTGCTGGTGGCCGGCGAGCCAGTGTTCAGCGAATCGCAGCTGACGCGTGCGCTGGTGGCCGCGGCCAGCGCCGACATCCCGGCGCTGATCGGGCTGAACAAGATCGACAAGCCCAGCGCCGCGTTGGCGCGCGAGCGGCTGCGACCCTACAGCGCGATGGGCGTTACTCTGCTGGAAATGGCCCTGAAGGCCGACCCCGCCGCGGCGCGCGCGCTGCTCGGTCCCAGGTTGCGGGGCAAGACCACGCTGGTGCTCGGGCCCAGCGGCACCGGCAAGAGCACGCTGATCAACCTGCTTGTGCCGCAGGCGCAGGCCCAGGTCGGCGACATCTCGCAGGCGCTGAACTCGGGGCGCCACACCACCACCAGCACCTTGTGGTATTGGCTGGACGACTCGCATAGCGGTGCGTTGATCGATTCACCGGGTTTCCAGGAATTCGGCCTGCACCACATCCAGGCCGCCGAGCTCGCCGGCCTGATGCCCGACGTGCGTGCTCAGATGGGCGATTGCCGCTTCTACAACTGCACACATCGCCACGAGCCGGGCTGCGGCGTGCTCGCTGCCGTCGAACGCGGAGAGATCGGCACACAGCGCTACCGCCTGTACGCCCAGATCCACGACGAACTGATGTCGGCCCGACGTTAGCCGACGATGTTGGCCAGCGTCAGCAGTGCCAGCAACAGCATCCACAGCACCACCGAGCGCCACACCAGGCCAACAACACTTTGCAGGTGGCCGCTGCTGAGTTGCACGCCCGAGGTGGAGCCTGCCGCGCGGCCGACCCCAGGTTGCACGCCAGCGCTGAAGGTCTTGGAGCGGTCCGGCGTCACGCCAGGTGCGGCATCGCCACCCAGCTGCACGCCCACCGCCCCGGCGGCCGCGGCCAGGATGATGCCTTCGTTGGGCTGCTGCCAAAGCCCGGCATCGCGGCGCCAGCCGTTGATCGCCTCCTCGAAATTGCCGACCACCGCGAAACCGAAGGCGGTGAGGCGCGCCGGTACCGCGTCGATCATGCTGAACACGTGCTGTGCCGCAGCCAGCAGCCGCAGATTGGCCGGCGCGTCGAGCGCGCGCTGGCGATAGCCCCAGTAGCGCGTCACGAATTCGGCCATGCGATACAGAACCGCGCCTGCGGGTCCCAGGCCCAAGGCGGCGCACACGATGAACCAGAAGAACACGCCGAAGACATGGCGGTGCGCCGCCAGCAGCGAATGTTCGACCACGTGGCGCAGCACCTCGGTGCGCGGCAACTCGGCGGTGTCCAGGTGCAACCACTCGGTCAAGAGGCGGCGCACTTCGTCCTCGTCGCCGCGCTCGAGTGCATCGCGCATGTCGGTGAAGTAGTGGCTGAACTGCCTGAAGCCAAGCGTGAAGTACAACACCGCCACGTTGATGAGCATCGCCGCCACGATGCCGAGGCGAGCCACTCCGTGGTAGATCAGCGCCACGGCCAGCACCGGCAGCAGCACCGACACACACCAGACCACCCAGACGTGGCGCGCCTTGCCGGCATCGAAGTTTCGGCCTGCCCAACCGACCCATGCCACCAGCCCATGATGCACCCAGTTGTCGCGCGGCAGGGGCTTGAGTTGTTCGATCAGCAGGGCAAAGAGGACGGCGAAGAAGCTCATCGCCGGCCATCATACCCAGCGGGTCTGCGGCTACGGACAGCTCAGCGCGCCAGGAACCCGTAGAGGTTGCGCAGCATCGCCGCAGTGGCGCCCCAGATGAAGTAGCGTCGCGGCAGCCCGTCGTCACCGACGCCGTCCCACGGCATCGACAGGAACTGACGGCGCTGCCCGTTGAACTCGAACTCGTGGCGCTGGTGATGCGCAGGTGTCATCAGGTAGTCCAGTGGCACCTCGAAGGCCTCGGCCACCTCGAACGCGTCGAGGCGCAGTGTGAAGGGTGGCGTGACCAGCGCCACCACCGGCGTGACCACGTAGTTGGTGACGGTGGTGTAGTGCGGCAGCATGCCGATCACGTCCACCGCCGAACGCGGCAGGCCGACCTCCTCCTCGGCCTCGCGCAGCGCGGCAGCGACCGCATCGGCGTCGTCGTCCTCGATCCGGCCGCCGGGAAAGCTGATCTGTCCGGCGTGGTCGCGCAGGTGATCTGTGCGCTGCGTCAGCAGCACGTTCAGGCCTTCGGGGCGCTGCACCAGCGGCACCAGCACCGATGCGGCCCAGAGCGTGCCGGCGCCGGGCGAGGTGTCGCCGGGAATATCGGCCTGCCAGGGCACGCCCGACGCGAAGCGGTCGCGCAGCGCCGCCGGCGTCAGCCGATGTGCGTTCAGGGCCGCCAGATGGTGATCGGTGCCGACCACCGGGACGGCTTGCGGATCGAGGATGCGTGGGCGGGACATAGCGACGCGTGTGCGAAGGATGCGCTCAACGGGTCGACGTGAACACCAAGGCCCGGTGTGAGCGGGGCTGTCGAGTCGGGCGGCTGCGCCGCCTTGCCTCGAAAGCTTGCCTCGCGCTGCGCGCGACCTGCGGCACGGCCGCAGGCTGAACTTCGCTCAGGAGAGCTTTTCCTTGATGCGTGCCGACTTGCCGCTGCGCTGGCGCAGGAAGTACAGCTTGGCGCGTCGCACGTCGCCACGGCGCTTGACCGTGATGCCGGCGATGATGGGGCTGTACAGCTGGAAGGTGCGCTCCACGCCCTCGCCGTTCGACACCTTGCGCACGATGAAGCTGCTGTTCAGGCTGCGGTTGCGCTTGGCGATGACCACGCCTTCGAAGGCCTGGACCCGCTTGCGCGTGCCCTCGACCACATTGACGCTGACGATCACCGTGTCGCCAGGGGCGAAGGCAGGGATCGTCTTGTTCAGGCGCGCGATTTCCTCGTGCTCGAGGGTGGCGATCAAATCCATCGGGTTCTCCGCACGATCATGCCCGCGTGATGTGGAAAGGTCGCCTGGGGGCCCGTTGGCCGGGTCGCCCGAAGCGCCCGGGTTGCCGAATACGGCGGCCCTTGTTGTGCGCGGCAGAGGATCGAAAAGCCTTTGATTATAGCCCGAGTCCGCCCAGGAAGCGCTCGTCCGAAGCGTCGAGCCGCCCGGCGGCGCGTGCGGCCTCGATCAGCTCGGGGCGGCGCCTTGCGGTCAACGCCAAGGACTGCTCGCGTCGCCAGCGCGCCACCTCGGCATGGTGTCCGGACAGAAGCACTGGCGGCACCGCCAGCGCCACGCCGGCGCTTTCGAGCACCTCCGGCCGGCTGTACTGCGGGCCTTCCAGCAGGCCATCGGAGAAGCTGTCCTGCTGATGCGACGGCGCGCTCAACACGCCCGGCACGAGCCGCGCCACCGCGTCAAGCAGCACGAGCGCCGGCAGCTCGCCGCCGGACAGCACGAAGTCACCAAGGCTGATCTCGTGGGTCACCTGCTGATCGATCAGGCGCTGGTCCACGCCTTCATAACGTCCGCAAATCATCACTGCGCCGTTTCCGGCGGCGAACTCGCCGACCATCGACTGATCGAGCCGACGCCCGGCCGGGCTGAAGTGCAGCACCGGCACCTGTGCGCCGTCACTGCGTGCCGCTCGCACGGCATCCAAGGCCCGCAGCAACGGCTCGGCCAACATCACCATACCGGGGCCACCGCCGTAGGGGCGGTCGTCGACGCGCCGGTAGGCATCATCGGCAAACTCCCGAAGCGGCCACAGCTGCAGTTGCACCGCGCCGCTTTCGAAGGCACGGCGCGTGATGCCGTGCTTCAGCGGCGCGTCGAAGAGTTCGGGGAAGAGCGTGACGACGTCGAAGCGCATCGCAGTGACATCAGTAGTCGAGCCCCCAGTCGACGCGAATCTGCCGCGCCTTAAGGTCCACCTCGTCGATATAGGCGGCCACGAACGGTATCAGCCGTTCGGTGTCCCCGCGCACCTGCAGCACGCTGTGGGCGCCATTGTCGATCAGCCCGCTCACCTCGCCAAGCAACACGCCCTCGCGGTTGAGCACCTGCAGACCGATCAGGTCGACCCAGTAGAACTCGCCGATGCCAGCGGTGGGAAAACTGTCGCGCGAAACGAAGATTCGGGCACCGCGCAGCGCGTCGGCGGCGGTACGGTCGGTCACATCACGCACCGATGCGACCACGACGTCGCCATGTTCTCGTGCCTCGATCACACGCAGCAAGGCCGGCAGCTCGGGGCCTGCAACAACAGGTCGGCCCGCTTGTGGTTCGGGCGGCTTCAGGAACCAGCGGCGCGACGAGAACAGCGCCTGCGGGTCCCTGGCATAGGGTTGGACTTTCAACCAGCCCTTGATGCCCCAGCCTTCCAGCACCCGCGCCACCTCGACGGCGTCCGCGGGAAACTCGGCGTCGGGCGCCGAAGGGTCCGACGCTGAGGCCACTCCTACCGAGTCAGGCAGCGGCGGCCTTGGCCTGGTCCACCAGTCGCGCCACCGTGGGCGACAGCTTGGCGCCGACGCCGGCCCAGTAGCCGACGCGATCGATGGCCACGCGCAGCGGCTCCTCGCCACCGGACGCCATCGGGTTGTAGAAGCCCACACGCTCGATGAAGCGGCCGTCGCGCCGCTCGCGCGAGTCGGATACGACGATGTTGTAGAACGGGCGCTTCTTGGCGCCGCCGCGAGACAGTCGAATGACGACCATGGTGAAGCTGTCCTTCAATGAAAATCGGTCGCCGCGCTGCGAGAACACACCGCTCAGCCCACCGCAAGTTACCGCTGACGCATCGCACGAGGCAGAGAGCGCCCGGCGACGAAACCGCGCATTATAAACTCGGGGACATCGTTGTCGATGCCCTCACGTGCAGCCCACCGCCCCACTTCCCGAAACAAGCCCGGTCGAAACCGCAGCCCCAAGGCCTCGCTACCGCTCGAAAGCCCTGGCCACCTGGCTGGCCGTGCTCGGCGGAACGCTGGGCCTGCACCGCTTCTACCTGCACGGCTGGCGCGATCGCTGGGGTTGGTGCTTTCCGCTGCCGACGCTACTCGGGCTGGCCGGCGTTCAGCGCATGAGTGCCTTCGGCCAGGACGACCGCGCGGCCTGGTTGCTGATCCCGCTGCTTGGTCTGATGATCTCATTGGCAATGCTGATGGCGATCCTCTATGGCTTGACGCCCGACGATCGCTGGGCCGAGCGGCACAACCCAGGTCAGCCGGCTCAGAAGACTGGCTGGCTTCCGGTGCTGGGCGTGATCGTCGCGCTGCTGCTGGGCGCGAGCGTCTTCATGGGCACCGTGGCCTTCGGCATGCAGCACTTCTTCGAATGGCAGCTCGGCAAGACATAGCCCGGCGTCCAAGATCTCTTCGGTACGCGGGGTTCGCGACTGCCTGCCGGAATGCGCGGACGACCAGCCTGCGCGATGCAGCGCCAGAACCGGACAGCCTCAACCGATGCGCTCGATACGCTGTGCGGCGGCTTGATCGAGCCACGGACCGATCGGCCCCAGCCCGGGCAGCACGAGGCCGGGGTCGATCTCGGCCAGCGGCCGCAGCACGAACGCGCGCTGATGCAGCCGCGGGTGTGGCAGCGTCAGTGCCGCCCGGTTCTGCACCAGTTCGCCGTACAGCAGCAGGTCCAAGTCCAGCGTGCGCGGCGAGTTGCGCACGCTTCGTACCCGGCCACCAGCAGTCTCGATCGACTGAAGGCGGTGCAGCAGTGGTTCGGCCAGCAGCGTGGTGTGCAACTCGGCAACGGCATTGATGAAGTCCGGGCCCTGCGCCTGCCACGGCGCACTGCGGTACAGCGACGAACAGCGGCCGAGCCGGCAGCCATCGATGCGACCCAGCGCCCGCAGCGCATCGCGCACCGCGCTCGCGGCATCGCCCAGGTTGGCGCCGACGCCGACGAAAGCGCGGACTTCGTTGCCAGGCACCCGTCAGTCCGCAGCGCCCGTCGCCGCAGCATCCGCTTCGGGTGCAGCGCCAGCGCCGGGCTTGCGCCGGCGCCGGCGACGCTTGCGGGGCTGCGCCTCGCCAGCGGCCTCGCCCGGCGCTGCATCCGTGTTCGTCATGGGCACACGACGCGTAGCTTGCTTGTGCTGCCGCTCCTTGACGGCCTGCAGCAGGGCCTCGCGATCGCCATCGTCGCCCAGTGCAAAGTCCTCCCACCACTCAGCCAGTTCGGCGTCGATCTCGACGGCGTCGGCGCGCAGGCGAAGGAAGTCGTAGGCGGCGCGAAAGCGCGGCTGCTCAACGAGCGAACGCGGCGTGTTGCCTATGCGCCGCTCGAAACGCGGCTGCATCAGCCAGATCTCGCGCATGTCCGCCGCCAGCTTGCCGCGGCCCGAGATGTCCCCGATGCGCGCGTCGAAGACCGCATCGACGGCCTGCTGCAGCGCCGGGAATGCGGGCTCTCCGCGGGCCTGGATCGCCACCCAGCGCTCCAGCACCTCGTGCCACAGCAAACAGGCGAGCATGAAGCTCGGCGCGACCGGCAGGCCTTCGCCGACGCGCCGGTCGGTGTCGGCCAGCGCCAGCTGCACGAAACGCTCGCGCTGCGGATTGCCGTTGGTACCGCCCTGCACTGCGTCGAGGATCGGGAACACGCCGCGCTGCAGCCCCTGTTTGCGCAACTCGTCCAGGCTCTTCAGCGCATGGCCTGTCTGCAGCAGCTTGATCATCTCGTCGAAGATGCGTGACGCCGGCACATTGGCCAGCAGCGCCGACATCTCCCTGATCGGCGCCTGGGTCTTCGCATCGATGGCGAAACCCAGCTTGGCGGCGAAGCGCACGACACGGATGATGCGCACGGGGTCCTCGCGGTAGCGCGCGGCCGGGTCGCCGATCATGCGCAGCACGCGCTTCTTGCCGTCGCGGAAGCCATGGTGGTAATCGACCACCACTTGCCGGGTCGGGTCGTAGTACAGCGCGTTGACGGTGAAGTCGCGGCGCGCCGCGTCCTCGATCTGCGGCCCCCAGACGTTGTCGCGCAGCACGCGCCCGCTGGCATCGACCACATGGCTCTTGCCCGACAGCTCCTGCTTCGAGGTCTTCTCGTTGCCGCTGACCTGGTCGGCTGCGGCGCTGTCCAGCAACGCACGGAAGGTCGAGACCTCGATCACTTCGTGGTCGCGGCCGCGGCCGAAGATCACGTGCACGATGCGGAAGCGCCGGCCGATGATGAAGGCGCGACGAAACAGCGCCTTCACCTGTTCGGGCGTGGCGTCGGTGGCCACGTCGAAATCCTTCGGCCGCAGTCCCACAAGCAGGTCGCGCACCGCGCCGCCGACGATGTAGGCCTCGTGCCCTGCCTCCTGCAGCGTACGCACCACGCGCACCGCGCGCTCGTCGAGCAGGCTGTCGTCGATGCCGTGCTCTTGAGCGCCGATCTCGACGCGCTTGCCCAGCGGCACCGCAGGTTTTGCCGCGTCGCCCTTGCCGAGCAGCCGATCTATGAATTTCTTGATCATGCAAACAGTCGAAGTGTGGGCCAGCCGCGTTCGTCGGCGATGCGTTGGAGCGCGGGCGCCGGATTGGTGGCCACCGGATGACTGACGCGCTGCAGCAGCGGCAGGTCGTTGGTGGAATCGCTGTAGAAGGTGATGCGCTCGAAGTCGGCGCATCGAAGGCCCTGCGCTTCAAGCCATTGCGAAACCCGCGTCACCTTGCCTTCGCGGTAGGCGGGCACGCCATGGATCGCGCCAGTGACGCGCCCGGATGCGTCGCGCTGCAGTTCCGTGGCGATGAGCTCGTCTACGCCGAAAAGCGTGGCGATGGGTCGGGTGACGAAGTCGTTGGTGGCGGTGACGATGGCCACCCTGTCTCCAGCTTCGGCATGAGTGCGCACCAGGCGCAGTGCCTCGTCGCGCAACGCCGCAGCGATGACCTCGCGTGTGAAGCGCTCGCTGGCTTGCGCCAGCTGGGCGGCCTCACGATCGCGCCAGCACGCAGTGGCGAAGCGGATGTAGGCCTCGACGTCCAGCCGCCCGGCAAGGTACTGCGCATAGAACGCGTCGTTCGCCTTGCGGAAGGCCTCGCCGTCGGCCCAGCCCAGGCGCACCATGAACTCGCCGAATGCGTGGTCGGAATCGATCGGCAACAGCGTGCCGTCCAGGTCGAACAGCGCCAGCCTCATCGCAGCGCGCCGCATTCGGCCGGTTCTTCGTGCAGCATCTGGCGCAGCAGCGGGACGGTCACCTGGCGCTGTCGCGCCAAGGCGAAGGCGTCGATACGGTCGAGCAGGCTCATCAGCGTGCCGAGGTCGCGCGCCGCGCGGCGCAACAGGTAGTCCATCACGTCGTCGGCCAGGAAGATGCCGCGGCGGTCGGCCTCGCGGCGCAGCGCGGCGCGCGTCTCGGCTTCGCTCAGCGGTTGCAGTGCGAAGACGTGCCCCCAGGCCAGACGGGTGCGCAGGTCGTCGCGCAGCGGCAGGTCTACCGGCGGCAGCCGGCCGGCGGAAGCCCACTGCAGGCCCATCTCGGCCGATTGCACGAACAACGCGAAGGCGGCCTGCTGGCGCTCCTCGTCAAGCCGCTCGCAATCATCCACGACCACCAGGCTCCAGCCAGGCTGCAGCTGCCAAGGCGCGTCGTCGTCGGCACCGAAGCAGCCAGCGCGATCGCCGAGCGACTGGTGCGAGTGCACCAGCGCGCGCAGCAGGTGGCTCTTGCCGCTGCCCGGGGGGCCCCACAGGTAGACCGGCGCCGCCGGCATGTCCAGGCCGCGCAGGTGGGCCACAGCTGCCGCGTTGGCAGTGCTGATGTACGAATCGAAGGTGGGCAGCGGATCGGGTCCGATCGCCAGCGGAATCTGCTTCATTGAACGGTGGGGCTGCCCATCGCGCGCATTTTAGGCGGCGGCCGCACAGGCAGCGGCGCGCCGCCGGCCCGAGTCAATGCAGCGACCCGCGTGTATCGCCGCGCAGCCCGTCCAGTCGCTCGCGCAGTGCCGGCGCGTCCTCGGCGTCCGGCAGCTGCTGCAGATACAGCTCAAGATCCTCTGCGGCGCCCGAGCGCTCGCCGAGCTCGGCCCGCGTCAGGCCACGGTCGCGGCGCTCGTCCCATGCCTGCGGCAGCAGCACCACCAGCCGCTCGCACACCGCCAACAGGCGCGGCCAGTCCTCTGCGCTGCGATGGATCTCCTTCAGGTTGCGCAGCATCCGCGCGATCACGTCGCGCGGTGCGGCCGCCTGCAGGAACAGCCCCAGCGGCACCTCGAATTCGCCGCTCAGGCCATGCTGCCGGCGGTACGGTTGCAGCCGCTGCTCGAGATCCTCGCGGGATAATGAATGCCCGCTCATCGGGTCGATCACGACCTCACCCTTGGAGGCACGCAGCTTGACCAGGAAGTGCCCCGGAAATGACACACCACGTGCGCTAAGACCGATCTGCGAAGCGAGCTCGGCATACAGCAGCGCCAGCGTAATCGGGATGCCGCGCCGGGTCGCCAGCACTTCGTGCAGGTAGCTGTTGCGCGGGTCGTAGTAGTTGTTGACGTTACCGGCAAAGCCCAGGTCCTGGAAGAAGTAGCGGTTCAGGAAGCGCAGCTTCTGCAGCACTGCCGCATCGGCCGGGATGCGGCGCTTGAGCCGCTCGGCCAGCGCGTCCACCTGGGCCAGCACCCCCTGCGGGTCGAGTTGCGGGTATTCGTCCTGGGCCAGTGCGATGGCGGCTTCGAGCAGGGCGAATCCTTCGTCCTCGGCCACCAGCGAGGCGAAGTACTGCAGCGCGGTCGGCACCTCGAACCGCAGCGCGTCGCTCATCGATCAACCCGCCATCGCGTCATCGGCTGAAGTGTATCGGTCAGGCACGGCGCCGGAAGTGCGCCACACGCAGACCGCTGGCCAACAGCACCCCAAAGTACAGCAAGGCCGCGCCGGTCAGCACGGCGGCCATCCAGCCCGCGCGCTGCCACGCATGCGCCTGCAGGCCGATCCAGTCGACATGCCCGGCGGCCCAGAACAGAAGTGCGCCGAGCGCCGCGCAGCCCAAGCCCACGCGGACCATGAAAACGCCCCAACCCGGCAAGGGCCGGTAGGCGCCGGCACGCTTCAGGCCGGTCAACAGCCAGGTGGCGTTGACCAGCGCGGCCAGGCCGATGGACAGCGCCAGCCCAGCATGGCCGAGCCAGGGTACGAACAGCAGGTTCATCAGCTGCGTGGCTGCGAGCACGACGATGGCGATGCGCACCGGCGTGCGCGTGTCCTGCCTCGCGTAGAAGCCCGGCGCCAGCACCTTCACGCCGACCAGGCCCATCAAGCCGACGCCGTAGCCCATCAGCGCCCGTGTCGTCTGCGTCACGTCATGAGGCTGGAACTGGCCGTAGTGGAAGACGGTCGCGACCAGCGGCGCCGGGAAGACGATCAGCGCCACCGCGCAGGGCAGCGCCAGCAGCACCACCATGCGCAATCCCCAGTCGAGCATGTCGGAATAGCCATCGTGGTCCTGCTGCGCCTGTGCGGCCGACAACTGCGGCAGAAGCACCACGCCCAGTGCCACGCCGAGAAGCCCGGTCGGAAACTCCATCAGTCGGTCTGCGAAGGTCAGCCACGACACCGCGCCGACGCCCACGTGGCTGGCGATCTGCGTGTTGATGAGTAGCGAGATCTGCGCCACCGACACGCCCAGCAGCGCCGGCGCCATGCGGCGCAGCACCCGGCCCACGCCCGGATGCTGCCAGGCGGCGCGGATCGCGGCCGGGCCGGCCGCGAAGCGCGGCATGCAGCCGATGGCGCGCAGCGCCGGGATCTGGATCGCCGCCTGCAGCAGCCCGCCCAGCATCACGCCGGCGGCCAGCGCCAGAATCGGGTCCAGGCCCCGGGCCTTGAACAACGGCGCTCCCCACCACGCCGCCGCGATGACTGCCAGGTTCAGCAGCACCGGCGTCACCGCCGGTACTGCGAAGCGCCGCCATGTGTTGAGGATGCCCGCCGACAGCGCCACCATGGACATGAAGCCGATGTAAGGGAACATCCAGCGTGTCATCGTCGCCGCGAGGTCGAACTCGGCCAGCCCCGAGCCGATGGCCCACACCAGAAGGGGCGCGCCGATCATGCCCAGCGCGCAGGTGAGGATCAGCGCCCAGGCCAGCACACTAGCCACCGCATCGATCAGCTGTCGCGTGGCGACATCGCCGTCGCGCTCGCGCGTGCCCGCCAGGATGGGCACGAAGGCCTGCGAAAAGGCGCCTTCGGCAAACAGACGGCGCAGCAGGTTCGGGATGCGAAACGCGACATTGAACGCGTCGGTGGCCGCACTGGCGCCGAAGGCAGCGGCGATCAACTGCTCGCGTACCAGTCCGGTGACGCGCGAGGCCAGCGTCAGGAGGGAAACGGTGGAGGCGGCCTTGAGCAGGTTCATCTCTGGCGAGCTGGAAACGCGCGTCGGTCCTGCTGCAGTGAGGCAGATTATAGGTAGCCGACTCCTGGCCGATCGCGACAGGCGTCGAGGAACTGTTATACTTTTAAGCTTTGCACCATACCTGAGTAACGCATGGCCACCTCGACCAAAGCCAAGAAAAAGACCGTCCGTCTCGCCTCGGGCCTGAAGCGCGTGCGCCAGGACGTGAAGCTGAACGCGCACAACACCTCGCTGCGCTCGAAGTTCCGCACCGCGATCAAGAACGTACAGAAGGCCGTGATCGCCGGTGACAAGACCAAGGCCGCCGAACTGTTCAAGTCGGCGCAAAGTACCATTGATTCGATCGCCGACAAGGGCCTGTTCCACAAGAACAAGGCAGCGCGACACAAGAGCCGTCTGTCGGCCAAGGTGAAGGCGCTGTCGGCCTGAGACAGCTCTCCGATCCCCACCGACAAGAGCCTGCGATGCAGGCTCTTTTCATTGGTGCGCCATAGAATCCCGGTGCACCGCATTGCTGCCGAGGAGCGCCGATGAATGCCCCCGAAAAAGCCGTGACGTCACCGATGCCGCATGTGATGAACACCTATGGCCGTCTGCCCATCGCGCTGAGCCATGGCCGCGGCTGCTGGCTGTGGGACACCGAAGGCCGCAAGTACCTCGACGGGCTGGGCGGAATCGCCGTGAATACGCTTGGCCATGCACACCCGAAACTGGTGCCGGCGCTGCAGGAGCAGGTCGGCAAGCTCATTCACAGTTCGAACTACTACGAGGTGCCGCTGCAGGAAGCGCTGGCTTCGCGGTTGTGCGAGATATCGGGGCTGGAGTCGGTGTTCTTCTGCAGCACCGGCCTGGAGGCCAACGAGGCCGCGCTGAAGATCGCACGCAAGTACGGCCATGACCGCGGCATCGAGCGGCCCGAGGTCATCGTCTATGAAGGCGCCTTTCACGGCCGCTCGATCGCCACGCTGTCGGCCACCGCCAACCCGAAGATCCAGGCAGGCTTCGGCCCGCTGGTCGAGGGTTTCGTGCGCGTACCGTTGAACGATCTGGCTGCCGTGCAGAAGGTGGCACGCGATAACCCGAACGTGGTCGCCGTGTTCCTGGAGACGATCCAGGGCGAAGGTGGCATCAACCCCGCGCGCTGGGACTACCTGAAGGGCCTGCGCCAGCTCTGCGACGAGAAGAACTGGCTGCTGATGCTCGACGAGGTGCAGTGCGGCCTGGGTCGCACCGGCAAGTGGTTCGCGCACCAGTGGGCCGGCATCTTGCCGGACGTGATGCCGCTGGCCAAGGGGCTCGGCTCGGGTGTGCCGGTCGGCGCGGTGGTCACCGGCCCCAAGGCCTCGAAGGTGCTGGGCCCGGGCAACCATGGCACCACCTTCGGCGGCAACCCGCTGGCGATGCGCGCCGGCGTCGAGACGCTGCGCATCATGGTCGAGGAAGGCCTGTTGGCCAATGCGGCCACGGTGGGCGAGGTGCTGAAGAGCGGCCTGCAGCGCGAGTTGCAGGGCGTGACCGGCGTGGTCGAGGTGCGCGGTCAGGGGTTGATGCTGGGCATCGAACTCGACCGTCCCTGTGGAGTGCTGCTGCAACGCGCCGCAGACGCCGGGCTGATGCTCAGCGTCACCGCGGACAAGGTCATCCGCCTGGTGCCGCCACTGATCCTGTCGGCCGACGAGGCGCGACAGATCGTTGCCATCCTGTGCCCGCTGGTGCGCGCCTTCCTGGCCGAGAGCGCATGAAACCGGGGCAGAAGCTGATGAAGCATTACCTGCAGTTCAAGGACCTGCGCGCAGAGGAATACGCCTATTTGTTCGACCGCGCGCGCATCATCAAGGCACGCTTCAAGAACTACGAGCGCTTTCAGCCTCTGACTGACCGTACGCTGGCGATGATCTTCGAGAAGGCGAGCACGCGCACACGCGTCAGCTTCGAAGCCGGCATGTACCAGATGGGCGGCTCGGTCGTGCACCTGACCACCGGCGACAGCCACCTCGGCCGCGCAGAGCCGGTGGAGGACACTGCGCGCGTCATCAGCCGCATGGTCGACCTGGTGATGATCCGCACCTACGAACAGGCGAAGCTGGCGGCTTTCGCCGCGCACTCGCGCGTTCCGGTGATCAACGGGCTGACCAACGAGTACCACCCCTGCCAGATCCTCGCCGACGTCTTCACCTACATCGAACATCGCGGGTCGATCCAGGGCAAGATCGTGGCCTGGGTGGGTGACGGCAACAACATGGCCAACACCTGGCTGCAGGCGGCCGAGATCCTCGGTTTCACGGTGCATGTCAGCACGCCCGGCGGCTACGAGGTCGATCCGCAGCTGGCCGGGATCTCGCGGCGCGACTGCTACAAGGTCTTCGGCAACCCGATGGACGCCTGCCGTGGCGCCGACCTCGTGACCACCGACGTGTGGACCAGCATGGGTTTCGAGAAGGAGAATCAGGCGCGGCAGCAGGCCTTTGCCGACTGGTGCGTCGATACCGAGATGATGGCCGTGGCCAGGCCCGAGGCGCTGTTCATGCATTGCCTGCCCGCGCACCGCGGCGAAGAAGTGAGCGCAGAGGTCATCGACGGCCCGCAGTCGGTTGTCTGGGACGAAGCCGAGAACCGCCTGCACGCGCAGAAGGCGTTGATGGAATACCTGCTGCTCGGCCGCATCGGGTGAGACGCTATGCAGCGGCTGTGGGACATCTCCCCGACCGTCGATGCCGCGTCGCCGGTGTTTCCCGGTGACACACCGTACACGCAGCAATGGTCGGCCCGCATCGGCCCGGGCTGCCCGGTCAACGTCTCGACACTGAACCTGTCTGCGCACACCGGCGCCCATGCCGATGCGCCGCTGCACTACGACGCCAGCGGCAAAGCCATCGGCGCAGTGGATCTGGACCCCTACCTCGGCCGCTGCCGGGTGCTGCATGCCATCGGCCGCGGTCCGTTGATCGAATGGACGCACTTGGCGCATGCGCTGGACGCGCCGCCACCGCGCGTGCTGGTGCGCACCTACACGCGCCAGCCCACAAGCTGGGACCCACAGCTGACGGC
>Ga0316188_10000513_pt1 | contig 16846 bp, 12 predicted proteins | sample Phiworburrow1_MG_FD_204933 | JGI IMG/M metagenome (GOLD analysis project Ga0316188, IMG submission 204933) | Coastal sediment microbial communities from Maine, United States - Phippsburg worm burrow 1 | ecosystem: Environmental > Aquatic > Marine > Coastal > Sediment | place: USA: Maine...
CAATGCCGACGGCTCGGCCTACCCGGTGTGCCCGCGGCAGACGCTGCAGCGCGTGCTGAAGCGGGCCGAGAAGCTGGGCTTCGCGCCGATGGCCGGCATGGAGTTCGAGTGGTTCAATTTCGCCGAGACGCCGCAAAGCTGGGTCGCCAAGCGCGGTGTCGGGCCCGAGCCGATCACGCCGGGCATGTTCGGCTACTCGCTGCTGCGAATGGGCGACCAGCGCGGCTTCTTCAACGCGCTGATGGACGAGATGCTGGCCTTCGGCGTGCCGATCGAAGGTCTGCACACCGAGACCGGCCCCGGCGTCTACGAGGCCGCCATCGCGTTCAGCGGTGCGCTGGAAGCCGCCGACCGTGCGATCCTGTTCAAGACCGGCGCCAAGGAGATCGGCAAGCGCTTCGGCGTGATGCCCAGCTTCATGGCCAAGTGGAGCGCCCAGTACCCGGGCTGCAGCGGCCACATCCACCAGAGCCTGTCCGACGGCAGGAACAACCTGTTCTACGACGCGAAGAGTCCGCGGCGCATGAGCAAGCTGTTCGAGAGCTACCTGGCCGGTCAGGTGGCCTGCATGATGGAGTTCGCGCCGCTGATCTGGCCGACGATCAACAGCTACAAGCGGCTGGTCGACGGCTTCTGGGCGCCGGTCAAGCCCACCTGGGGCATCGACAACCGCACCGCGAGCTTTCGCGTCATCGCCGGCAGCCCGAAGTCGACCAGGCTGGAGACCCGCTGCCCCGGCGCCGACGTCAACCCGTACCTGGCGATGGCCGCGGTCATCGCCGCCGGGTTGCACGGCGTCGAGAAGGGCTTGAAGCTCACCGCACCGCCGATCACCGGCACCAACCAGGGCGCCGAAGCCATCCCGCGCGCGCCGCGCACGCTGATCGAGACGACGCGCGTCTTCCGCGATTCGGCCATCGCGCGCGACTGGCTTGGCGACACCTTCGTCGATCACTTCGCCGCCACGCGCGAATGGGAGTGGCGCCAGTGGCTGGACGGTGTCACCGACTGGGAGTTGAAGCGATACTTCGAGATCATTTAGGGAGATCGGCATGAAGTACGCCGCCTTGGCTTGGATGCTGTGCCTGGGCACCGCAGCACCTGTGTGGGCCCAGCAAAGCGCGAACGACATCGAGATGCTGAAGAAGTACGCCGGCACCTGGGCCGTGGACTGCGGCAAGGCGGGCTCGCGCCTGACGGTCGATGTCAAGGCATTGAGCTTGAGTGCAGGCGGCAAGTCCTTGAAGACCGCCGCGCCGCTGTCTGCGTTCAGCTACTACGGCAAGATGGAGCCGCCCAAGGGCTTCGACGTCGCGCTGCTCGGTGAAGCCCGGCCCACCGGACTGAGCCTGCTGGCAATGAGCGACGGCGCCGGCCCCTACCTCACGGTCGATGCCGACCCGCCGCTGGAAAAGCAGTTCGGCAAGACGGCATTGGCCGGCAAGTTCCGTCGCTGCCCATGAACATCACACGATTTGCCTTCCCGACCGACATCCACTTCGGCGCCGGTGCGCGCAAGCTCGTCGCACGGCATCTTCTCGATGCCGGCGTCAAGCGAGCGCTGATCGTCACCGATCGCGGGTTGGCCCAGTTGCCGATGCTGGCCGAGTTCCGCTCGCAACTGGGCGGGTTGGACACGGTGGTCTTCGACGGCTTGTCCGGCAACCCCACCTGCGCCATGGTGATGGACGGTGCCAAGGCCTTCAGGCTGCATGGTGCGGATTGCATCATCGGCTTCGGCGGCGGCGCCGCGCTGGACGTCGCCAAGGTCGTCGGCGTGATGGCGGTGCACGACGGCGATGTGCTCGATTACGTGTGGGACCAGCCGGGAGTGCGCGTGATCGTCAACCCGATGCCGTACATGGTGGCGCTGCCCACCACGGCGGGCACCGGCTCCGAGGTCGGGCGCTCGTCGGTGGTCAGCGAAAATCACACGCACCACAAGCGCACGGTGTTCAGCGCGAAGCTGATGCCGCGCGCGGTTTTCGCCGACCCCGAGCTGACGCTGGGCCTGCCGCCCGCCATCACCGCCGCCACGGGCATGGATGCGCTGACGCACAACATCGAGAGTTATCTGTCGCCGGCCTACCACCCGCTGTGCGACGGCATCGCGCTCGAAGGCTTGCGCATCGGCGCACGCGCGCTGGCGACGGCGGTCGAAGAGCCCGGCAACCTGCAGGCCCGAGGCGACATGATGATGAGCTCGATGATGGGTGCTATCGCCTTCCAGAAGGACCTGGGTTCGGTGCACGCTTGCGCCCATGCGCTGGGCGCCGTGTGCGACATGCACCATGGCCTGGCCAATGCACTGATGATCGACACCGTACTGGCCTGGAATTTCGAGGCCGTGCCCGCGAAGTTCGACGAGTTGGCGCATGCCGCGGGCCTGGGTGGCGGCGGCGCAGCCTTCGTGCCGTGGCTGAAGGCCTTGAAGGAACGCATCGGCATCAGCGGCGGCCTGGCGCAGCGCGGCGTTACACCCGCACATCTGGCGCGCCTGGTGCCCCTGGCCAACCAGGACTTCACCAGCCAGACCAACCCGCGGCCCGCCAGCACGGCCGACTACGAGCGCTTCTTCCAGCAGGCGATGTAGCCAGACTCCCATGCCCCACCAAAGACCCTGGCTTCGCATCGGCGTCTCGGCGCGCATCTACTACCCGGCCGGCCCAGTGCTCGACATGGGTGGCGTTTGGACGAAGACGCTGCACTACCTGGAGCAATCGGTCGCGCACTGGGTGCTGGGCGGCGGCGCGCTGCCGATGATGGTGCCGGCGGTCGATGCCGACAGCATCGTCAAGCGCTCCGAAATCGACCTCGGGCACTACGCCGAGTCGCTAGACGGCCTGGTGCTGCAAGGCGGCAACGATGTCGCGCCGGAAAGCTATGGCGAAACACCGCTGCATCCCGAGTGGGCCGGCGACCGCGTGCGCGACCGATACGAGATGGAACTGGTCGCCGCCTTCGTCGCCGCCGGCAAGCCGGTGTTCGGCATCTGCCGCGGCTTCCAGCTTTTGAACGTGATGTACGGCGGCACGCTGCTGCAGGACATCGCCACGCAGCGGCCGCAATCGCGCGCGCACCGCGACCTGCCCCGCTACGAGCGCCACTTCCACGACATCGAGCTGCTGCCCGGCACGCGCCTGGCCGAGCTGTACCCGGGTGTGGGGCGCGCGGTGGCTAACAGCATCCACCACCAGGGCCTCAAGGATCTTTCGCCCGAGTTCGTTGCCGAGGCCATCAGCCCCGATGACGGCCTGGTCGAGGCGATTCGCAAGCGCAGCGGCAGCTACGTGGCCGCCGTGCAATGGCATCCCGAGTTCCACGACACCGCGCTGCACGGCACCTTCGACGACGCCGCAATGCTGCAGGACTTTCTGGTGGCGGCACGCGCCACGCGCAAGGATTGAGTTCCAAGATGGCCACACTGCAAATCCACAATCCGGCCAACGGCCAGCTGATCGCCGCGCCGAACGCCGACGATCGCACCAGCGTCGCCGCCAAGGCCGCGGCGGCACGCACCGCGCAACCGGACTGGGCGGCGCGGCCGCTGGCCGAGCGGCTGGCCGTAATGCAGCGCTTTCGCGCCGGCATCGTGGCCGAACTCGAAGCGCTTGCGCACACGCTCACGCTGGAGATGGGCAAGCCGATCACCCAGGCGCGCAACGAGTTGAACGGGCTGTTGCCGCGACTCGACTTCTTCATCGAACACTGCGCCGGCGCGATCCGCGACGAAGAGGTGTTCGACGATGGCGGCATGCGCGAGCGCATCACCCACATCCCGCTCGGCGTGGTGGCCAACATCTCGGCCTGGAACTACCCTTGGTTCGTGGGCTGCAACGTGATCGTGCCGGCGCTGCTGACCGGCAACGCGGTGCTCTACAAACCCTCCGAAAACGCGACGCTGAGCGGGCTGCACCTGACGAGGCTGCTCCACGCCGCCGGCGTGCCGGCCGGGGTGCTGCAGTGCTTGGTCGGCGCGGGCGACGCCGGCCGCGCGCTGCTCGAACAGCGCATCGACGGCGTGTTCTTCACCGGCAGCCATGCCACCGGCGTGCGCATCGCCGAAACGATGGCCACCCGGCTGGTGAAGCTGCAGCTCGAGCTGGGCGGCAAGGACCCGGCCTACGTGCGCGCCGATGCCGACGTGAAGGCCGCGGCCGAGAGCCTGGCCGACGGCGCGATGTACAACACTGGGCAGAGTTGCTGCTCGGTAGAGCGCATCTATGTGCATGGAAGCGTGCACGACGCCTTCGTCGACCACCTCGTCGCAACGGTGAAGGGCTTGAAGGTCGGCGACCCGCTGGCCGAAGACACCACCGTCGGCGCGATCACGCGCGCGCCACAGCTGGCGCTGCTGCAGGCGCAGGTGGACGACGCGCGCACCAAGGGCGCGACGCTGCATTGCGGCGGACACATATTGCCTGGCCCCGGCCACTGGTTCGAACCTACCGTCTTGAGCGGCGTCGACCACACGATGGAGCTGATGCGCGAGGAGAGCTTCGGCCCGGTCATCGGCATCCAAAAGGTCGCCGACGACGTCGAAGCCTTGGCGTTGATGAACGACACGCGCTACGGTCTGACGGCGGGCGTGTACACGCGCGACGAAAGCAAGGCGCGCGAGCTGCTGGGGCAGATCAACGCCGGCACGGTCTACTGGAACTGCTGCGACCGCGTCAGCCCGCGTCTGCCCTGGTCGGGCCATGGCGATTCGGGCATCGGGCTGACACTGTCCACCTACGGCATCCAGGCCTTTACCCGGCCCAAGGCCTGGCACCTGCGCCACCCTTGAAGCCGAAGCTCACACTCTTCGACCTAGACCATACGCTGCTGCAGGGCGACAGCGACCAGCTGTGGTGCGAGTTCCTGATGGACTGCGGCGTGCTGCCGCGCGAGCCCTTCGAGCAACGCAACGCGGCGATGGCGCGCGACTATGCGGCCGGACAGGTCAGCGCGCAGGCCTTCTGCGACTTCTACATCGGCACGCTGGCCGGACGCAGCGCCGCCGAATGGGGCGCGTTGCGCGACGACTACCGCACCGGCTGCCTCGTGCCGCGCCTGCCAGCGCAGGCGCAAGCGCTCGTCGCGCGGCGCCAACGCGCGGGCGAGCGTGTTGTGCTGAGCACCGCCACCTGCCGCTTCCTCAGCGAACCGTCGGCGGCGCACCTGGGTTTCGGCGAGCTGATCGCCACGGAGTGCGAGCTCGATGCCAACGGCCGCTTCAGCGGCCGCAGCCTGGGCACGCTGAACATGCGCGAGGGCAAGGTGCAACGGTTGCACGACTGGCTGGCCAGGCAAGGGCTGGCGCTGTCCGAGGTCGAGACCACCTTCTACAGCGATTCAATCAACGACCTGCCGCTGCTGAGCGTCGTCGACCACGCGGTGGCCGTGGACCCCGACCCCCGGCTCGCGCAGCATGCGGCCGCGCAGGGCTGGACCGTCATCTCCTTGCGTTAAGGTGCGGGTCGCGGTGCGCCGCGCGGCGTTTCACGCATCACCCCAGGCGGGAGGCCCCTTTCGTGAGCTTGCAAGACCTGCTCGGCATCGAGCTTCCGATCATCCAGGCGCCGATGGCCGGCGTGCAGGACAGCGCGCTGGCCATCGCAGTGTCCAACGCCGGCGGCTTGGGTTCGCTGCCCTGCGCGATGCTGGGCCCTGACGCGCTGCGGCGTGAGCTGGCGCAGATCCGCGAGCGCACCGACAAGCCCTACAACGTCAACTTCTTCTGCCACGCGCCGCCGCGCCCCGATGCCCGGTGCGAGGCCGCCTGGCGCGACGCGTTGCGCCCCTATCACGCCGAATTCGGCATCGACACCGACAACCTGCCTGCAGGGCCGGGGCGCACTCCCTTCGACGAGGATACCGCCGACGTGCTAGCAGAATTCATGCCGCCGGTGGTCAGCTTCCACTTCGGCCTGCCATCGGCCGAACTGCTGTCCCGGGTGCGCGCCTGGGGCGCGAGGATCGTCTCCAGCGCCACCACGGTGGACGAGGCACGCTGGCTCGAATTGCGCGGCGTCGACCTGATCGTCGCGCAAGGCCTGCAGGCCGGCGGTCACCGCGGATTGTTCCTTAGCGAGGACCTGGGCACACAGCTCGACACGCTGGCCCTGCTGCCACAGATCGTCGCGGCCGTCGAGGTGCCGGTGGTGGCCGCAGGCGGCATCGCCGACGCCAGCGACGTGGCCGCGGCGATGGCGCTGGGCGCCGCGGGTGTGCAGGCCGGCACGGCCTACCTGCTGTGCCCCGAGGCGCGCACCAGCGAGCTGCATCGCGCAGCGCTGCGCAGCGACGCGGCGGCCGACACCGCGCTGACCAACCTGTTCACGGGTCGCCCGGCGCGCGCCATCGTCAACCGCCTGATGCGCGAGCTGGGGCCGATGAGCCCGCTGCCCCCGGCCTTCCCGCTGGCCGTGGCTGCCGTGGCGCCGCTGCGCGCCAAGGCAGAAGCGGCGGGAAGTACCGATTTCTCGCCGCTGTGGGCAGGACAGCAGGCGCGCAGTTGCTGCGCCCTGCCCGCCGCGAGAGTGACACGCGAGCTGGCCGGCGCCTGAAGCGATTCGTCAACCGTCGCGCGGCAGTCCCAGGCGTGTAGCGGCGCAATGCGGCCACTCGAGGCAAGCACCCGGCCGGGCCGCATAGCAGCGGTTGCCGCGGGCTATCCTCGCGCTCCGAAAAGGCGGTCTCGGTCGGCAGGCAACATGGCCAGATTCGGGGCCGGCCAACGAGGGGCAGACGCACCGCAGTGCAGTGCATCGACGATGTTGCCGGCCGCTCGGAGTGATCAGCCACGTGGCTCACGACGTCGCGCACCTGGCCGCATCAACGCGCAGCGTGCCAGCGGCATGCGCCATACGACGCCACTTGCGACGCCAAGCACACGCAAGGGCACTGGCACCACCGCCGCCCGCCACACGTTGCACGCCTTTCAGTGCCTGCCATCTTGCACAGAACCAAATGATGTTCTGGCAGTTGCAGCGGGCCGGATGATTGCTGCATCGCCCCGCATGCCGTCGCCCCGCCGAGGGTCAATCCCAGGTGCCGGATCACCCGTCGTTGCATGTCCTACGGCTCAACCGGCAGCACCACCGGCACCCAGTCACGAGAACGCATTCAATGCGACATCAGCACCGGTACCGTCATGCTGTCGAGCAGGCGGCGTGTGGCTCCGCCGAGCACACGCTCGGTCCAGCGGGCGTGGCCGTAGGCGCCCATCACGATCAGGTCGGCATCGAGGTCGGCGGCCCGCGACAGCAGTGCATTGCCCACGTCGATGCGTGTGCTTTCGATGTGGACTTCGGCCGTGACACCATGCCAGGCCAGCCATTGGCGCAAAGCATCGAGGCGAGGGCGCAGCGTGCTGTCGCCGATGCCATGCTCGTCCCAACTGATGATCTCGACCCTGCGCGAATGCGCCAGAAGCGGCAAGGCGTCCGCCACCGCTCGTGCTGACTCCCGGCTGTCGTCCCACGCCACCAGCGCATGCGTGCCAATGGCGCCAGCGTAGCCGACATAGGGAATGATGAGCGTTGGTCGCGCGCTGTACAGGACCGTCTGTTCGACCAGGTCACCCGTCGCGCGATGGTCCGGGGCTGACGGATCGGCCTGGCTGAGCAGCGTCAGGTCGCTGCAACGGGCGTGGCGCACGACAGACTGCGCCTTGTCGGACTCGTCGACGACAACCTCGAAGGACTTGAAGCCCGCAGCATGGCAGGCATCGCGGAACTTCTGCGCCGCGGCTTCGGCTTCGTTGCGCAACGATTCCAGCACCAGAGTCGACAGGTTCCCGAGCCCCACTTCGAGCGTCGGTGCGACGGGCAGGTCGATCAGCCCGGTCGGCGCGACGCCGGCGATGTGACAGTCGAGGCGTTTGGCCAGTTTGATCGCGGCACGCGTACGCGTCTCGCATTGCGGATCCCGGTCCAGGTACAGCAGCATGCTTCGGTAGGTCATGATCCAACTCCCAAGCTGAGGTCTTCGATGCTGGGCGCGATGGATGGGCGTCGAATTGATTACACGCAAGCTCCGTCGGGTTTGCGCAAGAGCGCAACGACGGACGGCAGCACACTGCGCCACCTGCAGCGACCGAACAGCGCTTCAGCGCGCACCGCATTCTGTCGAGCCGGGCGTTTCGCACCAGGATTGACTGCGCTCAACGCAGTGCACTGAGCCGCGTTCAGACTTTCTTTTCACAGCGCTTGTGCTCGTCATGGGACATCAAGCCATAAAGCCACCGCGGTGCCCGTGAGTGCCGGCCGCGCCGGCATTGGAAGGACGAACGTGAAGAACTGGGTTGTCGTGGCCAACGCCTCGAGGGCGCGCCTGCTCGAATCGGTGGGCCCGCCCGGAGGTTTCAGACAAGTCGTCGACATGGTTCACCCGCAAAGTCGGCAGAAGGGCACGGAGCTGGCACGCGACCGACCCGGGCGCATCGAAGGCACCGGTCACGGGCTGGGCAGCGCGAAGTACCTGCCGAAGACCGATGCACGCGAACGCGAGCATGAGCGCTTCGCGCAGGAGGTGGCGCAAGCGCTGAACGAAGGCGTGTCGGACGGCCGCTGTGGCGGCATCGTGCTGGTGGCCTCGAACCCCTTCCTGGGCCAGTTGCGGGCCCATCTGGGTACGCAGGCCGAGAAGCTCTTGTTGCGCACGCTGGCGCACGACTACACGGCGCTGACCGAGGCCGAACTGACTGCGCGACTGTCAGCTTGAATGACGACCCAGGGCTGCGACGTCCCGCCGGATCGACTGCAATCGATGCCGCACGGGCACGCGCAGAGTCATGGCGGGCATGCGTTCATTGGAGCGGCACCGTGGGTGCGTTGACCAAAACCGATCCCGTCCACAAGCCGCTCGCCAGTGGACGCCGCGCGCCGGGCTTGGAGCGCACTCCGCTCACTGCGGCCGGTTTGCAGGTCATTGTCGAGGCCACGTTGCGCCAGTTGCATGCGGGCGCGCCGGGCCTGCCGGCGGTCACGCTCGACAGCCGGCTCGATCGCGACCTCGGCTTCGACAGTCTGGCGCGTACCGAACTGCTGCTGCGCATCGAGCAGGCTTTCGGCATCCGGCTGCCCGAGGACACGCTACAACGCGCCGACACCGTGGGCGACCTGCTGGATGCGGCGCGCCATGCGCATGCCGCGCCCGCCGGCGAGGACACGCTGCCGGCGGCCATGCCCCGCCCGCCGCCCGCTGCGGGGACAGGCCCAGCCGGCGGGTCCCCTGCGACACCGGCCCAGGCGACCACCCTGGTCGAGGTGCTTGAATGGCACTTGCGCGAACACCCGCAGCGCATCCACATCACCTGCATCGGCGACGACGCCGAACGGGCGATCAACTACCACCAGCTCGCAGTTGCCGGCCGCGCGGTGGCCGCCGGCCTGCAGCGTATCGGCGTTCAGCCGCGCGACTGCGTGGCCATCATGCTACCGACCTCGCCCGAGTATTTCAGCACCTACGTCGGCATCCTGCTCGCCGGTGCTATCCCGGTGCCGATCTATCCGCCGGCACGGGCCTCGCAGATCGAGGAGCATGTGCTACGCCACGTCGGCATCCTCGACAACGCACGCGCCGTGCTGCTGGTGACCGTGCCCGAGGCGATGGCCGTGGCGCGGCTGCTGCAGGCGCGCGTCGGCGCTGTGCGGCAGCTCGCCACGCCGGCGCAGCTGAGCGCATCGGGCGGCCGGCCGGCAGCGGTGGCGCTGCACAGCGAGGACATCGCCTTCATCCAGTACACCTCGGGCAGCACCGGTGACCCCAAGGGCGTAGCGCTGACGCATGCCAACCTGCTCGCCAACATCCGTGCCATGGAGCAGGCGGTGCACGCCAGCGCAGACGACGTGTTCGTGAGCTGGCTGCCGCTGTACCACGACATGGGGCTGATTGGCGCCTGGCTGGGTGGCCTGTATGTCGGCTATGCGCTGTGTGTAATGTCGCCGCTGGCCTTCCTGGCGCGGCCCGAACGCTGGCTGCAGGCCGTCCACCGGCATCGCGGCAGCCTGTCTGCCGCACCCAACTTCGCCTATGAGCTGTGCGTCAAGCGCATCACCGATGAGCAGCTCGCGGGGCTCGACCTGAGCTGCTGGCGCGTGGCCTTCAACGGTGCCGAGGCCGTGCTCCCGGACACGCTGCAGCGATTCGAACAGCGCTTTGCGCGCTGCGGGCTGCGGCCCGGCACGGTGCTGCCGGTGTACGGGCTGGCCGAGGCTGGCCTAGGACTGCTGTTCCCGTCGCTCGGCCGAGCAGCACGCATCGATCGCGTGCAGCGTGACGCCTTCGCGCGTGAGCACCGTGCACTGCCGGCGGCGCCAGACGACGCGTCGGCGCTGCGTTTCGTCGGCTGCGGCGTGCCGCTGGCCGGCTATGAAATCAGGCTGCTCGACAAGGCCGGCCGCGAACTCGGCGAGCGCGTCGAGGGCCGTCTGCAGTTCCGCGGGCCGTCGGCCACGGCGGGCTACTACCGCAATCCGCAGCAGACCGCGCGTCTGTTCAGCGACGGCTGGCTCGACACCGGCGATCGCGCTTATTGCGCAGAGGGCGAGTTTTTCATCACCGGCCGCGTCAAGGACATCATCATTCGCGGGGGGCGCAACCTGTACCCGCAGGAAATCGAGACCGCCGTCGGCACCGTGGCGGGCGTGCGTCAGGGTTGCGTCGCGGTTTTCGGCAGCACCGATACGGCCACCGGCACCGAGCGCCTGGTGGTGCTGGCCGAAACCCACGCCGGCGAAGCGGCCGCGCAGGCGCGGCTGCGCGATGCGGTGGCGCGTGCCGTCGTCGCCGCCATCGGCGAGCCGCCCGACGAGGTGCTGCTGGTGCCCCCGCACAGCGTGCTCAAGACCTCCAGCGGCAAGGTGCGGCGCTCGGCCTGCAAGGAACTCTACGAAGCCGGCACGATGGGATCGCCGTTGCCGACGGCGCGCCGGCAGGTGTGGCGGCTGGCCGCTGGTGCCGTCGCCGCGAAATTGCAGCGCATGGCCGAGGCGCTCGCTCAGCGCCTGTTCGGCCTGTATGCGGCGGCCCTGTTTTGGACGCTCGCCGCCTTCGCCTGGCCGATGACCATCGGCCTGCCGCGTCCCGCGCTGGCCTGGCGCGCCAACCGGCGGCTGTTGCGCATCCTGCTGCGCCTGACCGCCACGCCGCTGCGTCTGCACGGCATTCAGCGGCTGCCAGCCGGACCCTGCGTGCTGGTCTGCAATCACGGCAGCTACCTGGACGGGATGATCCTGATCGCCGCGCTGCCGCGCCCGTTCTCCTTCGTCGCCAAGGCCGAGTTGCGCCGCCATGCCGCGATGCGCCAGTTGCTGCAGCGCCTGGGCACCGAGTTCGTCGACCGTTTCGATGCCGCGCGCGGTGTCGCCGACACCGAGCGGCTGAGCGCAGTGCTGGCCCAGGGGCGCTCGCTGATCTTCTTTCCGGAGGGCACCTTTGGCATCGGGCAGGGGCTGCTGCCGTTCCACCTGGGGGCGTTCCTGGTCGCCGCGCGCGCGAGCGTGCCGGTGCTACCGGTGGTGCTGCGCGGCCAGCGCGCGATGCTGCCCGACGGCACCTGGCTACCGCGGCGCGGCACGCTCGAGCTCGAGGTGTGCGACGCGCTGTCGCCGCCCGGCGATGCGGCGGACGCCTTCGCTGCCGCGGTGGCGCTGCGCGACGCTGCACAAGGGGCGATGAGCTTACGCCTAGAAGCCGATTGACGATGTCGAAAGACCAGGCACCTGGCGTGCACCACATCGTCGGCTGCGGCTGGCGGTGCGCACACCGCTGGCGGCCGACGCCGAGTTCACTGCGATGCCGCGGTACTGCGAAACGCTCGACATCCGGTACGTCCCGGTTGACCGCACCATCGTGCGCGAGCCGGTCGATTGCGAAGGTGTCGCCGCGCAGTGGGTCAGCGTGCCGCAAAGCCGCCCCGACCGAATCTTTTTCTACCTGCACGGCGGGTCTTTCACGTTCCGCTTCCCGAACGCGCATGCAGCCTTCGCAGCGCGGCTGTGCCGCCGGCTGCGGGCCCGTGCGCTGATTCCGGACTATCGCCTGGCACCGGCGCATCCCTATCCGGCCGCTCCCGACCACTGCCATGTTGCCTACCGCTGGGCGCCGAAGCACGCCGGCGCGGCGCGCGACATAGTGTTCCTCGGCGATTCGGCGGGCGGCAACCTGGTGCTGGTCACAATCGTCCGCGCGCTGCGCGCAGGCGAAGCGCTGCCAGCCTGTGCCGTGTTGCTATCGCCGGCCGTGGACGTCACGCTGGCCAGCCGCAGCATCGTCTACAACGCCAGCTTCGACCTGCTGCTCAGCTTGCACAACCTGCTCGTTCTGCGCCGGGGCTACGTCGTATCGCCCGAACTGTACGCCCACGCCGACGTGTCGCCGCTGTTCGCCGACTTCAGCGGTTATTCGCCGCTGTTCCTGCAAGCCGGCAGCACCGAGCTGCTGCGCGACGAAGCGGTTCGCACCGCCGAAAAGGCGCATGCGGCGGGGGTGGACGCCGAACTCGAGCTGTGGCCCGAGACACCGCATTCGTTCCAGATGGCGCCGTTCCTGCCGGAAACCATGCAGGAACTGGATCGGGCCGTGCGCTTCATTGCGGCCCGCACCGGATGCGGTGCCAACATTGCCCAGCAGGAAATTGCAGGGCCCATCGGGGCTGGTGTAAGCCAAGCCGCATCCGCACTCCGAACGCCCTTGCAACGGCGGCCACTGCGGTCCCAGCAAACGCGACGCCCTCGGGCACGACTTCCGGGACGATCGATCGCCGGCAGCCCGCCCCTCCTTGGGCTGGCTCAATGTACGACGGCATCCAGTCCGTGCTTTTCGAGGACCTTCGCAATGCCAGGCTGCGTGTCCTTCGGAACGATCACGCGGATCTTGTTCGCGGGTTCGTCGATGAAGATGTTCTCGGCGGGGATGCCGCTGGCACGCAATTCGTCACGCACGTTGCGTGCCTGATCCTTGGAGCTGTAGGTGGCGGTAACAGTGTGGGTCATCGGGTGACTCCTTCAGTGGATTGATCGGCCGGGAGGGCTTGCAGTATCGTGAGCCTCTCCCATCTGTGAAGTCTTCGTTCGACGCTTCGACAACTCTTGCGTTCCTTCTATGTGCGAAGCCTCGGCTTGCAATTGACCGCACTCAACGGATGGCCACAGACGGACATATGCCCGCTGCTTGGCCATCGCTCGCGGCCGGCGCTGCCGCCGAGTGCGGCGCTGCAGAAATCAAGTCGCCCGCGGAAATTGCGCCTCGCACTGCGCAGACTCAATGCCCGGAAGGATTCGAGTTCTACCCTGGATGCGATCGGCCGCGCTGCCGAGGCGGGGGTTGCGGTCCGTAGGTGGTCCTCGACCCGTGGGTGTGTCCTCACCGGCGCGTGTAATCCATCGCCGAGGCGACCGGCCGACGTCTGGACGCATTCATCCAGCGAGGTGGCATGGGCGAACACATCCCAAACGTGAGCGAACTGCCAGCGGACGTGATACCGCTGGTGCCGATGCGCAACGTGGTGCTCTTCCCGCATGTGCTGATGCCGATCGGTGTCGGCCGGCCGAAGTCGATTGCCGCGCTAGAGCATGCCCTGCGCACCGGCAACGGGCCGCTGGGCATCGTGCTGCAGAAGGACGCGCAGATCGACGACCCCGACCGCGAGGCGCTGTGCGATGTCGGCACCATCGCGAAGGTGGTGCAGCATGTACAGAGTAGCGCGCAGTTGCGCCACGCGGTCTGCCAGGGACTGCAGCGCTTTCGCATCGAGGCGCTGGTCGATGGTTACCCATTCCTCGCAGCGCGCGTGCAGCGCATCGAAGAGCCGGTCACGGTATCCACCCAGGCCGAGGCGCTGGGACTGCAGTTGCGCGAGCGTGCCGTCGAGATCCTCTCGCTGCTGCCCGGCGTGCCAGCCGAGCTGGCGCATGCGCTGCAAGCGACGCGGGCGCCGGCCCAGCTGGCCGACATCGTCGCCAGCCTGATGGATGCCGAGATCGCCGAGAAGCAGATGCTGCTCGAGACGCTGGTCACCGAGGAGCGGCTGCAGAAGGTGCTGCAGATCCTGTCGCGCCGTATCGAGGTGCTGCGCCTGTCGCAGGAGATCGGCGAGCGCACCAAGGAGCAGCTCGACGACCGGCAGCGCAAGTACCTGCTGCGCGAGCAGCTGAAGACGATCCAGAAGGAACTGGGCGAGGACGGCGACAACGACGAAGAGATCGAAGGGCTGTCGCAAGCGATCGGCCGCGCCGGCATGCCGGCCGAGGCGGAGACCTATGCGCGCAAGGAGCTTGCGCGACTGAAGCGCATGGCCGACGCATCGGGCGAAGCCCCGATGCTGCGCACCTGGCTCGAATGGATGACCGAGCTGCCGTGGGCCTCACCACCGGAGTTGCCGATCGACCTGGCCCGGGCGCGAGAAATCCTCGAGGCCGACCACCACGGCCTGCAGCGCATCAAGCAGCGCATCGTCGAAGCCCTTGCCGTGCAGAAGCTCAATCCGCAGGGCCGTGCGCCGATCCTTTGCTTTGTCGGCCCGCCCGGCGTGGGCAAGACCTCCCTCGGCCAGAGCATCGCGCGCGCGCTGGATCGGCCCTTCGTGCGCGTGTCGTTGGGCGGCGTGCACGACGAGGCCGAAATCCGCGGCCACCGGCGCACCTACATCGGCGCGATGCCCGGGGTCATCGTGCAGCAGTTGCGCAAGGCCGGCGCACGCCACTGCGTGATGATGCTTGACGAAGTGGACAAGGTCACGGCCAGCGCACACGGCGACCCGTCGGCCGCGCTGCTCGAGGTCCTCGACCCGGAGCAGAACTCGACATTCCGCGACAACTACCTCGGGGTGCCGTTCGACCTGAGCCGTGTCGTCTTTATTGCCACCGCCAACGTCATCGAACACGTGCCGGCGCCGGTGCGCGACCGCATGGAGGTGATCGAACTACCCGGCTACACGCAGGAAGAAAAGCAGCAGATCGCCAGCGACTATCTGCTGCCCCGCCAGCGGCAGGCCAACGGGCTGCGCGAGGATCAATGTACGCTGGGCACCGATGCGCTGCTCCGTATCGTTGCCGACTACACGCGCGAGGCCGGCGTGCGCCAGCTCGAGCGCGAGATCGGGCGGGTAATGCGCCATGCCGCGGTGCAGGTCGCTTCGGGAAACGCACAGCGGGTGGACATCGCGGCGGCCGACCTGTACGCGATCCTCGGCCCGCCGAAGTTCGAGCACGAGGTAGCGTTGCGCGCCAGCCTGCCGGGTGTGGCCACCGGCCTGGCCTGGACTCCGGTGGGCGGCGACATTCTGTTCATCGAGGCCACGCGCATGGCCGGCAGCGGCAAGCTGATCCTCACAGGCCAGCTCGGCGAAGTGATGAAGGAAAGCGCGCAGGCGGCGCTGACGCTGGTGAAATCACGCGCCACCGCGCTGAGCCTGCCGCCGACGGTGTTCGAACATGTCGATGTGCACGTGCATGTGCCGGCGGGCGCGATCCCGAAAGACGGGCCGAGCGCGGGCGTGGCCATGTTCGTTGCGCTGGCTTCGCTTTTCACCGACCGCGCGGTGCGCCACGACGCTGCGATGACCGGCGAGGTCAGCTTGCGCGGGCTGGTGCTCCCGGTTGGCGGCATCAAGGAAAAAATACTGGCCGCCCAGCGCGCCGGACTGCGCATGGTGTTGCTGCCTGAGCGCAACCGCAAGGACCTGCACGACGTGCCCGATTCGACGCGCCAAGCGCTGGAGTTCGTCTGGCTGTCCAACGTGGACGACGCCCTGCGCTCGGTGCTCGGCGAGCGCGGCAGCGTGCCCTTCGCCCTGAACTGAAGGCAAGGCCGCGCCCAGGCGCAATGGAACTCAGCGGTCCCTGGGTGGCGCAATGAAGCTCGCAGGCCCCGGGGCACGACTGGTCTTGACGCGAATCAATCCGGCAGGCATCGCCGCAACGATGATGAACGGGTCATGAACCTGCCCCAGCCACTGCCGGACATGCCGAGCCGTCTGCGCTTCCTGGGTTCGGCGGCGGCTCACCCAGGCGGCGCAGGGCCCGTGGAGTTGATCGAGACCCACATGTCGTGGGTCTTCCTCGCGCGCGAGACAGTGCTCAAGTTGAAGAAGCCGGTACGCTACGCGATGCTCGATTTCTCGACCGTGTCGGCACGCGAGTTCTATTGCCGCGAGGAGGTACGGCTGAACGCGCGGCTGGCGCCCGGCGTCTACCTTGGTGTGCGGGCGTTGCAGTGGCAGGACGGCGCGCTCACGGTGAGCGCGCCCGCGCATCTCTCGGCAGCGGCGCAGACGCTGGACTGGCTGGTGCTGATGCGGCGTCTTCCGGCGCGGCAGATGCTCGACCAGCGCATCGCTGCGGGACAAGTGACGCCCGAAGACATCGATGCGCTGATCGGCGTGCTGGCGCGCTTCTATCGCGCCGCAGCGGGCGTGGGCATCGCGGCGGACGCCTACGTGCGGCAATTGCAGCGCGAGCAGCAATTGAACCGCAGGTTGCTGCTCGACCCGCGCTGGCAACTGCCCGGGGTGGCGGGCGCGCTCGACCGCCTCGACGCTGCGCTGACTCGCCACGCGCCGGCACTGGGCGAACGTGCCACGGCCGGCCGTGTGCTCGACGGGCATGGCGATCTGCGCCCTGAGCATGTGTGCCTGCAGCGGCCGCCGGTGGTCATCGATCGCATCGAGTTCAATGCCGCGTTGCGGCAGGTGGACCCGTTCGACGAACTCGCCTTCCTGGGCCTGGAGTGCGACGTTGCCGGCGCGCCGTGGATCGCCGGGCACTTGTTCGACGCCGGCGCGGCGGCGCTGGGCGAGCGCCCCGATGCGGCATTGCTACGGCTGTATACGGCATGGCGCGCGCTGCTGCGCGCGCGG
>Ga0316188_10000514_pt1 | contig 16829 bp, 13 predicted proteins | sample Phiworburrow1_MG_FD_204933 | JGI IMG/M metagenome (GOLD analysis project Ga0316188, IMG submission 204933) | Coastal sediment microbial communities from Maine, United States - Phippsburg worm burrow 1 | ecosystem: Environmental > Aquatic > Marine > Coastal > Sediment | place: USA: Maine...
GAAAAGACTCAATATATTTACGGAAAACACCAATATTCGTCAGGTTTTTACCATTCAGAAGCAGGGTCTTATCAATTTTATTCTCCTGGTTATAGTCTGAAATTTTTTCACTCCTGAAAGCTAAATAGTCAGTGATTAGGTGAATTTTTTTAAGCTTATCAATTTCTGCCTCTGTTAAAAATTTAATGGTATTCTGTTTAATAATCAAGGATCGTTTGATTCTTCGACCACCCGATTCATGCATCCCTCTCCAATTTTTAAAAGAATCTGTAATTAAAGCATATGTGGGGATTGTAGTAATTGTCTTATCGAAGTTCTGAATTTTGATGGTAGCAAGGTTAATTTCAATAAGGTCACCATCGGCACCATACTTATCAAAAGTAATCCAATCCCCAATCCGGACCATATCGTTCATACTTACTTGTATACTTGCAACAAGACCAAGTATGGAATCTTTAAATAACAAAAGCAATATAGCAGAGGCAGCACCAAGCGCTGTTACAAATTTCCAAATGGTAGTATCCGTAAGTATTGCAAAAATGGTCATAGTGGCCAGTATCCAGCCAATGATCATGAAGACCTGTATAAAGCTATCAATGGGCTTATCGCTATAACGTGGCAGTTTTTTCAGGTAATCACGAAGACTGCGCAAAACACTTTTTGCAATATTCAGCATTAATACTATCCCTAATATATTTGTAAACTTTAAAGCCAGGTTGCCTAAATAAGAATAATCGGTAAAAACAAAAGGGATAAGTTTTACAGCCAGGATCAACGGGAAGATATGTGCTAAAAGTTTCGGCAACTTATTTGTTATGGCGATGTCATCCAGATTGGTTTTTGTTCTGCGTGCAACAATTATGGAGATTTTTCGCATTACCCCTTTAATTATAAGGTCCATCAGACTAATTATACCAAGCATAGCGAGAAACAATCCAAGGAGATTTAGATAGGTCGCAATTGATTCCGAAATCCCCAGTTTTATAAAATAATCATATAATAGATGTGAGTAATTGTAATTCATAACGCTTATAACTTTGTGCAAAATTACAGTCAAAATTTGATTTAATGACCCGAATGAAGATTCTTTAAATTTATAATCCGAAAATAAATAAAACACATAAATTTAAAGAGGTATAATAGGGTGATTCTTCTTTCCAACAATTAGATAATGATAACAGATATGTCAAATCAAAATTTGGAGAACGAAGAAAGGAAAAATTGGAATTCTTTAAGTTTCTCAATACTTTCACTTGCAAATAGGTCGAACAACAATGAATCTAAAAGGACAGAATATTTTGGTCACCGGAGCTTCTAAAGGCATAGGGAAATCAATTGCTGCGCATTTACTTAAGGCAAATGCCCGGGTAGGAATCCATTTTAATAAAAGCAAAACTGAGGCTATTAAAATAATGTCTGAATATCCTTTATCTAAAACTTTTCAGGCAGACCTCTCTGTACCCGAAGAAGTACAGCGACTATTCGAAAATACACTGGCACATTTTGGTAGCTTGCAAACCATTGTATTGAATGCCGGTGTATTCTTACCACATCAAATAGAAGAACCTACCGCGAAATGGCTGGAAACCTGGAGGCAAACAATGGCAATAAATCTCGAAGCAGCCGGACTTATAACCAAATTGGGTATTGAGCATTTTAAAAAACAGGGAGGGGGAAGATTTGTGTATATTGGTAGCAGAGCTGCCTTCCGTGGAGAAACAGAGGAATACCTGGCATATGCCGCCTCTAAAGGTGGACTTACGTCCCTGGCGCGCACGGTAGCCAGATCTTTTGGCAAATATAATATCAAGGCCTTTGTTGTAGCTCCCGGATTCACTCAAACAGAAATGGCAGAGGAAGCGATACGAAAACACGGTGCAGAAAATCTAATAAAAGAATTAGCTCTAAATGAGTTAACCACCCCCAACGATATAGCACCCCTCATTGTCTTTATGTGCAGTGGCCAGATGGACCACGCCACCGGGTCTACAATAGATATCAATGCAGGAAGTTATATCAGATAATTTAGGAAGGAACTACAAACCGTATAAATGTCAATGATTTTTCAGCTCACTTACAGCTCAGTTGCTAAACCGGACCTTTCTATGGCAGAAATTGAAGATATCATTGCAGAAGCCAATCAATTTAACGCGCCTAACCATATTACAGGCTGCCTGATATATAATAGTGGGTTTTTCCTGCAGATTCTAGAAGGGGAGAAGCAGCAGGTTATGACTTTGATTAATAAGATCAGGATGGATGATCGCAATGACCATCTAACAATACTCGCGGAAGGTCAAACTAATTTCCGGACCTTTAAAGAATGGGCTATGGCTTTTTACCACAACCCTGTAAATACTCAGTTGAGTAAGGAAGAACTGAAGGTTAAAGAATATCTTAAGATGCTCTCCATTGATTCAAAAAAACCAAATTTTCCAATAAAAATTTTTTGGTATAATGTAAAGAACCTACTTTCTGCGGAAGGGTACTATAAACATATATTATAAATTTATGTGGATTGTATCCTTGCAATATTTATCTAATTGAAAACCACTTGTACCAATCTAGGGCAATGAAATCAGCGAAAATATGTCTGCTTTCCAGTTAATTTGAAATCCAAACAGAATAGCCTGAAATTTATGTAGAAAATGTGTTGGAATGATTATAATCATTGCTATAAAACTACCTGCATATTTACTTTGCATAAAGATTAAATCATGCTTTGGGTTGTTTTGAGCATAGTGCTTTTAATGGGGTTAGCCTATCTATTGTTTGTTCCTCTGGATATAGTTATAAATATAGCTAACAACGAATACTTTTTTCAAATTCGGGGTTTAGCAAAAGTAGCCGTAGAAGGACATGAGAAAGAATTCTTACGAATAAGACTAAACACCTTATTTACCAAATTTTATTTCTATCCTTTAAGAAAAAAGAAAAAGGGAGCAAAAAAGAAAGTTGAAAAAAAATCTGGAGTAAAAGTAGATTTTACATCAAATTTTAAGAGGGGACTGAAAGTGTTAAAGTCATTTGAGGTAAAACAAATGATATTTGACATAGACACAGGCAATTGCATTCTAAATGCCAAACTGTATCCAGCATTTGCTTTATTGGATTATTATGTGGGAACTTTTCGGGTCAACTTTGAAGGCAGAGTAAATATGGTATTGCACCTTCAAAGTAGTCCTGCCAGCATTATAAAATCATTTATTAACATTTAAAAAATTATCATGGAATTACATTTTGAAGAATTTTTAGGTAAAATCACAGATTTCATCAAATCTGAAGCAAAGACAGAAACTGTTGTTGGCGAACAATTTCAATTAGGAGAATTTAAATGTGTACCTGTTATTAAGGTGGGCATGGGGTTTGGATCAGGCGGAGGAGAAGGTATCGAAGCCAAAACAAAAAAAGGACAGGGTATGGGCGCCGGTGCCGGAGTGGGAATAGAACCAATTGGATTTTTGGTTACCAAGGAAAATGAGATTTCCTTCCTTGAAGCAGGAAAATCTCATGGCCTGGCCGCCGCTTTTGAAAAAGTGCCGGAATTAATAGCCAAGTATGTTGAAACAATGAAAAAGAAGGAAGAAGAAGAATTGGTTTAGCATGGTCTGAATAAAAGTCAACCGTAACAATTATAAAGCCAGGCTTAGTAGCGAAGCTGAGTAGGTTTTCATTATTAATAAGTGAATCCTGCTCAGTTTTATTTCAAATTAAACCAATCAGCTATAATTTTTCTTTCAACAGCTTCTCCGTCTTTATAGATAAATTCATTTTTCAGGCTATCATAGGCATAATCTTTTCCCCATTCACTATGATGTAGTGCAACCTGCCTGACCGCCTCACAAATAAAGTCTATTTCCATATCAGTCATTATAGGATGGACAGACATTCGAACCCAGCCCGGCCTTTCAATCAGACAACCTTCCAGGATTTTTTGTTCAATAACCTTGGAAGTAGAGATATCAACATTTAACAAATAATGACCATATGTGCCGGCACAGGAACATCCTCCGCGGGTTTGGACTCCAAATCGATCATTGAGCAATTTAACCACTAAATTGTAATGCGCATCATTTATAAAAAAAGAGAAAACCCCCAACCGGTCTTTATGCCTCTCAGCCAGTATATGAACGTTTTGAATATTTGATAATTTATCAAATATGCGGTCCATCAACTGATGTTCTCTCGCCAATATATTTTCAGTCCCCATTTGTTCTTTCAAACGTATGGCCAAAGCAGTTTTTATGGTTTGCAGAAATCCTGGAGTACCTCCATCTTCTCTCGTTTCTATATCGTCAATATAATCATGGTCACCCCACGGATTGGTATAGGCCACCGTTCCGCCTCCGGGGTTATCGGGTACTAAATTTTTATACAATTTCTTATTAAAAATGAGGACACCTGAAGCACCAGGTCCCCCCAGAAATTTATGTGGAGAAAAGAAAATAGCGTCTAAATAGGCATTCTCATCTTCAGGATGCATATCTATTGGCACATAGGGCGCCGAACAGGCAAAATCTACAAAACACAGCCCGTTATAACTGTGAATAAGTTTGGCAACTTCATAGTATTTTGTAATGATACCTGTTACATTTGAGCAGGCGGTAATTGATGCTATTTTTATAGGATGTTGCTCATATTTCAAAAGAAGTTCACGAAAACTATTTAAACAAATAAGCCCTTCAGAATCACATGGGATTACCACTACTTTCGCTATAGTTTCTAACCATGAAGTCTGATTGGAATGATGCTCCATATGAGATATAAAAACGACAGGTTTAATAGCTTCAGGTATACTGGTAAACTCCTTCAGGTTCTCTGAAACCTTCAATCCCAAAATTCTTTGAAATTTGTTTATAGCACCTGTCATGCCAGTTCCGACATTTATCAGAACATCTTCCTCTGATGCATTCACATGTTCTTTAATGATGGTACGAGCTTCTTTATAGGCCAGAGTCATGGAAGATCCGGTTACGGAGGTTTCCGTATGAGTGTTAGCTACAAATGGCCCTATCTCATTGAGTAATTTTTCCTCAATGGGGCGGTAAAGCCTTCCACTGGCGATCCAGTCTGCATAGATAATTTTCTTTGTGCCAAAAGGGGATTCAAAACTTTGATCTATTCCAACAACCATGTTTCTAAATGGCTGAAAATAAGATTCTAAAGTTTTCGATGCTATAAGAGTTGTTTTCATTCTAAATTGCTTTTACAACATTTTGTATTCCAACAATGCATATTCATTCTCTAAATAATCGGAGATTTAAAGATATTAAAACAAACCTACTTCAAAGAGATCTATTACTTTTTTTAGTTCATTTGATGAGTAATAGAGCCATTTATTCAATTTATAAATCACTCTGGTAAGTTTTAAATACCGATTGAGCAACTTGGATCAGTTCGCCAAATAATAGAATTTTTCCCAGTATATTTAAACTTTAATTTTTAAATACGGTTATGAAGGCAATTCTATCTATATTATTAACATTCACTTGTTTTATAATTTTCGCCCAAAAGAAAGTTTTGGATCATTCAGATTTTGAAATCTGGAATACTATAGAAAACAAATCTATTTCGCCTGATGGGAATTTTATCATGTATTCTCTGGAAAAAGGCGAAACGGATCAGTATTTGAAAATAAAGGATACTAAAGCCAACACATTATTTGAATATGACCGGGGTTCGAAAGGGCAGTTTACTTTTGATTCCAATTATGCTGTATTTACCATAAATGCTTGGAGGGACAGCATTCTCGATTTGAAGAAGCGAAAAGTCAAAAAGAAAGATTTGCCTAAAGACAGTCTGGGTATATTTGATTTGAAGAATAAGTCCCTAATAAAAATAGGCAATGTAAAATCCTATAAGATTCCCGAAAAATGGAACGGTTATTTGGCTTATCAATTAGAAGAAATAAAACAGGAAAAAAACAAAGAACAAGAAGACTCTTCAAAAACAGAGAGTAAGAATAAAAAAAAGAAAGTAGATAAAAAAAATGGGTATCACCTGTTAGTTCAGGATATACAAACCGGACAAAAGGATACCTTCAAGTTTGTTACGGATTATACCTTTGCCAAAGCCGGTAAAAAGCTGGCATTTGCTACCACGGGAGAAGACAAAAAAGACAATTCAAGCGTTTATATTCTGGATTTTGACAAAGCCAGCCTGAAAGAAGTCCATTCGGCTAAAAAAGCAAAATATTATCAACTGCAATTTAGCGAATCCGGTGATAATCTCAGTTTTGTTGTTGACGCAGACACTACTAAAGTACAGGAAAGACCTACGGAATTGTATTTATGGCGAAAGGGACAGGACAAGGCCCTGAAAGTAGCCGATGCATCCATGACTCCCAATGCTTATCATCCTTCTTCCAATGCTGAATTATTATTTTCAAAAGATGAGTCCAAATTATATTTCGGACTTGCCAAGCCTCCAATCTTTAAGGATACCTTGCTCACAGAAGATGAAATCGTGAATGTTGAAGTTTGGACCTATAATGAGCCCAGGCTTTACACTGTGCAGGAATTACAGCTTAAAAAGGATACCATCCAGTCATTCAATACCGTTTTGCACCTGAGGGATACCCCTGTAATTATTCAACTTGGTTCGGATTCATTTCCGGAAGTAGAGCTGGGAGATGAAGGAAATGCAGAGTTTGCCTTGATTAACAGATCAGAACCCTATGATTTGGAACAACAATGGACCGGCAGAAAGGCAAGAGATTATGCCATAATAAATACCCGAACCGGGAAGATGAAGGAAGTGCTCTCCAAGATTGCGGGTGATGTAAATCTAAGCCCCGGGGGTAGATTTGTTTATGGTTATAATTTGATGGAGGAAACCTGGTTTGTTTATAATATTGCAACAGAGGCTTATTTAAACCTGACCAAGGACATAGTTTTTTATGATGAATTACATGATTCCCCAAGTCCCCCGGAACCCTATGGCATGGCTGGTTGGACTGAAAATGATAAGGCTTTATTGCTGTATGACAGATATGATATTTGGAGATTTGATCCAATAACCGGTGCTGGAGAGCAACTAACCAATGGCAGGAATGCCAAAATCAGCTATCGTTACGTACCACTCGAAAAAGAGCTGCGATATATGGATACAAAGAAAAAATGGCTATTTACCACATTTAGCGAAACCGATAAAAGTGGAGGCTATGCAGAGTTCAACCCCGCAAACAAAACATTAAAAACGTTAGTTGAAGGGCCATTCCGCTACACAACTCCTATAAAAGCAGAATTAAATGACGGGCTCATTTTCACACGGGAATCTTTTAAAGAGTTTCCGGATATCCGCTACTCCGACCTTAGTTTTAAAAGTGTAAAGGTTTTGTCCAATGCTAATCCACAACAAAATGAATATAATTGGGGTACTATTGAATTGGTAAACTGGACCACTTTGGATGGTGATGCCTTAACCGGTATGCTGGTTAAACCAGAAAATTTTGATCCTTCCAAGAAATATCCGATGATCGTTAACTTTTACGAAAAAAGCACGGACAGATTAAACTACCACAGGGCACCCGTCCCGGGACGTTCAACTATTAATTATAGCTTTTATGCCAGCAGGGGTTACCTTATATTTAACCCGGATGTTCATTATCGAATTGGTTATCCAGGTGAAAGTGCATATAACTGTGTTATTCCGGGAATCACTTCCTTGATAGAAAAAGGCTATGTTGATAAGGATAATATTGGTGTACAGGGTCACAGTTGGGGAGGCTATCAAATAGCATATCTGGTAACCAAAACTGATATTTTTAAAGCAGCCGAAGCAGGCGCTCCTGTACCAAATATGATAAGTGCTTATGGGGGAATCCGATGGTGGACCGGTTTAAGCAGGCAATTTCAATATGAACATACACAGAGCAGGATAGGGGGTACCCCATGGGAATACCCCACCCGCTATATGGAAAATTCCCCCATTTTTAACATAGATAAAATTAATACCCCACTTTTAATTATGCATAACGATGCCGATGGCCATGTGCCATGGTATCAGGGTATTGAATTCTTTGTAAGCCTAAGGCGACTGGGTAAACCCTCCTGGTTCCTTAATTATAACGGGGAACCCCACTGGCCTTTAAAACTTCAAAACCGAAAAGACTTTAACATTCGCATGGCCCAGTTCTTCGATCATTATCTAAAAGGTGCTCCTCTGCCGGTTTGGATGGATCGTGGAGTCCCCGCTATGGAAAAAGGGGTTAACCAGGGGTATGAACTAATGGAAAGTTCTGATGGAAATTAGGTCGGCCATCGGGTTGACTAAAAAATATAAGGTATACCGGGAAATAATTTATAAATTATTGTTTATGCCAGGATACTTTCGTGTCCGGAATCTTTTACAAAAAGACAGGAACTGCTGGTACTAATAGTCATTTCTTTTACGAAATCAAAGCTCAGATTTTCTTCCATGCCAAAAATATTAAGATCCGCTGAAGGTGCATTTCTAACAATCTCCTTGAAGTCTCCCACCCTAACTTCAGTAAGTGTTTCAGGAAGGCGTGCAAGACTGATTAATAAGTTCAGGAATTTCATGGCGTTATCTTCTTCTTTTTTATCTTTAATTACAATGATTAACCTTATGTTAGCCCCCCAATTTTTTTTGAGTTTATAAGCAATCAAAATAGACAGGTCCAAATTACCGATATCCCAGCCAATATCCCAATTGTCCGTTCGGTCACTTACCCAGACATTGATCAAGTTTCTCCTGCCTAACAAGGCCGTAGGGTGCGATGAGTATAATAATACCCCGATTTCCAGGCGGATGGATTCCCTGATAACGGGCCTGATCTCTGTTTCGTAATTATCGTGTTGCTGTAAGTTCAAAAAAACAATATTTGGCCTGAAAAATGCCCCTTTTAAGGCCTGATTGCCAAAATTAACCCCCCTGGCAAAATCATCGGTATTAATTACTGTCCAGGAGGAGAAAACACCTTTAATCCTAAAAGCTTCTGAAAGGGAAGCGAGCTCTTCTGCTAAATTGCTATTAGATCCCTCGGGTTCTATCCCCAGGAGTTTAATGGATCCTTTAGGCCTGGCAATATTCCTCAAAAACTGAAAATTTCCTTTGGCACCAACAACATCCCTAACCGGCACCATAAGATTTGGTTTCCAGGCACGTTGCTGCATCTTTTTCATACCCCATGTATGCTTGGCAGCCCATTCAGCAAAGGATACGAACAGCCCTGATCTTACATCTTCAAAAGGTGTTTCAATATGTTGTTTTGATAAAAACCAGTAAACCAAAAAAACAATACTTATCGATATAAGACTAACCGTTGGATTAATAATAAACATTGCCAGTAACGACGATGATAACCCAATCCAGGGAACCCATTTATTTATCTTAAACAAGGGCCTGTAGCTAATTAACCCTAAATTTTGTTCTATAATTACGACAACATTGATCATCGCATAGGTAATTAAAAAGAATAGTGTTACCAATGGGGCAACAGCATTCAGATCACGTAACATCATGGTAATGAAAATCATAATCCCGGTAACCATCATAGCATTCCTGGGTTGTCCATTTTCACTTTGACCCGAAAGAAATTTGCCGTAGGGCAAAACACGGTGTTCTCCCATGGCAAATAGGATACGAGAAGAGCCCACAAGAGAGGCCAGAGCAGAAGAGAATGTAGCCCCAAGTATTCCTGCGATCACTAAAGGTCCTATATAAGCCTTATCAATTATAATATTATAGTTGGAGATGAGTTCCTGTTCTGTAGCGGACCTTGCTAACCAGAAGGCCAGGGCCATATAAATAACAAAACTAATCCCAATGGCCCACAAAGTACCCAAAGGGATACTTTTATTAGGATGCTTTAGCTCCCCCGACATATTGGCCCCTGCCATGATACCTGTTGAAGCAGGAAAGAAAACAGCGAATACAATCCAGAAGGAACTGCCACCAAATCCATCTTCCGGAGAACCCCTGAAACTACCCCACCTCACAGCATCTTCAGTTGAAATACTCATAGAACCATGATAGGCAGCCAAAACAATTGAAATAAGCGACAGAATTATGATGCCCATTATTAAGAATTGCGTTTTAATAGCCAGATCTGCACTTATGTAAGCAATGGTCAATAAAACTGCAAATACAATTATATCAATTAAAAATGGAATGTGATTTGGAAAAATACCCAGCCAGCCCTCTCTGAAACCAAAAATATACATAGTAACCGCCAGGCCTTGTGAAACATATCGGGGAATACCAAGACTTCCGCCTACTTCAAGACCCAGTGCCTGTGAAATAATGGCATAAGCCCCTCCGGCGCCAATACGTATATTGGTTGTAATAGCGGACATAGAAAGCGCTGTAGTTAATGTTATTAGAAATGAAATGATAATTATCAGCCAGGCCCCCAGAAGGCCAGCATTGCCAACTACCCAACCCATCCTAAGGTACATAATAACACCAAGGATGGTTAAAAGCGTAGGGGTAAATACACCTGCGAATGTTCCGAATTTTTTCCCGTTACCTGGATTTGTCTCCATTGCTTACCAAAACAATCTGATTTCAAGCAGAAGATAATAATTATGTGCCAAATACGAATGAATTTAAAGCATACTTGTCCATTCATAACTATTTATTTTGATCGCAGATTATGGTTTCGATCAGAAATTGGGTACGTTCGGACAGTAATACCCTATGTTCGTCCGAATAGAGTTGTCATTTTTCAATGGTTTATTTTTATTCGCAGGCATTAACCATTAACAAATAAATATGAAAAAAGTATTTTTTACCGCCCTTATGCTAATTGTAGCCATGGGTTATTCTCAAAAGGGGAACAATGGCAAAGTATTTAACGAACACCCCGCTATTGATATAGTGAACGATATGATGAATGCCTTCTTTGCCGGGGATACCGTTAAAGTTGCATCATACCTGGCAGATGATTTTAAATCCTTCAATGGCACGGGCCTGAATAAAGACGCCAAAGGCGGCTCAAAAGAACAGTTTATAAACCAGTGTAATTATTGGAAAGAAAACCTTTCGTATGTTTCTTATACGACAACCAAAGGCGCATATCCGGATGCCATAGAATACAAAGAAGGCGGAACATGGGTACAGACCTGGAACCATTTAAAAGCCATGCACAACACCACAGGCGTAAAAATTGATATGCCAACGCACAGGTTGTTTAAGTTGAATGACGATAACAAAATAGAAACCTTGATCAATTATTATAATGAGCGTGTTTTCTATGAAATTGGCCAAAGTTATGAAGACAGGGAAAATGGTACTATTTACAACCATCATGACAATATCAATTCTGTTCGTAAAATGATGAATGCCTTTGAAAATAAGGATCTGGAGACTGCCTATGGTTTTTTTAAAGAAGATGCACGTTTTAATTCCCTGGAATTACCCGATGGAGAAACCTTAAGCCTTGATGAAGTAAAAGAGCGTAATAAACAGATGATGGAAAAATACGACATCACCAGTATAGATGTCGTAGGTTACCCGGACTACCTGGAATACGATATAGCGGATTCCCGCGCAGTGCAATCCTGGTGGAAATTCAGAATGACCAGAAAATCTGACGGTAAAGAAATAGTCCTCCCTGCATTATATATACACGACTTTGATGAAGATGGCAAAATAATCAGGTCTAATGCTTATATAAGCACGAAGATTTTAGACGCAAAGTAAATATAACCAGCCAACCTAAACTCGTAAAAGAGCGCTTCCGGCGCTCTTTTTTGTTTTTACAAATCCAGGGGGTATTTGCCAATCTATTTTTATATAATTAAATATGAAAATACTGTATAACAAGCTTATAGGGCCGTAATGCTGTTTCAATATAAAAGATAAAAATCACTATTAACAAAGATGTATTATGTCGAAAAAATAAAGAAAAATACCCTTCTTACTTTAAAATTCAGGAAATTAGCGCTTTGAAATAAACTCAATTATCTAAAATAATTCAGCTATTCAATAAAACGTCCCCTATGAAAATTAAGTTTTTTTCTGCTTTTTTTGTTCTTGCATTTACATTTCTTTTAGGTTGTAGTAATGACGCGAACACCCAGGACACCATGGGCAGGCTAAGGGTGCAATTAACGGATGCCCCTTTTCCATATGATCTCATCTCCGAAGCAAATGTTACCATTTTTAAAATTGATGCACGCTATAAAGGGGAGTCGATGGAAGATAGTGACAATAATCAGGAAGAAAGTAATTCTTTTATAGTTTTAATGGAAGAAGAAAGGGATTTTAACCTGTTAAACCTAACTAATGGAATTACAGAGACTTTGGTAGATATGGATGTTCCTGCGGGTTCATATGATCTTATCCGAATTTATGTCAAAGGGGTTAATGTTATCCTTAATGATGGTAGAACCTTTGACTTAAAGGTTCCGAGCGGAGAACAAACCGGAATAAAGGTGTTTGTAAAACCTTCTATTAATGTAAGTGGGGAGATAAGTTCAGATCTGCTTTTGGACTTTGATGTAAGCAGATCTTTTATTCCTAAGGGTAATATCAATAACATTTCTGGTATTACCGGGTTTAATTTTAAACCGGTTATCAAGGCCAGCAATATGTCTTTTGCCGGTACGCTGTCAGGATTGGTTTCATCAACAATGATGGAGAATGAAGAGATAATTATAATTGGGCTGGAAAATGCAACGGTATCTGTATTTGAGACAGGAAACTTAGAAGAAGAACCGATTAGGACTGCTGCTACAGATGCAGAGGGTAACTATACCATAATGGGTCTTATGGCCGGTTCATATGATGTGACGGTTGAACTCGATGAATATGAAACTCAAACAGCAGAAGAAGTAACTATTGTGGCGGGGAATAATATAATTCAAGACTTTGATTTGGTTCCTGTGCCATGAGGAACAGTGGTTAAGTCCGAAAGGCGGAATAGTAATATTCCGCTTTTTTTTATGGAATACTTTAAATTTACTTCACAAAAAGAAATTCAAATTTCCCTGACTTAAAAAATGAGTAAGACAATGTACTAAACTGATCTTTGTCATTGCAACTTCTCAGACCAAATAATAACTTGCGATATTCCTATATGTTATATAGGAGTTTAAGATAATTGCTAAATTATTTATCGACCATTTATCAGCATGTGAACTAAGGCTTGCTGAATACTTGTTTTATTTACATAAATACAGTTTATTATGAAATTAAAAGTATTAATCTTTTGGAGCATTGGTCTTTTAATCTTGTCATGTGCAAAAGATCCAATGGAGACAGATCTGATAGATCAGCAAACCACACTTATTGATCAAAAATTAATGAGTACAATTTTTACTGATGGGGATCATTGGAACTCTTTAGCGTACAACTTGGGGCAAAAGAAGCATGCTGTAACTAAGAAATTCAAAGTCAGAGCGTCAGGTACAATGGCTATGATTCCTGATTCACCTGAATGTGATGGTTATATCCAGGTAAATATTCAAGGAGAGGGAAACGCCTCACATCTGGGATTTTTTACTGTTGCTCTCAACTATTGTAGTGATGGGGTAGCTCCTGTGGGCCCAATATTAGCAGTTCAAACAGCTGCTAATGGAGATCTTTTATTTTCTGTTGTTGTTGGTAGTGACCCATCTGCAGGAACCCTGGATTTTTTGTATTATGGTGGAACAGGAAGGTTTAAGGAGGCTACTGGTTTTATAACCTTATTTTTTAATTTTGATTACCAAAATCAAACCTTTAGTAACTATGGGGAAGGAACACTGACCTACTAGACACTAAAAGTTCCATTTACTTTTTTTAGTTCATCGTGCAATGTACTTTTATGTTTTTGCACGATGAATTTTTAGAACGGAGATACAACTCTCCAATAATTCATACAATACAGTATACTTTCAAATCAATTAGTTAGAATATTATTTGTATAAATTTGACAAGCTGTTTCAATGATTAAAAAATCTGCTTTTACTTCTAAATTTTATTATGAAAGTTGCGGTATACGAAGAATTTCAGGGGCCAATCTCAATTACAAGTGCCAGTGATCCAGTCCCTCCCGAATCTGGTGTGATACTTAAAGTAGAAGCCAGTGGCTTATGCCATAGCGACTGGCATGGGTGGATGGGGCATGACCCTGATATCATATTACCGCACGTTCCCGGGCATGAGTTTTCCGGGACTATAATGACAATAGGTAAGAACGTTAAAAACTGGCAGGAAGGTCAACGGGTCACTGTTCCCTTCGTTGGTGGTTGCGGTTCATGTGGCTATTGCCTTTCGGGAAATCAACAGGTTTGTGACCACCAGTTTCAACCCGGTTTTACGGCCTGGGGTTCTTTTGCTGAATATGTCGCAATTGATTATGCGGATATAAATCTGGTAGAATTACCTCATGATTTGAATTTCCTTGAAGCCGCAGGATTGGGTTGCAGGTTTATTACAGCATACAGGGGTATTAGAGAACAGGGAAAATTGAGTTCAGATCAAGCCATTGCCATCCATGGTTGTGGTGGGGTTGGGCTTTCAGCCATTCAAATTGCAAAGGGAATTGGAGCGAAAGTCATAGCCATTGACATAAGTGATGAAAAATGTAAGCTGGCTAAAGACCTGGGGGCAGATTATACTATTAATGCAAGCACTACCAATGTTGTACAGGCCGTAAAAGATTTAAGCGGGGGCGGCGTCCATGTTTCGATTGATGCCTTAGGACATACAGTGACATGCCTGAATTCTATAAACGGGCTTAGGAAAATGGGTAAACATATACAAATTGGTCTGATGACCGCATCACATGCAACACCACCCATACCTATGCCCCTGGTAGTAGCCAATGAATTGGAAATCCTGGGAAGTCACGGGATGCAGGCCCATAAATATGGGGCAATGTTTGATTTCATAAAAGCGACAGGAATTAATCTAAGGAAAATGATAACGAAAACTATTCCGCTGGAGGCGGTACCAATCCATTTGCCTGAGATGCACCAATATAATTCTCCGGGAATTATGGTAATAAATTCTTTTTAAAATACTTTACAGTATATATTGCCTTTTCAATGGTGACTATATGATAAATACGTTAAAATCAATCCTCCGGATATAAATCCTATCTTTGTAAACCCTTATATTTATACTTAAAGAGCTAATATCTATAAACATATGAAATCATTTACAATTCAGGAAATTAATGCGATTCTCGGAGGAGAACTCGTTGGGAATACCGACCAAAAGATATTGGGTTTGGAGGAAATTGAGAAAGCAGGGAATTCACAGATTACTTTTATTGGAAGCAGAAAATATGCACAAAAATGGGAAAATTCCAATGCTGCAGCGGCAATAGTCAATGAAGGGCTCAAAGTGGAACCCGGCAAAAACAGGGCCTTGATTATAGTGAAAAATGCTGATTTAGCAATGGCTAAATTATTGGAGGTCTATACTAAAGACACACCACATTTCGACGTAGATATCCATCCGACAGCCGTAATTCATAAAACAGCAGTTATAGGCGAAGGGTGTAAAATAGGCGCAGGGTGCTATATAGGAAAGGATGTTGTATTGGGGTCAGAGGTTATTATTTATCCCAATGTGACTATTTTGGATGAAACCAAAATAGGGGCTCATACAGTCATTTGGTCAGGAACAGTTATTCGGGAGCGAACCGAAATAGGGGCCTACTGTATTTTTCAAAATAACGTAAGTATTGGTGCTGATGGTTTTGGGTATCGTCCGAGGGAAGATGGGCGTGGTTTAGTGAAAATTCCACATATTGGAAATGTCGTAATTGGCAATGACGTAGAAATTGGAGCCAATTCATCGGTGGACCGTGCAAAATTCAGTTCCACCATCATCGGCGACGGATGTAAAATTGACAATCAGGTCCAAATTGCTCATAATTGTATCCTGGGGCGTTCCTGTATCATGGCCGGGGCTAGTGGACTGGCCGGATCTGTAACTTTGGGCGATGGCGTGGTTATTGGCGGCAGTGCATCTATAAAAGATCATACCACCATCCACTCTGGTGCAACTGTTGGAGCGGGCTCCGGAGTATTGGCAGATGTCCCTGCCGGAAAAACGGTACTGGGTTATCCCGCTGCCGATGCCCGGGAGAAACTCAAGGAATGGGTCGCCACGCGTAATTTGATTAAATAAAATCGGATCCAACCATTCATTATCCTGCTGATAAAATGAAGTATTTGCCATGTCTATTGCCAGGGCAGGAATATTTTTTGTTCTAATCAGTAATTCTCCTTATAATTCGTTGCCGGTTATTCGAATTCAGGCCAATAAACCCGGATCTTTTTTCTTAGAAAAGCCACACTTCGCTCCAGCTGATCCATGCCATCAACACCATCTTCAATACTAATCCAGCCATCAAAACCAACCCTTTTCAATTCGGTAAAAATAGCGTCATAATCATTTAAACCTTTGCCAATTTCGCCATGGCGAAGTCTTTTTGCATAACCCATAACGCCACTTTCTTCTTTTTGAAGATCCTCTATGGTTCCCTCAATAAGATAGCGATCACTGGCATGCATGGTCACTACTCTTGAAGAAACTTTTTTTAACAATTCCATGGGATCTTCCCCTGCAAGAATAACATTACTCGGATCATAGTTTACCCCAAAATTAGGATGGTTTACGCGAGACACCAGTTTACAAAATACCTCCATTTTCTGGGCAAATTCCGGGTATGTCCAAAAATCATCTTTATAGTGGTTCTCTAAAATCAAGGTAATGCCCAGATCACCCGCATAGGGTAAGCAAGCTTCTATACTTTCTGCAGCCAGTTCTATTCCTTGTTCCTCAGAAAGCCCGGGGCGTTTTTGACCGGATAAGACCCTACAATATGATCCTCCCAGAGCGGAAGTCATCCTAATACAATGTTT
>Ga0316188_10000515_pt1 | contig 16812 bp, 17 predicted proteins | sample Phiworburrow1_MG_FD_204933 | JGI IMG/M metagenome (GOLD analysis project Ga0316188, IMG submission 204933) | Coastal sediment microbial communities from Maine, United States - Phippsburg worm burrow 1 | ecosystem: Environmental > Aquatic > Marine > Coastal > Sediment | place: USA: Maine...
GATATGCGGTCTTGATCGCCTGGGTCTTCGGCCCATCGCATTCCGGCTGTGCGATGTAATACAGGAAATTCTTGATCAGTTCGATCGGCTGACGCTGCAGCAGGCCGCGCTCACCGATAATCAGGATAACGCGGAACAGCGCATCCACCTTGCCAAGCAGATTCTTGATGGAAACACCGAGCTCGAGTTGCTGGCGCGAAACCGACTCGATCAGGGCGCCGACGATCCACCAGATGCGCGCGACCTGTTCCGACGCCGAGTGCTCTTCGAGCGTGGCGCAGATTCTTTCGAGGCGCTGCAGGCTTTCCTCGATGGCCTTGTCACGAATGATATTGACCAGGGCCAACTGGTATGCGGGGCGCAGCTTTTTAACCAGCTGCCGCATCGCCTGGTTGCTTTGGTCGTCGATGGACTCAGATTCCGCGGCCTGCTCGTGCATCGACAAATCGGGGAGAAACAACAGCTTCTCGGAAAACAGGTCCTGATTGCGTACGGCGCGGATGTCGTTCAGTAGCGGCAGGATGGCGATGGGAATATCGCGGTGACCCGATTGTATGTGCTCCAGGTAATCGGGTAGCTGCAACACCGCACGCAACAGCACTTCCAGCGCCTGCTCACCATGCTCCTGCTTTTCGTCGACGATAAAGTCTACCAGCGCGACCATTTCCTCGGTCAACATGGCAGCGCCATACTGCTCGATCATCATCAACACACCCTTGATCATCGCCAGTCGCTGCTTGACGCTGAGCAGCAGCGCCTCGTCGCCGTTTTCGATGTAGCGCCGCAGATCGGAGGTGTTTTCCGACAGGTTATCGTCGATGGATTTCTTGACCCATCCGAGCGCGCTATGAGTAATGGAAGTTTCCTGTGGGCTCATGCGCGGATTACTCTTTCGTCCTGGAGTCAGCCACGCCCATCGACGCCAGATCACCGATGCTGTGAATTATGGTGCTTTCAGCCGGGTCGATCCCGGGTAATTTAAAGCCGGCTACCGAGGTCTGCATATCCTTGACCATGACCGACAACTCGCCAATAGAACTGGAAGCCTGGGTGGAACCCTCTGATGTCTTCGCCGAAATTTCCTGGATGACATCCATGATCCCGGTAATCTTGACGCTCTCCTTGGCCTGGTCGCGCGTCGCGTCCGAAATCTCGAGAATGCGCTGCGCCAGGTTCATCGACACCTGCTCGATTCGATCCAGCGCACTACCCGCGTTCTCGGTCAACTTGGCGCCCTTGACCACATTCGCGGTGCTTTGCTCCATCGACACCGTGGCTTCATTGGTATCGGCCTGGATCGTTTTCACCAACGCCTCGATCTGCTTGGTGGCATCACCGGTGCGTTCAGCGAGCCGCTGCACTTCGTCGGCGACCACCGCGAAACCACGACCGGCCTCGCCTGCCATCGACGCCTGGATGGCGGCGTTCAGCGCAAGAATATTGGTCTGGTCGGAAATCTCCGTAATCAGGTTGACGATGTCGCCGATTTCCTGTGAGGATTCACCGAGCCGCTTGATGCGCTTGGACGTTTCCTGGATCTGTTCGCGGATGGTTTCCATGCCATTGATCGTCTGGCGCACGGTCTCGCTACCGTTGTGCGCGATGCTGACCGACTTTCGAGCAACCTCAGCCGAATCGGCAGCGCGATCGGACACTTCGGACATGGACCGGGATATCTCGGTTATTGCGCTACTGGCGGACTTGATCTTGCTCGCCTGCGCCTCACTCGCCTCGGCAAGCTCACCGGTCAGGCTCTGGGTTTTGCGAACCGCACCGCGCACCTGGTTGGCGGTGCTGTTAATCGTTCCCACCAGGTCACGCAGGGCGTCGATGGAATAGTTCACCGAGTCGGCAATTGCGCCGGTGATATCCTCGGTAACGGTGGTATGGGTCGACAGGTCGCCGTCGGCGAGGTTGGTCATTTCGTCCAGCAGCCGCAAAATAGCGCGCTGGTTGCGCTCGTTCTGATCGCGCGACTCGGCAAGACTGCTCTGGGATTCTTTCGAAATCATGACGATCAGCAAAACCAGCAGCAGCAGTGCCAATCCGCCAAGCGCGTATGCGGCCAGGCTATACATCTGGCTCGCCTCACCGCTCCGCTGTATCACCTCCACCAGGTCCGCTCCGGCGGCCAGCAGCGTCGGACGAATGGCGTCGATTTCGAGCGCCGCCTCGTGGACCTTGAAAATCTGTGCCGAGTTATCCAGGATTTCACGGACATTCTTGCGCACTACCGAGTAGAGATCGGCAAATTGCAGCAGGTTGGCAACTGCCTGGGGGTTATTCACCTTACTGATACCGAGCGCCGCGTCACCCTCGAGCATGGCAAGCAGTTGTGCTTCGATGCGGTTTGCATCGGTCGCGAAACGGTCAGCGGCCTGCATGACCACCGCACTGTCGTTCAGGATCTGGTTCAGGCTATGTTCGATACCACGAACCAGGTTTGCCTGGCGCGCGGCCACGGCAATGCTACTGCGCGCTGCGCCGGACGCGACCAGGTCTGTCACCACCATATCGGATAGCGTCAGCAACTCCGGCAGCGACTCGTTGATCTGGGTTACGTACTCGTTCACCGTGGTAATCGGGTTTTTCGCGGCCACCACCGTCGACACGTGCTTGTCGTAGTTATTCCAGATCGCCGACAGGCGCGAGAATTCGGCCGAGAAATCCGCCGGCAGCGGCGGCAGATCACGGCCTGGGTCACCATTGTTGTATAGCTTCAGCGTGGTCAGAAATCGATTTCGGTTGTCGGCGAGGCGTTCGAACGCTTTTACCTGCCCGTCCGCAGCATCCCGCGCGTCAACCGCTATTTGCTGGGACAGGACCTGCTGCTCAAAGGCGATAGCGCTGTATATCTTGTTTTTTCCGCTCTGGGTACCCTGCAGGCTGAGCAGCGCCACCATGGCCAGCACCGCTCCGACCAACAGCAAACCAACCACCACTGTTTTGCGGTTGATTGCACTGCCTTCACGGGCTGGTGCTCCGGCGGCAGACGCGGCAAACAGTCCTTTCAGTTTATTCAACACTGCGATTGATTCCTCGACGTTCGGCTGATCATGCTTCAACTACCCGTATAAACGGCTCGTCGCCAGTTAGCCTGGCAACGCTGAAAATATTCCAGCGCCTCACCTGGTCGACGAAAACGCCGGATAGATACTGGCCCAGCGTACCCAGATCGGCAGCGACCTCATCGCGCCGCTCCTCCGGTTTGAAGCGCCGCAGACCAAATACCTCGTCAACCAGTAGCGCGGCGACTATCGACTGGTTGTTGATCACCAGAACCCTGCTCTGCTTGCGCAACTGCGTCGCCGTACCGACGAGGTAGGCGTTCAAGTCGAGTACCGGCATCAGGTTGCCACGAATATTGGCAAGTCCAATTACCCAGCCTTTTACCCCTGGGACGCGGATGGTTTCCGGCATCGGCAGTATTTCCTCGATCTCGTCCATGCGCACCAGCAGGGGGATGTCGTTCAGCGCAAAGCCGATGCCGAGCCAGTCTTCGATAACGCCCCTTGCCACCGGCAACCCGCTGGAATTTTGCCGGCAGCGTGCTTCCAGTTGTTTCAGCAATTCGTAAGGGGAGGCGATCGACATCGGGCTTATTCCTGGCTCTCGTTGCCCACAGCCAGCACCTTGTTGATACGGGCGATCAGGTCACTTTCAACGGCTGGTTTGACGATATAATCGCGCGCGCCCTGGCGCATTCCCCAGATCTTGTCCGTCTCCTGGTCCTTGGTAGTGATGATGATCACGGGAATCGCCGACGTCGCCGGATTTCGACTCAGGTCGCGCGTCGCCTGGAATCCGTTTTTGCCGGGCATGACCACGTCCATGAGAATACAGTCGGGCTTGATTTCGATCGCTTTCTCGATACCTTCCTCGCCATTAGTCGCGACCGATACCTCGATCTTGTTCTTCATGAGCATGTTCTTGAAGACGTGAACCTCGGTCGGCGAGTCGTCAATTATCAGGATGTGCGTCATTGTTGGTTTACCATTGATTCCTGTAACGGTCCCTGTCAGGCCACATGCGCCATAATCGCATTGATCAGGTCTTCCTTGGAGAACGGCTTGGTCAGGTATTTTTCCGAGCCCACGATTTGCCCGCGCGCCCGGTCAAAAATACTGTCTTTGCTTGAGAGCATGATTACCGGGGTCGATTTAAAGGTCTCGTTGTTCTTGATAAGCGCGCAGGTCTGGTATCCGTCGAGGCGCGGCATCATGATGTCTACAAAAATAATATCGGGTTTATGCTCCGTGATCTTGGCCAGCGCCTCGAAACCATCGATTGCGGTTATCACCTCACAACCCACTTTTTTCAGCAGCGTTTCCGCACTGCGCCGAATGGTCTTGCTGTCATCAATCACCATGACTTTGACGTTGAGATTGATCGATTGCTCCGACCCTGCGACTGCCTGTGACTCGGTGTTCACTAAACCCCCAATGGAATAATCATGGGAAAACCCACTTTATACGAATTGAATTATAGGTGTATTTTCAAGCAAAACCAGTGATTTAATAACACAATATCATGTAATTTCTAATATTGAAGTCTGTGTCTTGCCGACCGATTTCAACCGTCTTGCACGTTTAAAAAGTAGTTCAAGAACGCAGCTTTCACAAGCTGAAAGCGCGGTAAAACCGGGGATACGGAGATTTAGATGTGCTTGCCGTGCGATTTCAGTAAAATCGCAACTTTATCGCCCGACTCGCCAGACCTATTCTCCCATGACTGCTATGCGCAAACTCGGAATCATTATGGATCCGATCGAATCCATAACCCCTTACAAGGATTCAAGCCTGGCGATGATGCTCGAGGCGCAGGCTCGAGGATGGCAGGTTCACTACTTCCTGATGGACGACGTCTTCCTCGATAACGGCATCGCCATGGGCCGTTACAAAACCCTGACCCTTTACGACGACAATCAGCACTGGTTCGATTACGGCGACTCCGGCGAGTGTCGCCTCGACACGCTCGATGCCATCTTGATGCGCAAGGATCCGCCATTTGACCTGGAATACATCTATTGCACCTACATGCTCGAACAGGCGGAAGAAAACGGCGTACTGGTGGTCAACAAGCCCGGCAGCCTGCGTGACTGCAATGAAAAGCTTTTTACCCGGGTCTTTCCGCAGTGTTGTGTCGAAACCGTGGTCAGCCGCAATCCGAAAATACTCAAGCGCTTCATCGAGCAGCATCGGGACACGATCATCAAGCCACTGGACGGTATGGGCGGTAAATCGATTTTCAGAATCCAGGCGGGCGACCCGAACACGAATGCCATTATCGAGGCTGTTTCAAAAGACGCCAGTTCGCAATGCATGGTGCAACGTTACATCCCTGAAATCAGCGCGGGCGACAAGCGCATTCTACTGATCGACGGTGTTGCCATACCTTACGCGCTGGCGCGCCTGCCGGCGCCCGGCGAAAATCGCGGTAATATCGCCGCCGGCGCAAGCACCCGCGCTCAGCCTCTCAGCGAGCGCGACCAGTGGCTGTGCGAACAGGTGGGGCCAGAATTGCGTGCGCGCGGTTTGTTGTTTGTCGGCCTCGACGTCATCGGCGACTACATTACCGAGATCAACGTCACCAGCCCAACCTGCATACGCGAGCTCGACCGGGATTTCGATCTCAATATCAGCGCCAACCTGTTCGCGTGCATCGAGCAAAAACTATCCGCCTGATCTGGCTGTGCGCCCTCGTCCTGCTGGCCGGCTGTGAACCCCGCCAGCACCTGATCGAGCAACATCTGCTCGAATTCGGCACCATCATCGAAATCACGATGATCGACAGCGACCTGCTGCGCGCGCAATCGCTGCTCGAGCAAATCGAACAGCGCCTGCGACGTCAGCGCAACCAATGGCACGCCTGGGAAGACAGCGACCTGACACGCTTCAACCGCAGCCTGCAGCAGCACTCGAGCGCGCAAATACCGGACAGCCTGGCAGCATTGCTGCAACTGAGCCGGCGCTACTACGACGCCACCGACGGGCTGTTCAACCCCGCGCTCGGCAAACTAATCGCCGCCTATGGATTTCACGGTGCCGACGCCGACGCCAACGCGACTGCCGAAATCAGGCGCGATATTCCAGGCATGCACGACCTCGACATAGATGGCGATATCGCGACCAGTCGAAACCCGAATTTGCAAATCGACCTCGGCGGCATTGCCAAGGGCTACGCCATTGGTCAGATCGCCGATTTTCTCGATGCCAACGGCGTCGAGCACTACGTCATCAACGCCGGTGGCGACCTGGTCGTCAACGGCAACCGCTTCGGCCGCCCCTGGCGCATCGGCATTCAAAATCCGTTTGCCCCGGGAGCCTTTGCCAGTATTGAACTGGCGGGCAAGCACAGCCTGTTCACCTCGGGCGACTATGAACGCAGCTATCGGCAGGGCGACCGTTTCAGGCACCACATCATCGATCCGCGCAGCGGTGTTTCCAGCTCGGGACAAAGCTCGGCTACGGTGCTGGCCGACGATCCCACGCTCGCCGATGTAGCGGCAACCGCGTTGATGATCGACGGCGCACAGCATCATCGCAGCCTGGCCACGGCGCTCGCTATCGACGACTATCTCGTCGTTCGTGAATCGCGTGAAATCCTGATCAGCCATTCCCTTGCACAAAAAGTCCGTATCCTCACGCAATGGCCAGTTACAATCATTGACTGAAGCAGCCGGATTTTCTGGCGATCGCGAAGTATCCTTGGCAAAATAGGTCCCCAATATGTCCCAGGCTCAATCCCTTCGTCCCCGGATCTCCGCAAGCGACCGCCTCGGTTTCACCCTGTTTCTGACGCTGACACTGCATGCAATCATCGTACTCGGCGTTGGCTTTACGCAGAGTAAACCCGACACTGCGGCGCCCCTGCCGGGACTGGATATCATCATCGCCAATTCCAGGAGTTTCGAGACCGTCGAAGACCCGGACTACCTCGCCCAGGTCGACCAGGCCGGAGGCGGCAAGGCCGACGAGAAGGCGCGGCCGAGTGCACCGGTATCCGCACCGACCCCGATCGACCAAAAGGGCCTGTCGGACGAAGACAGGATCGAGCAGCGCCAACAACAGCTCACGCTCAGCAAGCTGTACTTCCTGACCCAGCAGGAAGCCGACAGCGAGATTCAGAAGAATCAGCAAAGCCGAGCGCAGGATACCGACAGCCAACAACCCAGCAAGATCGAACAACGCGCCAGCAAAATAGCCCGCCTGCAGGCTGAAATCAGGGAAATGACGGTGAACTTCGCGAAACGCCCGAAAACCCTGACCCTGACCGCGAGCACGCGCAAGGCGGTGGAAGCCAGTTACCTGGCGTCCTGGGTGGCAAAGATCGAGAGCACCGGCAATCTGAATTATCCGCGCGAAGCACGCCTGCAAAACCTGGATGGACGTTTGCGCATGACGGTTCGCCTTGACGCCGAAGGAAAAGTGATCGACATGCAGATTACCAGCTCTTCCGGCAATTCCATTATCGACGAGGCCGCCCGGCAAATCCTGCGCATGGCCGAGCCTTTCGCACCGTTCCCCGAAGAGCTCAGGGAACGCGCCGATCAGATCGTTATCATTCGAACCTGGGATTTCAAAAGCAATCGATTTACGACCAAAAGCGGAGTAAGCTAATAAACTGTCATGGAACAACAGCAACCCAGCCTTGTTGATAAATGCCTGATCGCTACCCCGAGCATAAGGGATCCGATCTTCGCTTCCAGCCTGGTCTATATGTGCGAGCACAACGAAAATGGCAGCATGGGCCTGGTCGTCAACCAGGAAACCGCCCAGGTGCTCGGCGACATCTTTGAACAGCTCGATATCAAGTGCAACGACAGCGACATCAACAGCCAGCCGGTGTACATCGGCGGCCCGGTGCAACTGGAACAGGGATTCATCCTGCATACCCAGCCCGGACGCTGGCAGAACAGTGTCGAGATCGCGCAGGGCATTCACCTCACCAGTTCAGTGGACATATTGCAGGCCATTGCCGACAGGCGCGGGCCGACCGATTACCTGGTCATGCTCGGCTTTTCCGGCTGGGCATCGGGCCAGCTCGAATCCGAACTGCAACAGAACGCCTGGCTGACTTCGAGCTGTGACGCCGACCTGCTGTTTCATCAAAAACCTGAAGACAAATGGCAGATAGCTTTCGATTCGCTTGGCTTCGATATCAACATGCTCTCGCCCGTGAGCGGGAATGCCTGAGCAGACAGTCACGGTCATCGGTTTCGATTTTGGCAGTTACTCGATTGGCGTCGCTATCGGGCAGACGCTGACGCGGCAGGCCACCCCGCTACCGGCGATCAAGCGAAATGACTGGAAAGCGATCGAACGCCTGCTCGAGGAATGGCGACCGCAACAACTGGTGGTCGGCCTGCCGCTCAGCATGACTGGCGAAGACCAGGAGATGACGGCGCGGGCGCAACGTTTCGGACGCCAGTTGCAGGGTCGCTTCGGTATCGAGACCAGCATGGTCGATGAGCGCCTGACCACTCGCGAAGCCTGGCAGCTTGCCGAGGAACGCGATGAATTCAAAAGCAAGCAGGAACTCGACAGCATGGCGGCTGCGCTGATTACGGAATCCTGGTTGCGCAACCGCGCCGAAGGCTGAATGGCAACCGCCGCGGTTGACGCCTTCGATGCGCGGATCTGTTTGCGCTCACGGCTCTGTCCAAATTCGGCGGCCGGCTAATGTATTCAAAACATTTTTATGCTATAAAGCGACCGCAATCACATTAGCGGAGTTTGCGTGTCCCTACCCTCAGTTGAATCACTGATCGAAAAGCTCACCCAGGAACTCACTCCCTATTTTTCCAATCCCGAATCGCAGCCGCTCATCGTCGGCATCGAGACAGGCGGCGTATGGATCGCCGAGCAGCTGCGCCAACGCATCGTGCCAGACGCAGAACTCGGACGCCTCAATATTTCTTTTTATCGTGACGATTTCACGCGCACCGGTTTGCATCCAACCGTAAAGCCGTCCAACCTGCCCACCAACATCGACGATCGCATTATCGTGCTGGTCGACGACGTGCTGCAGTCCGGACGCACGATACGCGCCGCGATGAATGAAATCTTCGATTACGGCAGACCGCGCAAGATCCTGCTCGCCATTCTCATCGATCGCGGCCAGCGTGAAATTCCGGTGCAGGCCGATTTTGTCGGCGCGAGCCTGTCACTGGACAGTAACAGTCACATCAAGCTCGCCGGTCCAGAGCCATTGCATTTGGTACTCAAAACCCTGGAGCGTCATGCCGAATAGCAACATTCAGCTCGACGACAACGGCAAGCTGCGTCACTTTCTCAGCATCGAAGGTCTGGATCAGAAGATCCTGACGGAAATTCTCGATACCGCCGAATCCTTTACCTCGGTAACCGATCGAACCATCAAGAAGGTACCGATTCTGCGCGGTAAAACGGTTGCCAACCTGTTCTTCGAAGCCAGTACGCGCACGCGTTCAACCTTCGAACTGGCGGCGCAACGCCTGTCGGCGGACATTCTCAGCCTGAACGTCGACACCTCGGCGACGGTCAAGGGTGAATCGCTGCTGGACACCCTGCAAAACCTCGAGGCGATGCAGATCGACATGTTCGTCATCCGCCACCAGGATAGCGGCAGCGCTTATTTCTTCGCCCAGCACGTTCGCCCCGGCGTATCGGTGCTGAATGCCGGCGACGGTCAACACGAACATCCGACGCAGGCCATGCTCGACATGTTCACCATTCGCCACTTCAAACGCGATTTCACGCAACTGCGCGTCGCCATCGTCGGCGACATCCTGCACTCGCGCGTGGCGCGCTCGCAGATCCACGCACTGAACCTGCTGAATACAGCCGAAGTGCGTGTAATCGCGCCGCGCACGCTCATGCCCGTCGGTGTCGAGGCGCTGGGCGTCAGCGTTTACGACGACCTGGAACAGGGCCTCAAGGACGTCGACGTGGTGATCATGCTGCGCCTGCAGAAGGAGCGCATGCGCGGTGCGCTGTTGCCGAGTGAAAAAGAATACTTCCGCCTGTACGGCCTGTCACAGGAACGCCTGCAGCGCGCCAAACCGGACGCGATCGTGATGCACCCGGGACCCGCCAACCGCGGCGTCGAAATCGAGTCCAGCGTCATGGACGGCAAGCAGTCCGTCATTTTGCAGCAGGTCAGTTTCGGAATTTCGGTGCGCATGGCGGTCATGTCGATGATCGTCGGCCAGTCCGGACTGCAGGCCGGAGTCGAACCATGAGCCTGCACATCCGTAACGGACGCATCGTCGGGCCAGGTGATAGCACTCGCGTGGCCGATGTCTATCTGCAAAACGGCAAGATCGTCGGACTTGGCTCGGCACCCAATGGCTTTCGCGCAGAACAAACCATCGATGCCGAAAATCGCCTGATAATGCCCGGCCTGATCGACTGCCAGGCACGATTGCGCGATCCGGGTGAACCCGAAAAAGCCAACATCAACAGCGAAACTCTCGCCGCTATCGTCAACGGCATTACCGGCCTGTGCATTCCACCCGACACCCAGCCGCCGATCGACAATTCAGCTACCGTTGAATTGATCCATCATCGCAACGAAGTGTACGGCCACCAGGCGCGCGTCTACCCCATCGGCGCGTTGACGCGCGGGCTTGGCGGTGAGCAACTCAGCAACATGGCCAGCCTGCGCAGCAATGGCTGTATTGCTTTCAGCAATGCCAGGCAGCCGATTGCGAACAGCCTGGTGCAGCGTCGCGCAATGGATTACGCGGCCGGACTGAATGCGCTGGTCATTATTCAACCGCTGGATCATGATCTGATCGGCAACGGTTGTGCGCACGAGGGCGCAATCGCGACCCGGCTGGGCTTGCCGGCAATCCCGGTCGCCGCCGAAACCGCGGCACTCGCCCGGGATATCGAACTGGTCGCGCAAACCGGATTGCGTACCCATTTCGGGCAACTTTCCTGTGCGCGTTCGGTGGAAATGGTGCGCAGCGCCAAGGCCATGGGCCTGCCAGTCACCGCCGACTGCGCCATTCATCAGCTGTTTTTGACGGATCACGACATCGGCATGTTCAACAGCAACATGCTGACCATCCCACCATTTCGCAGCCAGTATGACCGCGATGCGCTGCGCGAGGGCGTCGCCGATGGCAGCATCGACTGCCTGTGCTCGGATCACCAGCCGCATGAAGTCGACGCCAAGCTGAAACCCTTTCCATCGGCGCAGCCTGGCATCAGCGGGCTCGATACCCTGCTGCCGCTGCTACTGCGACTGGCAGCGGAAAAGGTTTTGCCGCTGGGTGAATTGATCGCCAAGGTCACGTCAAACCCGGCCGCCATTCTTGGCTTACCGGGCGGTAAGATCGGTGTTGGTGAAGTCGCGGACCTCATTATTGTCGATCCGGACAGCCACTGGATCTGCGATCCTCAAAGTTTCGTGTCCAAGGGTAAGAACAGTCCGTTTGCTGGCTGGGATTTCGAAGGACGCGTGACCCACACACTGATCGACGGCAAGGTCGTGCACCAGGCCTGATACCTTTGGCTGGCATATCGTTTGAGATCAGACCATCGGGGACATGACTTCAGTCGTGTCCCCTTCGAGGATACGAGATTGGGACACTCTCAAACAAAAGCTTTTTACAAATTTTCGAAACGACAGGCCACCGCTCACCGAGCAGCACACCCGCGAGAATCCCGGTTAGGATGAAAATCCCAGCCAGATAGAAACTGGTTAGTCTTCCTCGGACGGCAGGCTCAATTCTTCCAGCGCACCCTGTGCGTTCAGATTGTGGCGCGTATCCGGCTTGGCCTCGCCACCAAAGTTGATCTTCCATTCCAGGTTGGTGCTGGAATCGGCGTAGGCCAGAGCGTTCTTGATGGTGATCTTGTCTTGCTTGTACAGGTTGAACAGCGACTGATCGAAGGTCTGCATGCCGGTGGTATCGCCCTTCTCCATTATTTCCTTGATTTCATTGAAATTTCCATCACGCAACAATTCCGAGATATAGGGCGTATTCATCATGATCTCGACCGCGCAGGCGAGTTTTCCCTGCATGCCCGGCACCAGTCGCTGCGAGATAACCGCCTTCAGGTTGAGCGACAAATCCATCAGCAGTTGCTCGCGCATGTCCGATGGAAACATGTTCATTATCCGGTCCATGGCCTGGTTCGAGTTGACCGCGTGCAGCGTGGTCAGGCACAGGTGACCGGTGTCGGCAAAATCGATGGCGGCCTTCATGGTCACGCGGTCACGCGACTCGCCGATCATGATCACCTCTGGCGCCTCACGCAGGGCCTCGCGCAGCGCGTTTTCATAACTCAGCGTATCGATGCCGACTTCGCGTTGCGAGACGATTGATTTCTCGTGCCGAAACACGAATTCGATCGGATCCTCGATGGTCAGGATGTGCCCGCCAACCTCGCGGTTGCGATGATTCAGCATCGACGCCATCGACGTCGATTTACCGGAGCCGGTAGACCCCACGACCAGCACCAGGCCGGTCTGGCTCATGACGACTTCCTTCAATACCTGCGGCAGGCCAAGATCGTCGATCGTCGGTATCTCCCACTTGATATAGCGGATAACCATGGAGACTTCCGAGCGCTGGATGAAGATATTGACGCGGAAACGACCGACATCGTTGAGCGTAAAACCAAGGTTCAACTCGCGGTTGATTTCAAAGTCGCGCACCTGCTCGTCGTTCAGCAGGCTATAGGCGAGTTTTTGCACCTGCCCGCCGAGGAAAGGCTTCTTTGCAATCGCCGCGGTGTTGCCCTGGGTTTTCATATTGGGCGGAGCACCGGTGACGAAATAGAGATCCGAGGCCTGCTTTTCGACCATTACCTTGAGATAAGGCTCCAGCAGGCTGGTAGTGGGAACTCGACTCACAAACTTCTCCCGAGTGTTAGATTATGCCGCCGGCTTGATCGTCATTCGACTCTTCGAGTTCGAAATCCCGATGATCTTCGACAATGCCGGTTTTTCGCGCGGTGTTGCTTTCCAGCTTGATGCGCAGGCGTATATCGTTGACCGAGTCAGCGTTACGCAAGGCGTCCTCAAAGGTGATTCTCTGCTCTTCATAGAGCCGGAACAGGGCCTGGTCGAAGGTCTGCATACCGGCTTCGTTCGACTTCGCGATCAGCGATTTCATTTCATGTACATCGCCCTTGAAGATCAGGTCAGCCATCAACGGCGTATTCAGCATGACCTCGATGGCCGGGATCCGTCCGGCGCCATCGATCTTGGGTATCAAGCGTTGCGACACCAGCCCTTTCAGATTCAATGACAGGTCCATCAGCAACTGCATGCGGCGCTCGTCCGGGAAGAAGTTGATGATTCGGTCCAGCGCCTGGTTGGTGCTATTGGCGTGCAGGGTCGAAAGGCAAAGGTGACCGGTTTCGGCAAAAGCAATCGCGTGCTCCATGGTTTCCCGATCGCGAATCTCACCGATGAGGATAACGTCGGGCGCCTGGCGCAGGGTGTTCTTTAGCGCGATCTCGTAGGATTCGGTATCGACACCAACCTCGCGCTGCGTCACCAGGCAATTGCGGTGATCGTGCACGAATTCGACCGGATCCTCGATGGTGATGATGTGACCGTGCGAATTGCGATTACGGTAGTCCACCATCGACGCCAGCGAGGTCGACTTACCTGAACCCGTGCCGCCGACGAATATGACCAGGCCGCGCTTGGTCATGGCGATATCCTGCAGGATCGGCGGCAGGCTCAGTTCTTCGAAACTGGGAATATCGGAATTGATGATCCGCAACACCATGCCGCAGCTACCGCGTTGCACGAAGGCATTGACACGAAAGCGGGCGACCCCGGGCAGCGCGATCGAAAAGTTACACTCCTGTTTTTCCTCAAACTCGGAAACCTGCTTGTCGTTCATGATCGAACGCGCCAGCATCTGCGTGTGATTGGGTGACAGGTTCTGCTTGGACACGGTTGCGACCTTGCCGTCGATCTTCATCGCCGGCGGCGATCCGGTGGTGATGAACAAATCCGAACCATCCTTGCTCACCATCATCCTGAGCAAGTCGTGCATGAAGCTTATCGCCTTGTTGCGATCCATAACTACTCCCCTGGCGCAGCGTTAATTACAGAGAATCCGGCTGGGTAGCCTTGCGCTTGGCCTCTTCCTTGGCGACCAGCCCCTGCGCCAGCAACTCTTTCAGGTTCTGATCAAGCGTCTGCATACCGACATTCTGACCCGTCTGGATCGCGGAATACATCTGCGCGATCTTGTCTTCACGGATCAGGTTACGGATTGCCGGGGTTCCGATCATGATTTCATGGGCCGCGACACGGCCGCCGCCGATTTTCTTCAGCAATGTCTGCGAGATAACGGCCTTCAAAGATTCCGACAGCATCGAACGCACCATGGCTTTTTCCGCAGCAGGGAACACATCGACAATCCGGTCGATGGTCTTGGCCGCCGAACTGGTGTGCAGAGTACCAAAAACGAGGTGGCCAGTCTCCGCCGCCGACAATGCCAGGCGTATCGTTTCCAGGTCGCGCATCTCGCCGACCAGGATGGTGTCCGGATCCTCACGCAGAGCGGAACGCAGAGCCTCGTTGAATCCCAGCGTGTCGCGGTGCACTTCGCGTTGATTCACAAGGCACTTTTTACTTTCATGGACAAACTCGATCGGGTCTTCCACGGTCAGGATGTGACCGTATTCGGTATCGTTTTTGTAATCGACCATACCCGCCAGGGTCGTCGACTTGCCGGAACCGGTCGGACCGGTGACCAGCACGATGCCGCGCGGGTACTCGGAAATTTCCTGGAAAATTTTCGGTGCGCCCAGATCCTCGAGGCTCAGGATTTTCGACGGGATCGTCCGAAACACGCCGCCGGCGCCACGATTATGATTGAATGCATTTACGCGAAATCGCGCCAGGCCGGGAATTTCGAAGGAAAAGTCGGTTTCCAGAAATTCCTCGTAATCCTTGCGCTGCTTGTCGCTCATGATGTCATAAATCATGTCGTGCACCTGCTTATGCTCCATTTCCGGAACATTGATGCGGCGGATGTCGCCATCAACGCGTATCATCGGTGGCAGACCTGCCGACAAATGCAGGTCGGAAGCGCCCTGTTTGACGCCGAAGGCAAGGAGTTGAGCTATGTCCATGAAGATTCCTTAATTCAGTTTAGGGGTATTATAGATTTCATGACGGGTTTTGTTTTGTTTTTAACCCGCTAGCAAGCAGAATATAATCAGCCTGCTCGCTATAGCCTCCAGATAATAGATAAACTATAGCAAAACCTATGCAGAACATTGAAAAAAATCTGAATGAGATTCACGCTCGAATCACGGCGGCGGCGCTGGCCGCCGGGCGCGATCCGCAATCGATTTCCCTGCTTGCGGTGAGCAAGAAAAAACCGGCCAGCGATATCCGCGCGGCCTACCGTTGCGGCCAGTCTGAATTCGGCGAAAACTACCTCCAGGAAGCGCTGCAGAAAATACAGGAACTCGACGACCTCGATATCTGCTGGCATTTTATCGGCGCGATCCAGTCGAACAAGACACGCAGCATCGCCGAGGCATTCGACTGGGTGCACTGCATCGAGCGAATTAAGATCGCACAACGTCTGAGCGACCAGCGCCCGGCTACACTGGCGCCGCTGAATGTCTGCATCCAGGTCAATATCGATCACGAAAGCAGCAAGGCCGGCATCGATCTGGCGGATGTACCCGAACTCGCGCAGGCGATCACGGGCCTGCCCGGGATACGACTGCGCGGTCTGATGGCGATTCCGGCGCCGCGGCAGGATTTCGACCAGCAGCGCGAGGTCTTTGCCGGACTCGCCGCGGCGCTCGTGGATTTGCAGCAACGTGGAATTGACTGTGATACCTTGTCGATGGGAATGACGCAGGACATGGAAGCCGCGATCGCGGCAGGCTCGACCCTGATCAGGATAGGCACGGCAATTTTTGGAGAACGTTCGTGAGTCAGCATATTTGTTTTATCGGCGCCGGCAATATGGCCGCCAGCCTGATCGGCGGGCTGATCGCAGATGGCCAGCCAGCTGCCAGCATCACCGCCTGTGACATCGACAGCGAACAACTGCAGCGATTGCAGCAGCGTTTCGGCATCAATACCTCGGCGGACAACCTGGCGAGCGCCACGAGAGCGGACGTGGTGATGCTGGCAGTGAAGCCGCAGCTGATGCGCGCGGTCTGCGAGGCGCTATCCCCGCTTCCCGCGAAAGCGCAACAACTCTTTATCAGCGTCGCCGCGGGTATACCGGCCGGCGCAATCGAGGCCTGGCTAGGCGGCGAACGTGCGATCGTGCGCTGTATGCCAAATACGCCTGCATTGCTGCAACTGGGCGCCAGCGGGCTGGCTGCCAACCCGAATGTGGATGCCGGCCAGCGGGAAGTCGCCGAGCGCATCATGGGCGCCGTCGGTATCGCAATCTGGGTTGACAGCGAATCAGACCTGGACGCCGTGACCGCGATCTCCGGCAGCGGCCCGGCTTATTTCTTTTACTTCATCGAGTTGCTCGAGGCGGCGGGGGTCGAGCTTGGCCTGCCACGCGCGACCGCGGCGCGACTCGCGCGTCAGACCGCACTGGGTGCCGCGACCATGGCTCAGGATGCGGACGTGGTCGATTTACGCAACCGGGTAACCTCGAAGAAAGGCACGACCGAGCAGGCGATCCTGTCATTCCAGCGCGATCGGCTCGATCAACTGGTTATCAATGCCACTGCCGCGGCGCACCGGCGCTCGCTCGAGCTGGCCCGCGAACTAACCGAGGAATAGGCGAAACGATATGGGTTCAGGTTACCTGCTGTCACCGTTAATGCTGATCATTAACACTCTCTTCGACCTGTACATCCTGCT